>ERZ773069.2226-NODE-2226-length-10296-cov-55.221365_pt1 | contig 10296 bp, 8 predicted proteins | sample MGYA00580619_ERZ773069 | MGnify/ENA primary metagenome ERZ773069 (study PRJEB29015, sample SAMEA2738007) | human oral metagenome | biome: human oral; feature: human-associated habitat; material: dental | place: China | collected 2108 ...
TGTTATCAAACCGGAAATCCAAAAGGAGAATCTAGTTTCCAAAGTTGGTTGCAAGATGCCTCGCCATCCCAATTCTTCTTCGCCACCATAAACACAGACTGCACTCAAAAAAACAACAAACAAATTTCCTAGTGGAAAAGCTGGATTAAGCTCCTTAGATGAGAAAGCAATGACACCTGTCTGCACGAAAATTAGTAAAAGAAATAACAAAATATATTTCTTTGAGTCCCCTAAGATAAAAGAGACTATGCTTTTAATGGATTTTTGAGGCAAACAAGAAATGGCTGCAATGGTTGGACCGAAACCTCCTAGTAAATGGAGAAAAACTCCTAGTGGACTTGTTAGACTTAAGAGGCTCATTTGCGTCAGAAAAGCGAGCAATCCCCAACCAAATCCCCAAGAAATGAGAAAACTAATCAGTAAAAATTTTGTTATCTTATTATTTTGTAAATGTTTCATTTGTTTCAAGCCTCTCCTCAGCATATTCAATCATCTTCTCGGCGGTTTCTTTGCCATAGTGGAAGCCGGTTTTTAGAGAGAAAGCTTGGGCTTCTCTGTGGAAAAAGTCCATGGTAGCAAAGAGAGACTTAGTGATTTCTTTCTGGTCAGAAAAGTCAAGCAAGGCTGTAAATTCCTTCTCTTTCTCAGCAGGCAAATACTGAAAGAGGTACTTGTAGTTCTTGCCAACATCGACCGCCCCCTTTTCTGCCGCTACTTGCCAAGCTAAAAGCTTGAGCAATTCTTGTTGGCAGATTCCATACAGATGATCCGTCGCATATATCAGGTGATTTCGATGAATGCCCTTGACCACATAGGCTGACACCCACCAAAATTCATTGCAGGATTTATCAAAATCAGTCTCACTGGCTGGTGCCGTCCAATAGCGCTTGGGTGTCGGTGCATAAGGAGCAAACAGCCCCTGCGGGTCATCCAGCACTGTGAAATCCGCTTCGCTATCTACCCACTCTTTGATGTGCTCCTTGGGACAGAGGGTCAAATCTATCCTATTGCCATCTTCAAAGAGCATGAGATAGAGGCGGCGATGGCCTAGTAGGACATGCTGCTCGATGATGCGCTTGCCAAACCTTTCCAACCAAGCAAGGTCAGCTATCAGACTATCAAAATTCTCCACAATATAGACCACATCATAGTCTTGGAACTCGTCCTTGGTAGCATTTGGGTTTGTCCGCGAGCCGGACATAGCAACAGCCTCGACCTGTAGCGCTTTTGCGGTTTGCAAAATTAAATCTAGCATTTCGGGTTCAGTTCTCATGGGAATACCTGCCTTTTTAGTGGAAACTCTTGATTCTGTAGAGGACATGTCTATAAAGCGGACTGTCTGCTGGAACTTTTTCATTATCAAATTCTTTGACAAATTCCATGCCTAGTTTTTGCATGACTTTTTGCGAAGGGAGATTGAGTAAGGATGTAAAAGAGTAAACTTCTGACAAGCTAGCTTGCTGGAAAGCAAAGTCTAGACAGGCTTGGGCAGCCTCTGTCGCATAACCATGATTCCAAAACTCTTTTCGCAGACGCCAGCCGATTTCTACAGCTTCTTTTCCAGCAAAAATCCGTAAATCCGAGTGATGCAGACCTACCAAGCCGATAAACTCCTGGCTGGTCTTTTCTTCAACAGCCCAAAGACTGTAGCCATAAGCTTTAACTTCATCTTGAATGCCCTGATAAAGCCTCAAGGACTCCGCTTGACTATATGGCTTTGGGAAATACTGCATGACATCCGAATCTTGATTCATAGCAATCAAAGCCGGCAAATCAGATTCCTGCAAGTCTCGCAAGATGAGACGGTCCGTTTCTAGAATAGTCATCTAATCACTCCTCCGCAAACTTTCTTATCTCACAAGTCCTCAGCTTTATATAGGCTATAGCCTTCATAGTAGTAACTATGGTCTACGCCCTTCATGTAGAGGTTGCGGTTATGAATGTCCTTTGTGAGGGCTTGCTTGAGGACGTGCTTGATTTCTGTGTCTCGAATGGGGCTGCGCTCCATAGCTAGGAGGTAATCTTCCTTGTCCACTTGAGACCAGTCCACAACTTGCCCCAGCTCAGCCTTGAGTAGGTGGTCCAGCCAAAGCCTCATGCTTCTGCCATTTCCCTCACGGAAAGGGTGGGCAATATTTAGCTCCACATACTTTTCGACAATCTGATCAAAGGTCTGCTGAGGCATGCGGTCGATATTTTCCAAGGAAGCTGCCAGATACATGACAGGCGCAAAGCGAAAATTCCCTTTGGAGAAATTGACTGTCCGAATCTGGCCAGCAAAATCATAGATTTCTTCAAACAAGAACCCATGAATAAAGGCCAAAGTGGCATAGGTGCCAGCTGCTTTATCGTCCAGAAGCTGCTCTTCAAAAAGCTCTTTCGCTCGGGTCTTACTGATTTTTTCTTCCATCTTGGCTAGTTCAAGCGAATCCGTCAGACCCAGTTTATTGTCAAGCGTCATTGGCTGTCTCCTTTCGTCAGAAGTTGCTAGTTCGCCTCCGCCACTTCTTCTTTCACCTTCTTAGCTGGTTTGCGTTTTTTGTAGCGGCTGCGGATGGTGTTGAGGTGGTCGCGAAGATTGACCACGTGCGTTCTTTCGGGATAAGCGTAGGCAATGATTGCAGTGAAATCCACTAGAAAATCATAGATTTCTTGCAGCTTGAGGCGGACGTTCTTATTCTGACTCGGTGTCTTGCCCTTGAGCTCAGTCAGTCGCTCCTTGTAGACCTTTTCAAAGGCCTTCTGAGAAACTGCCAGACTGTCGACATGAGCTTCCAGATGAAGCTTAGCCAGTGCTGTCTGGTAGGCTGGTTTTTTCAGTTCTTGGAGCAGGTGATTGATGCCCTCGGTCTCCTTTTCCAAGCTAGTGCTAGCTAGACCACTGTAGTTTTTCAGGAGCTGAGACAGGGTCTCATAAGCTTCCTTGGTCGCTGCGTCCTTGACCTTTGCAAATGCCCGAACTAAAGACTGGAGTGTGCCCAAAGCATCATCGCGCTCGCGGTCAGCCTGATCCAAACTAGCCACCAGCTTGCTGGACTTGGTCTGATGAAGCCCGCCCTGCAGCTGTTCCAGAAGTTTGTCCATCTCATCCAGCTTGGTCGTGTAAATGCCATCCACCTTATTTTCCTTGATAAATGCCGCAACCTCGCTCCGACTCTCGGACATGAGCTGGAAAAATTCGTTGTTTTCCAAAGTCTGAACATCTACACTAGTAATTCCATAAATTTTTTTCATTTTTATAATCTCCTAAATTTTTTATTTATTTTAACTTTAATTCCCTTTTTACCTTTTCTGATTTTCTGAAAAAGTTTTTTGCTTTAAAACTGCTTGCCAGAAAAACAAACGTTCGTCTTTTGCTCAAAAAATACTTGCCAGATTTTCTGCCAAACAGAATTTGCTAAAAAATGCCTTGTCAGAAAATCTGACGACCTCACTTTAGCTCCAGTGAGCTTGACAGAAAATTTGGTGAGGTGTTTGTTGTATGTTATGGCACATTCATCAAAGTGCTTACTATATTTTTGCGTTAGCAAAGGTTCTAGCAGCATAATATTTATCATAAATCAAATCGCTATTTAAAGTATTGATTAGATCTTTATTATAATCAATATCATCATTTAAAGCATGATTCATTTCAAATAAGAATGAATAAAAATCACCATAAAAAGTCCCCCTTTCCTGTTTATACACAGGAACTCGAATATCTATAGAATATTTTTGCTTATCCTCTATTCTTTTCTTACCACATTTAAGAGCTACATTATATTTCAATTTACAACTTCTATCAACTAGGACGGAAAAACAAACTTTATTAGCACCCGCAATTAATTTTTGAGAACAAGTAGTGGAGTTTTGACTGACATTTTCCCTCAGATCTATTAACGGACCTTCGCTAAGAATCACTTCTTCACCGTCAACATCTGGACTATAAAATCTTTTTTCTTCTCTATTATAATTCACAATTAGAATTAAATCATGAAGCTCTTCTCCTTTGCTATCAAATACTGCTACTTTAAGAGAAGCTAATCTGCTGTCCTGTTCAAATTCAGAAACAAATTCATCGAATGGAAGTATAATTAAACTCTTAACGTCTCCAGACTTTAAAATCAGGGGATTTTGTAGAACTTTCTTTGTTTCATAAATTTCCTTAAAAGTATCTTTCTCAAGCCCAGTAAACTTAACAATATACTGGTCTACCATTGACTCTTTAGTTCCATTGTTATATGCTAGCAACACAAATTTCTGATTTCTTTCGTAAAAACCACCATCGTATTGAATATCTTGAAAATCATTATTGTTTTTCCTGATATTATATAATTCAATTTCTGTTACTGATTGAGTAGTACTTCTTTTATTTTCTACAGTTAGAGTGTTTAATATAAAATTTGAATATAATTGCTGTCCAGAAGTTGCTGGTTCAGGAAGTCCATTTCTGTTATTTATGTTTAAAATACTATTTCCAACTATATATATCTTTTTTGCATTGTCAAATCCATTTTTTAAACTATGCACTATAAATGGTCCCAAAATCGTAGTCATTATCAGAGCTAATACTACCCACCACCACTGTTGTGATATTGGTAAATTATTTTGCTGAACATTTTGTATTGCTATAAACATACTTTGCTATATCCCCCTAAAACACCATCTCCCCACTCTCCTCAAGCGTAAACTTGACATTATCCTCAATCCACTTACGGCGTGGTGCTGGTTTATCTCCCATAAGGACTGAGACACGACGTTCAGCACGCGCTAAATCGTCAATAGTCACTCGGATAAGCGTTCTGGTCTCTGGATTCATGGTTGTTTCCCAAAGCTGGTCAGCATTCATTTCACCAAGTCCTTTGTAACGTTGGAGAAGAGCACCTCGACCAAATTTTTGGCGAAGTTCCTCAAGCTCACCATCAGTCCAAGCATATTCGACAACTTCCTTTTTGCCTTTACCTTTAGACATCTTGTAAAGAGGAGGCAGAGCGATATAGACGTGCCCAGCTTCAACCAGTGGACGCATATAACGATAGAAGAAAGTAAGCAACAAGGTCTGGATGTGAGCTCCATCGGTATCGGCATCGGTCATGATGATAATCTTGTCATAGTTGATATCGTCAAGGTTAAAATCAGCTCCAACACCTGCACCAATAGTGTAAATCATGGTATTGATTTCTTCATTTTTGAGAATATCTGCCATTTTGGCTTTCTCAGTATTTAGGACCTTACCGCGCAGAGGAAGGATGGCTTGGAACTTACGGTCACGACCTTGCTTGGCAGAGCCACCGGCAGAGTCTCCCTCGACCAGATAGAGTTCGTTCTTGGCTGGATTCTTGGACTGGGCCGGAGTCAGCTTACCAGAGAGCAAGCCCTTGTCTTTCTTATTTTTCTTGCCATTCCGGCTTTCGTCACGTGCCTTGCGGGCTGCTTCTCTGGCATCTCTGGCCTTGATAGCCTTGCGGATAAGATTAGATGCCAGCTCGCCATTTTCCAAGAGGAAAAAGGTCAGCTTGTCAGAGACGATGGAGTCCACGGCCGGACGAGCCAAAGGACTGCCCAGCTTGTCCTTGGTCTGGCCTTCAAACTGCAGGTGCGCCTCAGGGACCAGGATGGACAGGACAGCAGCCAGACCTTCACGGTAGTCCGAGCCTTCCAGATTCTTGTCCTTTTCCTTGAGCAGGCCGGTCTTTCTGGCATAGTCGTTCATGGCCTTGGTAATAGCGGTCTTGAGTCCCGTCTCATGGGTACCGCCGTCCTTGGTGCGGACGTTATTGACAAATGACAGGATATTATCGGCGTAGCCGTCATTGTACTGCAGAGCCACCTGGACTTGGAAGCCACTCTCCTCGCCCTCGAAATAGAGGACAGGAGTCAGGGTTTCCTTGTCTTCATTGAGATAGCTGACAAAGTCTTCAACCCCATTCTCATAGTGAAACTCTACATCTTCGCCAGTCCGCTCATCAGTCAGCGACAGGCGGACATTCTTGAGCAGGAAGGCTGATTCCTTAAGCCGCTCCGCAATAGTGTTGTACTTGAAGTCCGTCGTTGAAAAAATCGTATCGTCCGGCATGAAGGTCACTTTGGTCCCAGACTTGGACTTAGGTGCAGTGCCGATTTTCTTGAGCGTAGTAACTGGTTTTCCGCCATTTTCAAAGCGCTGCTTGTAAACAGTCCCATCCCTAGTGATTTCCACTTCCAGCCAGCTGGACAGGGCATTGACAACAGAGGACCCTACACCGTGGAGACCACCTGAGGTCTTATAACCACCTTGACCGAACTTACCGCCGGCGTGGAGAACGGTGAAGATAACCTCAACCGTAGGAATCCCCATAGCGTGCTTGCCGACTGGCATCCCGCGTCCGTGGTCTGCGACAGTCAGACTTCCGTCTTTGTTGATCGTCACATCAATTCGGTCACCAAAGCCTGATAGGGCTTCATCGACAGCATTGTCCACAATCTCCCAGACCAGATGGTGGAGTCCCGCTCCGTCGGTTGAGCCAATATACATCCCCGGACGTTTGCGGACCGCATCCAACCCTTCTAATACCTGAATGGCATCGTCATTATAATTGTTAATATTTATTTCCTTTTTTGCCACAAGAACCTCCTAATGATTCATCTTTTCTATCTTACAAGTTTTTGGCAAATATTGCAAAGATTTTTTTGAAAAAACTGCTGATGAGAGCGGATTTTACACGAAGAACAATTCAATATCCGAGTAGACATTTCCTGCTATAAATTCTATCCTTTTCTATTGTAAGAAAGCGAAATAATGGTATAATAAAATCATGATGAACACGATAATTGGATTAATACTAGCATACTTACTGGGCTCTATTCCGACTGGACTTTGGATTGGGCAGATTTTCTTTAAGAAGAACCTGCGGGAATACGGCAGCGGCAATACCGGAACGACCAATACTTTCCGTATTTTGGGAAAGACGGCGGGGACGGCTACTTTTGCTATCGACTTTCTCAAAGGAACTGCAGCGACCCTGCTGCCTTTCTTTTTGCATATTGAGGGAGTTTCGCCGCTTGTCTTTGGTCTCTTGGCTGTAATTGGCCATACTTTTCCTATCTTTGCTGGCTTTAAGGGTGGCAAGGCAGTGGCAACCAGTGCAGGGGTTGTTCTGGGCTTCTCACCAGCCTTCTTTGTCTATCTGATTGTCATCTTTGCCAGCATCCTTTATCTGGGAAGTATGATTTCTTTGGCAAGTGTGCTCTCAGCAGTCATCGCTATCCTGTCGGCGCTGCTCTTTCCTCTAGTTGGCTTTATACTGCCTAGCTATGACCTCTTCTTTACTCTGATTATCATTGCGCTGGCTTTGATTATTATCCTCCGGCACAAGGACAATATCCAACGTATCAAACAGAAAAAAGAAAACTTAATCCCTTGGGGCTTGAATATCACACATCAAAATCCTGAGGCTAAGAAATAAAACGGAAGTAAACAACTTCCGTTTTATTGTGTCTTCTAACTAGTCTTCTTTATGACTTTTCTTGATTCCTGCCAATCCAAAGAATCCTAAAACCATACCAACTAGACTCAGGGCAACTGCTGATTCACTGCCTGTCTGTGGCAGTTCTTTAGCTGCAGGATCCTTAGTGAAGGTCTTGGCAACATGAACAGGTACTTGCTTGGTTTGTTTTGGAGTATTAACCAGTGGAGCTGCCTGTTTTCCAGGATCAGCTGCTTTAGCACTAGCTGGGTAGGAAGCCGCATTAGCCGGATCCGTTCCTTGCTTGATTTCCTCAATATCTGTGTAGCCATCGCCGTCTGTATCCTTTGTGGATGAAATAGAGATAGCACGTGAGTTTGGATTGATAACCGCATAGGCTGTCAAATCAGCTTTTGCCAGATAGTCTGCGAAGGCTACATCCATAGATGGTCCTTCCTCGCGAGGGCCACCCAGCATGGTATAGCCATCCCCACCAGCAGCTAAGAAGTCATTTGTTGTCAGATAGTAGGTCTTATTTGGATCAAGAGGCTCATAAACACCCGTTTCTTTGTTCTTAATCTCGATGTGAAGAACACGCTGATTAGCTGGCAGAGTGGTGTCATAGTAGACTTTAGCTCCAGAGATTTGCAGGTAACCACCGCTTGGTTCTAGCAAGGGTTGTCCGTTCTCATCAAGCACAGGCTTGCCATCTTTTTCCTGAAGGATAGAGCCCAGAGATTTGGCAAACATATCTGCAATATTTTGACCAGTTACCTTGATTTGTGAAATAGTGTTCCCAAAAGGTAATACGGCGATAACATTTCCCTTTGTGATTGGCTTGTCTTTGGCAATAGTTTCGCGCAGGCCGCCTCCGTTAGTAACAGCTAGATCTGTTTTATTGGCAAAGCCAGTTTGACCATAATCGTAGAGAGCATCGGCTACAACATTACCCAGATTGGTTTCGCGAACGCGGACATTTTCACGGTCGCCATTAAGCTCTACAGGACTGTTTGCCACGATAACCTTGGCATTATCTGCGTCGTACCTAGCTTTAATCTTGCTGACCATATCTGCTACAACTGGGTCTGGAGCGACTTTTTTAGCTGTTTCAGCAGGGATTTGCTGAGGATTTCCCAGAAGTTGATTGGCCTTGAAAGTCACTTTACCGATATTGTGTAGGTAGCTACCGGTCTGGTTGTAGGTGACATTATCGCCATAAGTGGTAGACTCTACTGTGTGGGAGTGGCCGTCGATGACCGTTACACGCTTACCTTTGAGTTTAGGATTTTTAGAAAGAGCTTCAGATAAGGTTGAGCCGCGCCACTCAGTTGGAGTGGTCGTATCAATACCCAAGTGAGCTAGAACAACGTAGTTTTTGTAGTTCTTTCCTTCTGCCGCTGCGCGTGCTTCTATTTCATCAATAACGCGATTAACCTCTGTGATTGGATCAGTGAAGGTCACACCTTGGACGTTTTTAGGGTGAGTTTTTGTAGCAGTTTCTGGTGTGGTTACACCGATGACTACAAACTCATCTCCCTCAACCGCTGGGTCCTTGTCCACAATGGTAGATGCTTGGAAAACCCGAGCATTATTAGCGTAGGTGTTGGAGCTGAGAAGCGGGAATTTAAGAATTTCCTTGTATTTCTTTGCCTCATCCAGACCAAAGTCAAACTCGTGGTTACCGACTGCCATAGCATCGTAGCCAATTTCATTGAGGATTTTCGCACGTTCTTCCCCTTTTGAACTATTGGAAATTGGCAGCCCTTGGAAAGCATCACCCGCATCAACAACTAGCACTTTAGGATTTTTAGCACGTTCTTCCTTGATAACAGTAGCTAGCTTGGCATCACCGATAACACCTTTTTCCTCTACGATGCGGCCGTGCACATCGTTAGTATGGAGAATCGTAGCCTCTGGTAGATTTTCAGATTGGGCTGGTGCTGCAGCGGCTTCTGTCGCAACTGGACCAGCCGGAGCAGCTGTATTCTGACTATCTGCTGCTGGTTTTTCTTCTGCTGAAGCTGCTGGAGCAGTTGGTTGCGCCGCAGAAACTGTCTCAGCAGCTAGCTGACTGGTCAGCTCCGTCGTTGTAGGTTCAGGACTAGCCTGAGCCTCTTCCGCAGAGACTTGATGCGCCAAAAAAGCAGGTGCCAAAAGCACTGTTGATAGAACAGGTAAGATGAAAAATTTCTTCTTCATATAACGAACACTCCTCTTTAGTATTTTGTTATATTATACATCTTTTTTGCTTAAAAAGGAACTAAATCAATACTATTTCAACAAACATTCGGTTTTTCAGAAAATTACTAGAAAATTTTCTGTGTTGAAAAAGGCTCTGAAATTCATCAGAGTCTGAACTATATTATCCCTCAAAGACAACTTCCCCATCACAGATGGTAAACTTCACTTGGCCTTTAAGCTTTTCACCAACGAAAGGTGAATTGGTAGCCTTGGAAACAAAATGGTCCGTCACAAGTCTATCTGCTTCTGGGTCAAATATTGTCAAATCGGCTGGACCATCCTGAGCAATAAAGCCAGCATCAAAACCATACAACTGAGCCGGATTAAAAGTCATTTTCTCCAAAAGTTCCATCAAGCTCAGATGACCAGCATCTACCAAGTAGGTCAATCCCAGAGAAAGCGAAGTCTCAAGACCAGTCATGCCAGAAGGCGCCTGAGTGATATCTGCTACATTTTTCTCGTCAGCATGATGTGGAGCGTGATCCGTCGCAATGACAGAAATGACACCAGACTTGAGCCCCTCAATAACCGCTAGCCGGTCCGATTCTAAGCGCAGAGGCGGATTCATCTTAGCATTGCTGCCCTTGGTCAATAGCAGAGCTTCTGTCTTAGAGAAGTGCTGAGGTGCTGC
>ERZ773069.2232-NODE-2232-length-10278-cov-3.409175_pt1 | contig 10278 bp, 5 predicted proteins | sample MGYA00580619_ERZ773069 | MGnify/ENA primary metagenome ERZ773069 (study PRJEB29015, sample SAMEA2738007) | human oral metagenome | biome: human oral; feature: human-associated habitat; material: dental | place: China | collected 2108 ...
CCAGCATGACCGGCACCGGCGCGATGCGGGCCACCTGCTCGGCATCGCTGCCCAGTAGCAGCCGGTCGATGCCACGGCGGCCGTGCGTGCCCAGGATGATCAGGTCGCAATGCTCGTCCTTGGCCTGCTGGACAATGAGCTCCGAGACACGCTGGTTGCCGCTCTCCACCACATGCGCCGCCACCGACAGGCCGCCGTCACGCAAGGGTTTGGCTGCCTTTTCCAGCAGGGCACGGGCCGTGGCCAGGAAGTGCGGCCGCACCTGCTCGGTATAGACCTTCGGGCGCTCGTAGCCGTTGCTGTAGTGCATCTCCTCGACGATGGAGAGCAGGATGATGGAGGCGCCGCTGAGCCTGGCCAGTGCTTCGGCGTGCTTCAGCGCCAGTTGAGCGGTGGCGCTGCCATCCAAGGGGACCAGAAGTTTCTTGTACATGGTTGGCTCCTGCCTTGTTGCCTCGTGGGGCGGTCCTTAGTCTATTGTAAGAGGGGGAGGGGAAAGGTTGTGGTTATCATCACACGACGTATATACGAATCACAATGGTCTTGTGGACTGACTCTGAGGCAGGCCATATACTTTGCAAGATAGTCCGAATAGGCTTCGCTGACCCGGATCAGTTAACCAGGATGTTGAACGAACAGCTTGCAGGTCTAACCCAGCCACAACGTGATCGGCTTGCGTTCGTGGAGTTGCGCGTGCGCTTTCTGGGGGAGATACGCCGTCAGGACTTGGTTGCGCGGTTTGGCATCCAATCCGCTGCCGCCTCCAGGGATCTATCGCTGTACAAGGAGTTGGCGCAGGGCAACATCGACTACGACTCCAGGGCCAAGTCGTACGTCCTGGGGGCGAGCTTCATGCCCATCTTCGACTTCCCCCAGGAGCGGGTGCTGTCGTGGCTGACACAGGGTTTTGGTGATGGTGAGCCGATGCTGCTCAAGGCCTGGGTGCTCAGCGAAAGCCCTTCCAGACTTACGCATCCTGATCTGGATGTATTGGCGAGTGTGACCCGGGCTATTCACCAGGAGTGTCCGCTTGGCATTGAGTACCACTCAATCTCCAGTGGGCGTGCCGAGCGGGAGATTGTCCCATTCGCGTTGATCGACGACGGTTTACGCTGGCATGTCCGTGCCTTCGATCGGAAGTCCAGCGAGTTCCGGGATTTCGTCATGACCCGGATCAAGCGTCCTGTTGTGCTTAAGGGACACCCAGTGGCGTCCCACGAGACGAGCGATCAAGATATCCAATGGACTAGGATTGTCGAGCTGGAGCTGGTGCCGCATCCGGATCAACCTCGGCCGGAGATTACCGAGATGGATTACGGCATGCAGGGGGGCGTGCTGCGAATAAAGCTGAGGGCAGCCACTGCGGGTTATATCTTGCGCCAGTGGGGCGTGGACTGTTCTCCGGACCACAGCCTGCGCAGCCATGAGTACCGGCTTTGGCTGAAAGACCACTTGGCTATTTACGGCGTTCATAGCGCTGTTTTGGCGCCGGGCTTTGTACACAAGAATGAAAAAGCATCGATAGATGACTGAGTAGGAGCCTTCATGAGGTTGATCCAGAACGCCGGCACAGACCGAGTCATTGATCTGATTCGGCCGCATCTCAGGCATGGCAATCAGCTCGGCTGCGTGACCCCTTCGTTTTCTCTGTACGCTTTTTCTGAAATGCGAGAAGCGTTATCAGCTCTTGACCGGGTTCAGCTAGTTCTTCCCCCTGATGACGACGTGCGTGAGTTCCTCGGTGCGGAGGGCGATCGTGCCGCGCGTAATCGCTTGCAAGCGCGATGGCTGGCCAATCAATGTGCGGACTGGATAAGTCGGAAGGTGGACGTTCGACGGGCGCAGGGGCCTGTGCCACAGGGCGCGTTTGTTATGCGAAAGCGTGACGCCACGCCTGAGCAAGTGGTACTCGGATCGCTTTCCTTCAGTACCGCCGGCCTTGGACTAACGCCGGGTAACCCATTGAGCCTGATTCACGCCTCTGAATCCGCCGACGAGGCAGCCCAGCTTGCCCGGTGGTTCGATCAACAGTGGGGGAGCCTGCACGGGCAGTCGGGGGAGTCAACAAGCGGCCGCGACGCGCTGATCAGCGCCTTGCAGGCCATTGGCGAGCACCGTGATCCGTTCACTGTCTACACACTGATATTGCATCACCTGTTTCGTGATGGCGGTGACGAGATGGACGAGGACCGAATTGTCAAGTCCGCTACTGGCATCCGAAATACCGTGGTGTGGAAGAAGCTGTTCAAATTCCAACGGGACGGCGTGGTTGGTGCTATCGACAAGCTGAACCGCTTCGGTGGCTGCGTCATCGCGGACAGCGTCGGCCTCGGTAAGACCTTCGAAGCCCTGGCGATCATCAAGTATCACGAGCTGCGCAACGATCGTGTTCTGGTGCTGGCGCCCAAGCGTCTTCGCGACAACTGGACACTCTACAGGGCCAACGACAAGCGCAACATTCTCGCGGCAGACCGTTTCAACTACGACGTTCTGAACCACACTGATCTGTCACGGGAAGATGGCACCTCCGGTGACATTGATCTGTCGCACGTGAACTGGGGGAACTACGACCTGGTGGTGATCGACGAGTCGCACAACTTCCGCAACAAGACGACACATAAGGGCAAGGAGTCGCGCTACGACCGACTCATGCGTCGCATCATCAAGGAAGGGGTCAAGACCCGCGTCCTCATGCTCTCTGCCACTCCAGTCAATAACCGGCTTGCAGACTTGCGCAATCAGATCGCCTTCGTAACTGAAGGTGACGACACCGCCTTGCTGGAGCACGGCATCGCCAGTATCGAGGCGACAACCCGTAAAGCCCAGGCACAGTTCAACCGGTGGTTGGCGATGGATCAGTCAGAAAGGGCTCCATCGAAGCTGGTTGAAATGTTGGGATTCGACTATTTCACTCTGCTGGACCACCTCACCATCGCCCGCTCACGACGACACATAGAGAAATACTACGGTACCGGTGAGACTGGTCGATTTCCGAACCGTCTTCCGCCAATCAACATCAAGGCAGATGTTGACCTTGCCGGCGAGTTCCGCACCATTCGCGACATCAATCTGGAGATCCGCCGTCTCACACTGGCCAGTTATGCGCCCCTGCGCTACGTGCTACCACACAAGCGTACGGCTTATGATGCCAAGTACAGCACGCAAGTTCGGGGTGGTGAGGGCTTCTTCCTCCAGGTGGACCGAGAGGAGAGTCTGATTAACCTGCTTCGCGTCAATGTGCTCAAGCGTATGGAAAGCGCGGTGTCGTCCTTCACGCTGACGATCCAAAGGCAGCTCAAGGATGTGGAATCCACGTTGACACGTATTGAATCGCACTCGAACGAGCTCGAAGAAATCGACATCGCCGATATCGACATAGACGACCCGGCTTTCGAGGCGCTGCTCGTCGGGCGTAAAGTCAAGGTGCTGCTCGGCGATGTTGATCTGATTCGCTGGAAACAGGATTTGATCGAGGATCGCGACCGACTGGCCACTCTGCTGGCAGCGGCCAAGCAAGTCGATGCTGCTCGTGACGCAAAACTTGCGACACTGCGCCAGATGATCGAAGACAAGTGCCGCCGCCCCATCAACAGTGGCAACAAAAAGATCATCGTATTCACCGCCTTCTCGGACACTGCGAACTACCTTTACACGCAACTCGCCCCCTGGGCCAAGAGCACGCTGGGAATTGAGTCCGCACTGGTGACTGGTAGCGCCGGCATTCAGACCACCTTGTCCAGTTTGCGCAAGAGCATGAGCGGCGTGTTGTCGGCGTTCGCCCCGCGTGCCAAGGAGCGTCCCGAAGAGCTCTCTTCTGAAGGCGATATCGATTTGCTCATTGCCACTGACTGCATTTCCGAAGGCCAGAACTTGCAGGACTGCGACTGGCTGATCAACTACGACATCCACTGGAATCCGGTGCGCATCATCCAGCGCTTCGGCCGGATCGATCGCATCGGCTCGCCCAACGAGAGCATCCAGCTTGTCAATTTCTGGCCGAACATGGAGCTGGAGGAATACATCAACCTGGAGCAGCGCGTCAGCGGCCGTATGGTGCTTCTCGACATCTCCGCCACGGGCGAGGAGAACCTCATCGAGCAGCAAGCCGGCAATCCGATGAACGATCTGGAGTACCGGCGCAAGCAACTGCTCAAATTGCAGGATACGGTCATCGATATTGAGGACCTGTCTACGGGGGTGTCGATTACCGACCTGACCCTGACGGATTTTCGCATCGATCTGGCTCAGTACCTGAAAGCCTACCCTGGAAAACTCGAAAACCAGCCGCTCGGCGTCTATGCCGTCACGAGAACTCTAGATGCTGATATTCCGCCGGGTGCAATCTTTTGTCTGCAATCCTGCGGACCGGCTGCCAACAAAGTCAAAGAGTCTGACTACCCCTTGGCACCGTATTACCTCGTTCATGTCAGTGACGATGGTGCCGTATTGCTGCCTTACCTACAGGCCAAGCACATCCTCGATCGCCTCAAGCGTCTGGCGCTCGGGCACGAAGCTCCCGACAAGGGCGCCTGTGCCCGATTCGACAAGGCGACCAGACAGGGGGAAGACATGCGTCATGCCCAGAAGCTGCTTGCCTCAGCGGTTGCTTCGGTCGCTGGCAAGAATGAGGAACGCGCTGTCGCCAGCTTGTTCACGCCGGGTGGAACTCATGCCATCAAAGGTGAGTTCGCTGGTAGCAACGATTTCGAAGTGGTCGCGTTTATGGTGATCTTGCCGGAGTGCGAGACACCATGACGGTCAGCTATGCATCAACTCCTGCAGCTCAAGCCCTTATCCACGCCTTGTGCTTGCCCGAGGGTTGCCGAGTGGATCAGCGCATTCCCAAGAAAGTGCTGCTGGAGCATGGCACCTTCACGGCGGCAGACAAGCGCCTGATTACAGAAGCCATCGAAGAGATCCAATGGGTGGCCGCGCTCAAGCCCAACACCATCGGTGTGCCTGACTACCGGGACACGCTGCGTGAGTACTTGGAGATCGCAGTACTAACTGTGACTGTTCGGGGGGGCGCTAGACGAGCAAGTCTCTCACGACTCGCGGAGCTGGTACACCGAGCCGTGCCTTATCCGGTGCTGCTGCTGATGATTGAGAGGCAATCGCTGACTCTGTCGTTGGCTCACAAACGCTGGGCACAGAATGAGGCCGCCAAAGTAGTGCTTGACGGAAGCTTGATATCGGTGACGATGTCGCCTTCGTCGTTTGGGGGCTGCACGGTTGATTCCCGTCACCTCGACCCCGTAGCTGTTGTTGATATTGAGAATGCGTTTATCCAGTCTCTGTCAATCACGCCCCAACCCCAAACCACGCTGCACGCCCTCTATCAAGGTTGGGTGGATTGCGTTGAGGCCTTGCTTGCCGCCCGGCTGACGGGAAGTTACCAAACCTACAAAACACCGGAACAGGCTGCAGCACGTCGGCAAGCCTTGGCTGATTGTGAACGGCTCGCGACCGAAGTCAGCCGCCTGCGGGCGCAAGCAGCGAAAGAGAAACAAATGGCGCGTCAGGTCGAGCTGAACCTGGCGCTCAAACGCGTTAAGGCTGAACTGGCCGCTGCGTGCCGACAACTTTGAGCTATTGAGCTTAAAAGCTTGAAAGACTGATGGAAAAGATTATGCACAAACTCACGGAAATTAGCCCGGAGGCTCAGTCCGCCAATCTGGTTGCGGGTAATATCGCCCAGCTCAAGGCTTTGTTCCCGGAACTTGTTACTGAAGGGGAGAATGGGGCGGTCGTAAATGTAGATGTCCTCAAGGCGCTGGTAGGAGACAAGACCGTCACCGATGCCGATGAGAAATACGGTCTTAACTGGCATGGTAAGCGTCGTGCTCGACAACTTGCACTGACGCCGAGTACCGGAACGTTGCGGCCTCGTCCGGACGAGAGTGTCGATTGGGATACCACTCAGAACCTGATGATTGAGGGCGATAACCTTGAAGTGCTCAAGCTTTTGCAGAAAAGCTATGCTGGCAAGGTCAAGATGATCTATATAGATCCACCGTACAACACCGGCAAGGATTTTGTGTACCCAGATAATTTCCAGAACAACATAAATAACTATATGGAGATAACTGGTTAGGTGGAAGGTGGTCGTAAAATCAGTAGTAATACAGAATCAAACGGTCGGTTTCACACCGAATGGCTGAATATGATGTATCCGAGGTTGAAGCTCGCAAGAAATATGCTTCGTGCGGACGGTGTGATTTTTATGACTATTGATGATCATGAGGTTGCGAACCTGCGCATGCTTTGTGATGAGGTATTCGGAGAAGAAAACTGCCTAGCCATTCTTATCTGGCAGCACAGTCTTCAGCCGAAAGGTTACTCGGGAACGTTTTCGATTCATCATAATTATATTCTATGTTATCAGAAGAGCGATGGCTTTGATTTGGCAAATCTCGAGAGAACAAGCGAGCACAACAAAAATTACTCAAATCCTGATAATGACCCTAATGGGCCGTGGCGAGCGGGTGATGTTAGAAACGCGCTTTATCGTCCGAACTTGATGTACAGCATCGTGACGCCATCAGGGAAAACGATAGATCCACCACCCAAGGGTTGGCGCTGGAGTAGAGAAACTATGGATTCAAAGATCAAGGCTGGTGAAATTGTATTTTCATATGATGAAACGAGAATAATTAGAAAGATTTATTTGAACTCGCTTGATGGGCGAACGCCTGAGACAATTCTTTTTGGGAAGGAGGTGGGGACCACTAGAGATGCCTCCGGTGAAGTAAAGTCACTGTTTTGCGATGTTGTTCCATTTGATACGCCAAAGCCGATTGGTCTGATTCAGCATCTGTTAATTCTATCAGGCGCAAAGGGGGGCGACATAGTCGTCGATTTTTTTGCTGGATCTGGTACGACTGGTCATGCTGTCCTAGAGCTGAATGCGAGAGATAATTACAATCGTCGTTGTATTCTTGTTCAATTGCCTGAGCTGATTGATTCGGAAAGGAAGGAGCAAAAAACTGCTTTAGAATTCTGTGATCAGATTAACAGACCGAGCACCATTGCCGAACTTACAAAAGAACGTCTGCGCCGAGCCGCTGCTAAGGTCAAGGCAGAAAATCCGATGTTTGCTGGTGATGCTGGGTTCCGCGTCTTCAAGCTTGACCACTCTAACATCCGCGCCTGGAGCGCCAACCCGGCGGATCTGGAAACCTCTTTGTTCGACCACCAGGAGCACTTAGTCGAAGGTCGCTCTGAGATGGACGTGCTCTACGAACTGCTGCTCAAGCTAGGCCTCGACCTGTGCGTGCCCATTGAGCAGCGCACCATCACGGGCCGTGAGGTGCATTCCGTGGGTGGCGGCGTCTTGATGGCCTGCCTTGCCGAGCAAATTACGGCTAAGCAGGTGGAGCCGCTGGCCCAAGGTATTATTGACTGGCACAAGGAACTTGCGCCCGCCGGTGACACCACCTGCGTGTTCCGTGACAGCGCCTTTGAAAACGATGTCGCCAAGACCAACCTCGCCGCCATTCTGGAACAGCAAGGCATTCAGAATGTTCGCAGTCTATGAGAGAGCTTCATGAAACTGCACTTTGAGCCCAACCTTGACTACCAGATGCAGGCTATTGAGGCTGTGTGTGGCTTGTTCCGTGGTCAGGAGGTGTGCCGCACCGAATTCACGGTGACGATGAAGGTGCCAATGCCAACGGGGTCGAGCATGTTTCCCGGGAGCCAGCCCGCGCAAATGACGTTAGGCATGGTCGATTCGGATTTGGGAGTTGGTAACCGGCTAACGCTGTTGGATGATGAGTTGCACAAGAATCTAACGGATATCCAATTGCGAGGGGGGCTTCCTCCATCCGGTGAGCTGGCGTCTGGCGACTTCACTGTGGAAATGGAAACCGGCACCGGTAAGACCTACGTCTATCTACGAAGTATCTTCGAATTGAACAAGCGTTATGGCTTTAGCAAGTTCGTCATTGTCGTGCCGTCAGTGGCGATCAAGGAAGGTGTCTATAAGACGCTGCAGATCACTGAGGATCACTTCAAGGGGCTCTACGCCGGGGTGCCATTCGACTACTTCCTCTACGACTCCAGCAAGCTTGGGCAGGTGCGGAACTTTGCCACCAGTTCGAACATCCAGATCATGGTGGTGACGGTGGGCGCCATCAACAAGAAGGACGTCAACAACCTCTACAAGGACAGCGAGAAGACGGGTGGTGAAAAGCCCATCGATCTAATCAAGGCTACCCGGCCCATTATCATCGTAGACGAACCCCAGAGTGTGGATGGCGGCCTGGAGGGGCGGGGGAAAGAGGCTCTGGATGCGATGAACCCACTCTGCACGTTGCGCTACTCCGCGACCCACGTGAACAAGCATCACATGGTGTTTCGCCTCGACGCAGTCGATGCCTATGAGCGAAAACTGGTCAAACAGATCGAGGTGGCGTCGGCGACCGTGGAGGACGCGCACAACAAGCCCTTCGTGCGATTGGTATCGGTTGCCAGCAAGCGCGGGACGATCAGTGGCAGGGTGGAACTGGATGTGGCCACCGCCAGCGGTGTGAGGCGGGAGGAGCTCGTCGTATCCGATGGCGACGACCTGGAGCAACTTGCCAAACGTCCGATCTATGCCGATTTCCGCGTCGGCGAGATCAATACGGCCAAGGGCGAAGAGTTCATGGAGCTGCGTTACCCCGGGGGAGAAGTGTTCTTGAAGCCGGGTCAAGCCCACGGTGATGTGGATGCGCTTGCTGTGCAGCGCGAAATGATCCGTCGCACGATTCGCGAGCATCTGGACAAGGAAAAGCGCCTGCGACCGTTGGGCATCAAGGTACTGTCGCTATTTTTCATTGATGCGGTGGACAGGTACCGCCAGTACGACGCGGACGGCAATCCGGTCAAAGGTGACTACGCGCGCATCTTTGAAGAGGAGTATCGGCGTGCCGCTAAGCTGCCGGCCTATCAGAGCCTCTTCGCTGAGATCGACCTGGACTCCGCCGCAGAGGAAGTGCACAACGGCTATTTCTCCATCGACAAGAAAGGCGGCTGGACTGATACCGCAGAGAACAATGCGGGCAACCGCGAGAATGCCGAGCGTGCCTATAACTTGATCATGAAGGAGAAGGAGAAGCTACTGTCCTTTGCTACACCACTCAAATTCATTTTCTCTCATTCGGCCCTCAAGGAAGGCTGGGACAACCCGAATGTGTTCCAGATATGCACCCTCCGGGACATTCAGACCGAGCGCGAACGTCGCCAGACCATTGGTCGCGGATTGCGTTTGTGCGTGAATCAGCATGGTGAGCGTGTGCGAGGCCTTGACGTCAACATTCTGACCGTAGTGGCGACGGAGAGCTACGAACAGTTTGCTGAAAACCTCCAGAAAGAGATCGAAGAAGACACCGGCATGCGTTTTGGCATTGTCGAGTATCATCAGTTTTCCGCAATTGCCGTGACGGGACCGGACGGACAGACCGTGCCTTTGGGGGTTGAGCAATCCAAGGCGTTGTGGGAGTATCTAAAGTCTGTTGGCCACATTGACGCTAAGGGAAAGGTGCAGGATTCGCTGAATAAGGCGCTCAAGGAAGGCGCCCTGATACTGCCCGCGGAGTTTGAGGCCCAGAAGGGACAGGTTGCCGAGATACTGCGCAAGGTGTCGGGTCGTCTGGAGATCAAGAATGCCGATGAACGCAAACAGGTTCAACTTCGTAAAGGAAAGGATGGTAAGGCAATATATCTGAGTAGTGAGTTCAAAGCGTTATGGGATCGTATAAAGCACAAGACTTCCTATCGCGTGCAATTTGACAACGTCAAGCTGATCACTGATTGCATTAGTGCTCTGCAAAAGGCTCCTGCGATTGCCAAAGCGCGCCTGCAATGGCGGAAGGCTGATATCGCTATTGGCAAAGCTTGCGTTCATGCGACCGAGAAAGCGGGGGCCGCGACGGTGGTGCTAGATGAAACGGACATTGAGCTTCCGGACTTGCTGACGGACCTACAGGATCGAACTCAACTGACCCGCCGAACAATCACCAATATTTTGGTTGGAAGCGGTCGCCTGGGCGACTTCAAGCGTAACCCGCAGCAGTTCATCGAGCTTGCTGCTGAGATCATCAATCGATGCAAGCAAATGGCCCTAGTTGATGGCATCAAGTATCAGAAATTGGGCGACCAACACGTGTACGCGCAGGAGCTGTTCGAGAAAGAAGAGCTCACCGGGTATCTGAAGAGCATGCTGATGGATACCCAAAAGTCGATCTACGAGCACGTGGTGTACGACTCAATGGTGGAGCGAGACTTTGCCGATGC
>ERZ773069.2237-NODE-2237-length-10267-cov-7.174599_pt1 | contig 10267 bp, 11 predicted proteins | sample MGYA00580619_ERZ773069 | MGnify/ENA primary metagenome ERZ773069 (study PRJEB29015, sample SAMEA2738007) | human oral metagenome | biome: human oral; feature: human-associated habitat; material: dental | place: China | collected 2108 ...
ACGGCCTCGGGGTGGCGGACCGCCGCGACGGCGTTCCGCCCGGCGGAGGTCAGAGCGGACAGAACGGGGGAACCTTGGGCGCCCGTGGCGCCATGAACGATGTAAGCCATAACCTCATTAGTGCATATGATGCATCAGTTACGTCAAGCGCACTAATGGGGTAGGTTTTCGATGCTATGAATGATGTGGATCTTCCCGAGTGCGGGGTGGCGAGGTTCCTGCTGCTGTTCGACGGACCATGGGCGACACTCATCGTGCGCGAGCTCATGCATGGGCCGCAGCGCTTCGGGGAACTGCGTGGTGCGTTGCCGGGGATCAGCGCACACACGCTGACCAGTCGGCTGCGGATGTTCGAGTCGCGTGGCATCGTGACCCGGCGTGCTTATCCCGAGGTACCGCCCCGCGTCGTCTACGAACTCACCGATCTGGGTAAAAGTCTCCGGCCTGTTCTCGATGCGATGTATGAGTGGGGGGTCAAGGCCCCGGTCTCGGCCTTCATCCCCCGAATGCCGACGCGCATCGAGGATCAGTGAATCGGTTGATGGTTCTCGCCCGCGCGGCTTCTCAGGACAGCAGATCCTGCCACCAGTCCGCGAACGTGGGGCAGCGGTTCAGGACCGGGCCGAGCCCTGCTTCGGCGATCAGCAGAGGGCCGGTGACGGTTTTGATGTAGTTCGGGTCCGCCTTCCTGAGTCGCTTCGATGGCGAGGTGGCAGGGCCGTGGTCAACCTGCTCGGGCCCGCCAGCCCGGGTGATGTCGCGCCGAAGACCTGCGAGCCCCTTGGGTGGAAGCAGATCGTCGCCCTTCCCAGCGTCGATGGCCGCCAGAACGAGCGCCTCGATCTCGTGCAGCACAACGAGGGGGCGGAACCGGGGATCAGGGTAGTGGGTGCGCAGGGCATGCATGAGATCCCGCTGACGCTGGGTGCCGCTTCCCTCGATTCCGTATCCCGGAGCTCCCTGAGGGTACTGGTAGTAGTCGATGAGGAGGCCGACCCGGTGGGCGTGGCTCGCCCCGAGCAGGCTGCGGAGCCTGATGTCGTACTGCCTCCAATCCCCGCCTCCGCGATGAGCGCCGGTGGGAGTGGCCGAGGTGATGACCACGGTAGGCGTGAGCACGAAACCGCGGGCCCGGGCAGGCGGGACGAGCACGTCATTGACGATGACCTCCTCCGTCTGGCCCTCGACGAGAATGAAGACCTGTTTCACAGGATTCGCCCCTCTTTCGTGGGGCGTCCCCCGAGGAGATTCATTTCCCACAGGTTGCCCGTGGAGTAGTTCTCCAGGAAAGCCGCGAGGAACGCCTCGTCGGGACGTGAGGCCTCCGTGGCGCCGTCGACCCTGTCGAGGACGACGATCTCGCCCAGGTCGAAGTGGGACACCAGCGGCACCGACTGGGTGGCCAGGAGGACCCTGTGGCCGTTGCGTCCCGCGACACGGGCCATCTCTGCGAGCAGGTCGATCGCTGCTGGGTGAAGCCCGAGCTCGGGCTCGTCCAGGACCACCGTCGCGGGAAGGTCCGGCCCCAGCAACAAGGTGGCCAGGCAGATGAAACGCAGCGTGCCATCGCTGGCCTCACGTGCCAGGAAGGTGCGGTCCAGGCCCCGCTGCTTCCAACGCAGCCGGATTCGTTCCGAGGGATCGGGTCTGAGAACGAAATCGTCGAAGAAAGGCGTGACGCGCCGGATGGCAGCCACGATCCGCCTGTAGTGCCCGGGGTGTTCCCGGCTGACCCTGTGGAGATAGGCGGCGATGTTCTCCGCATCGGAACGCAGGGCCAGGTCGTCACCGACCGTCGACCATCCCTTCACGGGCGCGTGACCGGAGACGTCGTCGAAGTGAAAAACGCGACAACCCTCCAGGATGGGACGCACATACCTGGCGAAGTTCTGCAACTTCCCGGAGCCCGCCGACTCGGTGATGTCACGAACCCGGCTCCGGGAACCGAAACCCAGGTTCTCCTCGTAAGGGCGGTGCCGCTCGTGTCCCGCCTGGAAGAGCAACCATTCGTGCAGCTCCGCCAGACCCGAACCGGTCACCTCGTCGGGGCGGAGCGCCACCCGGTAACCATTCCGGGTGTCCCGCTCATCGAACCCGGACATGAGGGTGATGAGAATGCGATCCGCCCTGGTCTGTTCACCCTCGAAGAGGAGATTGTCCACGCCCCCGCGGCGGCGCAGGTACTCCTGGAAGGAGTCATCCCAGATGCGCGACACCAACTCCAGGGCGCTGACGAGATTCGACTTGCCCGATCCGTTGGCCCCGATGAACACCGTGACATCGGTGCTCAGGTCCAATTCGACGCGTCGAATCGATCCCAGCCCCTCCACGGCAAGGTGCCCCAGCGCGGTAGTCATGCGACGAGCCTAGGCCATGCCGCGGATGCGTCGGTCACGTCACCGGGAAATACTGGCCGGCGCCGCGGCCTCCCCGAGTGGGGCGGAAGACCACGGCGCCGGCTCGGCAGCGATTGTCGGAAGACCTCTCAGTTCGCAGCTCCAAGGGTCACTTTCAGTTCAAGGGTTTCGCTGCCTCGGAGTACCTTCAGGGTCACCTCCTTCCCCACCTCGTGGCTGCGCACCTGCGCCACGAGGGATTCGGAACCGACCACAGGGGTGCCGTCGATCGCTGTGATGAGATCACCCTTCTGCAGCCCCGCTTGTGCGGCTGCCGAACCCTGGGTGATGTCCTCCACCTTGGCGCCGAGCTGGGTGCCGGAGGTGCCGTTGCTGGCCCGGATACCCAGCTGCGGGTGCTTGACGGTGCCGTTGGCGATGAGTTGCTCCACCACGGACTTGACCTGGGCCGACGGGATCGCGAAACCGATGCCGATGTTGCCGGACTGGCCGGAGGACGAGCCGTTGGAGGCCAGCGACGCAATGGAGGACGTGATGCCCACCAGTGCGCCGGACGAATCCACCAGCGCGCCACCGGAGTTGCCGGGGTTGATGGCGGCGTTGGTCTGGATGGCGGAGGTGACCACCACGTCGCTGTCCTGTTGGCTGTTGATGTTGTTGTCGAGATCGTTGTTGTCGTTGACCGCTTGGGTCGTGACGGGCCGGTTCAGGGCGGAGACGATGCCGGTGGTCACCGTGTCGGACAACCCCAGCGGGTTGCCGACCGCCATCACCGGTTGCCCCACCTTGAGCTTGGAGGAATCCCCCCAGGACGCGACCGTCAGGTCCGACGGCGGGTTCTCGAGTTTCAGCACGGCCAGGTCGGTGGAGGGATCGGTGCCGACGACCTTGGCAGAATAGGTCTTGTCGCCGATCGTGACGCTGAGTTTGGCTCCCTGCCCCGCGCCGGAGACCACGTGGTTGTTGGTCACGATGTGGCCCTGGGCGTCGATGATCACACCGGAACCCTGCCCTTGTTTGTTGCTGCCCTCCACCTTGATCGCCACCACGGCGTTCTTGATGGCGGCCGCCGTCGCGGTCCAGTCGGGGCTGTTCGCGGAGGATTGCGCCACCTGGGTGGTGGTGGCCGTCGAGATGGCGCTGGGCTGGTTGCCCCCCAGGTAGTGGTTCGCGGCGATCGCGCTGCCCCCACCCACCCCGGCCGACAACAGGGCGACGGCGACGAAAGCCGCCAAGGTTTTCCGGGTCTTCCGGGGTTTCTTCGTCGCGGTCGCGGTCTGCGCCTGTGCCGGGGCCGAGGTGGAGTAGGGCCCTGCCGCTTGGCTCGCATCGGAGGGGAGTTGAGGTGCGGCGGGGGCAGGTCCTTGGGCTGCCTGGGGGTTCTGGACCGTATGGGGGCCTTGAACGGCCTGGGGTCCTTGAGGACCTTGGGGCATGGGGGCGCCCGCGGGCTGGAAGGTGGGGGTGCCCTGGCCGGGCTGTTCGGGTCCGGAGGCCGCCTGACCGGATTGGGGATTGGCCTGGCCGGCTTGAGGGTCGGCCTGGCCGGGCTGCGAATCGGGCTGTTGGGAGCCGGCTGCGTTCCGGAAGGGATTCCCGGGCAGACCCTCCTGGGTGTTGTGGGCCGGGTGGTTGTTCTCCTGGTTCGTCATGAGGCTCTCCTGTTCGCTTCGTTGGCTACGGGAGATAGAGAACTCCGGGAATCTGTGCGTTACCTGTGTGTTGTGTGCGCGCTTCCTGTGGGCAGGTCACAGGTTTGTAAACGTCAGTTGATAGTTCCGGTCTTGGGCTACGACCCTGGTCCGACCAATCCGGGTGGCGAGCTCCCTGCGCCACGGCAGATGGGAGTTGAACACGCACCAGAGCTGTCCGCCGGGACGCAGCACCCGGGCGGCCTCGTCGAACATCCGCAGGGTGGGTGCCGACTCCTTGGCGTGCCCCCGGTGGAACGGGGGATTGGTGGCGATCACGTCGAAGCTGTGGTCGGGGAAACCGGACAGGCCGTCGGCCCAGCGGACGTCGATGTCGAGACCGTTGGCCTGAGCGGTGGCGCGGGTGGCGGCCACCGCCGACCAGGAGACGTCGATCGCGGTCGTCTCGAGTCCCCGGCGGGCCAGGACCGCGGCGATCACCCCGTTGCCGCACCCCAGGTCCAGCGCGGTCCCGTCCCCGGGATCCAGGTGGTCCAGGAGGAGCCGGGTGCCGTCGTCGATCCGGTTGCCGTTGAAGGTGGCGCCGTGCGCGACGAGGACCATGCCGAGATCGGGGTGGTCGCGGGTCTTGGGCCATTCGGTTTCGAGCTGGTTCGGTCCCCAGGCCCGCAGCACGCGGCACTTGGAACGCCCGAGGCTGGCGTTGACGGCCGTGAAGTGGCGGGCCAGCACCTGGTTCATGGAGCGGTTCATGTGCTTTACCCTCGCCCCGCTGAGGAACATCACATCCGGGGCGCCCTGGACGCTGGCGCAGTGCTCGTCCAGGGCGGCCAGGGATTTCGGCAGGTGCCCCCACACCAGATCCACCCCGCGCAGCTCACCAGGATGGGAGACGAGCAGGCCGGGATCGATCTCGGACACGGCCTGCGCGTCACGCAGGTCGTCGCACCACACCCTCACGTCGCCGCTACGTTCCAGGGCGGCCGTGACGAGCCCCGGGGCATCGATGACGGCGATGGCCCCGGCCCGCTCGGGTGATTCGTCCAGGATCAGTGGGTCGACGGGATGCATGAGGAAATCCTCCCACTGCGAAGAGAAACCGACGCTGATCCGGCGCCACTGCGCAGGGTTGTTGTGCGCGTCCCGGGCCGCCACCGGATGGCCGCGGCGGCGGGTCCTCGTTCGCGGAACCTTCTTCGACGGGACCCTGATGCCTCGGCCGTTCCGGCGGATCATGCCCTTTCCCCGGGCGCGCACAGATCCGGATGATGTCCGTAGCGCGGCCAGGACATGGTGGCCCCGCTCCCGTTGCTGGCCTAGACTCGTGGGCGTGATCCGTTTCTGACACCGTCCACCAACCCACCCGGCCAGTCCCGTCACGAAATGGATTTCATCATGCCCTCCGACCTGCTCACCGCTGATCTGTCCCTCCTTCCGGCCCGTGCACTCCCCGAACCGCTGCCGCGGATCATCAGAACCGACGATCTCGAACCGCTGGCCCGGCTCTACCTGATCAGCTATCCCCCGGGGATCGGGGCCGGGAATTACGCCGAGGCCCTTTCGGAGATCGCCGCTACCTTCGAGGGTGACTACGGTGTTCTCCGTCCCGGGGCCAGCCTCGTGGCCGAGGCCGGTGGCCGGCCCGCAGGGGCCGTGCTGACGGTGGAGCGTTCCATCTGGGACGAGGGGCTCGAGGGGCCTTTCATCATTGACCTGTTCGTCGATCCGCAACACCGCGGCCGGGGAATCGGGCGGGCCCTGATGACCGGCGCGATGCTCGCCTGCCGGAAAGCGGGCGATGCCCAGCTGTCCCTGCGGGTGGGGGAGGGGACCTCGGATGCGGCCCACCGCCTCTACGGGTCGCTGGGATTCCGGAGGGCCGGTTCCCCGGTGCCGCGGGAGCGGCCCTGAAGCGGGCTCGCGCTCTTTGGGGCGGTGTGGCATGCTTCCTGCGCGGTGACGGGGTCGTCGCCGAGGAACCACCCGGGAGTCATTGATGAAGAAACCATCCACCGACCTCAGCCGCGTGCTCTCCCACGCCCTGCGGCACGACCCCGGTCGCTACGGGCTGGAACTCGACCCCGAGGGTTGGGTGGGTCTCGGGGAGGTCGTCGCGGCGCTGCGGAGCAGGCCGGGCTGGGAATCGGTGGGAGTCGCCGACATCGAGGAGACCCTGGCGGCGGCCAGCAAACAGCGACACGAGATCCGCGACGGCCGGATCCGGGCGATCTACGGGCACTCCCTGTCCGAACGCATCGAACGAACCCCCACCACCCCGCCCGACCTGCTCTACCACGGCACCTCCCCGGACAATCTGGAACGCGTGATGCACGAGGGGCTGCTGCCCATGTCTCGGCAGTTCGTGCACCTGTCCACGGATGCCGGGATGGCGTGGGCGGTGGGGCGCGGCACGCGTCGCGCCCGGTCATCCTGCACATCGACGCCGCAGCGGCCCACGCCGCCGGCATCCCCTTCTACAAGGGCAACGACAAGGTGTGGTTGGCCGACGAGGTGCCGCCTCGATTCGTGACCGCCCAGACCCCGACGAGCTGAGAAGATCCGCGCGGTGCGCGGCAACCGGGCGTTCGGGAACGGCCAACGTGGGCAAGCGGGTGAAAACCCTCGGGAAGAGAATGCGGTAGCCGGCGTGTGAAGACCGGCGACGACATCACATCAGCGCGGTGCGGGAGCCGGTGAACGGGACCTTCGCGGAACACGCCCAGGTTTCCGTGTCCCAGAAGCGGATCGCCCGGCCGGTGGTGCTGGCCACGAGGTTTCCTCCGGGACCCCAACCCACGGCCTCGACCCCCGGTTCCTGGAGGGCGCGGATCAGTTTCCCTGAGGCGGCCTCCCAGACCCGGACACCTTCGAGACTGGGAGCGGTCAGGATCCGCTTCCCGTCGGGGCTCCAGGCCAGTGAGACGGCATCCGAACTGCTGTGGCGAGAACGTGGCACCGGAGCATCCTAGTAGCGTGTCCTGTAAATAGTGGAGGCTCATTCACAACCTCCCCGAAGCTGGTTGAGCTGGACTGCGACGAAGGAGCAGTCCACCTCGAAACCACCAGAGCCCGCCGCAATTCCCAAGACACGACCACCAGGGGTTTCGACACGACCAGCTCGCAGAGCGAGCAGGCCGGCTCAACCAGCTGCCAACCCTCGAAACCTAGGCCACAACCCCCTCACCAGAGGAATGCGCTGGCCGGTGCCCCCACCTGGTGCGCTACTGGATGCAGCTCGACCCAGAACCACATGATGCTCCAGCAGCAGAGATCATTGAGCTGTCGGCTCTCCGGCGCCGCAAACCCGGTTTGGCGCCGTCCCCAAAGGAGGAAGGCCAAGGACCGACGAGTCCGAGTGGGAGGGTGACATGATGGAACGGTCGGCCGAGCTGCTGTGCACAGCAAATCCCTTCAGATAGCGTGTCACAGTCACTACTTCCCAGGCAAAGGTTCCGTGAGGAGTCGGGAGCAGTCAATGAGACGATACGTGCACTGGAAGGACTGAACCATGCAGATCACCCATGTCACTGCCCACAACTGGCGCAATTTCAAGAACCTCGACTTCGCAGTGGCGGATCGCCTGCTGATTGTCGGACCAAACGCAGCGGGTAAGTCGAATCTGCTTGACCTTTTCCGCTTCCTGGGCGATATCTCCCGGCCAGGCGGTGGTTTGGCGGCGGCCCTTGAAGCGCGCGGTGGCTTGTCAAGGGCACGTTGCCTGTTCGCCCGAAACAACCACAAGGGTGAACTTGCCATCATGGTTGATCTGCGCGACGGGGAAGATGAATGGCGCTATGAGTTGGCGATCAAGGGGAAGAAGGGCGGCCACAACCGCCCCATCGTCGTTCGCGAGATCGTCACCTGCAACGGCAGGGAGTTGCTGTCCCGCCCGGACGCCAACGATGCCCGGGACCCAGATCAGCTCACCCAGACGCACCTGGAACAGATCTCCGCCAACCGGGAGTTCCGGCCCATCGCCGAGTACTTCGCCAAGGCCAACTACTTCCACCTGGTGCCCCAGATGATCCGTTACCCCCAAGCGGGCGGGGCGAGCCCTCGGGTATTCGGCAGTTCCATGATCGCGGACATGAACGCGACGCCGGTCCGCACCAGGCAGGCGTGGTTCCGGCGCATCGAGCGGGCCCTGCAGTCGGCGGTTCCAGGATTCGAAACGCTGCGGCTGGAGGTGGACAAGGCGGGACAGCCACACCTGATTGCCGGATACCGCAACTGGCGCAGGAACCCGTCGGAGCAGAACGAAACCGACTTCTCTGACGGTACCTTGCGCCTGATCGGACTCCTGTGGACCATCATCAGCTCTCCTGCCAACGGCGGAGTGCTGCTCCTGGAAGAGCCGGAACTCTCGCTCAACGCGGCTGTCGTGCAGAAGCTGGCCTCGCTGCTGGCGATGGCCCAGCGCGGAACCAGCATGCAGGTGATCCTCTCGACCCACTCCCCGGAGCTGCTCGACGACGAAGGCATTCGCCCAGGGGAAGTTCTGGTACTGCAGGTGACCAGCGACGCCACGGTAGCCAACCAGCTCTCCGAGATCGCCGAGGTAGAAGCTCAGATCAGCGCCGACCTTCCCCTGTCCGAAGTGGTGGCGGAACTGATCAACCCAGGCGACCTGACCGGCCTCATCAAGGCCGCGAGGCGGTAGCCATGCACGTCGTGGTGGAGGGCGAGTCCGACAAAGCAGCCGCGAGGCGAGTGGCGGAGTTTGCTGGAAGGCAAGTGTGCCATGTAACCGTGACCCGGGGAAAGACCAAGCTTGACTCAAAGCTGGCCAACTATTCGAGGGCCGCCCGTGACCAGCCCTGGGTGGTGTTCCGGGATTCGGACAACCAGTGCCCCGTGAGCCTGCGCCAAAGACTGCTGACAGGCATCCCAGATAACCCGTTGTTCGCCTTGAGGATCGTGCACACCATGATCGAGGCATGGCTGATGGCAGACAGACTCGGATTCAGCCGCTATTTCGCGGTTTCGTCCGACACGGTTCCCGCTGATCCCGAAGCCAAAGCACACGCCAAGCAGACGCTCCTTCACCTCTGCCAGCGCAGCCGCAGCCGCGACATCCGGGAAGAGGTTGTGCACGGGCAAGCACACCCAGGCCCGCTGTTCGTGGAGCACCTGACCGAGTTCGCATCCCGCCACTGGGACGTTTCCGCTGCCGCTCAGAGCTGCCCGTCCCTGCAACGAGCCATCACCGCTATCCAGGCGCTACCAAAGGCTGGCCAACGATAAACGAATCCGAGCGGGAGGAGGCCATGGTGGAGGGCTCCGAGCGTGGCTGGCCGCTCGGCACCGGACCGATCTTGAGGCGGGCCGGGCGTCGCTGGATGACCTGGTGCTGCACGACGAGTTCCTCCACACCCTGCGCCTGTTCCTCGACCTCCACGACTACGCCTGCAAGAAACCCACCGATCCGCTGATCGTGCAGCGGGGACGCAAGAAATGGGCAAAGAAGAACGCCGACGGCGAGATCGTCCAGTCCGAGGAGGACGAGGACTGATCCCGCCGTCGACGCTGGGTCAGGCCAGGTGCAGGTCCTTGGCCTTGACCGCAGCGACCTCCTCGTGGGTCGGTGCGTAGGCACCCGCGCGCTGGACCGTCAGGCCCGACGTGATCGTCGCCCGGTGCAGCGCAGGCATGACGTCGTCCCAGCCTGCGGACCGGAGCCGGACCTTGGCCTCACGGCTACCGAGCAGGTCGGCGTCGAGCAGGCCCGAGATGAGGCCGCCCATGAACGAGTCGCCGGCGCCGACGGTGTCGACGACATCGGTGGTGAGAGGATCGATCACCAGCATGTCGCGCTTGGAGGCGAGCTTGACGTAGATGCCCCACGGGCCGCGGGTGACGATGACCATGCTCGGACCGAGCTTCAGCCACTGCCGCATGACCTCCTCGATGGGGGTGCTCTTGCCGTAGAGCCACTCGAGGTCCTCGTCGGAGACCTTGACAACATCGGCCAGCGCAACGAGCTCCTCGACGCGGCCTCGCGACTTGTCGGGGGATTCCATGATCGCTGGACGGGCGTTGGGGTCGTAGGAGACGGTGCCGACCTGAGACATTGCGCGGGCCGCCTCCAGGACCTGGGTGCCGCCGGGCTCAAGGGTCGCGGCGAGGCTGCCGGTGTGGAGGTGGACGATCGCCTCCGGGGCGGGCAGCGGCGGTACCTCCCACGACAGGTCGAACTCGTACTCGGCGCTGCCGGCATCGTTGAGGCGGGCGTACGCGAGAGATGTCTTGGCGGCTCCG
>ERZ773069.2240-NODE-2240-length-10265-cov-8.344368_pt1 | contig 10265 bp, 7 predicted proteins | sample MGYA00580619_ERZ773069 | MGnify/ENA primary metagenome ERZ773069 (study PRJEB29015, sample SAMEA2738007) | human oral metagenome | biome: human oral; feature: human-associated habitat; material: dental | place: China | collected 2108 ...
GACTAACTAAATTTGCCTTGACATCTATATTTTTTATCTTATTCAATTCCTGAAATGTCTGTATTGAAGTAAGCGAAATATTTTTTAAATCCCCTTTTTCAAGTACAACTGATCTTTTACCTTTTATTTTTTGAATATATCCTTCCGATTCCAGTAAAGCGAGCGCTTTTCTCACAGTAAGCACTGAACAGGAATAGTCTTTGGCAAAATCTGCTTCCTTTTTTAAATAATCTTTTGGCTTTAATTTTCCATCTTTAATTTGTTTTTTTATATTGTTATATACTTCTTTATATTTACTCATTCTTTACCTTTCCAAAATTATAGTCAATTCTTTTAAAATTTGAAGCAAAAATCGATAAAAACAAGAAATTGTCTATATCTAACCTTCTACTCTCGTTCTAAACTAAAATGCTATAATCCCTTTAACATCGTATTTCTTTTTTATAATTTGAATGAAATAACTGAAACTTTTAAAGTTAATTTATTATAATTATACTTTAAAATATTAAAAATAACAACTATAACATATTATTTATTTTTTATAATAGATATATATAGACCTATTGACTTTTTAAAAAGATATGTTATAATTTGATTGCATAAAAATTAATTATTTAAAGGAGATGATTTAAATGGCTGTTAAAAACAAAGTCGTTATTGTTACAGGAGCTTCTTCAGGAATTGGAAGAGCTACTGCGAAATTATTAGGAGAAAGCGGGGCAAAAGTTGTACTTGCCGCAAGAAATGAAGACAAATTACAAGAAGCTGTTGCTGAGATAAAGGAAAAAGGAGGGGAAGCTACTTACAAAGTGACAGATGTATCAAAAAGAGAGGAAGTAAAAGCGTTGGTTGATTTTGCAATTTCTGAATATGGAAAAATAGACGTTATATTCAACAATGCGGGATTAATGCCAAATGCACCATTGTCAGAACTAAAAAATAGTGAATGGGACGAAATGATTGATGTAAATTTAAAAGGTGTATTAAATGGCATAGAAGCTGTACTTCCACATTTTATTAAGCAAAAATCTGGACACGTTATCAGCACATCTTCTGTCGCTGGACTAAATACATATCTTGGAGCAGGAGTTTACTGTGCTACAAAACACGGGGTAAAAGCACTAATGGAAGTATTAAGAAAAGAAAGCGCCAACGAAAAAATGAATGTCCGTACAACAACTCTATACCTAGGAGCATTCCGAACTGAACTTGCAACACGTATCACAAATAAAGCAATTAAGGAAAGAATCGAATTCCTTTACGACACAATTGGAGCAGATCCAATGATAGTTGCCGAAGCTGTAAAATTTGCTATTGATTTACCAGAAGAAGTAAGTATGAATGAAATCACTCTTTATCCTACAGCACAGTTATAATTTTATTAATTTTTCTATCCAAAAAATTATTTTGATTATCAAAATTATTTATTTTTATTTAAATAAAAATATTTCTTGAAAATGTATCATAAAATATGTTATCATTTTAAATGTATGATTTTTTTAAAATTGAAAAATAATTATAATAAATAATTTTTTAGGAGGAAAAGAAAAAATGGTTATAAAACCTAGATTAAAAGGTGGTTTAGCACTTACAAATCATCCAATTGGAGCAAAAGAATTTGTAAAAAGGCAAATTGACTATGTAAAATCACAAGATAAATATGAAGGTCCAAAAAAAGTTCTAATTATCGGTTCTTCATCTGGATACGGACTTGCAACAAGAATCTCCCTTGCCTTTGGTGCTGGAGCAGAAACTATCGGAGTAGCATTTGAAAAAGGTGTAGAAGGAAAAAGAGTAGGCTCTGCTGGTTGGTGGAATACAATTGCCTTTAACGAAGCTGCTGAAAAAGAAGGCTTAGTTTCTAAAAACTTCATTGGTGATGCCTTCTCAATGGAAATGAAAGATGATGTAATAAAGTTCATTAAAGAAGAATTTGGTGGAAAAATCGATTTGTTAATTTACAGCTTAGCAAGTGCAGTCAGAACTGATCCAATTGACGGTGTAACTTACCGTTCAGCATTAAAATCTACAACAAAGGACATTACAGGTCCAACTATCAACTTTGAAAAAGAAGTTATGGAAGAAACAACAATGGGTGTCGCAACTCCAGAAGAAATCAAAAGCACCGTAAAAGTTATGGGTGGAGAAGACTGGAAATTATGGATTGAAGCACTTGATAAAGGTGGTGTTCTTTCTGAAGGTTTCAAAACAGTAGCTTACTCATATTTAGGTCCAAAAGTAACTTACGGAATCTATAAAGAAGGTACAATTGGAGCTGCAAAAAGAGATTTGGAACATACTTCTGATGTTTTAAATGACTTTTTAAAAGAAAAATACAATGGAGAAGCATACGTTTCATTAAGTAAGGCGTTAATGACAAAAGCAAGTGCGGTTATCCCTATTTTCCCATTATACGCAGCATTGCTTTACAAAGTAATGAAGGAAAAAGGTATCCACGAAGGTACAATCGAACAAAAACACAGACTTTTGACTCAAATGGTTTATGGAAACAATCCTGTTATTGACGAAGAAAGAAGACTACGTCCAGATAACTGGGAAATGCGTGAAGATGTTCAAGCTGAAGTAGAAGCTCTTTGGGATAAAGTTACTCCAGATAACTTTAAGGAAATAAGCGATTACGCTGGAGCAAGAGAGGAATTCATGCAATTAAATGGATTCGACTTTGATAATGTGGATTATGATGCTGATGTTGATTTAGATGAATTAGCTAAATTAAAACCTTAATTTCAAAATAAATGATAAAAAACTAGACTATCATGTTAGAATTTTACTATTCTTTTGGTAGTCTTTTTTATTTCATTATAAAAATTAATGCCACTCGTAGCTATTTTATTTATAAGTTAAGCCTTCCATTCTAAAAAACTCAATCAAATTAATATACTCGATACCATTTCTGGACATATTAAATTCTTCTACTATAAGTTATGACATTACAAAATATGTTTTTTCAAAATTTTATCAATTGTATCTAATAACTTTTATATTTTTCAAAATTTATAACCTATAACTTAGTAAATCTATTTTAAAAAAAATAGACTAGAAAAAAATCTAGTCTTATTTATATCTATTTTTTGGCTTTTGTACTATATTTAAGTCTTATAAAACTTTCTTTTTCATATATCTCCACAAAACTAGCATTAACAACATCATTATTATAAAAATTATTACTAATGCCCAAAATCCCATATCTTGAAGCGGTAACTTCACATTCATTCCATAAAATCCAAAAATCATATTTGGAACTGTAACCAATATTGTTACTGCAGCTAAAAATTTCATTGTTATATTCATATTATTTCCAATATACGATGAATATGTTTCTCTTGTAGTTTTACAGATTTCACAGTATGAAGATGATAAATCTAGCGTAAAATTTATCTCCTGTAAAATTCTTGTCATATATTCTTCATATTGTTCAAATTGCTCATCTTCTTTCAAATTCTCAACAACATAATCCAAATTTCTTAATGCAATATTATAAACATAAAATCCTTGTTCTACTTCCGCAAGAGAAATTAATTTCTCATTACTTTGCTGTTCCCTCAAAACAGTTTCTATCTTGTCATGCTCTCCAATCAAAATTCTCACATATTTATAAAGGCTTTGAGAAATTTTATGAAGCATATTTAGAAAAAAACGATTTTCTTCAAGAACTTCATCTCTTAATTTGGCATACTCTTCAACAAACTGATAAAAATCGTTGTAATAATCGTCATCTAAAATAACAATTTTATCTTCTTTAAAAAAAATTACAATCGGATTAATCTCATATGATGTAAATTCTTTATCTTTTGTAGATTTTTTAACAGCTGGGTAATACAGTTTATAAATTTCCCAGTCTGATTTTGAAATTCTTGGAGTAAAAATTTCCTCGTCAATAACATTTTTTATCTTCTCCTCATCAATTTCCAATCTTTCTGATAAAATCTTATAATCTTCATCTTTCAAATTATACACATAAGAAATTATTTTACCACTTTTCGTATCTATTCTTTTTATCATAATTACCTTTCTAAGCTTCTATTTCTATCTATTTATATTATACTAACTTTCATTTTTTAATAGAAATAAATTTTTATAATAGAGCTATTTGATAGCTAATTCATAATCATTTAGCTAAATTATTTCTCAAATATTTTGATTAATAAATATTTTTTCATATTACTGTATTTTTTATTTCTTAAATCTCCACTGCAACTTCACTTTTTAAATCAACTTCCATTTCCAAAAACTTTTTCCAGCCCTCAAAGACCTTTCTATATTCTTCAAACTTACATTCCCACAGAGGATATTCCTCACAAGTCCCAAAAATTGTATGCTCAAATTCTACTTTTTCTTTATTAATTTTATGCTGAAAAGCCTGTCCATCCCAAGCAGTTTCTTGCATTTTCCCAGCTTCAACTTTTTCTAGCTGTGGCAAAAAAATATCAATTATTTCCACATCTGGAAAATCTTCCATTATTCCAGTTATTAGATATTTTGTATACTCTTCTTTCTTTTTTTCTAAATATCCACTTTTTTTATTATTTTTTGATATTTCTTTTTCAGAAAATTTTATTTCTGGAAATGCAGTTAATCCAAAATCTTCATCATTATAATAACCAAATTTTATAATCATTGCACTACTCCTTTCCTAAAATTGCTTCTAACGACTTTCATAAACTGGATAAGCCGTTATTCTAGGGCTTTTGTAACCACGAATTAGAACTCCGCTTTTACTTATTCCCTGCCACATATTGTTATCTCTGCCTTTGACATCTTTCCTATTTTCCCATGCTGAGTTTATTTCGTCAATAATTCTCGCTTCATCCCAGTTTTCTGGAAACATTGTATTTACTCCACCATTAGAAGTTTTTGCCTGCCAAGTTCCATCTTTTTTCTTTACTTCAATACTCGCTCGATATACTCCGTTTTTAGCTGGATTTCCAATTTTTTTTACAATTCTCACATCTCCATGCAAAAGTGAATGTCCGCCAGTAACTTTACCTTGCGAATTTTCATCTCCGCCAATCACATGGTCATAATCAATTTGATATTTTCTATCTCCTTGGTTTGAAGTATTTTGAGTTCGTTTTTCGTTTTTATTTTCAATATTTTTCGGTTTAATAATATTCTTTTTACCATTTCTCTTATTTTGTGCAACAAATTCCTTTGAAGAATTTTCCTTTGCATTTATACTGTTATTTCTGCTTAAATACAGTTTTCCTAGTCCAAACAAAATAATAACGAATAACAGCAATATTTTTGCAATTTTATTTTTATTCATTTTCTAAATTTTCTCCTTTTTATATATTTTTTAGTATATCTATAATAATCTTTCTTTAAAATTAGACTCAAAGGTTATGATTATTTTACTTAAACTTAAAGTTATCTAACTTTTATTATCTTAATTTTAAATGGATTTGAGCATATTATACCAAACTTATACCTTAAAATCAATATTATTAAGTTCTTTCAAATTCCAACACTTATGAAATAATTAAAAAGCGAATAGCATCTAAAATATCAGAATATATATGAGAATAAAAAGGACTCATATGATTACAAAGAAATACTTTGTATTTAATCCAGTATGGATAATTTTTTTTAAATTTACGGAAAAAATTCAAGAAAACTGTGATTTTTCGTTGACTTATGCGGGAATTAGATACGCTAAATATTTTGCGGATAATGGAATTTATTTTGATGTGGCTTATTTTTCTACTTAGGAAAGAATCTATAATATACTTGAATTTGTGAATAATAATAAATGCAATATAAAAAGAATCATTCCTGTTTAAAAAAGAGATTAACATTAATATTGCTATTTATGTTAAAATAAAAATGCCTTAAATAGATTTTTATTTTTTGAAAATAATTTATTCTTTATAAAATTCTTATTTTAAGGCTTTTTATAAAACTATAGTAAAACTGCTTTAACACTAAACTCAAAAGGCTATAACTATTTTACTCAAACCCTAAATCTATATAATTTTTAGTAGTTTAATTTTAAATAGGTTTGAGTATATAATAAAATTTATAATTGTCTATATAAATTTTGATTTTTTTCTATTTTTAATTCATCAGATTATTGTAGGCATTCACTAAATTGTTATACTTTTTAATTACATCGTTCGGAGTCCCAGCCATATCCTCTGTATAAACTTTCTTCTCAATCTCTTCCTTACTCAATGACTTACTTTTTTCAACTTCTTTAATAAATATTGTAACTGATTTTTCAAATTCTGCAAGCTGTTTGTTAAATATTTCCAATTTTTCTTTTGTATAATTTTCTTTTTTTAGCTGTTTCTCATTTACAATTGCTTTTTGATAGTTAGCAGAAGCCACTAAAATATTTTGCTGTGCTTTTTTTAATTTTCCCAAATCACCTTTTATAAATGTTGTCATGCTAAGTTTCTGATTATCCATTTTATCCACAAAATCTTCACAACTATTTATGAGAATTGCCAAATTGTATTTTATCAAGCTACCTTCATTTTTATATGTTTCTAATATTTTCTGTACTCTTTCTTTCGTTTTGTTTTCCACTTCCTCTTTAAAAATATTTGAACTTTCTTTATATCTTTTGTAAATTTTTGAAAAATTTGTATGTAATTGCTGCCCTTTGGAAAAGTTATCTGCCAAATATTCCTTTTTTCCATAGTAATTTGCCATAGAATCCGTTACTGCTTTTAATTCTTTTAAAATTGGCAATAATCTTTTGGAAGAATTATCCAGCTTTTCCATCTTGAATTTAGAATTTATATTTTTTTCAAGTTTTTGAATAACAGCATTATCAATTTTAATAACAGGAATGCTTTCCAATGTCCCTATTTCCTGTGCATTTATTTCCTTGCCTTCTCCAGCCGCATCAATATATTTTGAAATTTCATTCTCAATATTTGTTACATTATTATGAATTTCAATATAACCGTTGTACTTCTCCATCTCTTCATTTTTCACTTTTTTTATACTAAATTTTCTTCCAATTTCCTTAAATGTATCATCACAGGAAAATAAAAAAATCGAAAGAAAACCTATTAATATTATTTTTTTATAATTCATTTTTACTCCAGTATTTTTTATTTATTCAATTTTCTTAAAAATTTTACCAATTCCCCTAATCTTATTACTCAAAATAAAACTAGCGAAATTGGTAATTTTTAAAATTTATTTTCTATTTTATTTAATAAAATCAATAATTAATTATATCGAACTTACATTAAATGAAATGGATTCCAGAACTTTTAGCAAAGCATCTGTTGTATCAAGCGAAGTAAGACATGCTATTTCCTGCTCGCTTGCAGCACGTCTGATTTTAAATCCATCGTTTCTTGCAGTCTTTTTCTTACCAGCTGTATTTATTACCATATCAACAAGTCCTTTATAAATCAGCCCTAGCACATCGTGTTCATATTTTCCTTCTTCTTCAATTTTTTCAACTGTTTCAACACGAAGCCCTTTTTCCTCAAAATATCTGGCTGTACCTTTCGTAGCCATTATATGATAACCTAACCGAGAAAATCTCTTAGCCAGTCCATAAGCTTCCTCTTTTGCCGTTCCACTAATTGTAAACAGTACACTTCCTTGATCCTTGACTTTAATTCCAGACGAAATCAGCCCTTTGTAAAGTGATTTTTCAAGGTTTTCATCACTTCCCATAACCTCTCCTGTGGACTTCATTTCAGGCCCTAGTGTTGTATCCACATCTTTTAATTTCTGGAAACTGAACACAGGAACTTTTGTATACACATGTTTACTTTCTTCAATTAATCCAGTTTGATATCCTTTACTTTTCAACGTTTCTCCAAGAATTCCTTTCATAGCAAGATTTGCCATAGGAACACCTGTAATCTTGCTTAAAAATGGAACTGTTCTTGAACTTCTAGGATTTACTTCCAATACATAAACTTCTCCATCGCTAATTACATACTGAATATTCAAAAGCCCTATAATGTTTAATCCCTTCGCAAGTCTTGTTGTATAGTCAATTAATGTACGTTTTTGTGAATCTGTAATGCTTTGTGGAGGGTAAACCGCAATAGAATCTCCAGAATGGACTCCCGCTCTTTCGATATGCTCCATAATTCCAGGAATCACAACTGTTTCCCCATCGCAAATTGCATCCACCTCTATTTCCTTTCCAACTAAATATCTGTCAGTAAGCACAGGATGATCAGGCGACACTTTTACAGCATTTTCCATATATTGACGCAGTTCCTCTTCACGATATACGATTTCCATTGCTCTCCCACCTAATACATAAGATGGACGTACTAAAACAGGATACCCAATTTCAGCCGCATTTTTTACAGCAGTTTCCGTATCAAATGCAGTTTTTCCAAGAGGCTGAGGAATATTTAATTTGTGCAGCAATGCCTCAAATTTATCACGGTTTTCCGCATTATCAATTTCTTCAAGTGCTGTTCCCAATATTTTAACACCATGTCTTGCCAATTTTTCAGCCAAGTTAATTGCTGTCTGTCCACCAAACTGAACAACAACGCCTTCTGGCTGTTCAAGCTCGATTATCGCCATAACATCCTCTTCTGTAAGTGGCTCAAAATAAAGCTTATCCGAAATTGAAAAGTCCGTTGAAACAGTTTCTGGATTGTTATTTACAATAATCGCCTCATATCCAGACTCTTTTATCGCCTTCACAGCGTGAACTGTAGCATAGTCAAATTCAACACCTTGCCCAATTCTAATAGGTCCTGAGCCAAGTACAATAATTTTTTTTTTATTTCCTACAACACTTTCATTTTCCTGCTCATAAGTCGAGTAAAAATAAGGTGTTTCTGACTTAAATTCAGCCGCACAGGTATCAACCATTTTAAATACAGGCTTAATATTGCATTTTTCACGAAGTTTGTAAACTTCATCTTCTGTCGTATTCCAACGGTGTGCAATAACTTTATCTGAAAATCCATATCTTTTGGTAAACAGCAGTACATCTGGATTATTTACATTCGCCTTCAATTCCACCTCAATATCAATAATATTTTTCATTTTATCAAGAAAAAACATGTCAATTTTTGTAATATCATGTATTTCCTGTGGAGTAACTCCACGTCTTAATGCCTCCCCAATGAAAAACAGTCTTTCATCTCCGGCTTTCTGGATTCTTCTCAAAATATATTCCAAGCTAAATTCATCCCCATTTGGAAGCCCCAAGTGATGTACTCCATACTCAAGCGAACGAATAGCCTTTAACAGACTTTCCTCATAAGTTCTTCCAATTGCCATTACTTCCCCTGTTGCCTTCATTTGAGTTCCTAAATGCCTATCCGCCTTTTCAAACTTATCAAATGGAAATCTCGGTATTTTGCTTACAACATAGTCAAGTGACGGCTCAAAGCACGCATACGAATTTTTTGTAACAGGATTTATAATTTCATCAAGTGTCAATCCAACCGCAATTTTTGCAGCGATTTTTGCAATTGGATAACCTGTTGCCTTTGAAGCGAGTGCCGATGAACGTGATACCCTCGGATTTACCTCAATAATATAATAATTGAACGAATACGGATCTAATGCCAGCTGAACGTTACACCCACCTTCTATTTTCAATGCTCTTATTATTTTCAGTGAAACATCTCTCAACATGTGGTATTCCCTGTCTGTCAACGTTTGCGACGGTGCAACTACAATCGAATCTCCCGTGTGAATCCCAACTGGATCAATATTTTCCATATTGCAGACAACAATTGCTGTATCATTGCTGTCACGCATTACTTCATACTCAATTTCCTTGTATCCTGAAATTGATTTTTCTAATAAACATTGAGTTACTGGCGAATATCTAAGTCCATTTGTAACAATATCTTCCAGTTCTTCATCATTGTGGCAGATTCCTCCACCAGTTCCTCCCATTGTAAAGGCAGGCCGCACAATCACAGGGTATCCAATTTTTTCCACAAATCTACGTGCCTCTTCCAAATTATGAATAATATCCGATTCAGGCACAGGCTCTCCCAGTTCATTCATCAAATCTCTGAACAGTTCCCTGTCTTCCGCCTGCTTAATAGAGTCAAGCTTAGTTCCTAGCAGCTCTACTCCACATTCTTCCAGTACTCCTGCTTCATGCAGTTCCACAGCCAGATTTAGCCCAACCTGTCCTCCAAGAGTAGGAAGCAAGGCATCTGGACGTTCTTTTCTTATAATTTTTGACACAAATTCAACAGTTAATGGCTCAATATATACTTTATCCGCAATTTCCTTATCTGTCATAATAGTTGCAGGATTGGAATTTACAAGGATAACCT
>ERZ773069.2242-NODE-2242-length-10265-cov-3.474437_pt1 | contig 10265 bp, 17 predicted proteins | sample MGYA00580619_ERZ773069 | MGnify/ENA primary metagenome ERZ773069 (study PRJEB29015, sample SAMEA2738007) | human oral metagenome | biome: human oral; feature: human-associated habitat; material: dental | place: China | collected 2108 ...
AGGTGAGTTTGAATTCTTCTCTATATTCAGCTTCTTCTCTTATTAAGACTAATTCCACCGAAATGGCAAGTAATAAAAAACCGGCAAACTTCCTAAAGAAGTCGCCGGCTTTCATATTCATTACATGGGATTACAAAGCAGTAAGAAAAGTTAGTCCTCCTAAAATCACTCCCGCTGAATTAGGAATAATAAGAATCCAGTCTTTTTTCGGTTCCTTAGTCCATCCGTAAATAACCCAAATCAGGCAAGAAATTGCTGCAAATAGCGGCTGAAAAGGTTGAGCTTTGTCTCCCTGCAAGTTTGCGAAAATCTGGGGAATGTAAGCAATAAAAACAAAAATACCGATAAACGCTCCAATAGAACCTACAAAAAGATTGATTTTTTGCTTGGACATCTGCTGACTCCTTTCCATATGTACTTGTCGTAAAGTTACTAAAAAATGTCAATTAGTTCCTTTTGTATCTGACGCCATGCCAATTATAAGGGATTTTTGCTTTTTGTCAAATATTTTTTTATAGATTCTCTGCATCCAATACAAAAATCTCCTTTATTCAGGTAATCCCCAACTTACTCCATCTTTCCCTAACCCCTTGATATAGCGCGCCTTTTTTCCTTACAAAGGGCTTAATCCCCAGATGGAAAATTAAAAAATGAACTATGCTCTGAATAGGATAGTATTGCTTAACCTTCATTGCCATGATAAGGTTTTGCGATACTTGGTCAATCTGTCCTTTCCTCTTCCTTATCATTCCCTCAAGTTCGTTAAAGCCGGCTTGAATCCGAAGCTGTCTGCTCAATCTTCCTCCGGAAAATAACACAAGATTCTTCAGAACTTTCAAAGTATCTTGACTTCCGTAATTTTCCCCGCTTGCCACCGCAATACAGTACTTTTTATGAAGCAGTTGTTCCATCACAAAATGTCCTCGATCTATAAAATCTTTCATTAATCCGGATACATTACTTGCATAAGTTGGAGAACCCAAAACGATTCCGTCCGCCTCTTCAATTCTTTTGGAGAGTAGCTCTGCATCATCCTCCATACAGCAATGCCCTGTTCTATAGCAATAGTTACAGCCGGTACAATGGGACATTTTCATTCCCCCCAGATTGTAAAATAGCACTTCTATACCTGCTCCCCGAAGATTTTCTTCAATCCTATGAAGCACTGCTGCCGTTACCCCATTTTTTCTCGGACTCCCATTGATGATTAAAACCTGCATTTTCTCCTCCAAAACTACACACTTGTGTATCTTGCAAGGGCATGGTACTGTAGCATCAAAGGAAAGTAAATCATTTCAAAAAAGATACACAATCTTTGCTTTCTGTGTATTTTAGGAGAGTATGCTATGAAGAAAAGCCAAAATCCATCCGCTGTACGGTCAAGAAAGGAGATTTCCAATGCTCTGCTCAAGCTAATGCAAGAGTATCCCTATGCAGAAATCTCCGTAAAGCAGATTATTATGGAAACAAGCCTTGCAAGAAAAACCTTTTACCTGAACTTTCGTTCCAAGGACGATGTACTGGAGTCCATTCTGAACGAATTAATCAGGGAATATACCGAGGCACTTTCCAAGGAAAATGTTGATCCGCTCACTGTTATTTTCTCCTTCTGCGATAAAAACAAAGCCTTTCTTTCCTTACTGCACAAAAATAAAATGCTGTATTTCCTCCTGATTCGCCTAAATGAATTTCTTCCGGAATACAGTAAAACAGAGGATATGAGCAGCAATCCCTTTGCAAAGCTTATAGGAGAACTGGAGCCGGACTACCTCATTGCCTTCAATGTGGGGGCTATATGGAATGTGCTTTTCAAATGGATTGACCGGGGAATGGTGGATTCTCTGGACAGTATTCAAGAGACGCTGCAAAAATATTTGAAGCGGATAAGTGATTAGGGATTCTCCAAATAGTAGAAGCCAACACCAATGTTAAAAACAAATGTTAAAAGCCAATCCCTAAAGTCAATCAAAAATCATGCCAAGATTTTATCCATAGTAGAGTAAAATATCGGTAGCTCGAGATGCTTTAACTTCCCGGTCTCATAAACACATTTGCACCCATATAGCATATCCCCTACATCACTATGTAAAGTCATGATTCTTCGGGTAAGTTCATTTGTTTTGAACATTCGTTTCATAAGAATTCCTGCAAAGGTAGCCGGAATCCTATATGGGAGAAGTTCATTTTTATAGAAGCTTAAGTCTACTCCTCTTGCCTTGACCACCTGAATGGTTTCTCTTATTACCTTTACTGTAATAGACAAGGCATGGGCATCCTTCATCAGGTTAAGAGCAAGCTGCGCCGGATGTTCAATTTTCCCTTCCCGGGCAGCAGAAGAGGTGACACCTGCATTGATGGCCATATGAAGCCATATCCATTCCACCATGTCGTGAGGAATCTCCGTTTTCAAATTTGCAGAAGCGAGAAGAGCTGTTAAAGCTTTGTAATTGGAAATCCCTGCTTTTTCCTCACCTTCCAGCATGATGTGGTCAAAGAGAACACAATTAAGCTCATTCCCCGCAAGGCTTCCGCCGGCAGTAGGGAAGCCGATAATATAAGGATAAGCACCCACTATTTCATCAATCTCTTCCCGACTATTCCAAAAGTTACAAAACAAAATCAAGCTTCCTGTAATATGGTTTTATGAAAGCGTCGTTATAGCATCCTTTATTTTTCCGCTTGCCACGCTCAAAATAATAAAATCATACTCTGCATTCGACTCGGCAAGATTCACCTTATATTGATCCGCTTTTTCTTCTCCTTTTTTGTTATAGCGTCCATCTAATAAACTGATATTTAGACTTTCCGGTGCCTTCGATTTTTTCTCTTCTTTCATCAAATGTTCGACTTGAAGCCCGGCTTTTTGGAACACATACCCGTACGTTGTGCCTATAACACCAAGGCCTACTACGCATATTCTCATAAATTCTGCCTCCTTTCTTCTATTTTCCATCCGATCATCCAGGCAAGAACCAGAAGATAATTTTCCACAGCGCCAATCAAATTTACCATTTGATACATCTTAAGATAATGGATAAAATGATTGCTTCCGATACCGATTCCGCCGAGAATGAGAGCCAGCAAAATGGATTTTAGATAGGTCCAATTGTAGTGCCTGTACGCCGTAATCAATATGACTAAAACGGCAATATTCCAAAAGCCGATTTCTCTCTGCCATCCTGCAGAAATGCCATACGCAGAGTTTCTTCCCATATATTCCGGTGCGAAAATCTGTAGGATCGCCGCACCGGATATCGCTATGATGAGAATGATAAACAGCACGCGCAAGAAAAGATTCATTTTTTTCTGATGCATGGACTGTCCTCTATTCATTCCTTTGCCCCCTCTACTAAGACCTGGCTGATAAATTGCATGGTTCCGGATTTTGCACCCAAAGACTTCTCCAGCATATCGATATACACCTCTACATCTTTTTCACCAAAATTTCCATAATCGAACATATGCTGACTCGTAACAAGGAGCATCTTCACTCGCTCTTCAATATACGTACACGAAAAGATTCCCTGTTCTATTCCTTCTTGAACAATCTCTGCCAAAATCGGTACCGCCACCTCTACAATTTTCTTGCAGATTTTATCGTGCATAACGATATTTTCTTTTCTTTCCAAAACATCCGTAATCACCGCTTCCTCTTTCTCCGGACGAAAGGCATTTACAACCGAAACCAATTTCTCCGGTATGGAAAGTGGTGCGTGAAGAAGCTCCTTGGCTACGGCACTCTCCTTCTCTATCATCATTTCGATGACTGCTTCCAGCGTTGCCTCTTTGCTTGCAAAATAATAATAGTAAGTGCCTTTTGCGATACCGGCCTTAGCTACAATCTCGTCAATGCTGGTATTCTCATAGCCTTTTTCTATGAACATGCGATAGGCAAGCTTTAGAAGTTCCTGTTTTCTTTGTTCCCCTTTTTTCATATCCGCCTCCGTTTTTCTTATTTGCCTTCTTTTTTCATATTCGCCCTATTTTTTATATCTTCCTCGGGCTCCATATTTGTTCTTTTGTTTCCATTTGGCATTTTCGACCATTGGTCGGTTTTTATGATAAAGCAGTAAAAGATGGCTGTCAAGTTTTTTCGACTATTAGTCGGTAAATTATCCAAAAATGTACCTATTGGGAAAATAAAAAAGCACCTGCAAAAATGCAAGTGCCCGCCTATTTTACAGCGGAAAGTCCATACGCACATCCTAATACCTGATTCTCACGCCATTTGCTTTCCTCCCGTTTCCTATTGTTCTGTATTCTTGTGCATGCAGTCCCAAGCCTTCGGAAGTCGCACGTTTCTCGCCTTCTCTTCCGTATCCTCCCGTTCATCATAGCCGTCATAAGGGGCAGTCGGATCATGCGGTTTTTGTTTTTTCCCGGAGATACAGAGCTTATCCTTGTGTCGAAATGCAAATTCCCGGTCATCCGTCCACCCCGTGTGTCCGCTCACAATAAGCGGATTGCATTTTCTTTCCAGCAGAAGTTCTTCCAGCTTCACGAGAAAACGCTTTGCCAATGCATTGTCTTCTGCAAGAGAATTCAAAAAACTGTATCCCCCATCCGCGCCGAACCAAATCGTATCTCCCGTAAACAAATAGGCATCGTCAATAAGATAAACAAGGTGCCCGTAAGTATGCCCGGGAACAAGAATGGCTTCAATCTTGATATCTTGGATATAAATGACTTCCCTGTCATGAAGTAGCCTCTTCGGATTGTCCAGCTTTACAATGGGAAGTTTGCAAAGCTTGTAGAGGACTCTACGGCGAAGTTCTCCCGTTAGATATTTATTTTCCTCTTCTCCAAGATAAATCTCCGCTTCTCTAAAAAGGCCCTCACTATCCGCTTCCAGAGCTCCGATATGGTCCGTATCCAGATGGGTAAGGAAAATGTTTCGAATATCCGAAGCTTTGATATCCAACCACGCCATTTTCTCTGCCAAACGCTCATAATTGTAGCCTGCATCAATCATAATGGTCGTCCCGTTTTTCCTGTAGAAGAAAACGTTGGCAACCCACTCCCTCACCGCACAGACCCTCTCATCTATCCATCCGGTATTTAACGGTTTGAAAATCTCTTTTCCACGATACATAAAAGACATGAAAACTTTCTGAAACGAAGAGTCTTTTTTCGACATAGGAATATCCCTCCCATCTATCAAACGAATTTTGTTTATGTACAAACTCCCGATATCGATAGAATACGCACAATACGGAAAAAAAGATACCAGAAAGTAAAAAGCGAGAGGGGACAAGCCTACACTCCGGCGTCCCTTCTCGCTTTTCTTGTCAACCTATTCCTCTTAAAGCACTCCTCGGTTTCCCGAGGCTCAAAGAAATGCTTTTCCTTTTCCTCTAAACATTTCTTAATCCTCAGATAATCCTCGAAAGAAGACAGTTCTCCTGTAAACAGTAAATAGTCCTCTCTATAAACCGAGTCCAGAATCTTGGAGCTGCTGTTTTTCTTATAGAAAGTAAAATGGGGATAAAAATGAATTCTGCTCCCGGTTCCGTCGTGTAACTGAAAATCCACGAAGCCGATTTCCGTATAAGGAATACTCCGGCTTTCTCCTTTTCGATAGTGTAGCACTATTTCCTCTTCATAAAATACGACTTCCACAATATAAGAATGAAAGAAAAACTTATAAAGCTCCCGGAGGGAAGCAATGCTATAAAGGAGAAGTAGTACAATGATGAACCAAAGGCTGCTGTCCCATCCCACGTGTGCGTAGAAGAAGAGAAAAAGCCCGGCAAAAAGTAGCAGAACAAAAAGAGCCAAAATAGGATGGGGTGAATAATGGGTAATTTTCCAATGACAATTTCCATTTTCATCCAGGTAGGTATTCCTTTTCATCTAAATCCATTCTTTCGAAGGTTCTTTTTAGTCTTCCCTATAGACAAGGATATAGGCCTTTATATAATCGCTGCCTTCCACAATCGTGAGCGGAACTTCCAAAATGGAATTCCCTGTCTGTCCATTAGAATATTGCGCTTTCTCCTCAGCAGAGTAGAAATACATTCCGGCGGAATAGCTGTGTCCGGCTTCTACGGAAAGATCAAAGCTCACCTTCTCCGTTTTGACATTCCTTGTCTTAGCGCCTACCGTTTCCGTGGACTGATAGATTCCTTCGATGGTATGCTGACCGGGAGTCAACGCCACAACGGTTTCCAAATCATTTCCCGTAGTAAACGGCACAGTAGAAAAATCACTTCCATCAATCTTAATCTGCTTACCATAGATATGAAGAATGGCTTTATTTCGGTTTTCTTCCATAAACTTCTCTAGCGAATTTGCTCTCTTCTTACCCATGGAAAGCATTACGACAAAGGCTACCGCCCATACTACTGCTACTACGGCAATGATAATTATGGTTTGTGTTGACATGTCTATTTCTCCTAAAATTTTTCCCTCTTTTCAAAGGCAAGAGTCACCATTAAAAAAACGGAATTTGAATTTAAAAAGTCTAAAATTCATTATAAATTTACTATGCTGAATGTCAATCCGTTTATTAAAGATGCCCTGTAGAGATGTTAAGATAAACCGGTAGAGATGTTAAGATAAACCGGTAGAGATGCAAGCTTAAAATTCTCTAATGTCCTTGGCTAGGCTAAATGGAATCATTTCTCCCGCCTTCGTTTTCGTATATGCCGTTTCCCCATGCATATACTCTATAATATCCTTCGCCTTGTAATCTTTGAACTTCTTTATCACATCATCCAAGATGCTCCTATCCTCATCTGTAAGAACAGCATAATCCATTCCTTTACTCGGATATATATGAAGCATCAAATCGTAATTATTACTTTCTTCCTCTCGAATGTTTAAATTCTCCAAATTCATCAGGCTATAATGGCCAACAGGCAATGCTCCCATTGGTTCATGACGGTATACCATACCCGTCATAGCAATACCGCGTCGTTTAAAGGACAATGCATCCCCGTACCAAAGCATTTTCATTAGTTTAACTTTGAATAGATTGGATACGCTTTCAGCAATATACGAAATCAGCGCCTCAATTTTATCAATATTCAGCAAGGTAAAACCATTAAAATCTGTTGCTGCATCAAACTTCGCATACTCCGCTTCCAAAGCCTGCCTTGTTAAATATTCCTTTTCATAAGAGTCGAGTTTTCCCACAATTTTAGAATGCACAAGTCTTCTTTTGGTCTCAGAAAACTTATCTGCATTTTTCTTCAAAAGTTCTAGTGCAACAAGAGGATTATCTTTTATCATACGCAACATGGTGTCATAAGCCTCATCTTGAATAGCCTTACTTTCATATCTTGAAATCGTTGCTTCTCCTCATCCAAGTAGACGGGCCAAATCCACCTGTGAAAGACCATAGCTTTCACGAATTCCCACAATTTCTTCAGAAGTCAATAAGCCGTGTAAAACACGATAAGCATTCCTTGCATTAAGCAGGTTCTCATTTGCCGTCGCTCCGGTCTCAAATTCCCTCTCTTCTTCATCAGCGTTTATGCAGTAAAAAAAGTGCTCTTCATAATCTACCTTATCCCCTTTTATCGTAATACTTGCCAGGCGCTTTCTTTCCTCTACATCATGCTTCTTATCGCATAATGGACAATCCATATGCACTTTTCTAATAACTTTACTTGCTTCCATCGTTCACCTCCGCTTTCCCATCCACTATGCATAAGGAAATTTCATCTTCTTTTTTGCATAGTGGAATGACAGACATAAAATGTGTTTCCTCAGATTTTCTTTCTTTTTTATCTTTAACTTCATATATACAAGCCTTCTGTTAATATCTTTCCCAAAAACGAATAGTAACGGAGGGGTTAAATCATCCTTATCAATCTTGGTTTCTGAATATTCTACCACGGTCAACTCTTTAAGCCGATTCACAACATCCTCGGAATTTTAATCTAAATCAAGCAATGTGTAAGGTGTTGAATACTCTTCGTCATCTACCTTCTTTTTCTTAATTAGTATTAAGTCATGGTCTATATCAAAATCATTTCCCTTTAAAAATGCTTTCAGTTCCTCAAGGAAAGCAACCACTTCCTGTCTTTTCGATATTCTACTGAGAAAAATAAAGATCACCTCCCTTAAAAGTTTTACTATCAATTGATAGTGCATATCTTATTGAGTTGCATGTCAAGAAAACTATTCCTAATTAAGTGTCCATCTTCTGTCCTAGTTCTTCTTATAGCTTACGGAATAAATCATAATTTGCGCTACAATACAGAGTAGTATTACTCCCAAAATATATCCCAGCATTTTATTCATATCCAGATACCCATGAAACAGTTTGGCTTGAAAGGTAAAGTATTCTTTCAGACTAAGAACAAACATTCCCTGATCCACTCCTTGAAGGCTTGTATTGATATGCTCCAAAAGTCCGTTAAGCAGTGTATTTCTCAGCATAATCGTTATTTGACTCGCAGGAAATAGGTTGCACACGGTTTGTACTCCATCGGAAAATTGCGAAATAGGAATATACGCTCCAATCACAAACCCCGAGGCCGCCGAGAGTATTCCGAAGAAGGCTTCGTAAGCACTAACGGATTTAAAAAATAAAACCACAATCATAAAAATTGCGCTTGCGGAGATAGATCCAAGTGCAACGACAGCAAAGGATTGTACAAGCTGAATTGCATTAAGATGAGCATCTCCTTGCAAGCTAATCCCAACAAGACCGATAGCCAGAATGAATCCGGTCAAAAGTGTAGAAGAAAGCACAGCTGACACAAAATAAGCGAAGATAATCTGTCCTCTTTTTAGTGGTGTTGCCAGAATATCATAATCCACTTTATTCGCTCTATCTTTTACGAGTACAGTAATACAACTAAAAGGAACTGAAATCATTGCGGAGCCTAAAATGCCACTCAGTAAAAAAAGATTTGCAAACATATCGATATCCTTTTGGGGAACCATAGAAGCCGGTCCCGGATACTGCTCCATTGCACTTTGTATTGCACTAACAAAGGTGCCTTTCAGGAATAATAAATACAGTACAAGCACAATAATGGATGTCAGCAGAGAGAATAGAATACTCTGCCAATCCTTGAAAACAATCCTTGAAAAACAGCAATACGTTTCTCTTGATAAATCCCAAAATCCCCCTCATCTTATACCTCCAACTTTCTTCCTGTTAAATGTAGGAATACGTCATCCATACTGCCTTTTACAATTTCATAATCTCTGATTTTATTTCGATTTATATAGAGGAACTCACCGAGATAGAACCCCTCTTTTGATTCCAATGGCACAATGTAGTGATCCGCTTCATAAGAATGCTCTATGCCTTTCAGCACAGCTTCATTGTCACTACATTTCTCTGCATACCAAATAAGTTTTGTATTCGTGTATTTCCTTTTTAAAGCCGCCGGTGTGTCCTCCGCTACAATTCGTCCCTTATCCAGGATCACAACCCGATCTGCTTCTCTTACTTCTTCCATATAATGTGTTGTAAGAAATATTGTCATTTGTTTTTCTTTCCGAAGATAATCGATATACTCCCACACCAGCTTTCTGGACATGGGGTCCAGCCCGGTTGTGGGCTCATCCAAAAAGAGAATCTTCGGATTATGTAAAAGCGCTCTGATAATATCCACTCTTCTTCGCTGTCCTCCGGATAATTTTTCATATCTTTTGTTCCAAATACCTTCCAATTCAAAAGCCTGCATTAAAGGTTGCAAGCGCTCAAAATTTCTTCTTTGTGAAGTCCATAGTAGGACGCTCTTGTCAGAAGATTTTCTTTTACGGTCAATACTCCGTCCAGTACCGAATTCTGAAAAACAATGCCTATTTTCTCTCGAATCTTATCATCCTCTTCTCCAAGCTTGTGGGAAAAGATTTCTACCTCTCCCTCTGTCTTTTCAAAAATGGTACAGAGGATATTGATAGTCGTTGATTTCCCCGCACCGTTTTCCCCGAGAAATGCAAAAAACTCCCCCTCTTTCACGGAAAAGGAAATATGATCCACCGCAGTCGTTTGATCATAGTTTTTGCTTAAGTTCTTTACTGTAATTGCATTCATCGTAATAACTCCTCCTAAATCTTTTTCTTTCTGAAAGCATCTTATCACTGTGAAAGAATAAAAAAAGTGCTGCTCTACCAACCTGCATATACAGGCTACTGAGTTGCACATTTTCTTTGAAAACATCTATTTTCGTTATTTATTTCTTATTCTGAATCTTGCATATCTTTGATAGCCGCATTGATTTTAATCTCATCCGACTTAGCTATCCATGCTGTCACAAACCATACAAAGACATAGATAATACTATACATCACTAGAG
>ERZ773069.2248-NODE-2248-length-10233-cov-5.818628_pt1 | contig 10233 bp, 14 predicted proteins | sample MGYA00580619_ERZ773069 | MGnify/ENA primary metagenome ERZ773069 (study PRJEB29015, sample SAMEA2738007) | human oral metagenome | biome: human oral; feature: human-associated habitat; material: dental | place: China | collected 2108 ...
GTGAACTGGGCGGTGCCTACGGTGTCTTGATGCACCCCGACGAGCCGCCCCTTGCCGCCCTCTGTGTCGCCAGCCGCGCCGGTCACGCGCACGGCGCCGGCGACCTGGTCACCTGCATGTTCGCGGACCGTCACGCCCGTGAACTCTCCTCACGGGCGGATTCCGAGATCATCGAACTCGCCCGTCGAGCGCTCCTCACATGGGAACCCACACTCCAAGACGCGCTGGCCACGAGCCCCGAAAACCATCTGGTCGTCCGCATCCCCCACGCCATGCCCACCAGCGCACCCGGAAGGATCGCGCACATCAAGGCCTACCGCGCACGTGCCCACGCCCGGCGCGTGATCCTGGCAGGCGACTCCCTCGCCTGGCCTTGGGCCGACTCCGCAGCCTTCACCGGACAATGGGCCGCCGACCTCATAGCCCGACCGTAAAGACGCGTCCACGTTCGGCCGGGTCTTGACTTCCTGTCGATTGAACCGGATCTCGGTCTGCTGTCGGCTCACCGGTGAACCGATCCGCCGTTACGAGCATGACCACCTTGGCTTACTGGTCCACGTTGAGGTGAAGAATCTCGGCAGCATCCCTGACGGTGGAGGGCGGTGTTTCGTTGGTTGAGCCCAGGGCAAGTGGAATCGGGCTGCAACACCAAGGAATCCCAAGAACGCCCACCCCGTCCCCACGATGGGTCACGCGTTCGTCCGCTCGGTGATCAACGACCACACTTTCGAGTGGTCCACACCGAGGTCCACGACGACGAGTCGGTTCACACGAGGGTCACTGATCCGTCAATGCCGTCGAGGGCGCCCGGTTCAAGTTCGACGCCCAGGACCACGTCGTCGGGAATCGGGCTGGTGTTGTGGATGCCGAGTTCTGCCACGGGGCGAAACCCGAACCGCGCGTAGTACCGCGGGTCGCCGACGAGGAACACGGCCGGGAACCCCGCGGTTCGGCCGCGGTTCAAGGCTTCTTCCATGAGGAGCGCGCCGATGCCGCGGCATCGGTGGTCCGAGGCGACGCACAGTGGTGCGACCTCAAGGGCGTTCACAGGACCTGCTTCGCCGTCGATCACGATTGCTTGGGCTCCTCAGTACTGGTCGAAACTGTGCTGTCCAGTGGTCCTGTGGCCTCGTCAGACGCTCAAGCCCGGCCCATCAAGGTCCTGAGCAGGACAGAGGCTTGTTCAGAGCCATCTTCAAGTGCAGTATGACCAGGGGGTTCGCTGGCCGAGGTATCGCCTGTGAACAAGCCTCCCGGTTTGGGGACCGTGGGGGTCATCATCGGAGCGCCGGCCCGTTTAGTCACTCCACTGGAACGCGCTGGGTGTGGTGGAGGCGTCCCATAGCCATACGCCGGGATGGCGCCGTTTGCTGCTGGTGCCTGCCCCCGCCACAGTACAAGGGTGCTCGTGCCACGACCAGCAGAGCGCCAGAGTACCGTCAGTGATGTGCTGCCGGGTCCGGGCCGAGGTACCCCACATCAGGCACCCACGCCCGGAGAACCTCGGCGATATGGCCTGGGACTTCACCCTGCATCTTCGCGGTCCGGCCGGCACTCGTGACGTCCTGGTAGGTGCCGGTGACCGTCACATGCTGTTCCTTGCCGCCTTGGCTATCTCCATGGAGTCGCCGACTTTCGCCTTGAGCTTGGCGGCGTTCATCGTCGACAGGGCGATTTCGCCGTCGTCAGACTGGTGACCGGTTAGGCATTCGATAGTGCCGCCGGTTTAGTCGCCAACTTCTGCACGCAGGCTTTCCCAGCCTTCCTCACCCGGGGTTTCATACAGAACGTTCCGGAGACTCGGACGTTGCCGAGACGGATCGTGTCGAAGGCAACGGCTTGACCGTTCCGAGGAAACGACGCATCCGCCTCGTACGTGGTTTGCAACGCCGAGCCCTGAGACGCGTCCTCGGCACGGTATTCGACGATGATCTCGGGGCTGCCGCCGTAGATGTAGAGGGTCACGAGCGCCGCAGCCCAGAAGTTACCCCGGAATCAGATGGTCATGACGCCGATGACGCCGAAGCCAGGCTGTTGGAAGCCGTACTTGATCTGCCACAGGCCGGCGGCCCAGCCCAGCTTCTTGGCCGTGGCCTCCGGGGTGATGACGTTGATGAAGAATCCGAGCACCGCGACGATGCCGTGGGTCACGACGAACTGATGCAGCAGCAGGGTGTGCATGATGGTGGCGGTGTCCCAGGGAAGCCGGCCAGCGCGAGCTGGCCGACGCCGGTGATGACGAGGATTCACATGTCAGTTCTTTCCCTCCAGGGTGGAGGCGTACGAGGTTTGCAGCGCCTGCACGCTGTGGAAGCGAGGTACTAGGGCGGCGACGCCGAGCAGCAGGATGCCGACGAGCATGAAGAGGAACCCGATGCCGCGGGATTCACCGACGCCAATGAAGCGGCCGAGCGAGTCGGCCAGCGCACCGCCGGGACGCAGCCAAGGGTTGAAGACGCTGTCGGCGAGGTAGCCGGAGATCGCATATGCGACGATGTAGCCGAGCTGGGAGATCAAGCCCATGAGCCCCCAGATCTTGCCCTGGGTGTCGTTTGGGATGGCGGTGCGGACCAGGACCTCCACGGCGGTGTTCATCGGCGGCAGCACCAAGAAGAACCCGAAGGCCAGGGCGCCGATCGCCAATACGTTCGGGATCGCACCCAAGAAGAACACGACGACGGCACCGCCGACCAGCGACCACGCCAACCACCCGACGTACGAGCCCTTCATGTTGAAAACGCCGATGAGCAGACTCGCGACAACCATGCCGATGGCCGCGATGGAGCGGACAATGCCGAGGGTGGTCTCGTCGGCGAGGTCAAGGACCATCGGGGTCAGGAGCGTCTGCAGGAAGCCCATGCAGAAGGTGACCAGGGTGAGCAGCAGCATGAGGACGGTGATGCCCTGGTTGCGCTTCAGGAAGTTGATGCCCTCCACGAAATCGGTCCAAAAACCTTGGCTGGGCTCGTGAGCCCTGGTCTTGACGGTCCGCCACACGAGGACCATTGCGCTGGTGGTGACGACCATAGTCAGGATGTCGACGGTCAGCACCGTCGTGATGCCGTAGGCAGCCATGAGCAGGCCGGCGATGGCGGGCGAGACGAGGTACTGCGCCGCGGCTGCGAGCTGGACGAGGCCACCAGCGCGGGCGTACTGCTCGGGGGTGAGGAGGTCGGTGATGGTGGCGCGGTACGCGGGGTCCATCACCGACCCGAAGATCGACGTGACCGCCGCGCACAGGCACAGGATCGGGACGCTGGCGGTTCCAGTGTGGAACGCGACAAGCATGCCGACCAGGCCGAGTGCGGAGAAGGTGTCGCCGAAGATCATGAGGAGGCGACGGTCGAAGCGGTCCGCGAGCACCCCACCAAGCGGCCCGAGCAGCAGCCCTGGCAGGAACGCGGCCATCGTGACCAAAGCAACCGACGCCGACAGCCCGGTCTGCTGGTAGACGTGTACCCCGAGCCCGAATGCCGTCAGGCCGTTGCCGACGCGCGCCACCAGCTGCGCCACCCAGATGATCATGAAGGCGCGGAAGTTGCGCGCGGCTGCCTGGGGAAGTTGGTGGGCGGTCGGGTTGGTTTCCTCGGCGGGGTTCGAGCTGTTGAGGCTCACGGTTCTGCCTTTCAGAAGATGCGCTCAGAGTGCATTCAGGATTGAATTGATGGCCTTGGTAGACCGCAGGACGTACATGTGCTCCTCACGCTCGAGCACGTGCGTCGTGACGGGATCGCGAAGTACCGCTGCCAGGTCGCCGGCGCTCCGGCGGGGGTCTGGGAATCGCGTTCCCCAGGAATCAGCCGTGCCCGCACCGGCGAATCGGCGGACGGCGGCTTCATCATGTCCTCCAGAACTTGGTGGTCGGCGCGGAACGCTGGAACGAACATGGCCATGAGTGATTTGTCGTGGCTCAGTTCCGTAGCCCATCCTTGTCGGCGACCGGGGCCAGCTGGTACGGCCCGTGCCCGGGCGGCTGGTGTAGTCGGCTTCGAGGTACTCGGGGAAGGTGTGCATTTCTGGCAGCCCGCCGCGTCGCAGCACGAAGTACAGCGTCAGGGCCGGCACGGACAGCAGGGTGATTTGAACCAGCTGGGTGGGCGCCGATACATACGCCAGATGCTGCCGGAGGCAGAGATCCAGAACGGGACTACGAAGAACAGGACGTTGCCCTTCACACGGGATGGCAACAGGCTCATCGTGATGCTGAGGATGATGAGCTGCGTGGCGTGCAGTGGCCACGCGATGGCAAGGTCGAAGGACGAGAAGGCGTTGCCGGGCGCGACGAACAGGGCGATCCCGCCGCCCGTGGCGATACCGGACCGGTTGTGGCTGCGGGTTCACTTGTGCATCAAGGGTAGGAGGAACCCGAACCGGCCGAGGCAGATGGCTGGCATTCCGACCTCACGCCACAGCAACTGGACGAACCCTACGAGCATGCCGCCAGGGGCCATCGGGCCTGTCGGGACGGGGATGCCGACTGGCTGGTGTCCAAACCGCACCGCAAACACGTAAGCGAGCATGATGACGGCCAGCACTGGCCGCCAGGCCCAGTCCTGGCGTTGTGGCACGAGGGTGCGTAGGAAATTGAGGACTGCTCGCGGTCCGTCGTAGGCCAAGAGGATGTCGAACGCGGCGATCGCGGGCGAGTGCAGGACCACCACGACGATGGGGTTGCGCAAGGTGAGTTCTCCGAGGGAGGAGACTGCTGAGTCGTAGTTGGTCACGTAGACGAGGCACACGGGCCACACGAGCCCCACAGTCAGGGCGAGATAAGCGGGTCGCATACCCGGCATACGGGCGACGCGTGGCTGGCTTGAACATTGTGTTGCTCCTGGGGGTCAGCAGATGTCGTCGATGGTTACCTTAGCCTCGCGGAGTGCCGCTGGCGCTCGGTCGGCGAGGTGGCCGAGGTCGTTGTCATCGAGCTGGATGCTGAAGGGCAGGCCCACCTCGGCGGCGGCACCGAGGAGGATGCTGTGCAGCTGCTCCATGCACCGCCAGGGTTTGGAAGCGGTCAGCCCGCGTGCGTTCAAGCCGGTGACCACGATCCCGGGAACACCTGCCCATCGCATCCCTGACCTGGTGAACCGGGGCTGGGATACCGGGGAGTTGAACTGGGTGTGGATCTCCGACATCACCTACCTGCACACCGGGGAAGGCCGGTTATACCTGTGCGTGGTACGTGATGGCTGTTCTGGGCGAGTGCTGGGATGGGCAATGGATTCCCACCAGGGTTCCGGCCTGGTCGAGCGGGCCCTGACCATGGCCAGGATGTTGCGTGGAGTGGTCCTACCGAAACGTGCTGATCGGGGTACCCCGGTACACCTCCCAGCAGCTTCACAAGGCCGCGAAACGGTTGGGTGTGGTGCAGTCCATGGGCCGTACTGGGGTGTGCTTACATCAACGCCACAGCGGAATCATTCAACGCCACATTGAAAACTGAGTTCTACCACCGGCACACCCGGCCCACCCGAGCTGACGCGCGCCAAGGAGTCTCTGGTTGGATCGAGATCGTCTACAACCGGCGTCGGCGCCACTCCGCACTGGATTATCTACGACCAGTCGAGTTCGAACACCACCAAAAACAAGTCGGAGAATCAATCACGAACCAAGCCACGTAAGCGGGCCGAGTCCACAATTTGCGGAGAACCCCAGCCGTCGAACCCCCGGCCCAGCATGCAGGAAACTCTACACGATGATGAGTCCGGGAAGGAGAAACAGAATCGGGCCAATGACGCCGTTGAGTCCGAGACGGAGCGGTTCTTCTCGGCTCTCATTGATTGGCGGGATCGCTGGGCGGGCCGGGGAGGTCCGCATCCAAGGCGTCGGGTCACTCCTCTGTGGGCTCGATTGGTTTGTCTCCGATTGGGCAGGGGCAGAAAGGACCGATCCCACAGGGCATTGTTTTTGTTGAGAAATAATTAAAGTGGTGTATGTGGTAGTGGAGTTCTTTAGGGAGATTCCCGATATGGATCACCACGTGATCATCAGGTTTCACAAGCCCAATCCCGGGTTCGTTCTTGAAGCGGGGTAGTTCCTTCCAGGTCGTCAAATCGATCAATCTGTCCATGAATGGAGGTTTTTCAAGATTGACGGGTTTGGGAATCCTGTCTCGTCCGACATCGAAGTGGTAGTCCCATGTGCACGCCTGCTCCCAGCCTCGTCGGATTTTTATGATTCCATGCCACCGGGACGTGTCGATGTCTGTGATGTGACAGGACCAAACCAGATGTGCCTGGAGCACTTCGTATTTTTTGTCGTAATATTCCAATAGCATATAGAAGCGCTCTTCGGCTTGTGCTTTAGATTCTTTGTACTCCTGTGCCAGCTCTTTTTCCCATTTTGTTGTCAACCTGGACCGTTGCCAAGCGACACTGATGTAATGTGTTGCAATGGCGGTCAGCCAGATTCCAATGATCACCAATATTGTCATGACGACTCTTCTTTTGACTTTCATCGTTGGCCCTGAGAAATTTCACATGCTGCTTGGGGCTGGGCGAGGGCGCGGTAGAGGGTGGAGCGGTCGACGAGGCGCTGGAGATCACGCGGGTCCCGGGCCAAGCGGTCCATCGAAGTGACTCGGAGGGTGTCACCTTCTCTGACGTAGTTCAGAAGTTGGGTGAGGCCCGGTCGATCCCGGGTGGTGCCGGTGGCCTGGCCGCTGAACAGCTTGTCGACCTCCCCCGGGGTCTCGACTTGACGGGTGAGGTGCTGGTCCCGGCTGGAGGCCCGTGCGTAGCCGAAGACCTGCCCCTTCTGTTGCATCTGGGCTGCTATAGGTTTTGTGGACAGCAGTCTGAGCCGTAATCCAAGTCTTTCACTACCGTCCACAAAACCCATGGTAGTCCACACCTTCATCCGGACAAATACATTCCTTGGTCACCCTGCAAAATATTTCATTAATGCACACTGCAGTTATCATTTGACTGGAATCGAATCGAGGAGCGCGCCGCCCGGTGATCGTGGACTTCAGAGTTGTCGCGTAATGGTGGGATAGTGGTCCCGTGCGCGTGGGTGTGGCCCAGATTCGGGCGAGTCGAGAACCGCAGGAGACCTTGCCTCTGATTGAGGAAACCGTGGGTGTTGCTTCGGCGGCCGGGGCAGATCTGGTCGTTTTTCCGGAGGCCGCGATGTGTTCGTTCCTGCGAGATCCGCAGGAGGTCGCGGAGCCGCTCGATGGTCCTTGGGCGACGCGCGTGAGTCAGCTGGCGAGGGGCGCAGGCGTGATTGTCGTCGCGGGAATGTTCACTGTCGCCGACGACGGTCGCGTGCGCAACACCCTGCTGGTGGCCGGTGAGGAAGTGATGCGTTACGACAAGATCCACCTGTTCGACGCTCTTGGACGGCGCGAGTCTGATCGGATTGCGCCGGGCGAGCGATTGGTGACCGTCGACGTCGCCGGGCAGCGAATCGGCCTTGCGACCTGCTATGACGTTCGCTTCCCCACCCAGTTTCTAGACCTCGCGGGTCTTGGAGCGAAGATCATGATCGTCTGCGCGTCGTGGGCTCCAGGGGCCGAGAAGCTGTACCAGTGGCGAACCCTCGTGGCGGCGCGGGCCATGGACAGCACGTCGTTCGTCATCGCCGTCGACCAGGCGGGAACCGCCGACGACGTTGCAGGCGTTCCGGTCGGCATCGGACATTCGATGGTCGTCGGCCCGACCGGCCAGGTGCTGCTGGAGCTTGGCAGTAAGCCCGACCTGGCGTTCGTCGACCTCGACACCACACAGGTCGACGCGGCCCGAGCGGCCCTCCCGGTGCTTGAGAGCCGCTGAGGGGTCCGGGAACCGCGGAGAGTCGTGTCGTCGAGCGCGGGGACAACCCATGGTCCTCTCCGGGCGATAGCTGCGAGGTTTCCCAGCGCCCCGATACCTCAGGGGATTGGGGCAACGAAGTTCCGGGGGACGTCGGTTCGTCTCGCACGTCGCCGAGTCAGTTTTTCACGACGCCGTTTTCGTAGGCCAGGATCACCAGTTGACACCAAGCGTACGAGAACGGCCACTAGGAAGCCACCCGTGATTCGTGGCGCCAATAGTTCCATGTCGCCAACAGCATCACGATGCCGCCAACCCAGAATTGTGGCATCCAGACCAGCAGTCTCATCCACCGGTAAGTGGTCATGTCGCCGGTCAGGACATAGGGGATGCCGGGGACGCTGAAAACCAATCCGTAGACGCATAACGCGAGCCCGGCGGTCAGCCCAAACAACCCGTAGAGCCAGCGGGGAAGCTTGCAATGCTTACGGCGCATTATCAGGTAGCCGAACCACGCAAGCCCGAACTTGATGAACGCCGTGAACAATACAAGCATGGTCAACCACATCGGCCGCTGCTTGGCGAGCGCGAGACCCTGGCCCTGGATAGCCGTGTCGAGCAACCAGCCGCCACCCAACGCCCAATATACGCTTATCGCTCCGAAGGCCGACCACCAGGCGGTCAGGGCAATCGCGAATCTGTTGCGATATGGGCGAACCACCCCAAGCTCTGGCACAATATCACCTCTGTCAATCTGGGGTTCGTTACCCGGTGTGGTGTCCGAGCGCTATCGACCGCGGCCGGTCGGTGGTGAGCGGAGAAAGGGTTTCTTTGTCGGAGAGTTCAAAAGTGATTGGCTGCTCAGGCGGCATCCCGCTCCGGGCGAGCTTTCCGTCGTTCGATGCATAGGCCTCATTGGCTGGAACGTCGGCCTTTTCGAAGCACTGTGTTGAAGGCGCTGTCGTTGTGCCAGCGTGGGTCAAATCCTCTACGTGACTGGCTATCGTCATACTCGCCCCTTCCGGAGGGTGGATACACACCGTACCATACCGCATGGTATGGTTTCCTGGTGGAGAGGCTTGATCGGTCGTCGTGGTTCCGGGTTGCGGCTCGCCTGTTGGCGGAGCGTGGTGGGGGTGGGCTGCGTGTTGAGGCGTTGTGTCGGGACGCGGGGGTGACGAAGGGTTCGTTTTACCACCACTTCCGTGATCTGGGGGAGTTCAAGACCACGTTCGTGGACTATCTCTACCAGCGTGGCGCGATGGACCCGCTGTCTCGTTTGGCGGCTCTGGATTCGCCTCGTGAACGGTTGCGCGGGTTGATTGAGGCCATCGCAGGCGAAGACCTGGCGTTGGAAGCTGCGGTCCGGAGGTGGGCGGCATCCGATCCTGCGGTGGCTGAGCATCTGAGGCAGGTGGACCAGGCGAGGACGGCGTTCGTCGCCGAGATGTACCACGAGCTCCTGCCCGACGATCCTGCGCTGGCGGACGACATGTGCAGGCTGGCCCAAGCGTTCTATCTGGGCGCGGTCATGCTGGAACCGCCGGTGACCGGCGAGGAGTATCGCCGGCTCACCGCTCTCCTCGACCGGATCGTGCGGGTGTGACACATGCCCGAGGTGCTTGTGGTCGGTGCCGGGATCAGCGGACTCGCCGCCGCCTGGCGGCTGCGCTGCGCAGGAATCAGCGCCTGTGTGCTGGAACGATCCGACCGCCCCGGCGGGCGCATGTGTTCGGTCCAGGTGAACGAATGCACCATGGAAGCTGGAGCCAATTTCGTCACCGACGCCTACCGGATCATCCCCGGGCTGGCGGGCGAGATGGGTATTCCCCTGCAAACGGTGCGCCGGGACAGCGCGATCGCCATCGACGGGGAGATTCGTGCTTTCCGAGCCGACCGGCCCGTGACCGCGATCAAGGCCGGCATCCTGTCGCTACGTACCGTGGCCGGAGAGCTTCCCGGGCTCGCCCGTTTCGCGGTCCGATACCGGCGCCGAGACACTGTCGATCCGATCGATTGGCTCGACCTCGACCCGGTTCCCGCAACCGAGTGGTCACAGGCGCTGGGGATCACGACGCTGGCGGAACGCTGCTGGCGATCGGCCTATCACGGCTTCTACTTCCAAGACACCCAGGCCACCTCGGCGGCGGCCGTGGCCGCGATGGCACAACATGGATTACGCCAACAGACCCTGACCATGCCGGGAGGGCTGTCCAGCCTCACCGACGCGCTCGCCGCCAGGCTCGACGTGCGCACCGGAGTGAAGGTCACCCAGGTCGAGGAAGGCTCGACATCGGTCACGGTCCACACCGACACCGGCCGATTCCGGGCAGACAGAGTGATCGTGGCGCTGCCAGGCCCCGACATCCGTCACCTGAAGAAACTCGATCCCCGGGAAGCCGCTGTCGCGTGCACCCCCTACAGCGCCGGTCTGCTAGTCGGCCTGGGAACCCGGCGTCGCCTGCGATCCCACGAGCTG
>ERZ773069.2253-NODE-2253-length-10211-cov-13.559078_pt1 | contig 10211 bp, 4 predicted proteins | sample MGYA00580619_ERZ773069 | MGnify/ENA primary metagenome ERZ773069 (study PRJEB29015, sample SAMEA2738007) | human oral metagenome | biome: human oral; feature: human-associated habitat; material: dental | place: China | collected 2108 ...
TAAATAACTTCCTGCTATCGCAGTTCCTCGGAATCTGTTCATTCCTCGGAGTTTCAAACAAGATGGAATCGGCTGTTGGTATGAGCGGTGCGGTAATATTCGTAATGGTAATTGCGGAGATTACAACATGGCCAATCCAGCAGGTACTCAATAAGCTAGATATCGCATATCTACAGACTGTAGTGTTTATCCTCGTAATCGCAGCTCTAGTACAGTTCGTTGAGATGTTCATGAAGAAGTTTATGCCAGCACTTCAGAAGTCGCTCGGTATCTACCTTCCGTTAATCACAACAAACTGCGCTATCCTCGGTGCGACAATCAACGCTATCAACTACAACTACACATACATTCAGGCTATCGTTTACACAGCTGGAGCTGGAGTAGGTTTCGGACTTGCGATGGTACTGTTTGCAGGTGTTCGTGAAGAGAAGCTATGGAATGAAGAGGGCGTACCTGCTGCATTTAAGGGAGTTCCAATGGTACTCGTAAGTGCAACAATCCTCTCTCTCTCGTTCATGGGATTCTCAGGATTATTCCAGTAAGGAGGGGTACAGATGAATGCAATTATAACAGCAGTAGCACTTGTAGTTTGTGCAGGATTCATAGCTTCTCTCTTGCTAGTAATCGCTTCGCACGCTTTCTACGTTCCGGTAGATGAGAGAGTATCCGAGGTAAGAGAGATTCTGCCTGGTGCTAACTGCGGTGGATGCGGTTTTGCCGGATGTGATGACTATGCAAACGCAGTAGTTAACGATGAGTCAACAAGCTGTAGCGCTTGTACAGTGGGTGGAGCTGCTTGTGCTGAGCAGATCGCTAACATACTCGGCCGTGCTGCAGGTGGCGCTGATAAGCAGATCGCACAGGTAATGTGCAACGGAACATGCGATGCTTCCAAGAAGATTCTTGAGTGGCAGGGTATGCAGTCATGTGCAGGTGCTAAGACCTTCTTTAACGGCAACTCAGCTTGTTCCCAGGGATGTATCGGTCTTGGAGACTGCGTTGGTGTCTGCGAGTTCGACTCTATCGGTATTATCGATGGCGTCGCTAAGGTTAATAGAGACACATGCGTTGCGTGTGGGAAATGTGTTGTAAACTGTCCACAGTCCATCATCAAGATGGTTCCTTATAAGAAGGAAGTTCACGTTCTATGTATGAACACTGAAAAGGGTGGAGTTACTCGTAAGCAGTGCTCGAACGGTTGTATCGGATGTGGAAAGTGTGAGAAAGCATGTAAGTTCGATGCAATTCACGTTAACAACAACGTCGCAGCTGTAGACTACGAGAAGTGTAAGAACTGCGGAATGTGTATGGGCGTTTGTCCTACAGGATCAATCAACAGCTACAACGAGAGACACGCTAAGATGGCGATTAACGCCAAGAAGAAGGCTGCGGCTGAGAAGGCTGCTAAGGCAGCTGAAGCAAAGGCTAAAGCAGCAGCTCAGGCGTAAAAAAGATTCGTACAATCGGATATAGCGATTAGACACGACTGGCGATATGCTGGTCGTGTTTTTTTATACATAAAAAATAATATTTAGTACATGATTTGCACACATATATTCACAATTAAGTCGATAGAAACACCAATTTGCCATATCTTTCCTTCAGATAGTGAACAGCTTTGCTACAAGTTAGCTATGCATAATATGTATAAGCTAAGTTAGCGAAAAGCAATTATCTAAAATATAGAATTAAACAGAGAATTATGAAAGGATGTGGACAAAATGCGTAAGGCTGTAATCAAGAACAGGCTAGCGACAATTCTCATAGCTGTGATGATAGCTGTAACAGCATTAGGTGGATGGGCTTCACTATTTGGACAGGCCTCGGCGGCAGACAGCTCCGTTAAACTCACATATGTGAGCCCGTCAAAGATATATAGTGATTCAAGCAAATCTAAAAGCAAGAATGCGAAAACATCTAAAACTAAGAAATCGACAGAAGCTAAAAGTAATAAAAGTTCTAAGAGTAGTAATGAATCGTCTAATGGCGCACCAGGAAAGCCACCGTCAGATGGACAAGGCGGCGGACAACCACCTTCAGGCGGTCAGCCACCAGCGGGCAATCAAAGTGGCGGTCAAGGTGGCGGCGCTAATACACAGAGCTACGATTACAGCGGTACTAACAAGGGCGAATTAACTGCAAGCAAGAAGCATGTTAAAGTGAGTAATAAGACAATTAAGTCTACAACTGCAGATGTAAATGCACTTATTGCCAAGAGTGGTGGAACTCTAACGGTCAAGAACTCTAAGATCACGAAATCTGGAGACGATACCAATGGAGATAACGTTAACTTTTACGGCATTAATTCATCCGCTCTAGCAGTTGGAAAGGGATCTAAACTGTTCTTATCGAAATCATCGATTGCTTCAACAAGTGAGGGTAGCAACGGTATATTCTCGACAGACAAGGCTACAGTATATGCAAACGATGTCAAAATCACTACCAAGAAGAGCGGTAATTCGCGAGGACTCGATGCGACTTATAGCGGTGTAATCTATGCAAATAAGATGAATATCAGCACAGAGGGTGCTCACAGTGCAGCTGTAGCAACTGATCGTGGCGGCGGTTATACATCTGTGACCAATAGTACATTTAAGACAGCAGGCTCGGGATCACCTTTAATTTACTCCACAGGAGACATTGAAGTGGATGCTATAAAGGGCACTGCGACAGGCAGTCAGATAGCAGGCATAGAGGGGCAGAACAGAATCCTGATATATAACTCATCGCTTACAAGCACGAACGATGCGATTTCCGGAAGCGACCCTATCAAGAATGGAGTAATCATCTACCAGTCAACCTCTGGAGATGCGGAAACTGCAAGCTCTAAGCTAGGAGATTTTGAAGCAGTAGATTCTACACTTAAGTCGACAATTTCAGGCGGAGCAATGTTCTACGTGACCAATACCAATGCTAAGGTAGTTCTTCAGAATACGAAGCTTGACTTTGACAGCTCTAAGGTAGATTTAATCAACGCAAGTGGAAACAACTCCAATAATTGGGGCAGTCAGGGTAGCAACGGGGGAAAAGTGACATTTACAGGAATCAAAGAGACGCTAAAAGGAAATATCACTGTTGATACAATCAGTAATGTTAACCTATATCTCACAAAGAATTCGATGTGGACAGGATCTGCAACTATCGAAAACAATTCAGCGGGAACTACATCAAAGTCGCCACTGACAGTAAACGTAGACAAGTCTTCTAAGTGGGTTGTAACCAAGAGCACTACAGTCTCAAATCTGAACGTAGAAAAGGGCGGCAAGGTTGTTGACTCAAACGGCAAGAGGGTTACAATCAAGGTTAATTGCAAGATTAAGGTTAAGGGAGACAGCGACGTAGTAGTTACAGTAACAAGAAAGTATTCTAACACTGTAAAGATAAGCTCTAAGTCATCTCTAAGCACTAAGGTGCTATCGAGGGAAGCCTTCGATAAGAAGTACAATGTTAAGACAACATTTGGAACTAATAAGTTATCATAAGTATCTACCTATAAGGAAAACTTAACATGGTAAAGATATCTGCTAAGCAGAGACAAATAATACTGTACTGCGAAAGGGGTACCGAAAGGTGCCCCTTTTGTTAATGTGTGCAGTAATCAGAACGGATTCAGTTGTAATGCGATACAAAATAAGGATGTAAAATTGTACTACAAAACAATAAAATAAAAAATTATTTATGTGTTGACACAAATAACTCTCTTTGCTAATATAACTTTATGATGTACTTATAAAAGTACATAGTGCTAGGAATCATAACGACTAGCAATTAGGAATTATTTAGTTAAAGGAGAGAACAGATGCTTCCGATTGTGCAAGAGATAAATGCTTATTTATCAGACTATGTGTTGGTATTCATGTTGCTTGGTGTTGGACTATGGTATACGTTTAGGACTAGGTTTGTCCAGGTAAGATATTTCAAAGAGGGGTTTAAGAGAACCTTCGGCGGAATATCCCTCAGAGGTCATAAGCATGACAACGGCATGAGCTCATTTCAGGCTCTTGCGACTGCTATTGCAGCTCAGGTTGGAACTGGTAACATCGTAGGTGCTTCAGGTGCTATCTTAACCGGTGGACCGGGAGCTATATTCTGGATGTGGGTTATCGCATTCTTCGGAATGGCCACAATATATGCGGAGGCTACGCTCGCTATCGAGACTAGGCAGAAGGCGCCATCTGGCGAATTCCTCGGAGGTCCTGTTTACTATATCAGGACTGCATTCAAAGGCGGTTTCGGAAGATTCCTCGCAGGATTCTTTGCAGTAGCTATTACGCTTGCGCTCGGATTCTTCGGCTGCATGGTACAGTCAAACTCCATCGGAGCAACATTTAGCACAGCGTTTGGCGTACCTGGCTGGACAGTTGGTGTTGTTCTGGTTATACTTTGCGGATTTATCTTCCTAGGTGGTACTAAGAGACTGGCTTCCGTTACGGAGAAAATCGTACCAATCATGGCAGCTATATTCATATTAGGTGGACTGATTCTGCTGATAATGCGCATAAAGTACATCCCAGCTACATTTGGCATGATCTTCAAGTATGCGTTTGAGCCACAGGCTATCATCGGCGGCGGCTTCGGTATGGCGCTTAAGACTGCTATCTCGCAGGGAGCTAAGAGAGGGCTTTTCTCGAATGAAGCTGGTATGGGTTCTACCCCACACGCTCACGCTCAGGCTCACGTTAAGAACCCTCATGAGCAGGGTACTGTAGCTATGATCGGTGTATTCGTAGATACATTCGTCATCCTAACGCTCAACGCGCTAGTGGTTATTTCGACCATGTACACAGAAGACGGCGCTATCGCTGGCGGAGTTATTCCTAAGGGTATAGATAAAACGAACCTCGCTCAGACTGCATTTGCAGCAGCTTTCGGTGATAAGATAGGACCGATGTTTGTAGCTATCTGCCTATTCTTCTTCGCCTTCTCGACTATCCTAGGCTGGAACATGTTCGGCAAGATTAACATGATCTACATGTTTGGAGAGAAGTCAGTAAAGGTGTATACGGCAATTGCACTTGTATTCATATTCCTCGGCACTTGTGCTTCGAATGACCTCGTATGGGAGCTCTCAGATATGTTTAACCAGCTGATGGTAATCCCTAACGTTATTGCACTCTTCGCCCTCACTGGCATGGTTCTACATATAGAGCACACCAGAGATGAAGAAAAGCATAAGGTCATAGAGGAGAAGAAAAAGAAATAATATACATTTAAATTGACAACATATCATTAAAGTACTTTCTTTTATGAACAGCGGATGCGCGGCAGCGCATCCGTTGTTTTTATGCACGGGAAGTTGCTTGGAACTATTACTAGCTATGCATTTCAAAATTCTACTGACTGCGGTCATAAACCATAGTAAATAAACAAATAAAATACATGTGATTTAAAAGATTGATAAAAATTATATGTACTTCTATGATATACTAAAGTTAGTCATGGTTAACTTTAATTCAAACTATCTAACTATTATTTTAGGAGGAATGAATGGGTAAGAACGCGATCTTAAAGCCAATATTGATCGGCGCACTCATCCTAGCAGTGGCAGGGGGAATCGCTTTCGCTATGTTCGGAGGAGGGGCTGAGAAGTCTGGGAAATCTACAGTCTCCCACAAGAAAGAACAGACGGATGTAGCTGATGAGCAAAATACGCCACAGGAGAGTGAAGATAAGGGTACTGCAGGGGACTATGAGACTAATAGCAACGGGGAAAGCGGTAACAGCGCGTTAAACAGGAGCTCGGGCGATAGCCAGAGAGCTAGAAAAGTTATTTCTCATAACAGAGTTCAGAACCAGGCGGCTACTTCACGAGTGGCTAAGAACGGAACTAGCACAGCACCAGCTGTAAAGCCTTCGAAGCCAGCCGTAGGGCCATCTAAACCAGATGTAAAGCCGGGCGAAAAACCTGGAGTAAATCCTGGTACAACTCCTGGTGGAAACCCAGGTATAAACCCTGGCTCAAATCCAGTGAACCCTGGTACTAATCCTACGGTTAATCCAGGAGAGCAGGTAACTCCTGAGATGGATCTAGATGCTAGGGTAGAAAAAGAGATCAGTGAATTCATGAGAACAGGAGAACTTAAGGACGGACAGTTCATCGGACTCGGTGATGGATTCGATGAGGCTAGAGGCGGAGTTAAGACTGTTGTCAATATCAAGAACAATGTCATCGAGAGCATCGTATTCGTCGAGGGTCAGGGCTACTCAGGACTCGATTACATGGGTATCTCATCGCGAGTAATACCATACCTATGCGGAGAAGCTGGCAAGAGAAACATCGCTATTCTCAAATTGTACAGAAAGTACATCGACCAGATTGCTGGCGCAAAGGATCATGTCAAGGAGGCGGAGAAGCTTCTAGGCAAAGAGTATGCGAGCAAGATTACAGATGCGAGAAGAGCAGAGCTGGTTTCGCCAGTTATCAGGCAGTATCTGGGTGAACATCACAAATGTAAGAAGATGATGGATGCAATCTCTGGAGCTACGCTAACTACAGGCGGAGTTGGACTATCCGTGGATAACGCTCTAGAGCTTTCTGAGAATGACAAGAAGACCGGAAACGACATAACCGATATCAAAATGCTCGAGCCTACAGAGATTAACGGATATACAGGCCAGAGAGTGCTAAAGTCCGATATCGCGAAGCCTCTTGATCTATCGAGCATAAAGGTTGAACTCGTTAAGGAAGATGGCACCAAGATTGCGGTTCCATACTCTGAGTTCGGGAAGTACGGAATAGAAGTGACCAACAGGGATACCGGTGAGAAGCTTTACGATAAGATGAATCTCTCTGATGAGACTAAGAGTCAGGCGTTAATCGCTAGAGTTACGCATAAGGGCTCGAAGAGACGTACGGAGTTTGCGATATTCTTTGAATCTTACAGCACAGATTACATCACTAAGATGGAATACAGCTTCGATGGCGGCAAGACTTGGGAAGAGGTAACTGACCCTGCTAAGTCTGAAGAAAATAGCAATAACATAGCATATAGACAGACGATAAAGCTCAATAAAGACTACTTCGGCAAGAAAGCTATATTCAGAACTACATCGATCAGTGGCAAGCACTATGTATACGAGAGCAGATTCAAGGTTGATGAATACAACTACAAGTTCAGCTTCAACTGCATCAACAAGGACTACGAAAAGAATAAGAACGCTAACTTTGCGCTCTACATCACTTTCGTAGAAGATGTCGACAATGAAGATCCTGGCATCGTTGATAATAACCATGACGAGGGAAATCCTGACGAAGGAACTGAAGTTGAAGATGAATTCACACCAGTGCTATCATCTAAGATAATCAACAAGAAGGTTGGAGATGCAGAACCTACTCTAGACGAGTACAAGGCGCTCATCTCAAACTTTCCAAATGACGGCAGCGTAACGCTGGAGGTACTCGACCACCCAGATATGTCGGAGAACGGATACACTTTGGTAAAGGTAAAAGTAATCTCGCATAGCACTGGCAAAGAGTCCATCGTAACGATTGGCGTAAGTGTTGCGTAGGATGTGCATAAGGCGAACTAGGGGCATAGCAAGCACCTAGGGGCTATGACATTTAATCAAGTGATAATGGTAATAAGAGCGGGGCAGATGCCTCGCTCTTTTGCTTAAATGCAGAGACATTATGGCGTCTATCCGTGGACACAGATTAGGTGACGTGACGGGATGAATCTGACAATACAATATATAAAACTTTTATTTGTACAAAGCGTGAAAGTCTTGATTAATCTATGAAATATATATAAAATCTAAATGTTAAAGATAAAGATTAAGGACAATAGGAAGTTAACTAGAGATAATGCTTTCAGTGATGTATTCGTAATGTAAAAGGAGCGAAGATACATGAATAAAAAACGCATTTGGAGTATTGTGCTCTCTATCTTCATGGTAGTGAGTGCAGGATTTAATTCACTTTTGGTGTGGGCTGATAGCGGCTCTCCGTCAGGGGCGCCAGCAACTAGATCAGGCTCATCTCAGCCTCTTGACTACAATTTCAATGTAGACTGGGCGAACGGAGTATCATCTGGGGTAGTCGACTATCACTATGATGATGCTACAGACCCAGATCATAAGAAGCTTATTATGACACCTACTAACGACAATCTTAAGGTCGGAACTGTAGGGTATTCTTTAGCTATCAATAACGATGCAAATACTAAGCTACCAGCAGGCTCTATCAAGATAACCATGCCGAACTACCTGTTCGATTCATGGACTGATAAATATAAAGTAAATAGAATAGACGTGGAAACAGTCAAGGACACAGTCTCTTGGCAGATTCCTAAGGCTCCTGCGACATCTGCAGCAAGTGACTTTAATTACGTTGATAACGGCGACGGTACATATACAGTGACAAACTTCAAGGAGGTTGCAGGCGGTGCTAAGCTTCATTTTGAGCAGGCATTCCAATTCAGACCTTCATACATCAAAGTTGATAGTGACGGTGTACAGCGCAGGAATCTTGACTTCAAGCTTGAGATAGATACCGATGGTGACGGCACTCCCGATGTGACTACTACTCGTTCACTGACGGCGGAGATACAGAATAAGACAAAACCGGTATCATTAAATCTAAAGAAGGATAACTTATCAAAGGCTGATGGCGTATATATGAACTGGCAGAACTCTTGGGGACCGGCTCCTAGCGATGCTAAGGATTATTTCTACGTATTGTGGTATGCAGACATGAAGCGTGCAAGGACTGACACTATTCCTTTTGATTATGAAGTCGTACAGGATAACAGCGATGGTGAGCTGATTGGTGCAACTAAGCGCAACGCCTATTATGTGCCACCTTACGACAAGCTTGGATTTTTGACCGCACCAGATATCGACCGGTATACTGTCACATCATATCCAGATATTGCTGCCAGCGGATGGCAGAGCAGGCTTAATCAGACGGGAATGTTTAAAGAATACACACCTGGTCATATGCTACATACATTGCAGGGATGGGGGGCATATTCCGACTGGGATAGTGACAGGATGGTGATGCTGAAGCGCTATCCTATGACGATGCTTGAAGATGCTAAGAACCGCGGGGTAGACCTCTCTGCTATCGGTATACCAGTGAGCAACAAGGTTACGGTTAAGACCAAACTCGCAAACGGTAAGGTTCTGACCGAGACAGATACAGCGACCGCAACGGTTAGGGTAAGAAATTACACTGGTATTAATAACATATGGAAGTATGATTACAACAACCATTCTTATGGCTTGTCAAGTCTGGCAGGAACGCTTGAGTTCGTCTTGAATGGGGAAACTAGAGAACTTCGTGTTAGAGGGCAGCAGAGGACATTTGAAACCGAGGTTGAGGGAAGTCCGCGAACTGAACCGACATATAATAATGCTACCGGAGAGTATACTGTTAAGCCGTATACTGCCGAGATTGAAGAAGGCCCTCTATACAGCTCATCTAAGATGAATAGTCGTAGAACAGATAGTAGTTTCAGCAGCAATATACCGGATATGACTAAGCTTCAGGATGAAGATGCGACCTACAAGAGTGTGGCGATAACGCTAACGTCTCATAATGGAATGAAGTCGCAAATTGGAGGTTGGACGACAGATAACAACGAGGATGTCACCCAGTCCAGATCGCATCCTATAGAAATCTGGACTAGGAAGTCAGGTGAGAACCATTACACTAGATACGGCAAGATAACCTTTGACAGCACAGGCAAGTACAAGTTCACATCCGATGACGGTAATACAGTTGTCGACGACGCGAAGGGTAAGGAGATACCTCTGCCGGCTAATACGAGTGGATTGAAGTACAAGTACACCAGCGAGTACTACAATTACAACTTCAAAGCCGATACGGTCGTTGAGGTTCACCCAACAGCGAATATGAAGAAAATATTGCAGACAGATAAAGAGCAGTATGGGGCTTCATACATATCCTCTAGTGCAAAGGTGAGTTACTCCGAGAGTGGACAGACAGATGTGACCACTAATACCGAAGGAACTCCGCTAAGGATACAGTCTGTGGCCATGACTGCTGTAACAACGATTTTCGGAGAGGACTCCATTTACTATCCACAAAATATCGTAGATGACCCTGTAAAGGGCGTGCAGTCCAACAGGATAACAGCTCGCTATTACCAGGTTTCGTCCCTTAATGGTACAGGGCTACCTGATAGAGATTATCTTAATAAGTACGTGTACAAGAAGGGTACGATTTACACGCTACTGCCACTAGGTAC
>ERZ773069.2254-NODE-2254-length-10204-cov-16.317667_pt1 | contig 10204 bp, 7 predicted proteins | sample MGYA00580619_ERZ773069 | MGnify/ENA primary metagenome ERZ773069 (study PRJEB29015, sample SAMEA2738007) | human oral metagenome | biome: human oral; feature: human-associated habitat; material: dental | place: China | collected 2108 ...
CCCTTTAGAGGTCTTACTAACGCCCTTTTGAAGTCCAATTAAGCACCTTTTCTTACACAGGATCATAACTAACTGATTTACTATTGGTTACAAACTTATCTTTTACATATATTTTTGCCGTTATTTGTAGATGTTTTATTCGAGATTATGTAATAATTTTTCAAAATAATTATCTGCAACGCTTTGTTTTTACAGCATTTTTATTTATCTTTGTCTTTCAAAAGCAATTCTTATTATGTGGATATTTATAGATCTCATTATTACACTTGTACTTATGCCCTTTGTCATCAAGTGGAGAGATTGGGGCTGGCTATCGTGCTTCATATTTATAGGACTAAGCCTTGCTTTCACACCTCTTGTTGGTATCTTTATTTATAAATATGCTTTTCGAGGTTAAATCCATTACGCCCAAATGGTCGACGAACAGATTTCCTACCATTGCTATAGATACAAGTAATTCGATAACTGCACATTCTATATCTCTCGAGATTATCAAAAACAACAAAGCCGCCCAAAATTCTTGGACGGCTTTGTTGTATCTCCTTAAAAGACTGTTTATGCATCAACCTTACCAGGACCGAATGGAGCTATCGTACGTGGCTCCTGCTCTGGCTCATGACGGTCAATCTTACCAAACTCTTTCTCATAACGAACGACATTATCCTGCAAAGCTGCAAGAAGACGCAATGCATGCTCAGGTGCAATAATAACACGGCTTGTCACTGTTGCCTTTGGTACACCTGGAAGAAGTGTTGCAAAATCAAGTACAAACTCTGAACTTGAATGAGAGATTATCTGAAAGTTTGTATAAACACCTTTAGCAATTTCTGGTGAGAGATCAATCTGCAACTGCTGTCCCTCTTGATTCTGATTGTTATTGTCCATTTTGTTAATATGATTTAGATAATACTTTATTTCTCTTATGCAAAGATAATACATAAAAGTCATTCGTACAAATCTGATTATAAAAGTTTTTGAATTCTAACCAATAGAATCAGTTGAAATAAAGTAGTCGTACGACAAGGCTAATAAGTTACACATCCTTCAAAATACAGTCTCTAGAAAGTTTCAAGGCTTGAAACACACAGTTTCAGTATATGAAACGCACAGCATCAACGTTATGTAATGGATTTAGTTGATAGTTTTATTCTTAAATCGAACATGATTTGTTAAACTTCAATGTAGGTTAACATAAAGAAAATCGGGACTTACACCTGTTGATAATGCTCATACCAAACGTACCAAATGACCCTACAAACCACCTCTTGTAAGCGGTTTATAGGGTCAATTCTGTTTTTATAGGATATCAGCCTTTTAGCGTCTGCCTTTCTTCGACCAGCCAAACTGTAAACCGATGACAAACAAGACAAATAGAACTTCACCCAAAGCTACAAACGTGTCTCCAGGTATACGCAGCCATCTTAATGTTTGCATGAGATCTTGTTGCATGAACTCAGCCGACCTTGCCGACCAGTAAGCGTTGGTTATGCTTTCGTAGGCTTGTAGGATACCAATTGGCAAGATACTTACCACTGTCATTAGCAGCAAACCAATGTTTATACACCAGAAAGCAGATCCTATAAGCTTATCGTTCCACTCGTTATTTGGATAAAGACCGCGCAAAACAAATAGCATTAAGCCTATTCCTAAGATACCATAAACTCCGAAAAGAGCTGCATGTCCGTGAACGGCTGTAGTATTCAATCCTTGCAAATAATACAAGGCGATTGGCGGATTAATGGAGAAACCAAAGATACCAGCACCCAAGAAGTTCCAGAAACACATTGCAATGAAGCAATATATCGGCCACTTGTAGGATTTTATCCAAGCTGCAGAACGGCTCAGCTGATAATTATGGTATGCTTCTATTCCTATCAGTACGAGCGGAACAAGCTCCATTGCACTGAATGTAGCTCCAAGTGCTAATACTGCTGTTGGGGTTGCACTGAAATACAAGTGATGGAATGTTCCTAAAATACCACCTGCAAGGAAAACGATAGTAGAGAACAACACAGAAACTGTGGCACTCTTAATCTTAAGCAGCCCTAAACGACAGAACAAGAACGATGCAACCACCGTAGCAAACACCTCGAAGAAGCCTTCAACCCAAAGGTGAACTACCCACCAACGCCAGTACTCAGCAACAGCCATGTGGGTTTGGCGTCCATACATCAAACCTGCTGCATAGAAGAATGCAATAGCTAATGAGGCAATAACAAAGAGAGTAAGTAAATGGCGGTTTTCGTCCTTTCGCTTGAGTGCAGGAATAAGTGCACGAATCATTAAGAACAACCAAAGAACTAAGCCCGTAAGCAATAGTATCTGCCATAGACGTCCCAACTCAACATACTCGTATCCTTGATGTCCAAACCAGAAGTTCTCTACCAAACCAAGTTTTTGCATTACACCGAACCATTGACCAGCTAACGAACCTGCAACTACGAAAACCAATGCTCCAAAGAGAATGTTTACGCCTAAGGCTTGATATTTTGGCTCAACTCCCGAAACTGCTGGTGCTATATATAAACCTGTAGCCAACCATGAGGTTGCAATCCAAAGAATAGCTAACTGGACATGCCAGCTACGCGATACGGCATAAGGGAAAATGTTTTGTATAGGTAGCCCAAAGAAAGCATCTCCCTCTACACCATAATGGGCTGTTATCACACCGGAAAGCATCTGGACCAGCATCAATGCACCGACGACCCAAATGTATTTCAGTACAGCACGCATTGAGGCTGTAGGCTTAAGATCTCTCATCGGATCTGATTCTGGCACCTTTGACACATGTTCTTCTTTATGCTGTGCATAATAGTAAACTAAAATTCCTACACAGAAGAGTAACATTAACACACTGAAGCCTGACCAAAGATGTAACGAAGCAGGGGCAACATTGCCTATGACAGGGTCATGTGGCCAGTTATTGGTATAACTAACGTCGCTATTAGGTCTATTGGTCACACACACCCAGCTTGACCATGCAAAGAAAGCATCCATCTTATCAAAACGCTTCTCAGCAGAAAGACCACCTACTGCTTCTACAGATTTTTCGCGCATAGCATACGCATTGCGCAACTTAGCCATAGATGGGTCGTTTAAGAATAGTTTGGCATAATAATTATGCAATTGCTTAGCCACTTTAGCACGCATCTTACTAAAGGTGATAACACCAGTCTGTGCGTCATAGGTATTCTTACGAAGCTCTTCTTGCAACAATACCTTGTACTTAGCCTTGTCTGCTTCGTCCAACTGGTTATACACCTTACCATCTTTTTTAGCTAATTCGGCTAACATCAATTCTGACTCACGATGCAAATAATCGGCTGTCCAATCAGGAGCTACATATGCGCCATGTCCCCAAACACTACCTACTGTCTGACCTCCAATAGACTGCCAGACGTTCTGTCCATCCTTTATGTCTTGTCCTTCAAACAATGTTTCACCACTCTTTGTTACCACTTTGTTAGGGAAAGGCGGCATCTCTCTGAAAATCTCAACGCCATAAAAGCATAAAACGGCAAACGATCCGAGAATGACCGCAGCCAAAGTCAACCACAATTTCTTTGGTGTCATTTCTTTAATTTTGATTAATGTTTATTTATTTTTAAGACCTTATATTAAGTTAGGGCATACTATGCCCCCTCTTAATATAATGAACAACAATAGACATGCCATAAGTTTGTAAACATAACCAAAGAAATAGAAAAATCTTCATTAGGTAACACTTGTTACCTTTATGTAATTCACATTTGGTAACAAATGTAACCAATAGATACAATCTGAACTTTATATCACATTAAATATCTTATCAAGAGAACTCATATCTATAGAAGACTACATCTATAGGCATAAACATTAATACAATAAGTGTGCCATATAAGAGGTTCCTCATTAGTTGAAGTTTGTAAACTATTTTCATGTAATTCAAAACCAATACTTGCTCTTTTGGCTTCTAAAAGACGCCTAATTGACTTACAAAAGGTGCCCTTTAAGACCCTTACTAACGCCCTCTTGAAGTCTAATTAAGCACCTTTTGTTTTACGACTTTATAACTAATTGATTTCCTGTTGGTTGCAAACCTGCTTTATATATGTGTTTTTACTGTTATTTTGTGATGTCTTATTTGAAGTTATGTAAGGATTTTTTCTGTGTTGTGATGTTCGGACTAATAAATGTTAATATCCTGTATTATAGTTTCTCCACTTTATATCAGATGTGTAATTTGCGGCAGTCCTTATGAGTTTATAAAACAAATCATACTTCGGCAGCTTACTGTCCCGGAAGAATCGACGATTGAACTTCCAACAATACTCGTTGAGATAGAGTTGGAGAAATCTTTGATCCACTTCCTTATGAATAGCCTCTATTGCACTACGACATTCTCCTGTTACTATATGTACCCACGGCAAAACCTTAGTCACCACCTCATGCACCTCCCCTTCCGTTTCCCTATAAGATTCATGACAGAACAACTCTCTCAGTCTAATAAGATTTGTTCCTCCGTCAGTAACAACTTTAGCAGTGGGGGACTCACAGCCTTTTCTGCATATGGTTTTATGGAGGCATATTTACTATCGGGCATAGCGAACATCTTGATATAACGTACGACCTTCTTGACTTTCTGTGTAGAAGACCTCCTGAGAAGTTTTGATGCTTTGCTAACGTACTTGTTTTCAGTTATATTTGTAAGATACTCGCGCAATATTTCATCCACAGGCTTACTTTCTGCAATTACCAATACAGGCGTTTGTACCATTTTGGTCTCTTTCTCAATATCTTCGGATTCAGGATCTGTTATAACAGAGGTTTGAAAGTAAGATACATCCAGTTCTACCTGTGCTGATAAGGTATATTGTGCTTCTATTTTACCCATGATATCACGGTACTTCATCATCATCAGCCATACAGAAGGGTAATCTTTTCGTTCTAATTGATATTGAATCTCTTTTGCAGAAAGGACTTGCTTGAATGAAGTCATCATGTGAGCTGTAAAGAACCAATCATATAAGGGTATGTGACTTCTTTCCATAACAGTACCCTTTGTTAGGGGAGTACGATAACCACAAGTCTTACATTGATATGCTTTTCTACCATCTAACCATTTATGCTCAGTATAGCCACATTTAGGACAGGTAATTCCTACTTCTTCTCGAATCTGACGAAAATAGTCTATACAGCTGTCTTCGTCAGGAAATATTTGAAAGAAATCTTTAAGTAACATTAAGTTCATCGTTTCTTGCAAAATTAATTGAATTACAGATGTTTATAAAGAAAGATTGTTTAAATTAACATTCTTTAGTCCTAATATCACCACACAGAAAAAAGTTTTTACCTTGACTGTCTTCGCTTACACCCTCAAAATAACACTACTGATATAGGTTTCTTTAGGTTCTTCCGTTAAATGCATGGATTGGAAATAAAATAAAGGCTATACGCTAACATCGTATTACTATCCAAAATTAGATGACATTACAAAGAGGAATAAACTATAAGATATAATGCAAAAAGGCAAGGCTTGAATAATGGGATATTCTTTCTCACTAAAAAACGCTTGTAAGGTGCTTCATTGTTAAACATACTGCATGAGGTTAAAATGAGTGATGATAATAATACTATAATATATTTCATTGCCTTATCATTCATTCTCTTTAGTTTTATTCATAGCTGGTTTATATGGGAACTCTACACCTATACTTTTTAGTCGCGCAACAAGCTTCTTAAAGTCTGGAGCATCATAATCTCCATTTCCATAGTTTATAAAGACTTGAACCCAGTATGCAACATTCGTTTGTCCTTCAAATACGCCAACTCCTCCTGTCTTCATCGGGTCAGCACCTTTGTCCCATAGCCACAATACTAAATCCCATTGTCTTGCAAGGGCCTGATCTATTATTACAGTTTCTTTCGAACTGTTAAATTGGTTGATATCTGCTCCATGTTCTAATAAGTATTCTATTTTTTGCTTATCTTCATATAACGCTGCTGAAAATATAGGAAGTTGTGCTTGCGTATCATTGGGATTAGCCCCATATTTGATTAACAGCTTAACAAAATTAATATTATAATCTTTATAGCAAACTGTTTCAAGGGGGAGGATACGTACCGTTTCTTCTGGTTTTACTTCCCAGAATACTGATACAAAATTAGGGTCTGCCCCATTCTCTAAAAGAAACTTTGTCATGTCATAGTTATGTTCCCATACGGCATAAAGCAGATAGGACATGCAATGTTTACCCTTATGTATTTTATTTTCATATAGTCTTTACAATACCTTCTTGTCAATGATTCTGATCTAAACTTAAATTATCGAATGAACATATTTTGATTATAAAAGTATTCCTTTATTTTTTTATCAATATTTTTTTTATTATACCACATACCAAAATCGATAACAAACAGACACATCCAGAGGTAAAAACAAATAACTCCTACATTTCCTAACCATGTAAGGGGAGTACGTATAAACGCTGCAACAAGTGGAGATGCTATCTCTTTCCCATTTACTACCAGACCTTCTGTATAGATAACTTCATCTGATTCAAAAGAATGGCCTTCTCCAGGGAAAAAACGGTCACTCTTTATATAATTACCATTTTTATCGTTATCAATAAAGAAACTTATAGTATCTCCTTTATGGATTATGTAGTCGTCAAGTTTATATTTAGGAGGAAATAAAAAGAAGGGATAAAAATTTTCATATCCTTGCCAATAGGTATGACTGGTATCACCTTCCAAAGTGAAATTTGCCTCCCAACTACTATGAGACTTCTGTAGTATATGTATTCTATTAACAATACCTGTTCTATGCGGCAAATCATCCTTTACCGTGAGGAAACCTATCAGATAGAAGGGTATCAAGAAAAAAAGAGTAGCTGCCATAAAATATATTCTAGCAGGAATATCCCAAAAATCTAATGGCGAATCTATCTTAAATTTATACTTTAATTTCATAAATACCGATTTTAGATAATGCACTAATTTCTTTATTCATATCCTTATCTACATCTGTTTTTATGACCTTAGATGCAGTTTGACCAGCTATGTTAACTCCTATACATATTCCATTTACTACAAAAAAATCTTTAAGGCTTTTTAGTACATTTTCCTTCAAAGCCATGTTTTTACTTAATGAAGCGTTTCTCAATTTAACTTCTGTAGAAACTTCTTTCATATATTTGCCCAGAAGCTTATTAAGTTCACTTTTGGGCATACCCGTATGATAAGCAGGGTCTGCCTTCACACGCCCCCATGAGACTTTCATTACCTCTCCTGTCGCCAGAGTACCAATGTTTAGCTTAGTATTAATGTCAGCCTGATTAGTATAAGGAGGTATTACTTTACTATCTCCTGGTTGATTAGAAGTTCCCTTTTTAACTTTATCTATAATTTTCTCATCATTATCTTTTTTCTTCGAACTTTCATATTTATCATAGTCACCAGCAGTAATCCAATTTGCTAATGCCGTTGAACTACTATTTTGAATAATATCAATGCTTTTTCCTATCGCATAACCACTACCTATTAGTCCTGCAGTTACTATTCCTGCAGCAGTAGTGCCCATTAGTCCTCCGCCAAATCCTGTAAAAACTTTAGCTGCAATTTGCCCTAAGCCAGCAAGTCCAGCACCCAAAGCAGCACCCTCTAATATGTCTAGACTATTTTTAAAGAAGAATACTGTTGCTATTCTACTAGCCACTGACTTATCAAAAAATAATTGTATATTACCAGAAGGTAAAAAACCTAAGGGAGTACAAGTTATTTGAGCGGTGTGTACTAAAGCTTTGTTGCCAGAAATCAAAACATTTGGATGCTCGCTGCCAGATAGCCATGGTGTTTCTTTAAGACAGAAATAGCATAACATTGAACCAAGAGTAAAACTCCCAAGCATACCCACTATAGTTGCTATGATTACAACAGCTAAAGGTCCTAATGTTGTTGCTAATGCCAATACAATAGCTGCAACAGCAGCAGCAATAATACCAGCCCAAACACAACTGAAATTTGTAGGCTTATCTTTCAATGTTGCAATAAGTTTACCTTTACTGGTTTTGACAGTTGTTTGAGATGTAACTATCATCTTTCCCATTTTCATCCCATTTGTACATACGGCAAATGTTCCTACGGGTACTAGTGCTTTCATAAATTTTCTTTTATCAGTTCAATCTTGCATACTACATCGGAAACTATCGGTTCTAACACCTCACTTATAGTTAGTTCAATAGAGTTTGGCCAACGATTTTTATTATCTTTCTCTACTGAACAAAATAAATCATATTTATATTCTCCCATCTGTTTCTTTAAGAATGGGAAGTTTTTTATAAATTCTGACTTGATCTCAGATTCTTCTTTTCTATGTTTATTCTTAAAAATTAGTAGATATGCTGGTGTATCACAAAAGTGGACAATATCATCTAATAAAATAGAAATTCGTTTATTAATTTGAGGAAATAAAAGTGACGATGTATTATAAAAAAAAGTCTTATCGGTTTCTTTTATCACTCCATTAAAAGACAATAAACCCATCCCGAGAGCCTTATACAATGTCGTTTTATTAAGTTCTTCTGCAAAAGATTGCGAACCATGAGCATATTGCTGATCTCCATCTGATATAATTTTGGCAATTTCTGCCGATGGGGCTGTTATATCTGTTTTAATGCTTTCCCATTTTTCGTGTAGTTCTGAAAAATTCAATATATCTTTCAACTTACCACCTAAGTCCATTGATACAAGTAAGTGTGACTGAATATCATTAACTTTATCAAGTAAGTTTAGATATTTCTGCTCTAAAAATTCTAAACCATAGTTATTGGCTTGGCTTAGTATTCTAATATCAAGCAAATAATGATTGCCTACAATCTCTGAGCATACAATACTCATTTTTATCTTTGAGCTTGTTTCAAATAGTGGTCTACCAGCAATCGTATACTTAGAAATAGTTTCAACTTGATATCTCCGAACGATATTATCAGGTAATACTTCTGATTTAGTAAAATTATTTTTATTGTCCATTATATATTATACGTATTTTGTAATTAATTTATTATAATATCAGGAGCTCCTGATAATGTTATATTATCTTCTACTAATATTTTACTATCTTTACCTTTTTTTATTTCAGTCTTTGTTGAACCTGTGATAGTTATATTAGTTCCTTCGCATTCTATGTTCTCTGCATGAAGAGATATTTTTCCTGTAGACATCTCAATATAAGTATTTTCATCAATCTTCAATTTTATTTTTTTATGGCCACTAAGCTTTATAACACCATCCTTATCCATTCTTAAGACACTGGCGTCTTTACCAACAGTTGTTGTTGTAGATGCTTTGGTGGCTAAAGTTTGATTACCAGCACCATCAAAATTCATTTTTACACCACCCTTGTCGTGCAATGTGACGCTACCTGCAGAATCATCAAGCTTAAGGGAGCTGCCGCTTCGTGTGGTGAGGCTTTTGCAGTTATTGCCCTGACCACCGCCACCACCTGTCGTTCCATTAAACAAGCTACCCAAAACGTATGGTCTTGCTGGATCTCCATGGCGGAAGCCGAGGAGGACTTGATCGCCTACCTCTGGGATAAACACAAAGCCACGGTTGCTCTTTACGTCACTACTACTACCGCCATCTGGGGTCATCACACGTACCCAGCCTGTCTGCATTCCATCTGTTTGCCAGTTCATACGTACACGAACACGGCCCTTGCCCTCTGGGTCAGCATTGCTGAGCACGGTTGCCATCTGTGTCTCAGCTAATGGCATACGTACCTTTGGACTTGGTAATGCTTTTATTGTTGCAGGGATAGCTTTGAAGCGGTTTTTGTAATAGCTTCCTTGGCTTACCTCATGGGTTATCTCAATGATGATAAAGTTACCCAAGCTCTCTTTTGATATGTTTCCTACACGCTCCAAGAACGAGCTGTAGAGACTTACGACAGAACCTACACGCAGGGTTGGCACCTGACTCTCAGCCGTGATATAGTGTGTCTCAGCAGTCTCAGCTGCCTGCTTACGCCCCATATAATTAATAAGTTCTGATTCATCGCTGATACGTGGCAGTGCATGCTGTCGTGCGGGTTTTGAGAACATACCTAATGATGCACGGAAAGCCTCGCCCGAAAGTTTGTCATGACCATAGGCCAAGTCTGGTGTCATACGTTGCATCTCACGGTCTGCCCCTGAATGATAAGAGAACACCTGCTCTGAACGTG
>ERZ773069.2255-NODE-2255-length-10202-cov-2.944220_pt1 | contig 10202 bp, 7 predicted proteins | sample MGYA00580619_ERZ773069 | MGnify/ENA primary metagenome ERZ773069 (study PRJEB29015, sample SAMEA2738007) | human oral metagenome | biome: human oral; feature: human-associated habitat; material: dental | place: China | collected 2108 ...
CGGCAGTCTTTTATAGTGCATACCTGCTTGGGAAATGCCATTTCTCTTAGACATTTCCATGTAGCCTGGAAGCGGGAAGAGAACAAGAATTTGTTCCTTCCCACTTCTTTTTTATTTTGAAAGGATAAAAAGCTGTTCTCCTTCCTTATATTTTGGTAAAATAGTCCAAAATAAAATATTGCAGAACACGATTTAAAGCAGCTGTAGTGTAAAGGGGGAAGACGATGCGTACAAAGTATGTGGCTTATATTGGTTCTTATTCCTATACCGGATCGGCAAAAGGAATCACAATTTGTGATGTAGATATGGAGAAAGGAAGATTCATTAAACGAACCGAAATCGAAGTGAATAACTCCTCCTATGTCGTAGCGAGTCGGGATGAAAAGACACTTTACTCCATTGCCGATGAAGGCGTCGTTGCCTTCCGTATTCTGGATAATGGCGGATTAAGCAAGTTAAATGTAAAAAATATTCGGGGAATGAGAGGCTGCCATCTTGCGGTTGATAAAAGCGGACAGTACCTGATGGTTTCCGGCTATCATGACGGAAAGGCGACCCTGCTGTCTCTTTTACCGGACGGCTCGATTGGAGAGATTGTGGACGGCGTATATGACCAGGGAATCGGCTCTGTTGCGGAGCGAACCTTCCGTCCCCATGTCTCCTGTGCCCGTATGACGGATGACCAGAAATATATCCTGATTGCCGACCTGGGAATAGATCAGGTGAAGGTTTTTCGCTTCGACAAGGCAGACGCCAGAATGCGGCAGATTGATACCCTGCGCTGTGAGTTACAGTCCGGCCCGCGGCATTTCCGCTTCAGCCCGGACAGGAAGTATCTGTATCTGCTCTATGAACTGAAAAATGTAGTGGATGTTTACAGTTTTCATGAAGAGGAAGACGGGGGAGAAGTTTCCTTTGAGAAGATTCAGATGATATCCACATTCCTCGAGAAAGACCGGGATCCCCTGATTGCAGCCTGTCAGATGCGCTTCTCTCCGGATAAGGAGGCTTCTCATCTTATTGTGGCAAATGCGGGGATTAATACAATCTCCATCTATGACAGAGACCTCGATACCGGGCTTCTTACAATGAAAGGGAGCCTTCCGGTAGGAGGAGAGTATCCGAAGGATTTCTGTATCTTCCCGGATGAAAGGCATATTGCAGTTGCGAACAACGAGAGCGGAACAATTACTTTTTTGAATATTGATTATGAGCACGGGCTTCTTTCCATGAGTGCCAGAGAGCTGGAAGTGGATGAGCCGAACTGTATCTGTATGGTAAAGTGCCGCGGGTAAGGAATAGAGGAGAAATATGGGTGGAAGCAGTTTTGGAAAGCTTTTCCGCATCAGTACTTTCGGGGAATCGCACGGGAAGGCGCTAGGGGTCGTTGTCGACGGCTGCCCGGCGGGTTTATCCCTCTCTGAAGAGGATATTCAGGCGCTTCTTGAGCGGAGACGCCCCGGGAAGAATCTCAAGATGACAGAGCGGAAAGAAGCTGACCTCGTGGAGATTCTTTCGGGCGTTTTTGAGGGGAAAACTACGGGAACACCGATTGCTCTTCTGGTTCGAAACGAAGACCAGCGCTCGAAGGATTATGGAGAGATTGCCCATTGCTTTCGACCGGGACACGCGGATTACGGGTTTTTCTGTAAGTACGGGTTTCGGGACTATCGGGGCGGTGGACGTTCCTCCGGACGGGAAACGATTGCCCGGGTGGCGGCAGGCGCTATCGCAAAGAAGGTTTTGGAAGAACTTGGCGTGAAAGTCTCGGCACGAGTGACAGAACTCGCGGGAGTTTCTCTTTCCGCTTCGGAAGGAGGAGAGAAGGAGGCGGATGAGCGGATTTTGCAGCTTCGGGAAGAAGGAGATTCCGCAGGTGGCGTTGTGGAGTGTCGTGTTACGGGAGTTTCGGCAGGAGTCGGAGAACCGGTCTTTGACAAACTGGATGCCTGCCTCGCGAAAGCGCTGATGTCGATTGGCGCGGTCAAGGCCGTGGAAATAGGAGATGGCGTCTCCGTGTCGAGAAGCAAAGGTTCAGAGAACAATGATGCTTTTCTTCCGTCCTCTGAAGGAACAGAAGATTCCTCGGAAGAGGCTGTCTATCCTCGGGACGGTAAGAGCGGAGAAGAAGGACAGTTGAGACTGACGAAAGCGACGAATCATAGCGGCGGAATCCTTGGCGGGATGGCGGACGGTTCGGAGATTCTCTTGCGGGTAAGCTTTAAACCGACCCCCTCCATCAGCAAAGAACAGCAAACTGTAAATGAATACGGAGAGCCTGTTGCGATTGCCATAAAAGGGCGGCATGATCCGACTGTGGTCGAGAGAGCCTGTGTTGTGGTGGAGAGTATGACGGCAATTACCGTTCTGGATGCAATGCTCCAGAACATGAGCTCGAAGATGGAATATTTAAAGAGCGTATACAGCTAGGAAAGTGTACAGCCGGGAAAGAAAGGCTGTTTTCGTCGCACAGGATAGAAACAAGGGCTGTTTTCGTTATATGGGATAGAAACAAGAGGAAAGAATATGGGATTGGAAACCGTTGTGACATTTGCTTTGCTGTCTGTTTTGGGAATTTTAGGACTGATTTTTCTTTTCTTTTTTGTGAAAGATCTACTCCGCCACAGGAATGAAATGGAGAAAGGAAGCAACATTATCCTCAGTTGCTTTATCGGCTTTATTACGAATTTCTTCGATGTTTTCGGAATCGGTTCTTTCGCTCCCGGTGCTTCTCTCTATAAGAGTTTTAAGCAGGTGGAGGATCAATATATTCCCGGAACCTTGAATGTTTCCTGTTCGTTATCGGTTATTGTGGAAGCCTTTATCTTTATTCAGGGCGTACGGGTCGAACCTTTGACCCTTATCCTGATGCTGATTGCGGCGATGGCCGGTGCATGGATCGGAGCGGGAATCATCTCGAAACTTTCCAAGGAGACGATCCAGCTTGTTATGGCGGTAGCAATGGTGGTCTTTGCCGTCGTGATTATTCTGCAAGTGACGAATATTATCCCGACAAAGGGAAATGCGTTCGGGCTTCACGGGATCAAACTCGTGATTGCCGTTGTGGTGAATTTCCTGCTTGGGGCTGTGATGACTGCGGGAGTAGGACTTTATGCACCCTGTCTCGCTCTGGTCTGTGTTCTCGGGATGGATCCGATTGTGGCGTTTCCCATCATGATGGGTTCCTGTGCTTATCTTATGCCGGTGGCTTCGATTCGTTTTATTAAAGAAGGAAGCTATAATCGAAAAGTAGGCCTCTGGGCATCCATTTCCGCGGTTGTCGGTGTCATTGTTGCGACGCGCGTTGCCCTGGGACTTCCTTCTCATGTTTTGAAGATTATCGTGATTTGTGTTATGTTCTATACTGCTGCTTCGATGTTCTATTCTTTGTACAAGGAGAAGAAACAGAAGAATTCTTAAACCTTAACTGTGTATAATGATACTCGTAAGGAGTACGTGTCAGTTTCACACAATAAAAATGGAGGAGAAAAACAATGAAATTTATTAAGAGTATTCACGCAGTGGATTCGCATACAGCCGGAGAAGCTACCAGAGTGGTTGTAGGCGGTGTACCGAAGATTCCGGGAAAGAGCATGCCGGAGAAGAAACAGTGGTTGGAGGACAATCTGGATTATCTGCGTACGGCAATTATGTTGGAGCCGAGAGGACATAAGGATATGTTCGGTTCTATTTTGACACAGCCGACCGTGGATGAGGCGGACTACGGTATCATCTTCATGGATGGCGGCGGCTACCTGAATATGTGCGGACATGGAACCATCGGAGCGATGACCGTTGCAGTGGAAACCGGTATGGTTCCCGTAACGGAGCCGGTGACGAAGGTTGTACAGGAGGCGCCTGCCGGATTGATTCACGGACAGGTCTTTGTAGAAGACGGAAAAGCGAAGAAGGTCAGCTTCACGAACGTCCCTGCTTTCTTATACAAGAGAGATCAGGAGGTGGAGCTTCCGGGCTATGGCAAGATTTGTTTTGACATCTCTTTCGGCGGTTCTTTCTTCGCTATCGTGAAGGTGGAGCAGGTCGGTTTGGAGATTGTTCCGGAGAATGCGGCAAAGTTACAGGATTTAGGCATCCAGCTTCGTGACATCATCAACAAAGAGATTCCGGTACATCATCCGGAGCTTCCTCATATTCATAGCGTTGACCTCGTAGAGTGGTGGTCAAAGACCGAGACAAAAGGCGCTACATTAAAGAACTGTGTTGTGTTTGGTCAGGGACAGGTTGATCGTTCTCCTTGCGGAACGGGAACTTCGGCAAAGATGGCAACCCTTTTTGCAAAGGGAGAGCTCAAGATGGGAGAGAAATTTTTCTATGAGTCCATTCTGGGCACGATTTTTGAAGGAGAAATTGTAGGAAAAGCGAAAGTAGGAGAGTATGATGCAGTGATTCCGCAGATTACCGGTTCCGCTTATATTACCGGATTCAATCACTTCGTGATTGATGAAACAGACCCTGTGAAGTATGGATTTATCCTGAAATAGGGTAGTGGAAAGTTCGAAGGATGATTGCGCAGCAGGGCAATAGGAATAGCAGGAAAAGCAAGTGGGGAGAAGAGCTGTTTTCTCGCTGCTTGCTTTTCTTTTTGCTCAATTCTTTTTGCCGTTTTTTTGTGGATAGTGGGAATTTGACTCGCTTGCTGGAAAAGAAAAGTCTCTGCGCATTAGGAGAAATAGGGCTTCTCTTTCTTTATTGCCTGGCAGTTTTTATAGCGAAGCGATGCGGAAAGAAATTCAGGGAGAAATCCGAAGCGGAATCGGAGAAGAAAGTGGAAGGGAAATTCGGGAGGAAATCCCTGCTTTCGGAGAAGGCACGGTTTTCCTATTTTGCCTTCTTTCTTTTTCCGCTTCTCCTGTCTGCGTATCTTCATCGATTCCTCTTACCGCTTCTCGTTTCTTTCCTCTACTTTTTCTTCCTTGCCTCCCTCTTCGGCTTTCTGCTTTCAGGGAAATTCACTTATTTCGGAAGAAAGCTGCGTGCTTTTCTTTCTTCCGTGTCTTGCAATTACAGTCTGCTTTTTGTTCTGCCCTTTATTTTGATACAGATGAACCGCAGTAATATTGCGCTGGATTATGATTCTCTCCGCTACGGTCTTCGGAGTGCCTACATTTTATTTTCACCGGAAAAGGGCAGTCACGGGGTATTCTCCGTTTTGCAAGCGTTCTTTTCCGCACATGGTATGTTAAATGCGGTGTACAGTTATCCCAAGGGTCTGGAACTCCTCACTGCGCCTTTGTCCTTTCTCCCCGGATATGGCTTTTTACTGGCTTTTCAGATCTGGATTTATCTGTCGATTGCCTTATTTTTGTACCTACTGGCACGGAAGCGAACCGGCAATCCGACTCTTCTTCTCTTCTTCTTTTTCTTCCTGAGTTCTGTCGGAAACATGGCTATCACGGCGAAGACGGACAATTTAACCCTGCTTGTTCAACTGATGAGTCTTTATTTCTATGAAAGAGGGGAGAGGAAGAGCAGTTTGGCCATGCTGCTTTTCTCCTATAGTTTGAAACCGACCGCAGTGGTTTTTAGTACCCTACTGCTGATAGGCTTTTTCTTCGATAGTCTTCTTTCAGGGAAGCTTGCCTCATTTTTCTTTTTTGAAAAGGAGGGGAAGAAGCACTTTTCCTTATTGGGGAGTCCGCGTGAGGGGTCGACCCCGCTCTTCCTTTTTGCGCTTTTCTTCACATCTATCGTTACACTGCGCAGCTTTCTCATCACAGGTCTTCCTTTTTCGACGACCTTTACCGGAATCTTTAAGGCTATAGGCTTTCGGGTGAAGTGGCCCTTTAATTTGGATGCGCATGTGGATTACAGCGGGGAGAAAAGCGGAGGAGAAGCGCTTTTTTCATTTACAAAGCGTGTTTTTTGTTTTCTCTTTTATCCGGTGGGAGAGGATATGGCACACGTCAGTATCGCCTGGAGCGGTGCAGCGTTTCCCTTCCTTTTGTATCTTGCTTTACGACAAGGATTTAGAGAAATCTATTGTAAAGTGAGTGTATACGCTTCCTTTGTAAGGGGGAAATATGTGAAGAACGCGGTGCAGAGGAGTGCGGGAAGTACAGCATCATGCGTTTTACTTCCGGTCTTTCTGCTTCTTACGTTCTTTTCGCTTCTCAGTTTCCTGATGCTTTGGCAAATTGACGGGAATTACTATATCTTATGGGAGTGTCTGGCGTTGCTCCTTGCGTTCTCCGGCACAAAGATGAGTTTTTCTCCGTTTCAGAAAATGATTTTCCCGCTCCTTTACGCGGCAGCCATCCTGACAACACTCGTTACTTCCTGGGCGGGAGCAGTAGGCTTCACACCGATTGATCCGGTAAATAAGGGCTATTATGATCACTTTTCCGTGGAAATGGAGAAGCAGGCGGAGCGGGGAAGTCTGCCTCTCTTTTTGAAAATGGCGGAAAACCCGAGAAATCATGTTCTTGCCGTTTCGGAAACACCGGAATGTTTTCGGATTCCTTCTGTAGTGGAGAGCATTACGGATGTGGAAGGCTCCGGAGGAAGTCCAGGTCTCTATGATTCTCCGCTTTACTTTGCCTGGTTTTTAAAATGGGCAAAGACGGATTATATTTACATGGAAAAATCTTTCCTGGAGGAGGAGAGGGAAGAGAGAGCGAAGGAAATGCTCATACAAATGGCAAATCTTGGCATCCTGACAGAGCCGGAATTTGCAAATTTAACAAAAAAGCAAGAGAGTCTTCCGGAATACCTCCTTGTGAAAGTGAACCAGCCTCGCTTAGAATATGCATGGAGAGAGGAACCGTATCCTGCACTTTCTTCGAAAGAAAGAAAGGATGCGGATACGGTTTCGGAGTGGATTGAAAGGAGGGCAAAGTAATGCAGGAAAAGGTGGAGGGAAGAAAAAACAAAGGAATACAAATCCTGTATTTTGCCGTTTCCTTTCTTCTGATTATGGGCTTTGCCTTCTATGTCAATCGGCATATCCATATCAAGGCGTTGTATATGGACGATCTTTACCTCTTCTCCTTTTTCCGGGAGCAGGATTTCTTCACCTTTAGTTTTCCTATCGGAAATGCCGTGCGTTTTCGTCCGGTGTATTGGGCGCTCAGTTATATTGAGATGGTCTTTGTGGGAAATGATCCCAACCGTTACTGGTACTTTAATGTGGCATTGAATGGCCTTTTAGCCTGTTTTCTTTTCTATTTTTCATGGGTGGTTTCCAAAGGAAAGAAGCTGATTCCGCTCTTTCTCAGTGTTGTTTTTCTCTCTGCGCACTTTGCGTATTATCAGATTGCACAGGCACTCGGAATACTCGAGACCCTGGCACTGGGCTTTTCGCTCGTTACCCTTTATTTCCTGTATCAAGAGTTAAATGAGGAAAAGCATTTTCTACGAAACCTTGTGTTTTCTTATCTCTTTTTCTTTTTACTTGTATTTACGCATGAGCGATACATTGCACTCTTACCTTTATTCTATGTCCCGCTGCTTTTTAGAGGGAAATCAGGGGACAGAAAGCAAGCGACCGGGACAGTGAAGCAGGAGGCCGGGAAAGCCGGGGGGAAAAGCTCCCTTCTTCCTTCGCTTATTCCTTTTTTTCTTCCTCTTGTGCAGGCGTTTCTTTTTTATGCAATCCGGAAGTTTGCCATTGGCTCTTTCGTTCCGAAGGGAACGGGAGGGACGGAAGTTTCGGAGAGCTTTAAACTGGGAGAAGCCTTACAGAATGCCTTCGCTGAGGTCTACTATATCTTCGGTTTTCAGAAGGGACCGGAGCACCTGAACGGCATCCCTTGGGAGAAGGTCAGTCCGGATATGCGAAAACTGGTCTATGCATCGATTGCCGTACTGGCTTTCACGGTAGTGCTATCCCTGATTTTTGCGCTTGTCCGCATTTTTAAGACGGAGAAAAGCACGGAAGGTAGTGCGGGAAGAGAGCAGAAGCGCGTGAAGCTCGCTCGACTTCGCAGCTTTATTGGAAACAATATTCTCTTCTTGCTATTTATTGCGCTGTGTATCGGTTCTTCTTCCGTGACGATTCGCGTGGAAATGCGCTGGGTTTATGTGAGTTTTGCGGCTTCTCTCCTCTATTTTTCGTATTTGCTGGGTGTGAGCAGGCTGCCGCTCGGTACGATTTTCTGCCTGGCTTTTATTTGCCTGCGCCTTCCGGTGGAGCGCTACTATCGTTCCTATTTTCCGCAGATTTATTTCTGGGAGGACCAGGATCGCATGAATTCCCTTGCCGAGGAGACGATAGAAAAGTATGGCAGAGAGGGCGTTCTAGGGAAGCAGGTTTATATTTTGGAAAACAAATACAAGATGAGTAAGTTCTATGGAGATACCTTCTTTCAGGTGTTTGATGAGGATTTCAGCGGGCACGGTACGAAGATTCATTTTATACAGGATCTGAACAGACTTCCGAAGGGCGCGAATCAGGAGAACAGTCTGGTTCTCGAGGAAGTGCCGGAACAAAGAGCCTACAGGGATATTACGTGGGAGGTTTTCCATGAGTAAAGAAAAGTTCCGCGCTTCGTTCCTTCTCTTTGTGTCCATCCTTTGCACAGTGTTTCTCGGTTTTTATATCCTGTCCGCGAGCGTAGATATCGTCTATTCCGACTACATCCGCCTGACGAATTCCTATTTGGGAGAGCCTTTCTCTTTCCATAATTTAATGACGAAGGATATCTTGACGAGAATACCCGTGAGCTTCCTTTTTCGGGAAATCAATATTGCTTTTTTTCATTATTCGATTACGTTTGACCGCTTCCTTGGGCTTTTCGGTCTGTTTCTTACGAGTATTCCGCTCCTTCTCTTTATGACAAAGAGGAGAATAGGCGTTTTTTTCAGCGTTTCGCTTTTACTTATTTTCTACAGCTTAAATAAGTGGGAAATGCTCCTCAACGGTTCGGGATACGCGCATTTTCTTTCTTTTGCACTTTTTTATCTCTTCTTCTATCTCCTTTCTGAAAGAGTCGGAAAGGGCAGTTCCCTTTTGTCGCTCTCCGTTTTTCCCTTCCTCTTCCTTCTTACGGGAGGGCCTTATGCTATCGCGGTTTATGGTGCGACCATTCTCTCTCTTTTCTTTTTGTTCTTAGCCGGTAAAATCCGGGACAAAAGAGGGAGCCTCGTTCTGCTTCTTTCGAGCTTTGTTTCGACCTTCCTCTATTTTCTCAGTAATCATTATGCGGTCTATGAATACGCCGGGGCGAAAAGTATTTCTCTGAAGGAAGTCTTACTCACGAAAATGACCTTTGTGCTGAAGTTTTTCGGCTTCGGCTTCTCTTCCCTGCTTTTCTCCGGAGAAAACTTGGAGGAGTGGCTATCGAGCGGGGCAGTCCAGGGAAAGCAACTCTTTCTGCTCGGTGGCTTGATTCTTCTCTTTCTCCTCCTAATGGCGCTTCTCTTCTTGAAGGATTTATTTTTCGGAGAAAAGGATTCGAGCGACGACTCTATTCCGGAAAAAGAGAAGGACAAGAGTCTGACATATCTTTTTCCGGCACTCCTTCTTCTCCATGGTCTCCTTAGCTTTGCTCTGGTTTTCCTGTCTCGGTACATTTTCCTTCGCCCGGAATATGCCGTGCAGAGCCGTTATGCCTTGCAGTATCAGAGTGCTTTACTCGGGGCTTTACTTCTTTTGTATTTGAAAACAGTGAGAGGACAGGAAGCGAGGGTGGAAAAAGGGAATATGGATAGGGAAATAGAGGATAGGAAGAAAGGCGAGAAAGTAAAGAAAGATGAGAATGCGGAGAGCGTAAAACTTGCAGGAGATGTGGATAAGAAAGCTGAACCGAGGAGGGCACTGCTCCGAATCATTTCCATAGGAATCACTCTTCTCTTCTTAGGCGGCACCCTCCATACCGCGAAAACGGAACTTCTGAAGGCACCTTATCGCAGGCTCCATTATGAAACGATGCTTCACTCCGTGAACCGAATCGAGGAAATGGATGAAGAAGAGCTGGAAAGACTCTACGAATATCGCCATGGGAAAGAAAGAATCTTGCAGGCCTTTTCCATTCTTAAGGAGCGAAAACTGAACTGTTTTTATGGGAAATAGGGGAAGAGCTTCCTCCTGTTCAGGAGGCGCTTTTTCTTTTCTTTATAACGAGTATCGCTCGCGTAGCGTGCTGCATCGCGTTTTTGCAGCGTGCGGTATCTCGTTTTGGAATTGACAGATTCTCATCCTATGCTAGAATAAAAAAGAAATAGCGTTCTCATAGTTAAATGGA
>ERZ773069.2258-NODE-2258-length-10185-cov-10.776012_pt1 | contig 10185 bp, 10 predicted proteins | sample MGYA00580619_ERZ773069 | MGnify/ENA primary metagenome ERZ773069 (study PRJEB29015, sample SAMEA2738007) | human oral metagenome | biome: human oral; feature: human-associated habitat; material: dental | place: China | collected 2108 ...
CGACGGAGATGACATTGCCAACGCGCACGGGGAGGTTCAGCTTCTTTGCATTCTCTACGGCGGCGGAGAGCAGCTCGTAGTCCGCGAGCGGCGCATAGTTGATCGCGCCACCGAAGATATTGCGGAGCATGGACGAGTCCGTCGTCGCGCCCTGCGCGATGAATACGTCGCGCACCTTCACCTTCTCATGCATGGCGCCACACGTGCCGACGCGGATGAGCTTCTGCACGCCGTAGTAGTCCATCAGCTCGTTGACATAGATGGAGATGGACGGCATGCCCATGCCCGTGCCCTGCACGGAGACGGGAACGCCGTGGAATCTCCCCGTATAGCCGAGGATGTTGCGGATGGAGGTGTACTCCTTCGCCCCCTCCAGGAAATTCTCAGCAATAAACTTCGCACGCAGCGGATCGCCCGGCAGAAGAATCCGCTCGGCAACCTCGCCCTTCTCGGCAGCAATGTGCAGTGAACTCATGTTGTTTCCTCCTATTGAAATAGATTTGTCGTCCTTATTGTAACGCGGTCATACCATATCATTATTTTCCGTATACCTCGCGAGCTGCGCTGCGGTATCCCGCCCTCCGTATAAAATGCGGATGACGGTCACAATGCAGCTCTCGTGCTTCGGTATGTAGAAAACGAGATAATGGTCGACAGGCATAATGCGAAGACCGCGCGTGCGCCACGGCTCACCTTCATAGAGCCGATACCGTTCAGGCATTTCTTCAAGTGCATAGATGTGCTCCTCCAAATGTCGAAAGAGTTCCTCTGCACTATCTATGGCTCGGAGTTCAAATGCGATATACTCATAAATCTCACGCATATCCTCCTTTGCTTGCGCAGAGAGTTCAACGCGATACATCATAGCCCGTACTCCCGCCGCAGTTCAGCAAAGACCTCGCGCGCGGGTCGCGTCCGTCCTGCCTCAATATCGGCATAGCCCTTTTCAAGCTCTCTATTAAGCGCCTCCTCCGACAGCCTGCTCACATCAAGAGGGTGTCTGCGCGGTATTTTCACATCGAACGGAAGCCCCTGCTGCAGGATCACCTGACGATAGAACATATTGATTGCATTGGATGCCGGAATGCCGAGCGCCGCAAGTATCTCCTCTGCCCGTTCCTTAACGTCCGGCTCGACTCTCGCATATAGATTGGCGGATTTTGCTGCCATAATAACGCCCCTCCTTCTTCCTTGCGTAAATCATTCTACTGATATTATATCTGTATGTGCGGACAAGTGCAATACATATTACACTTCCTAAAAAAACAGTCCCGCGCATATAAAACACGCAGAACTGTCCTTGTATTTAGTTCACATAGCCTACCAAAGTCCGATGACCTTCCACCACGCGCCGCCGAGGATGAGCCAGATGGCGACGTTGACGGTGGTGATGATGAAGCCGAGCCGCCACCAATCATTCTGCGATACATAGCCCGCACCGTAGAGGATGGGAGCTGCTCCGCCGCCGTAATGCGTGAGCGGTATCATAATGTTCGACATCGCGGCGAATGCAATGGCAGCGAGCATCGGCGGCGTGCCGACGGCGATGGCAACCGTCAGAAACGCGGCATACATCGCCCCGATATGCGCCGAGACGCTTGCAAATCCGTAGTGTGAGTAAACGTAGATCAGGATGAGCAGGACAAATGCGAGCGTCCAGCTGATGCCCGCCGATTCGATCACGCGACCCGCGCCCTCCGCCACATATTTGATAAATCCACTCTTGGAGAGCGCCGAGGCAAGTGCAATGAGCGAGCCCATCCAGAACATTGTATTCCATGCGCCTTTTTCGTTCAACACATCGTCCCACGTCAGAACATCCGTGAGGAGCATGACGACAACGGCGAGCATGCCGACGGTCGTTGCGCCGATGTGGTGGATCTCGGAGGTCGCCCAGAGGACGAGCGCCCCACAGAATACAACAGCAACGATCTTCTCCACGCCGGACATGACACCCATTTTCGCGAGCTCGTCCGTCGCCATCTGCTTTGCAAGCGGCATCTCCTCGATTTCAGGTGGGAAGAGTTTGTAGAGCAGATAGGGCATGACGATGAGCGAGATCATCCCCGGCACGATGGCGGCAAGCGCCCAGCCGCTCCATGTGATCTGTGTCTCCGTCGCCTTTGCTGCCAGCTCCACGGACAGCGGGTTTCCCGCCATCGCCGTCATGAACATGGCGCAGGTGATGGCATTCGCCTGATACTCGATCTGCATGATGTACGCACCGAAATGGAAATCGTCCCCGTGAGCGCCGCGACCGTTACGCCGATGAATCCCATCGCGCCGATTGCAATGGGCTGAAAGATAAATCCCAAAATGGTCGCCGCAAAGATGGCAAAGATATGCCATGCCGCCGGCGTCAGTCCCTCCGGAATCGGCAGGAACCAGAGGACGAGCGCAACAGCCAGAACGGCAAGGAGTTTCCTGCGCCGCATATCCATTTTATTCACCTCACAAGCAATTCCTTTGAAAAGAACCCGGCTGTGATCCCGCCGGGTTCCCCATCAACACAAATGAAATGGAATTACGGCAGCTCGAATACTTCCTCATGGTGAGCGACCTCGCGAGCTTTACGCGCGCAGCGGAGCGTCTGTACGTCTCACAGCCCGCCGTTACGAACGCGGTACGCAGCCTCGAGGAAGAACTTGGCATACAGCTGCTCGACCGCAGTCAGCGCAAGGTGACGCTCACGGCAGAGGGAAAGATATTCCATCGGCACATTCAGAACATCATGCGGGGCATATCGACAACGCTAAATGAGATCAACGACCTCAAATCCCACAACCGAGGTCATCTCGTGATCGGCGTGACGCCGCTCGCGGGAATCGCATCCACGAGCCGTCTGCTCGCAGAGTTCCGCGCCGCCTACCCCAATATCAACATCTGCTTTGCGGAACACGATGTGGGACAGCTGCTCGAACTGCTGCACGCAGACAAGCTCGACTTTGCCTTTGTGTTTGATCTGACGGAGCAGGAGCGCACGCGTCTAAACGAGCTCCCGCTGCCGCGCGAGGAGCTCATGGTGTGCTGCGCCCGCAAACACGCGCTGAGCCGCAGGAACTCCATCACACTCGCGGAGTTGACAGAGGAGTCCTTCATCCTCATGGAGTCGACCTGTCTTTTTCGCCAAATACTCGTAAAGCATTTCGAGGAAGCAGACAGTATGCCACCCGTCTGCATGGAAATTGCACAGGTGCAGCTGCTCAAGTCGCTCGTTGCCGAGAATGCGGGCATCTCCATCCTGCCCGAGAGCCTCATCGAGCACGACGGAAATCTCAGCGCCGTCCCACTCACACCGTCGATCTACCTGCATCCGAGTGTCGTATACAAGACAGACAAGCTGCTCTCCCATGCGGCACAGGCATTTGAAGAAATGGCACGGAAAGGAGCGCAATCATGAATGTGAAAATCGCAGCCGTCGGCAGCAGCTCCCTCATCGCAGAGGAAATCCGTGATATTGCGCGTGCCCTGCTGAGCGAACGTCTCCCCGTCATCCTCCGCCGCACGGAGGAGATCACAGATGATCGGAGCGCCGATCTCTATCTGTGCGCACGCACCCAGTACGATCATCTCTCCCGCATCATTCCGAAGGAGCGGCTCTTCCTCATGGAACTGCAGCCGGATTCGACCTTCTTCTTTGCCATATCGCGCATTCCTGCGGAGAGTGATGTCTATATCTTCAACAATCACATCGCCTATCCGAAGGAACTCGCGGCATACTGCCGCACGCTCGGCATGGATCAGGTGAACTACATCCCGCTCGCATTCGAGGAGCTCCCAAAAGAGGCGCTGCTGCGCATCCTATCCAACGCCCCCTATATCATCGGCGTGGATCGCTTCGTGAGCTTGCTGAAACAGCCCCCCTATGCTGGCGTCCTGCGCCCCGATGTCCAGATCATCGCAGGAAAGCGCACGGCATCCCTCCGCTCCGCCTTTGCCGTGCTACGCAGCCTCGCGGGCATCCTGCTGGACGATCTGCACACACGTTGGCACTCCGAAGCAAATTCTCCTGCACAGCTGCGGGAGATCGCCGCCGATGTGGACAGCGCCATCGACATCCTGCAAGCGGGTACGATCCGCACAGTCGTCAGTCAGGCGGCAATTGCAGAGCCGGACAGTATTCCTGCAGCGCACACGCATAGAGAGCTGCCGCCCGAAAGGCTGCAAGACTACATCTCGGAGCGGTTGGAACTGCTCCAATTTCTGCACGAGAAGATTGATGCTCTCAAGAAGTAGAAAATCCCCTTCGACGATTCATTGCCGTCGAAGGGGATTCCATTTTTGTTGGTTAACGAATATGCATGCGCTGTGCTTGCTCGCGCAGACGCGCAATGCGCTCCTGCGTATCGGGATGGGTCGAGAACAGGCTCTTGAACGAGATGTCACGCCCCGTCAGCGGGTTGATAATGCACATATGTGCGGTCGCGGGCGTCGCCTCGGGCAGCGGCGCACCGTGTACGGCATAGTACTCGATCTTCTCGAGTGCCGACGCGAGGTAGTTCGGGTTGCCGCAGATCTCTGCGCCGCCCTCATCCGCGCTGTACTCGCGCGAGCGCGAGATCGCCATCTGGATGAGTGCCGCCGCAATCGGCGCGATGATCGCCGTTGCAATGAGCCCGATGATGCCGCCGTTGTTGTCGTCATCGCTCGAACGCCCACTGCCGAAGATCGCCGCCCACTGGGCGATGCTCGCCGCGTAGGAGATGACTGTCGCCATCGTCGCCGCGATGGTCGAGATGAGAATGTCACGGTGCTTGACGTGCGCGAGCTCATGTCCGAGCACGCCCGAGATCTCGTTGTAGTCGAGCGCACGCATCAGTCCCGTCGTGACCGCAACCGCCGCATGCGACGGGTTGCGTCCCGTCGCGAACGCGTTCGGCGCATCCTCGTTGATGATGTAGACGCGCGGCATAGGAAGTCCGGCACGCCCCGCGAGCTTTTCGACGAGTCCATAGAGCTCCGGCGCACTCGAACGATCGACCTCCTGCGCGTTATACATGCTGAGCACCATGCGGTCGGAGAACCAGTATGAGAAAAAGTTCATGCCGAGCGCGATGATGAGCATGACTGTCATGCCCGTGTGACCCGCGAACGCGCCGCCGAGGGCAACCATGAGTGCCATCAGAAGTGCCATGAGCATTGTGGTCTTGATTGAGTTCATAGGAAAATATCTCCTTCGTTCGATATATTCTTTGTCCTTTTGACTATATCATACAAAACGATTATGGAAAAAGGATGAAATATTTTCAACGATCTCTGCAAACATGATGTGAGCCCCACGCGAACGACTCGTTACACAAGTGATCGCGTGGAGCTGGCACAGGGATCTCGTGTTATATTGTCTCAAAGTTGACAAATTTTGCATCGAAGATGCCGTCGATCGCAAGCACACGCGCAAGCGTATCATCGGGGATGTCGTGGTCAATCGTGAGTGCCATGATGCTCATGCCCTCGCGCTTGGACTTGCCGACCTGCATCGACGAGATATTGATGCCCGCCTCGCCCATGATCGAGCCGACCGTGCCGATGACACCGGGACGGTTGATATGCGGACAGATGAGGAGACGTTCGTGCGGGTCGATGTCCACACGGAAGCCGTTGATCCGTACGATGCGCCCCTCCGTACCGAAGAGCGTGCCCTGTACCTCTGCCGTACCCGCTTCTGCTGTGCCCGCCGCCGTCGTGACACGCACGGTGATGAGCGTCGAATAGTGCGACGTTTCCTTTTCCTTGATCTCCGTCACCTTGATGCCGCGCGACTTCGCAACACTCGGCGCGTTGACGTAGTTGATCTCACTTTCAAGAATGGGATTGAGCATCCCCTTGAGGAGTGCCGTCGTGAGAAAGCTCGTGTTAACCTCCGTGATCTCGCCGTTGTAGACGACCTCCACATGGGAGATGGGTCCTTCGGCGAGCGAGCAAACAGTGCAGCCGAGCTGCTCCGCGAGTGTGATATAGGGGCGAATGACGCGCATGACTTCCTTCGAGACAGGAGCCATGTTGACTGCTGCCGTCACGGGTTCGCCGCGCAGAGCCGCACGAATGCCCTCCGCCACATCGACAGACACACCGATCTGTGCCTCCACCGTGGACGCGCCGAGATGCGGCGTGAGTACAACGCCCGGGACGCCGCGCAGCGGATGATTCTCCGCGAGGGGCTCGCTCTCGAACACATCGATTGCCGCACCCGCGACGATCCCATCCTTGACCGCTGCCGCCAAATCACTTTCGTTGATAATGCCGCCGCGCGCGCAGTTGACGAGGCGCACGCCCTTCTTCATCTTACGCAGCTCCGGCATCGAGATCATGCCGCGCGTCTCCTTCGTCAGCGGCATATGTACCGTGATAAAGTCCGCCGCTGCAAAGATGTCGTCGAGCGTCCCGACGGTCACGCCGAGTGCCTTTGCACGCTCCTCATTGATGTACGGGTCATACGCAATGATGTTCATGTCGAAAGCGAGCGCACGCTTTGCAACGCCGCTGCCGATGCGTCCCATGCCGATGATGCCGAGCGTCTTGCCGCGCAGCTCCACGCCGACGAACGACTTGCGATCCCACGCCCCCGCGTGCATCGTCGCATCCGCCGCAGGAATCTTGCGTGCGAGCGAGAGCATCATCGCCATCGTGTGCTCCGTCGCAGCGATTGTATTGCCGCCCGGCGAGTTGATGACAATGATCCCGCGCTCCGTCGCCGCCTTTACGTCGATGTTGTCCACGCCGACACCTGCGCGTCCGATGATCTTGAGTTTATCCGCACGTGCAATCACATCCGCCGATACCTTCGACGCGGAGCGCACCATGAGCGCATCGTAGTCGCCGATGATCTCCACGAGTTCCTCATGCGCAATCTTGTCTCGCACATCGACCTCATAATCCGCCAGCAGCCCGATCCCCTCGGGCGAAATCCCATCCGCAGCCAAAATCTTCATCCGTAAGCCCTCCCATGCGGCACAGCACCGCAGTCTATTTGCACCGTGTAAGCTTCATTATAGACAAAAGGGGCGACGTGTGTCAAATGTTTGAAAAAGCGCCGATAAATTCACGCATATTCATATCTTTACGCTTCGGTTGACAATCTTCTTCCATGGGCGATATACTAAGAACCATTGTCTAACAGATAAATGATAAAAAACAATCGTCCACCACAAAAACCTACAATATAATGGAGTACCTATGACATACAAGACCATCCTCGGGCGATGTCTGCAATTCATCCCCGTCTTTTTCGGCATCACCCTGCTTTCCTTTGGACTCATCTACATCGCCCCCGGCGATCCCGTCGGCATCCGTCTCTCGGCGGGCGGCATCGCCGCCGATCCGCAGCTCGTGGAGCGGATGCGTGCGGAGATGGGTCTCGATCAGCCCTTTCTCGTGCAGTACGGACACTGGCTCATCCATTTCCTCCAAGGCGATATGGGCAAATCCTACATCACCGATCTGCCTGTCGCTGCAACGTTTTGGAAGGCACTCCCCTACACGCTCCGTATGGCGGGTACGGCGATGGGGCTCACACTCCTCATCTCCCTGCCGCTCGGCATCGCCATCGCCGCGTGCCGCAACAGCCGCATGGACTATGTCGTTCGCTTTCTCACATTCGTCCTGAATGCAACGCCCGGCTTTATCATCGGGATTGTCCTCATGTTTATCTTTTCCTATCGGCTCGGATGGATTCCCGTGCTCGCAACGACAAAGCCGATCGGCATGATCCTGCCCGCGCTGACGCTTGGACTCGTCATGTCCTCACGCTACATCCGTCAGATTCGCGCGGCAGCACTCGACGAACTGGCAAAGGACTATGTGATCGGGCTGCGCGCACGCGGCATCACGGAGCGCGTGATCCTGTTCCGCAATGTCCTGAAGAATATCATGGTCATTGTCATCACGCTCACTGGCATCTCCATCGGCTCGCTCCTCGGCGGCACGGTGATTATTGAGACCATCTTTAACTGGCCGGGCATCGGCAGCCTCATCATGGGGGCAATCGGGAATCGCGACTATCCCGTCATTCAGGCGGTTGTCGTCTGGATGGCACTCGCATTCTTCCTTGTAAATCTCATCGCCGACCTCTCCTATCGTTATTTCAATCCGAAAATCAAGGATCTCTAAATGATGAAGTTCTTTCTGCAAACGCCACTCCTCTTTCGCGCCTTCGCGTTTCTCGTGGCACTTATCCTGATCGCAAGCCTCTTCTCCGCGCAGCTTGCCCCCTATGACCCGTATGCAACCGATCCGCAGCTGATCTTAAAGGCACCATCTGCAGAGCATCTCCTCGGCACGGACAACTACGGCAGAGACATCCTCTCGCGCATTCTCGCGGGCGGAAAAACGAGCATCTTTGCCGCGCTCTTCATCATCCTCGTCGCCGGCTCGCTCGGCAGCCTCATTGGACTGCTCGCGGGCTACTACCGTGGGCGGATGGATGCGATGCTGATGCGCGTAACCGACATCTTTCAGGCATTCCCCGACATCGTCCTTGCCATTGCGGTTGCAGGTGTGCTCGGCGGCGGACTCGTCAACGCCGTGCTCGCACTCATCCTTACGACATGGACACAGTACGCGCGCATTGCGCGGAGCGCGGCGGTCGCGGCAAAGGAGGAGACATACATACAGGCGGCACGCCTCTCAGGGTGCAGCGATGCGCGAATCCTCTTCGGACACATCCTGCCGAACATCGCGGGGCCTCTCGTCGTCACCGCCGTGCTCCACGTCAGCACAATGATGATGGGGCTTGCGGGGCTGTCCTACCTCGGCATTGGCGTTCAGATTCCCGCTGCCGAGTGGGGTGCGATGATCAGCGAGGGGCAGAAGTATCTCCAACAGGCACCGTGGGCGGCACTCGCCCCGAGCGCGGTGATGGTCGTCGTCATGATGGTGTTCAATATGTTTGGCGATCAGCTGCGTGACCTGCTCGATCCCAAGATGCGGGAAAAACGAGTGTAAAGGCAGTTTTATGATGCAAGTCCTACGCAAACACCTCGTTACGCAAACGGTCGCGTGCTCGTCCGCCTAAATACCTGCGGACTTCTTAAACGCGCTTCACTTGAACGAAAGAAATCCGCAGGGGGTGGGTCGCACGCTTTTCTCCGTTCGCTCCACTAGGGTTTGCTTTAGGACATGGCATCATATTACCACATATTATCATCCCTTGTGCATTTCTAATAGGAGGAACCATGAACAAAACACTGAAACGTCTCTGCGCCGCGCTCCTGCTCGCCGTTCCGCTCACCATGAGCGGCTGCGGCGGCTCGGATCAGGCGGCAGACAGCAAGAAAATCGTGCGCGTCGGCGGCACAGTCGCCGTGACGAGCTCGATGGATCCCGCGAAGGAGTGGATGGGCTGGTACGCTGTGCGCTACGGTGTCGGCGAAACACTCTTCCGTCTCGACGACAGTATGAAGCCGCAGCCGTGGCTCGCCGAGAAGGCAGAGAATGTCGAGCCGACGGTCTGGCGCATCACACTGAAGGACAATGTCACGTTCTCCAACGGGGAGAAGATGACGGCGGACAAGGTCATCGCCTCGCTCAAACGCACGGCGGAGACGAATGACCGCGCCGCATGGCTGAAGGATGCAGAGTACACGGCAGAGGGAAATGTCCTCACGATCCGTACGAAAGCACCGTATGCGACCCTCGTCAACGATCTCTGCGACCCGTACGCTGTCATCGTCGATGTTGCAGGCACGAAGGACTTTGAGAACGCTCCCATCTGCACGGGGCCGTTTGTCATGAGCAGCTTTGAAGCAGACAAGCACGCCGTCATGACGAAGAACCCGAAGTATTGGGGCGGTGACGTGAAGGTCGACGAGGTCGAGTACACGAAGATCGCAGACTTCAACACGCTTGCAATGGCACTGCAGGGCGATGAGATCGACGTAGCGCTGGATCTCAGCCCCGAGACGGCAGAGACGATTGCGGCGAATGACAAGTTTACGGTTGTCAAGACACCGCAGACGCGCACCTATCAGCTCTACATGAACCTCGATAAGCTCACCGATCCTGCGGTTCGTCAGGCGATCATGTACGGTGTCGACAAAAAGACCATCGGCGACCAGTACCTCAAGGGCGCAATGACTGCCTCGAACAGTGCGTTCCTCGCCTCCACGCCCTATGGCGATCCCGCGCTCAAGGCACGCTCCTACGATCCCGAAAAGGCAAAGCAGGTACTTGCGGCGGCAGGATATACGG
>ERZ773069.2265-NODE-2265-length-10152-cov-20.850550_pt1 | contig 10152 bp, 9 predicted proteins | sample MGYA00580619_ERZ773069 | MGnify/ENA primary metagenome ERZ773069 (study PRJEB29015, sample SAMEA2738007) | human oral metagenome | biome: human oral; feature: human-associated habitat; material: dental | place: China | collected 2108 ...
TGACGATGATGACGTTGCCGTAACCGCGCTGGGTGCCCAGGAACTCGATCGTGCCATCGCCGACGGAGCGGATCTTGGTGCCCGTCGGTGCGGCGTAGTCGATGCCCTTGTGAGCGCGCCAGTCACGGAAGACGGGGTGTCGGCGGCCCAGGGTGAAGCCGGAGCTGATGCGGGTGTACTCAAGCGGCGAGCGCAGGAAGCGGCGCTTGAGGGCTTGGCCGTCGAAGCTGTAGTAGTCGCCTTCGCCGTCGGGGCGGGCAAACCACAGGGCGTCCAGCCGACGGTCCCCGGAGACGTACTCGATGGCGAGGATGCGGCCGGGCTGGCCTTCGCCCAGCGAGGCGGGGTCGACGAACATCTCGTAGACGAGCCGCAGGCGGTCGCCTTTCTTCACCTCACGGTGAAAGTCGATGTCGGACCCGAAGACTTCGGCGATGCGGCTGGAAACGGCCGACGGGATGCCGGCTGCATCGGTGGCCGCGAACAGGGTGGTGTTGACCCGGGCCGAGCGCGTGACCAGGCGGCGCTCCAGCACGTGGTCCTGGATGCGGGCGTTCCACTTGCCGTTCTGGAGCGACAGTACCAGCTGCTGCGGCGGGGTCTTGCCCTGGCTGTTGTAGGGCAGGGGGTAGGTCAGCGACTGGATGCGGTTCTGCTGGTCGAGCGTGGCGTCGACGGTGCTGCCTGGCGTGAGGCTCAGGAGCTTGCGTGCCGTGGCGTCATGGCGCACGAACTCGATGAGCGACATGTCCTGCTGGCCGAGCTTGTGCAGCAGGCTGCCGACCGACTCACCCCGGGCGATGGTGATCTCGCGGTGGAAGGCGCCAGTGGTGGGCAGCGGCAGGGGGGCAAGCGACACGGGTTCGATGACACGGGCGTGCGGCGGCGGTTCTTCAGTCAGCGGCGCGACCGCAAAGGCGGTGAGCGTGGCGACGGAGAAGGCAGCGCCCAGGGCAGAGGCGAGTCGTTTACCGGGAGAGTTGTGCATGCGTGGCGTGGGAATCGGGCTGCCCGGCCTCCGGCAGTCGGAGAACCGGGGGAAGAACTGGGCTGCTGCCTGGTAGCCTCGGATAGAATCTTCCAGAAGCGGCGGCATGCCCGGTTGATCTGGCTGCCGTTCCCGACCGCTTTGGCGCGTGCGACGCCCGGAGGCTGTTGCGCGCACCGAAGCCCGAGCTTGCTGCGGCAAGTCCCTTGTCGACGCGCCGGCGGACGCGACCGACGAATGGCGGCCAGGGTGTCGCAAAAAGCTTCGAATGTTCGGGAACAGGCTTATGAGCCCAGATTCTAACGTCAAACGCACGTTGGTAAGTCGTCTTTTCTGCCCGTTCGTGAGAACGTGCACCTGCAAACCCCCTAAGCTCTCACATTTTGTCCCTCTCATGTCATCCAGTGATCCGATCGAAGAGACCGTCCAGCAGTCGCTGGCCATCATCAAGCGTGGAATCGACGAGCTGCTCGTCGAGGCGGAGCTGGCTGCCAAGCTCCGGCGCAGTCTGAAGGAGAACCGGCCGCTGCGCATCAAGCTGGGTCTGGATCCCACGGCGCCGGACCTGCACCTGGGCCACACGGTGGTGCTGAACAAGATGCGCCAGCTCCAGGACCTGGGGCACCAGGTGATCTTCCTGATCGGGGACTTCACGGCTTCGATCGGCGACCCCTCGGGGCGCAATTCGACGCGGCCGCCGCTGACCCGCGAGCAGATCGAGCAGAACGCTCAGACCTACTTCCGGCAGGCAAGCCTCGTGCTGGATCCGGCGCGGACCGAGATCCGCTACAACTCGGCCTGGTGCGACAAGATCGGTCTGCGCGACATGGTGCAGCTGGCCTCGCGCTACACGGTGGCGCGCATCCTGGAGCGTGACGATTTCACCAAGCGGCTGAAGGCGGGGGTGCCCATCTCGGTGCACGAGATGCTCTATCCGCTCCTGCAGGGCTACGACTCGGTGGTGCTGGAGGCCGATCTGGAGCTGGGCGGTACCGACCAGAAGTTCAACCTGCTGGTGGGCCGCGAGCTGCAGCGCGAGTACGGCAAGGAGCCGCAGTGCGTGCTGACGATGCCGCTGCTGGAAGGGCTGGATGGCGTCGAGAAGATGTCCAAGTCCAAGGGCAACTACGTGGGCATCACCGAGCCGGCCAACACGATGTTCGCCAAGGTGATGTCGATTTCCGACGCCATGATGTGGCGCTATTTCACGCTCCTGTCGTCCCGGCCGATGAGCGAGATCGACGCGTTGCGGGCCGAGTGCGAGGCCGGTCGCAATCCGAAGGAAGCCAAGGTGCTGTTGGCCCGCGAGCTGGTGGAGCGCTTCCACGGGGCGGGTTCCAGCGATGCGGCGGTGGAGGATTTCGAGCTTCGCGCGCGGGGCGGGGTGCCCGACGAGATCGAGGAGGTGACGCTTTCCGGCGCCCCGCTGGGCATCGTGGCCGTCCTGCGTGACAGCGGGCTGGTGCCGTCGGCTTCGGAGGCGGGGCGTATGCTGGCCCAGAACGGCGTGCGCGTCGATGGTTCGGTGGTGACCGACCGGGGGCTCACGCTGCCGGCGGGAACCTATGTCGTGCAGGTGGGCAAACGCAAGTTCCGCCGGGTGACGGTGGCATGACGGCTGCCGCATCGGAAGGTGTCGCGCCTGCGCTGGAGGGACTGGAGGCCGGCACGCTGCCTGACGGGGTGCGCCTCGTGCTGGTGCGGCACGGCGAGACCGACTGGAACATGGTGCGGCGCATCCAGGGGCAGCTGGACGAGCCGCTCAACGCGGTGGGCGTGCAGCAGGCGAAGGCAGCCGCAGCGCGCTTTGCCCCCGGCATGGTGGATGCCATCCATTGCAGCGACCTGCTGCGTGCCAGCCAGACGGCGGCGGAAATCGGCGCCGTAACAGGTGTGCCGGTGGTGCCGGAGGCCGTCTGGCGCGAGCGGCATTTCGGACGCTTCCAGGGCTGGGTCTATGCCGACATCCAGCGTGACGATCCCAAGACCTATCGGCGGATCGAGGCGCGGGATCCGGATCTGGACCTGCAGGGGGGCGAGAGCCTGATGCAGGTGCGTGCGCGCATCGAGGCGGCGCTGGCCGGGCTGGTGCAGCGCTATCGCGGCCAGCGCGTGGTCGTGGTGAGCCACGGCGGGGTGCTGGATGCAATCTACCGGCTGGTGACGGGTAAGCCTGTTTCCGAGCCGCGTGACTTCCCCATCCACAACGCCTGCATCTGTCAGCTGCGCTGGCAGGCCGGGCGCTGGGAGATCCTGCAATGGGCGGATATCGCGCATCTGGTGGCCAGCCGGGACGAGATCGACCCGCGGCAGCGGCCGGCGGCGCTGCTGGGCCGGATCGGCTAGGTTGCCCTGAACGCGCGGAGTCTGAGCCGGGCCTCGCTGGCGCGGGCTGGCGGCTTTGGCTAAACTCAATGACCCGGCCGTGACTGGCGATCGGGTAGAGTACTACCGGGAAGCGGTCGGGTTCCATCGTCGCCTGCCGTCCGCCTGGGCAGGGTTCTTCTCATAACTGTCTGGCTGCCTCGCAGCCTCGGAGTGCATCACATGTTTGATCGCAAACAGACGCTTGCCCAGGTCGATCCCGCCCTCTGGGATGCCATCCGCAACGAGAACCGCCGCCAGGAGGCTCACATCGAGCTGATCGCGTCGGAGAACTACACCAGCCCGGCGGTGATGGAAGCCCAGGGCAGCCAGCTCACCAACAAGTATGCCGAAGGCTATCCGGGCAAGCGCTACTACGGCGGCTGTGAGTTCGTGGACGTGGCCGAGCAGCTGGCGCTGGACCGCGTGAAGCAGCTCTTCGGGGCCGAGGCCGCCAACGTGCAGCCCAATTCGGGCTCGCAGGCCAACCAGGCCGTGTTCCTGGGGCTGGCCAAGCCGGGTGACACCATTCTGGGCATGTCGCTGGCCATGGGCGGGCACCTCACGCACGGCTCGTCGGTCAACATGTCGGGGCGCTGGTTCAACGTGGTGTCCTATGGCCTGAACGAGAAGGAAGAGATCGACTACGATCAGATGGAGCGTCTGGCGCACGAGCACAAGCCGCGCATCATCATTGCCGGTGCCTCGGCCTATTCGCTGGTCATCGACTGGGCGCGCTTTGCCCGCGTGGCCAAGGACGTGGGCGCCATCTTCATGGTGGACATGGCGCACTATGCCGGCCTGATCGCCGGGGGCGTGTACCCGAACCCGGTGCCGCACGCCGACGTGGTCACCTCCACCACGCACAAGAGCCTGCGCGGCCCGCGTGGCGGCTTCATCCTGATGAAGCCCGAGCACGAGAAGGCCATCAACTCCGCCATCTTCCCCGGCCTGCAGGGCGGCCCGCTGATGCACGTCATCGCCGGCAAGGCCGTGGCCTTCAAGGAAGCGCTGGAGCCTGCCTTCAAGACCTACCAGCAGCAGGTGGTGGCCAATGCGAAGGCGCTGGCCGAGACGCTGGTGGAGAAAGGCTTCCGCATCGTGTCGGGTCGGACCGAATCGCACGTGATGCTGGTGGACCTGCGTTCGCGCGGCATCACCGGCAAGGACGCCGAGGCCGCTCTGGGCCGGGCGCACATCACGGTCAACAAGAACGCCATCCCGAACGACCCCGAGAAGCCCTTCGTCACCAGCGGCATCCGTGTCGGCTCGCCGGCCATGACCACGCGCGGTTTTGGCACGCAGGAGGCACGCCTGGTGGGCGAGCTGATTTCCGACGTGCTGGACAAGCCCAACGACGAGGCACACCTGGCCGCCGTCCGCGAGCGGGTGGATGAGCTGACGGCGCGTTTCCCGGTCTATGGCTGAGATGCGCTGACCGAATGGGGATGAGGCCGCATGCATTGCCCATTCTGTAACCATACCGACACCCAGGTGATGGAAACCCGGGTGCTCGACGGCGGCGATCGCATCCGCCGCCGTCGCCGCTGCACGGCCTGCGACCGGCGCTTCACGACCTATGAGCGCGTCGAGCTGTCGATGCCCGATGTCATCAAGAGCGACGGTCGGCGCGTGCCCTACGAGCGCTCCAAGCTGGAGTATTCGATGCGGCTGGCGCTCCGCAAGCGTCCGGTGTCGGACGAGGCGCTGGAAAATGCGCTGGATCAGGTCGAGACCCGGCTCTTCAAGCTGGGCGTGCGCGAGATTCCCAGTCAGTCCATCGGCGAGCAGGTGATGGGCGTGCTGCGCGAGCTGGACACGGTGGCCTACATCCGCTTTGCCTCGGTCTATCGACAGTTCGAGGACATCGAGGCCTTTGCCGACGCCATCCAGGAGATCGGGGGGCGGCAGGAGGCCGCCGGACAGGCACAGGCTGCCGACCCGACGCCGGCCGATGATGACACGCCCCGGAATGACGCCTCGGGCCTGTCGGAGGCCTCGGTCAGGAAGAAAAACTGACATGTACACCGAAGACGATCGCCGGGCCATGCAGCGGGCCATCGACCTGGCCTGGCAGGGCGTCAATACCACCATGCCCAACCCGCGTGTGGGCTGCGTCATCGTGCGGGATGGCGAGGTGGTGGGCGAAGGCTGGCACCGGCGGGCCGGCGAGCCCCATGCCGAAGTGCTGGCGCTGCAGCAGGCCGGCGAGCGGGCGCGTGGCGCAACCGCCTATGTCACGCTTGAGCCCTGTGCCCATCACGGACGGACCGGGCCCTGTGCCGACCGTCTGGTCGAGGCTGGCGTGGCGCGCGTGGTGGCGGCCATGGAAGACCCCAACCCGCTGGTCAACGGGCAGGGACTGGGGCGATTGCGGGCCGCCGGCATCGATGTTCGCTGTGGGCTTCTGGAGGAAGAGGCCCGTGCGCTGAATGAGGGGTTCATCTCGCGGATGCAGCGGGGCAGACCCTGGGTACGCCTGAAGGCGGCCACCTCGCTGGATGGTTTCATTGCCTTGCCGGATGGCGAAAGCCAGTGGATCACGGGGGAGGCGGCGCGCACCGACGGCCATGCCTGGCGGGCGCGGGCCAGCGCCATCCTCACGGGCAGCGGTACCGTGCTGGCCGACAATCCCGCGCTGACGGTGCGCCACGTGACGACAGAGCGCCAGCCGGTGCGCGTGCTGGTGGATGCCCGCCTGCAGGTCAGCGGGCATGCCGCCATCTTCGGCCCGGGCGAGACCTGGGTGGCCCACGCCGTGCCGCCTGATTGGCCTGACGATGGTCACCGCCAGCGACTGCTGGATCGGGGGGTACGACTGCTGTACCTGCCGGCGGCAGATGGTCGGCATGTCGATCTGCCGGCGCTCATGTGCGCCATGGGCGAGGCCGGCTTCAACGAGGTACACGTGGAGGCCGGGGCGGGACTGAATGCGGCGCTGATCCAGGTAGGCTGTGTGGACGAGCTGCTGCTGTACGTGGCGCCTGCGTTGCTGGGGCAGGGGCTGCCTGCCTTTGCGCTGCCGGCCGTGCCGGGCCTGGATGATCGCATCCGGCTGGCGTGGCGGGAGGCAACGCCGGTGGGTGATGATCTGCGTCTGCGCCTTCGGGTATTGAGCGAGGCCCAGGGCGCGTCGCCCGTGTCACCCGGCACAAATGGGGCAACCTGTGATTCATGACGCATCATCGGTGCATGATGCACCGTCACGGCAGCAGGGATATTGATCCTGGGGCAGGGCGCGGCGGCGCTTTTCTCTTTATCATCCTCTTATTCAGGCTGCGGACGATGTCCGTCGGCCTTTCCTTTCCAAGCGCAGGAAGCAGACCATGTTCACAGGTATCGTCGCCGCCATTGGCAGCATCCGCCAAGTATCCCCGCTGGGAGAGGATGGCGTCAGGCTGGATGTCGCCGCCGGAGAGCTGGACATGTCGGATGTCGCCATCGGTGATTCCATTGCCATCCAAGGCGCCTGCATGACGGTGGTCGAAAAGACGGCCGACGGCTTTGCCGTGGATGTGTCGGCCGAGAGCCTGCGCCGCACCACCGGCCTGGCCGACACCGGGCCGGTCAATCTGGAAAAGGCCATGCGCCTGTCGGACCGGGTGGGAGGCCACCTGGTGTCGGGGCATGTGGATGGTCTGGGGGTGGTGCGCCGCTTCGAGCCAGTGGGCGAGAGCCACCTGCTGGAGATCCTGGCGCCGCAGGCCCTGGCCGGCTTTCTCGTCTACAAGGGCTCCATCACCGTCGATGGTGTCAGCCTGACCGTCAACCACGTGGAAGACCTGCCGCTGGCCAAGGCCGTGGATCCGGCCTGGCCGGAGGCGGCCCGGGCCGTGCCGGCAGGGCGCGGCCCCTCGGTCGCCCCGGCGGGTGCCCCGGGCACGGCGATCGGCGCCCACAGTGGCGCACATGCTGAGACGGAACCCTGGTGCTGCGCCTTCCAGATCAACCTGATCCCGCACACGGTGGCGCAGACCACGCTCAAGCGCCTGACTCCCGGCAGACTGGTCAACCTGGAAATCGACACGGTGGCCCGCTACCTGGCACGGATGCAGGAGGTGGCTGGCAGGCTGCCCGCACAGAATTGAGGAAAAAAGCGCACACGCGCAGGAGATACACGTGACCAAGAACGAGATGCTGTCGTCCGTGGCAAGCACCGCCGAGATCCTGGCGGACTTCCGTGCGGGCAAGATGGTCATCCTGATCGATGACGAGGACCGCGAGAACGAAGGCGACCTGCTGATCGCGGCCGACTTCGTCACGCCCGAGGCCATCAACTTCATGGCCCGCCATGCGCGGGGCCTGGTCTGTCTGACGTTGACGGAAGAGCGTTGCCGCCGGCTGCGGCTGCCGCTGATGACGGCCGTCAACGGCACCAAGATGAGCACCAACTTCACGATGTCCATCGAGGCGGCCGAAGGCGTGACCACCGGCATCTCGGCGGCCGACCGGGCACGCACCATCCAGGCCGCCGTGGCCGCGGATGCCAAGCCTTCCGACATCGTGCAGCCTGGCCACGTCTTCCCCGTCATGGCGCGTCCCGGTGGCGTGCTGACACGCGCCGGCCACACCGAGGCCGGCTGTGACCTGGGGGCACTGACGGGCCTCACGCCTTCCGCCGTGATCTGCGAGATCATGAAGGAAGACGGCACCATGGCGCGCCTGCCGGACCTGATCGAGTTTGCTCGCGAGCATGGCCTGAAGATCGGCACCATCGCCGACCTGATCGCCTATCGCAGCGCCCACGAATCGATGATCGAGCGCATCGGTCAGCACAAGGTGCAGACCGTGGTGGGTGAGCTGGACCTGATCGCCTACCGCGACAAGACCGTGGGCCAGCCGCATCTGGCACTGGTCGTGGGCAAGCCGCAGCCTGACCACGAAGCCTGGGTGCGTGTGCACGAGCCGCTCTCGCCGCTGGATCTGCTGGGTGTGGCCAGCCGCCATGCCTGGCCGCTGGATCCGGCGCTTCAGGCCATCAAGTCCCACGGCAACGGCGTGCTGCTGATGCTCAACTGTGCTCCCGACGCCGAGACGGTCACCGACCAGATCGAGCAATGGGCCAATCCTGAGCCGGGTGCCGGCCGCGCCGGCAGCGCCAATGACTCGCGCACGTTGCGCAGTTACGGCATCGGTGCCCAGATCCTGCGGGACCTAGGGGTGGGGCGCATGAAACTGTTGACACGCGAGCGCCGGATGCCGAGCATGGCGGGCTTCAACCTGGAAGTGACCGGCTATCTGGAAGCGGACGCCGATGGCCGTCCGGCCGGATCAAACTGACATAGACCAACGCATACAGCGGAGAAACATACATGAGCGTCGATCAAATCAAGGGATCGGAAAACGGTCAGGGCCTGCGCATCGGCATCGTGCAGGCGCGCTTCAACGAGGAATTCGGCAAGGAATCGCTGGAAGCCTGCCTGGCCGAGCTGAAGAAGCTGGGCGTGGCCGAAAGCGACATCCTGGTCTGCAGCGTGCCGGGCGCCCTGGAGGTGCCGCTGGTGCTGCTGCAGCTGGGCAACTCGGGCGAGTACGATGCCCTGATCGCCATCGGCACCATCATCAAGGGTGAAACCTACCACTTCGAGGTCGTCTGCAACGAGAGCGCAGCCGGCGTGAGCCGCGTGAGCCTGGAGCTGGGCATCCCCGTGGCCAACGCCATCCTCACCACCTACAACGAAGAGCAGGCCCGCCAGCGCACCGCCGAGAAAGGTGCCGAGGCTGCCCGGGTGGCCATCGAGATGGTTCGCCTGGGCGAGTCGCTGGACGCACTGCACGGTGACGACGGCGACGACGACGAGGAGTGAGCAGCATGCAGGGACGTTCTCCGGCCGCCGCCGCAGGCAATCGCACACGCAGCGCGCGGCGGCGCTCGCGGGAATTCGCCATGCAGGGCATCTACCAGTGGCTGCTGTCGGCTGAGGACATCGGTGCCATCCAGGCCCACATCGAGACCAGCCCCGGTTTCGACAAGGCCGATCGCAGCCACTTCGACACCCTGCTCAAGGGGACCATCAGCCAGGCCAGCGCCCTGGAAGCCATCCTGCTGCCCAGCCTGGACCGGCCGCTCAACCTGCTCAGCCCCGTCGAACGGGCCATCCTGATGCAGGCCACCTTCGAACTGAAGGACCTGCAGGAGATTCCCTACCGCGTGGTCATCAACGAGGCGGTGGAGCTGGCCAAGAACTTCGGCGGCACCGATGGCTACAAGTACGTCAACGGCGTGCTGGACCGCATCGCGCCTTCCGTGCGCCCCCATGAGGTGCGGCCGGCCGGCTGAATGAACGAGTTTGCACTGATCCGGCAGTACTTCGAGCGCCAGCCGGCGCTGCTGCCTGCCGGACACCCGCAGTCCCTGCTGCCGTTGCCTGCGTCGACAGGTCCGGCAGTCGACAGCCTGGTGAAGCTGGGCATCGGTGATGACTGCGCGCTGCTCGATCCCGTGCCCCCTGGCCAGCAACTGGCCATTTCCACCGACATGCTGGTGGCGGGGCGTCATTTCTTCGAGGGTACCGATCCTGCGGCCATCGGCCACAAGGCCTTGGCCGTCAATCTGTCGGACCTGGCTGCCATGGGTGCGCGACCCGTCGGCTTCACGCTGGCGCTGGCGCTGCCGACGGCCGATGCCGCCTGGCTTCAGGGCTTCGCGGATGGCCTGTTCGGGCTGGCGGCCCGCGCGGCCTGCCCATTGATCGGGGGCGACACCACGCGCGGCCCGCTCAACATCTCCATCACCGTCCTGGGGCAGGTGCCTGCCATGCATGCCCTGCGTCGTGACGGAGCCCGGGCGGGCGACGCCA
>ERZ773069.2271-NODE-2271-length-10143-cov-5.670301_pt1 | contig 10143 bp, 10 predicted proteins | sample MGYA00580619_ERZ773069 | MGnify/ENA primary metagenome ERZ773069 (study PRJEB29015, sample SAMEA2738007) | human oral metagenome | biome: human oral; feature: human-associated habitat; material: dental | place: China | collected 2108 ...
CTAAAACAGCATAAATCATTATTTTGTTAGCTGAAATATTGAATTTTCAATGTACGAACCCTATTTGGGGTGTGGGAAGTTTGAGTTAATAAATTGAAAGATACGGCTCTTATATTATCGATATCATGAAAAAAACACAACAAGGCTGATAAAAACGAAAAAGTCGTTGCAATCAATGCGAAAAGTATGATAATATAATTATATAGCATACTATAAACCAGTACCATACTTTTGGGAAGATATTTATGAAAAGGTGTTTATGATGAAAATTTTAAGAATAAAGGTTAATGGACTTCCGTTATACAAGAATGTGTTTGATATATCTTTTTGTGCAGTTCAGAGGGTGCATAACAATCATTTGAATTCAGTTTTCAATTTATTTGGAAATATCTATGTAAATACAGTCGAGGCATTTGCCGGAATCAATGCATCAGGAAAAACTATGGCATTGAAGGTTGTATCTTTTACAAGTATATTGTTAAGTGCTACTCCGTTAAGTGCAGAATTTGTACCGCAAATATTAGGTGATGGAATTAATACAATATTTGATATTGATTTTTATGTGGATGGAAAAATTTATCATCTCACAAGTGAAATTATAAAAGAGAAGAATCAGGATGAAAATCCTAAAATTCGTATAATATCGGAGCGTTTATGGGTTAAGCCTGTTACTACAAAGATAAATAAGTCTAATTTGTGGGATTATGATAAGAATACACCGGTAAGAGTAAGAGGTAATTCTGATGAATATCTACCTGAGGATGTGAGTATTATGATTGCTGTAAACAAACAGATTCAGAATAAAATCATGTTTGTTGATCTTGCAGTGCTTACAAATTTTAATTTTTTACTACCGGATACTGTATCAATACCGACAGAGATCATTTCTTTACTTGATCCAACTATAGAATACATATCTATAGAAAATGTAAACGACAAGGTTATTACTAAACTCAAATTCTACAGACAAAAGGAGCATATTCTTTTCAATCCGGCTGAACTGAATGTCTATCTTTCTTCCGGAACCGTTAAAGGTGTAAGAGTATTTTCTGATGCTACGAGAGTGTTAAAAAAAGGTGGATATATGATTGTCGATGAGATTGAAAATCATTTTAATCGTGAGCTTGTCGCATCATTATTAAGATTATTCCTGTATAAGAAAACTAATCCCAATGGAGCAGTTCTTATTTTTTCTACTCATTATCCGGAACTTTTAGATGAGCTTGATAGAAATGATGCAGTTTTTATTACCAGAAGTAATGAGGGATTAACTGTGGATAATCTTAATACTCTTCTAAATCGTAATGACATGAAGAAGAGTGAGGTGTATCAGAGTAACTTCCTAGGTGGAACCGCACCGAAATATAATGCTCTACTTACATTACAGAAAAGTATCATAAGGAGTATGGAGGAGTAGATGAGACTTGACATACTAAAGACAAGCCTTATTGCATGTATATGTGAGGGTGGTGCGGAAACAGTAATAATGGATATTCTACTGGATAATGGTTTGCTGATTTTTAATAGAGAACAACTTATCGATGAAAGAGTTATTCCTAGGACATCCGTTAAAGATTTTGAAAGATGTTATTTGAGAAGGGCATATGATCAAAAGATTGTTATTTTAAGAATAATAGACTCTAGAAGAGAAGAATTTAACCTAAATAAAGCGTATCGTTGTCAAGTTGATGTTATTAATGTAATTACCGCACCGGAGATAGAGATGCTTATTATAGCCGGTCTGAATCAGTATGGAGCATTTTGTCAATCAAAAACAAATAAACCCAGTGAATACTGTAAAAGTATACTGAAAATGAAGAATGTCAAATCACCGTCATTTATAAAAGAGTATTTTGGTGATACAAATTTTTTGCTTAAAAGTATTAAGGAATATCATAGAGTTCATAAGCAAAGTAATAATGAAATTGCTCTATTTGATTTATTAAAAAACAAGAATTCGTTAAATTAAAAATTTGATTCCGTATTTGTAAAGAAGGCTATGGACTATAGGAATTATTTTTAATTATAACTCAAACTTCCGACACCCCAAATGAGGTTGGTACATTGGAATTTCAATATTTCAGCTAACAAAATAATAATTCAATCGGATGATAAAGGTAAGGAAGGAGATGTAAGAGATGTATTGATTATCAGACGAGGGATAGAGTGGACAATTATTTGAGACAGAATTTAATGCTTAAAAACGCAATTCTACTTTCGAGAGGTGTGATTTTTCTTTCCGATATAGTAGTATTACTTCAAAGGAAGGAGGTAATAGTATGGATCTTGTTAAAATCGGACAGTATATCGCAGGTAAAAGAAAGAACTTAGGGATGACGCAAAAGCAGCTTGCTGAGAAATTAGGTATGAGTGATAAGTCTGTTTCAAAGTGGGAGCGAGGTATTTGTCTTCCGGATGTATCTATTTATTCGGATCTTTGTTTGCTTCTCGGAATTAGTATTAACGAATTTTTGGCAGGCGAAGATATTGTTCGTGAGAATATCGAAAAGAAGTCAGAAGAGAACATAATAGGTGTTGCGACAGACAGCAAGTACAGGCAAAAGAGATTGAAGGCAGTCGTTTGTGCGTTGCTGATCATTTCAATATTTGCCATATCGGTAATTGGGGCTTTTGTGTATCGTTCACACAAGCCGATGAACTTCATTACACCGCTTTCTGAGAACAGTGTGGAAATGCAGACAGTGAACTTGCTTGCAGGGGCGGAGGGAGCAAGTATTTATAAATTTACTACAACTGATGAATATGCCAAACTCAACATTTATTATTCAGAATATCATGAAGGAAAACCGGCAAAAAAAGACCATATCGGACTTGGATTTGATGGTATCGCTTCACCGAAAAATGGAGAGATTATTATAGTTCCGGATTATGATTGTGGGGTAATAAAGCTCATCATTTGGACTGATGACGGATCAAAGTTTCCTACAGAGTTACCTGTTATGGAAGGTGTAGAGGATAGAGAACTCTACGGCAGATCACGAACTCAAATCGAGGGTGAAACAAAGATTATTTACGATTCTGAAGAACCGTTGGTGGGAATGATTTACGCTAAGAACGGGGTACATGGGATTGATCTTCAAGGTTTGATATCAGGAGAAACCGAGTCTTTGGTTGAGAATGATTATATATATCTTTTTTCTTATGAATTCTGCAAGAAGTAAAAAATTTGAGTTTACCAAAGTCACGGATACTGCATTATTCTGAAAAAGGTGAGAATCATGCAATACGATAAAATATTCAAAAAATAGGCTGTTCGTCTTTCTGATGAAATCAGTCTCAAAATACTGCGAACATAACCCGGTGTTTGTTATTACAGCCTATCCGGGTGACATAATATACATAATAAATACGGACAGAATATATATATATCCCCCACCTTATCACTTACTTATGATATAATAAATGTGAGTAATAAAGTGGGGGATAAAAAACTTTTAAATTCAAGGCGAAGCCATATTTTAGAAGAAATACGAAATAACCCTAATGCAACTCAAGCACAATTACCATAAATTATAGGTATAGGATTAAGCGTAATCGAAAATAACATTGGATTTTTGTAATAAAACAGCCCTATAGAACGAATAGGCTCCAACAAGACGGGCTATCGGAAAGTTAAGGAATAGTTTCGTGCTTGTAATATACTTACAAAAACCCAATGATTAATGCAAAAGAACAGGAGTATATTAAAAAGATGAATAAATCACAAAAAAAAGATACGCTTGCATGGGAGGAAATCAGTTGTGAGCATGTGATACAGGATGAGTGGCTGGATCTTAGAAAATCCGCATACTGTTTTCCTGACGGCAATATATTTGCCCCGTATTACAGTTATAGCCGCAGAGACTATGTTGTGGTCGTAGCCTCGGATTGTAACGGTAATTATATTTGCGTCAGGCAGTTTCGTCATGGGCTAAGGGAAGTTACGACCGAATTTCCGGCAGGCGGCATAGATGTAAGGGATACCAAAGAAGGTGAGATTTCCCGTGATATGGAAGAAAATATTGCTTTTTTGGCTGCAAAGCGAGAACTTTTAGAGGAGACCGGATACGAATCCGATGAATGGAAGCATCTTCTTACAATACCGTCAGATGCAACGATTTGTGATAATTACGGATATTTGTATATGGCAAAAAACTGTAGAAAAGTATCAGGGCAGGAGCTTGATGAAACGGAGTTTGTTGAGGTGATTACATTGTCTTTTGACCAAATCGAAGATTTGCTAAGAAGGGGTAAGTTTCAGCAGGCAATGCATATCACAGCGTGGTTGCTTGCACAAAGAAATAAATAATGTAAATGTCTTAAAAAAATAAAATGAAAGGAACTGTGCTGCATTTGCCTCTAATAACAGCACATAGGAGTAGATATGGAAGAAAAAGAAAATCCCAAATCTAAAAGAATCAAATTCAAACATATAGCAGTTTTATTTGTTATTATTGCCATTATTATTACGGCTTTAATGATTAAAATAAAAATATTTAATAAAAAATCCGAGCCTACAATTATTAGCAAGGCAACCTTGGAAAAAGTGATAAATGTCAGCGACTTATCAACATTTGAGGCTATATACAATGGCGTAGCCGCTGTAGCGAATGAAGAAAATCCGGAAAATATTGACTACTATGTTTCTTATGAGGCAAAGGTCAAAGCGGGAATTGACTTTGAGCTGGTTGAAGTAGAAGTAAATGAAACAGACAAGGTGATAACGGTAACGCTGCCGGAGGTTAAAATAACTGATGTGGATGTGGACATTGCCTCATTGGATTATATATTTATGAACAATAAAGCCAATACACAAACTGTATCGGAACAGGCATACAAAAAGTGTATCAAGGATGTAACAAAGGAAAGTAATTCAACGGATGAGATATACGAATCCGCAAGGCAGAATGCTCGCAATATAGTTGAAGCCTTAATTAGTCCTTTTGTGGAACAGTTGGACAGCGAGTATAAATTGGAAATCAAGTAAGAAAGGCGTGGCTATATGAAGAAGTATTTTAGAGGTTTTTTGATTATTATGGTGTGCTTTTTTTGTGCAGCTTGTGCAAAACAAAGCAAGAGCATCGAGCCAAAGGCAGCTCAGATGAGGTCTATATGTGAACTTGCAACTATGGAATGTTATTATCACAATGTGGCTAAATATAAAGAGGAAAATGCTTCAGGTATGTTGTGGTGGCAAAAGGACAGACATTTTTGGATGGAATATGCCGGTGTGGTAACAATCGGTATCGATGCCTCTCTTCTTAATATCGAGGTGAAGGGCGAAGATGTTACGATAACGATTCCGCCTGCAAAAGTGCTCGGTTGCAAGGTGGATGAAACCACTTTAACCAAGGATTCATTTATAGTGGCTAAAGATTCAGCCAAAGTAGAAGCAAAGCACCAAAGCGAAGCATTCAAAAGTTCCAAGGAAAAGCTTGAAAGTGAAGCAAAGTCTAATTTAGCCTTACTTGCAACAGCTCAACAAAGGGTTCAAAAACTGTTGGAAGATTATGTGGTTAATATAGGAAACAGTGTCGGAAAAACATATAAGATCAAATGGGTCTATCTTGAAGGTGCAAAGGAACTGAATAATACCGAGGTTGAAACAACTGAAAGTGCGGTGCAGGAACAAAAGTAAAGACTACAACATAAACAATTAATATTTATAAAAAACTCCGTATAATTCAATCAATATACCGTAGATGATTTAAGAAGCGGTATCAGAGAACTTTTATCAAAGGAAATAAAGAAGTAAGCGGGTATTTTATTAAAGATACCTGTATAGGGTGTAATAAGTGTGTAGAAGTTTGTCTGCAAAATTGTATAATCACAGCTGCCCTACCCTATATTATTGGGCAAAACCACTGTCTTCAATGTGGAAATTGCTTAACAGTCTGTCCGGCAGCTGCAGTGGAAAGTGTCAAATAAGCCATAAAAAATGAGTTAAAAAAAGCCCGGTAAATTTTAAAACTGCCGATATTTAAGATTATTAGTGGAAGGAAGGTAGTATTATGAACAAGAACGAAGCACAGGAACAAAGGCTAAACTATCTTTTAGAAGAATTTAGGGCTGACTGCGATGAATATAAGCATATAGAAATACCCGAAAGTGAAGGTGAAAAGAAGCGCCTGCTGCGCTCGCTTATGAATATCCGTATGCCAAGGACGATGGCACCTGAAGTGATAAAAGTGCAAGACGAGTACCTGTCTTTTTGTGCCAAGGAAAAAGGAATAGTAAAGTTATCCGATATCCCCTTGATTAAAAACAATCTCTCTATCTGGCAGGGGGATATTACAAGGCTTGAAGTAGATGCAATCGTCAATGCGGCTAATTCAATGATGCTTGGATGTTTTGTGCCTATGCACACCTGTATTGACAACCAGATCCATACTTTTGCAGGTATACAGCTTAGAGAAGAGTGTAATTGTCAGATGGAGAAGTTAAGAAAAAAGTATGGGAGAGATTATGAGCAGCCGACAGCCGTTCCTATGCTTACCGATGCCTACAATTTGCCGGCAAAAAAGATAATTCATATAGTCGGTCCGATAGTATACTCCGAGCTTACAGCAAATTTAGAAAAAGATTTGGCAGATTGCTATACCAATACCTTAGAGCTGTGCTTGGAAAATGGATTAAAAAGTGTGGCATTTTGCTGCATATCCACAGGAGTATTTCATTTCCCGAATAAAAGAGCTGCACAGATTGCAACAGAAACTGTGGAAAAATGGTCTTTGCAGCACCCCGGATCAATAGAAAGAATCATTTTCAATGTATTTAAAGATGAGGATAAGAAATATTATGAAGAGTTATTACGATAAAAAAGACGGTTACAGAGAAACGATCAAAGAAGGCTTAATCGGGGCAAGCAACTTTGGCAGGAGTATGTCTAAGGGAAAGGGTGAAAAAGAAGAGCAGCTTAGTAAACTTAAGAATGAAATTCAAAGTGCCGAGGCTGTCGTAATAGGCGCCGGTGCAGGTTTATCAACTTCTGCCGGCTTTACCTACAGTGGGGAAAGATTTGAGAGGTATTTTTTTGATTTTGCAAAAAAGTATAAAATAAAAGATATGTACTCCGGAGGATTTTATCCCTTTCCTGATAGTGAAACAAGATGGTCGTGGTGGGCAAGACATATTTATTTTAACAGGTATGTTGAACCGCCAAAACCTGTTTATAAAGACCTGCTTTGTGTTTTTAAAAACAAGAATTATTTTGTTATTACAACAAATGTCGATCATCAATTCCAAAGGGCAGGTTTTGATAAAAAAAGATTATTCTACACTCAGGGAGATTATGGACTGTTTCAAAGTGTTGATCCCAAAATTCAAAAGACTTATGATAATGAAGACTGGGTTATGAGGGCAATGGAGGCACAGGGCTTTATTAAAGATGAAAATGGAGTGTTTGATGTGCCTGATAATAAAGAAATATCTATGAAACTTCCCAAAAGCCTGATTCCCAAATGCCCTGACGGTAACTTTGATGTAACAACAAACCTTCGTGCAGATTCTTCCTTTGTGGAAGATGAAGGTTGGCATAAGGCATCTGAATCTTATTATAATTTCCTTGAGGAAAATAAAAATAAGCATATTTTATTCTTGGAGCTTGGTGTAGGGGCAAATACACCGGTAATTATAAAATACCCCTTTTGGCAGATGACAAAATCAAATGAAAAGGCTGTATATGCCTGTATAAATTATGGGGCGGCATTTTGCCCGATGGAAATAGAGAATAGAAGTATCTGCATAGATGGGGATATTGGAGAGGTATTAAATATTATACTCAAACTTCCCGTGGCAAAAAAGGAGTCTCTGTAATGATTTGCATTACAAACGCATGAATGAATTTTTTGCAAACAAAGTATTGCGAAAGCACAAATCCTAAGATGATTTTATTATTTTCAAACATAATTTTTCTAATAATACACACAAAAAACTGTATAAAACCATTTTTATTGGCATAACTATAAGTTTTGTTTATAATTTGTTAATTAATGCGTTTGTCGTGAATGATTTGACATAACAATGGAATGCCTTTATTGCTTGTGATATAATAATGATAAAGTTTTTAAGATAAGGTATCTATTGTTAAATAAGTTGCATTAGATTAAAAAAATTATCAATTATTGTAAAGGGGGAAGTATGGTAAGAGGTTGGAAAGATAAGCTTGAAAAATATGTAGATCTAAATGAGAATTTTTTTGTGGATATGAAGATCAGGGGCAATGCAGAATATGATTTTTGCTGCTTTGGAGTAGATTCGGAAGGTAAACTTTCCGATGACAGGTATATGGTCTTTTATAATCAAAAAACCACTCCACAGAAAGAGGTCAGTATAACAGAGCTGCCTGACGGGGTTAGATATACATTGAAATTATCCGCTATTCCCGCCTATATCAATAAACTGGTGTTTACCGTAAGTATTGACGGGACTCAGACTATGGGAGAGATGGAAAACTTTATTACAAAGGTATATCAGCAGGAAGATCAAAGTCTTGAACTTAGCCTTACAGGAGGGGATTTTGCAAAGGAAAAGGCGGTTATTGCCATAGAGATCTATAGAAAAGATGTTTGGCGTATAGGCTGTGTGGCAGGTGGATTTGATGGCGGACTGTCTGCACTGCTTGCGCATTTTGGCGGAGAGGAAGTGGGAGAAGGTACTGCAAACGGCTCACAGGTAGATACTGCTGCAAATATGTCTTTATCACAAGGTGCTTGTGATAAAGTAGCATCACCTCAAGCACCTTCTGAGAAGCCGGCTCCATCTATGGATACTGCTGCGAGGTCATCTTCACCACAAGCAACTGACCAAAAAGAGATTTCATCACCTACAGCTGCCGTTAAAGTATCCTTGGAGAAAAAGTTGGAGAAGGCACCGAAGCTTGTAAGCCTGGCAAAGCCCTTGGGAGTGGAATTAAAGAAGAGAAATCTTGAAACATTGGTAGCCAGAGTGGGATTGGTAATGGATATATCCGGCTCTATGACGGCTCGTTTTAAAAACGGTACGGTACAGGAAATCGTCAATAAAACACTTCCTTTGGCGGTGCAGTTTGATGATGACGGAGAGCTTGACTGCTGGTTTTACGGAACTACAGCCAGACGAATGGACAGTGTAAATTTAGATAATTATACCGAAGCAGTACCGAAGGAGTGGAAGCAACTGATGTTAGAGCTTGGAGGCTGTAATAATGAACCGGTTGTTCTTAAAATGGTGCTTGATACTTACCGTGATACAAAACTTCCTGTATATGTGCTTTTTATCACAGACGGAGGAGTAAGCAAAAAGAGTGAGATACAAAAAATCATTACGGAAGCCTCTAAGCTACCTATTTTTTGGCAGTTTGTAGGTGTAGGCGGAAGCGGTTACGGCATATTGGAAAAACTTGACAGTATGAAGGGACGCTATGTGGATAATGCGGGATTTTTTGCGTTGGATGATTTTAAAAAGGTATCTAACGAGGAGCTGTATGCCAGACTTTTGGAAGAATTCCCCAAGTGGCTTAAAGCTATAAGGAATAAGGGGATGATATAATAAAATTAACATGAATTACATTATATTAGCGGTGATGAATATTTACCTTACAAATAGGAGAAAGCTACTATGAAGGTAGTTATAGCGATTGATTCGCTCAAGGGAAGTCTTACTTCGCTTGAGGCAGGCAAAGCAATTGAAAATGGTATCAGGAGGGTTTATAAGGATGCCCGGATCGTAATACGCCCATTGGCTGACGGTGGTGAGGGTACGGTGGAGGCACTCACTCTTGGAATGAACGGAAGGCTTGACAAGGTAAAGGTTACGGATCCTTTGGGTAGAGGCGTTGAGGCAGTTTACGGTATATTGGAGCCTTCCAAGCTACAGAAAGTAAAAACTGCAATTATTGAAATGTCTGCGGCAGCAGGCATTACCTTAGTAGCAGAGAGCGAAAGAAACCCACTTAAGACCACAAGCTATGGAGTGGGAGAAATAATAAAGGATGCAATAGCAAAGGGCTGTAGGCATTTTATTGTGGGAATAGGCGGAAGTGCTACCAATGACGGCGGAATAGGCATGCTTCAGGCGCTTGGATTCGAAATCTTGGATAAAGACGGCAAGCAGGTATCATTTGGGGCTAAGGGGCTTAGTGAGATTAAGACAATAAGGGATGAA
>ERZ773069.2273-NODE-2273-length-10138-cov-24.106615_pt1 | contig 10138 bp, 9 predicted proteins | sample MGYA00580619_ERZ773069 | MGnify/ENA primary metagenome ERZ773069 (study PRJEB29015, sample SAMEA2738007) | human oral metagenome | biome: human oral; feature: human-associated habitat; material: dental | place: China | collected 2108 ...
GCCATGCAGATGGCCGTGCCGGGTCGGGTCAGTGTCCTTTATGGCGTCAACCTGCCCATCCTGCTGAAAGTGTTCAACTATCGGGCGCGCCTGCCCTTGGTCGAGCTGGAGTCCATGGTGCTGCGTGATGCGGCCGATGGCATCGGGCGGATCGATGCCGGATATCCCGGGCGTCGGCTTGACAGGGCGCAGCAGTCCGAGGGCGCGCCTGACCCGGAAGCGCCTGCCGCATCGTCTGATGCTGTGCGAAACGACCGTTCCCTGCAGTCCGACCCCCCACCCTCCAGCCCCTCACATTCATGAAAGAAGCCGAAGTCAGGATCGTCAACCGCCTCGGGATCCATGCCCGCCCGTCCGCTGCACTCACGCAGCTGGCCGGCAAGTTCCTGTCGGGCGTGTGGTTCACCAAGGGTACGCGGCGCGTCAACGGCAAGAGCATCATGGGGGTGATGATGCTGGCGGCCGCTTGCGGCACCGTGCTCAAGATCGAAGTGGATGGCGAAGACGAGGATGCCGCGCTGAAGGCACTGGTCGAGCTGATCGCGTCGGGCTTCGGTGAAGAACCCGGGGCCGGAGCATGATGCAGACACTGGTTGGCGCGCCCATCGGTGGTGGCATCGTGCTGGGGCGGGCCTGTGTGCTGGATACCGCGCTCATCGACGTACCGCGCTACTACATCACCTCCGGGGAGGTGGCGGGCGAATGGGCCAGACTGGGCGAAGGCTGTGCCGCGGTCGAGGCCGAGCTTCAGGGTGTGGCTGCCCAGCTGCCGGCTGATGCGCCGACCGAGGCCCGGGCGCTCCTGGACGTGCAGCTGATGCTGCTGAACGATCCGGCGCTGATCGAAGGGGCCAAGTCCCGGGTCGAGAACGAGCGGCTCAACATCGAATGGGCAATTTCCGAGACGGCTGAAGAACTGATGGCGCAGTTTCGCGCCATTGAGGATCCCTACCTGAAGGAACGCGGCCGTGACGTGGAACAGGTGGCTGACCGGCTGCTGAAGGCGTTGTCGGGTGCCAGTCCGCTGGGTGTTGGCCGTAACGGCGGCGGGGAGCCGCTGATCTACGTGGCCCAGGATCTGCAACCGGCCGACATGTTGCAGCTGCGCGGGGTGCTGGGCTTCGTGTTCGAGCAGGGTGGCATCCATTCGCACACGGCCATTCTGGCGCGCAGCCTGCGCGTGGCGGCCGTCACCGGCGTGGATGATGCGACCGGACGCATCCGGGATGGCGACTTCCTCATTCTGGATGGTGACACCGGGAAGGTGATCGTCCGGCCCGACGAGGCGCTGCTGGCGCAGTATCGTGAACGCCAGCGCCAGGCGGCCGAGCGGGAGCGCCTGCTGGCGCGGCTGGCCGATGTGGCCTGCGTCACCCAGGATGGCTGCCGCGTCACCATGCTGGCCAACATCGAGCGGCCCGAGGAGGCTGAGGATGCCATGCACGTGGGGGCCGAGGGCATCGGGCTCTTCCGGTCCGAGTTCCTCTTCCTGAACCGCTGCCAGCTGCCCGACGAGGAAGAACAGTACCGGGCCTATCGCCAGGTGCTGGAGACCCTGCAGGGCCGCCCCGTCACCATCCGCACCATTGATGTGGGTGCCGACAAGATCCTGCCCGCCCAGGCGCTGATTCCCGGTGCCACTTCGGCCCTGGGACGGCGAGCCATCCGCTACAGCCTGGCCGAGCCCGAGATGTTCCTGGTGCAGCTGCGGGCGCTTCTGCGGGCCTCGGTTCATGGCAACCTGCAGATCCTGCTGCCGATGCTGACGCAGCCCCATGAGGTGGACGAGGCCATGCTGCTGCTGGCCCAGGCCCGCCAGGAGCTGGCCAGCCGTGGCGAACTGGTGGCCGAGCACATCCCGGTGGGCGGCATGATCGAGGTGCCGGCTGCGGCGCTGTCGGCCGGCATCTTCGCCAGCAAGCTGGACTTCCTGGCCATCGGCACCAACGACCTGGTGCAGTACACCCTGGCCATCGACCGCACCGATCAGCGCATCGCTCACCTCTATGACGAGCTGCATCCGGCCGTACTGCGCCTGATCGCGCTGACCATCCGCGCCGCGCGCAAGGCCTCCAAACCTGTCTGCGTCTGCGGCGAGATGGCCGGCGAGCACAGGGTGGCGCCGCTGCTGCTCGGCATGGGGCTGCGATCCTTTTCCATGCTTCCGTCGCGCCTTCTGCGCGTCAAGAGCGAAGTGCTCAAGGTCGATACCCGCCAGCTCACGCCGCTGGTGCGTCGCATGCTGGTGCAGGACGACCTTGGCAGCATCCGCCGCGGTCTGGCCTGCCTGGGCATCGACGATGCCTCGGCCGTGCCCTCACTTTCTGGAGCCGTCAACGCATGACTCTGCTGGTCACCCCCGTCCGGCATCGCTTCGAGGAGCCGCTGCCGCTGACCAGCGGCGGACAGTTCGGGCCGTATGAGCTGGTCTACGAGACCTACGGCACCCTCAACGCCGCACGCAGCAATGCCGTCCTCATCTGCCACGCCCTCAACGCCTCGCACCACGTGGCCGGCCTCACGGCGGGCACGGCTGATGAGCATGGGTGGTGGTCCAACATGGTGGGCCCGGGGAAGCCGGTCGATACCGACCGCTTCTTCGTCATCGGCGTCAACAACCTGGGCAGCTGCTTCGGCTCCACGGGGCCCAAGTCCACCGATCCGGCCACCGGTCGGCCCTACGGCCCGAGCTTTCCGGTCATCACCGTCGAGGACTGGGTGCACAGCCAGGCACGCCTGGCCGACGCGCTGGGCATCGAGCGCTTTGCCGCCGTCATGGGCGGTTCACTGGGCGGCATGCAGGCCCTGGCCTGGAGCTACCTCTATCCCGAGCGCCTGGCCCACTGCGTGGCCATTGCCACGGCACCGCGCCTGTCGGCCCAGAACATCGCATTCAACGAAGTGGCGCGCCGCGCCATCGTCACCGATCCCGACTTCCACGGCGGACGCTACTACGACCACGACACCGTGCCTGCCCATGGCCTGCAGGTGGCGCGGATGATCGGCCACATCACCTACCTGTCCGATGACGCCATGGCCGAGAAGTTCGGCCGGATGCTCAAGCACGGACACTACGGCTTTTCCTTCGATATCGAATTCGAGATCGAGAGCTATCTTCGCTATCAGGGCGAAAAATTCTCGCGCTACTTCGACGCCAACACCTATCTGCTGTTCACCCGCGCGCTGGACTACTTCGATCCGGCCCGTGCCACCGGCGGGAACCTGGCCAAGGCGCTCTCACCAGCGCAGTGCGCCTACCTAGTGGCTTCGTTCACCACCGACTGGCGCTTCTCGCCGGCGCGCAGCCACGAGATCGTCAAGGCGCTGCTGGCCAACCGGTCACCCGTCACCTATGCCGAGATCGATGCGCCCCATGGCCACGACGCCTTCCTGCTGGACGACGCCCGCTACCACAGCCTGGTGCGCAGCTACTTTGACCGCATCCATTCGGGGGTAAACGCCTGATGTCTGCTGAAACCCCGGAACTGCGGGCCGACCTGGCCATCATCGCCGACTGGATCCGCCCCTATGCCAACGTGCTTGACCTGGGCTGCGGTGACGGTGCATTGCTGTCCTACCTCTCTCAGGTCAAGCATTGCCACGGCTACGGCGTCGAGATCGACGATGCCGAGGTGCTGGCCTGTGCCCGACGCGGCGTGGACGTAATCCAGCGCAACATCGAGGATGGCCTGGGCATGTTCCGCGGCGGCGACAAGTTCGACGTGGTGGTGCTGTCCATGGCCCTGCAGGCCACCAAGCGCACCGAGAAGGTCCTTGAGGACATGAGCCACGTGGCGCGCGAAGGCATCGTCTCGTTCCCCAACTTCGGTCACTGGTTCCATGTCTGGTCCATCTTGCGCGGGCGCATGCCCATCACGCGCGAGATGCCCTACGAGTGGTTCGACACGCCCAACCTGCACCTCACCACGCCCCATGATTTCGAGGATCTGGCCGAGCGGCTGGGCCTGGTGATCATGGAGCGCATCTTCCTGGCCGAAGGCCGGCCGGTACGCTGGTTCCCGGTCAAGCGGGCCACCCAGGCCATCTATCGCTTCCGCCGGCGCGGGGACTGAAATCAGACGGATCGGTGCCGGCCGGCAGGCCGGGACAGGGTGACTATTCCTGCTGTCCGGCAGGGGCAACGTCGTGCACGCACCACGACCAGTTCCGAATGCGTTGCCGGCGTATGACAAAAGTTTGCTTTTGGATGGATTCCCGTAACGCAATGCCGATGCAAATGAATGCCAATGTTGCGTGAGATACCGTTTGTAATCGTTGTACGCAGATCGGCCAGATAATGCGTTAATTGCACCTGCGGCGTCTGAACGCGCTGAAGGGAAAAATCCCTGAAGGCAGCCTCTGGCGCCGCACTCAACGCAACCAGCCAGGGATCGGTTCTGCCTCGTCTTTGCCATCCTTCCAGCCCGGATCGGCAAGTCCGGGCGTGCCGCCCGGACGCCCGTGGCGACGGGGCAGGCGGGAAGGCGTGCCTCGACAAGGTTTGGCAGAAGCGCCCCGGGCAACGGGATCAGGAGTGATTAGATGCCACAAGTCGACAGAAGCGCACGGTATTCCGAGTACCGGGTATGGGGATTGGGCCAACGCGGCACGCCGCTTGAAATCTATGATCCCGCCCGCTTCCCGTCCATCGCCCAGGTCATCGAGCACCTGGGGGGGCGCTTGCTGGAAATCCGCGGCGAAGGCGAGCCCATCCAGATCGCCCTGGCCGAAGGCCGTCGCACCGATGATCCTGACGCCGTCAATCGTCGCTTCACGCCGTTCTTCTCGTCCCTCACCTCACTGGACTTCTTCTGCAAGCTGAACCTGCAGACCTACCTGTCGGTCGACTCCGACACCGCACCGCGTCGCTGGTTCTGGCAGGAAGAGACCCAGGCCGGCTATCGCTCCTCGGGCGTCGGCTCCATCGTCAACGAGACCTCGGTCAGCATCGCCCGCAGCGCCGGACACTGAAGTCGTCCGGACGACCTCGTCATCCCGCCTGTCACGGGGCGGGATCGCTTCCCCGATGCCTTGTCATCGTGAGGCATCGCTTCTTGCTTTCCCGAAAACGGAAAGGCGCCGGCAGAACGGCCAGGTACCGTCCGGATCTTCAGTGCAGCTTGTGCAGCCGGATCTCGCTGTAGCCGAACGTGCTGCGCAGCGATTGCGCTGCATAGGCCTGGCACAGCTCACGGGCGGCGGTCTGCACGTCCTCAGGCACCGATTCGCACAGGATCACCCGCAGCAGACCTTCCGCGATCAGGTCGAAGTCGGCGTGCCGCCCCTGGCTGGGGGCCTCGTTCATCAGCCGCCAGAGATCGGCTACCACCGTCGTGGGATGCTCCTCGACGAACAGTCGCAGTTCCGATGGATTGTCCTGGGACATCTGTACGCTCATGAGAGAAAGGCGGCTACAAATCGTAGAGGCAGGAATGCTACGGTATTTGCCAATACCGCATTCGCAGCATAGTTATCTGCCGCAACACGATCATCCGAACGGTCCCAAACAGACCATGAACGGTGGGTAAGGGCAGGATTTTCCATCATCCCGGTTTTTATGGATTGCGTGCGGGTTAAGCCCTCTGTACATGGGGATTTGGGAAACGAGAAACGGAATAATTCCTGTCATCAAGATGAACCAGGCAGCGTGTTTCGCAGTGCCCGGGCCTGACGGGCAGGGGGTGCCCATGGCGCGTAAAATCCGGGGGCGAACCTGAAACATTTCCGAGCCTGCCGCTTTTCGCTCCCGGCGCATGGCCGCGCCGGGCGCATCCCGGTCTCTTCTGCACCCCATGGCCCGGCACGCGTCCGGCGCCTGCCTCCATCGGGCATCACCATCATGTCAGATCAAGCAAACACCGCCGATGTGCTGGTCATCGGCATGGGGCCCGTGGGCCTCCACCAGATCTTCCAGCTGGGACTCCTGGGCCTGCGCGTGGCTGCCGTCGATTCGCTGCCGGAGCCGGGCGGCCAGTGCCGTGCGCTCTATGCCGACAAGCTGATCCACGACATCCCGGGCCTGCCGATGATTTCGGCACAGCAGCTGTCCGACAACCTGTTCCAGCAGATCCAGCCCCTGTATCCCGATCTGCACTTCGGTCAGGTGGCGCAGGCGCTGCGTCCCTGGCAGGAGGACGGCGTGCGACGCGGTTTCGAGCTGACGACCCAGACGGGTCTGTGCCTGCATGCCCGGGCCGTGGTGCTGGCGGCGGGTGCTGGCGCCTATCAGCGCCGCCCGCTGGACCTGCCGGGGGCCAAACAGTGGCGCGGCACGCAGATCTTCGAGGAGCCCATGCCGGCCGAGCGCTTTGCCGGCCAGCATGTGGCCGTGATGGGGGGCGGCAACGAGGCCATCGACCAGTGTCTGGCACTGGTGGCGGCCGATGCGGCCAGCGTCAGCCTGGTGCATCGCCGTGCCCGTTTCAGCCGCTTCACCACGGATGCGGCGCGGGTGCAGGCCATTGAGGAACAGACCGCCGTCGGCCGTGTCCGGCTGGTGGTCGGTCAGCCGGTGCGGCTGGTGGGCGAGCCGGATTCCGGCTCGGCACAGGAGGATGCTCCGGTCGGTCGTCTGCGTGCCCTGGTCGTGGCTGATGCCGACGATGGCCACGAGATCGAGGTGCCGCTGGATGCGCTGATCCTCTGCCAGGGCCTCAACCCCACGCTGTCCCCGCTGGAGAGCTGGCAGTTGCCCATGGAAGGACGCTACCTGCCGGTGGACCCGGCCACCATGGCCAGTGCCATTCCCGGCATTCATGCCGTGGGCGACATCTGCACCTATCCGGGCAAGCTCAAGCTCATCGTCAGCGGCTTTGCCGAGGCCGCCCGTGCCGCCCAGAGCGTGGCGCAGTTCATTGCCGGCAAGCCGCCGCTGTTCGAGTACACCGCCATCAGTCTGCGCCAGCAGCGCCGGCTGGGTGTGCTGACCGAAGAGACGCTGGCCACCCGGCTGCGACCGCACCTGCATTTCCCCGAAGGGCTCTGAACACCGGATGCACGCCGAAGACATCCTGCACCAGGTGTTCGGCTACCCGGCGTTCCGGGGGCTGCAACACGACATCATCGAACACGTGGCCGGTGGCGGCAATGCGCTGGTGCTGATGCCCACCGGGGGCGGCAAGTCACTGTGCTACCAGATTCCGGCGCTGATGCGCGACGGCGTGGGTATTGTCGTCTCGCCGCTGATTGCGCTGATGCAGGATCAGGTGGCAGCGCTGCGCGAGCTGGGGGTGGCGGCGGCCTATCTCAATTCATCGTTGTCGGCGGCTGAGGCAGCCGACATCGAGCGTCAGCTGCGCCAGGGTGAACTGAAGCTGCTGTACGTGGCCCCGGAGCGTCTGCTGACCGAGCGATGTCTGGCGCTGCTGCATCGCTGCCAGCTGGCCCTGATTGCCATTGACGAGGCGCACTGCGTCTCGCAATGGGGGCACGACTTTCGGCCCGAGTACATCGGTCTGGGCAGGCTGGCCGACGAGTTTCCGGAGGTGCCGCGCATTGCGCTCACGGCCACCGCCGACGATCTCACTCGCCGCGAGATCGTCAACCGGCTGGCCCTGCAGGATGCCGAGCCCTTTGTCACCAGCTTCGACCGCCCCAACATCCGCTACCGGATCATCGAGAAGCGCGACGGCAACCAGCAGTTGCTGCGCTTCATCCGTGATGGCCACGAGGGGGAGTCGGGCATCGTCTACTGCGCGTCGCGCAATCGCACCGAGCAGGTGGCGGTCTTCCTGCAGGAGGAGGGCTTTCATGCCCGTGCCTACCATGCCGGCCTGGAGGCTGCCGAACGCAGCGACGTGCAGGCTGCCTTCCAGCGCGAGGACGGCATGATCGTCGTGGCCACCATCGCCTTCGGCATGGGCATCGACAAACCAGATGTGCGCTTCGTGGCGCACGTGGACCTGCCGCGTTCCATCGAGGCCTATTACCAGGAAACCGGGCGAGCCGGCCGCGATGGCCTGCCTGCTGAAGTCTGGATGGCCTATGGCCTGCACGACGTGGTGCAGCAGCGGCGCTTCATCGAGGCGTCTGAAGCCAGCGAGGAATTCAAGCGGCTGCAGGGCAGCAAGCTGGATGCCATGCTGGCGCTGTGCGAAGCCACCGACTGCCGCCGCGTGCGCCTGCTGGCCTATTTTGGTGAGCACGCCGAACCCTGCGGCAACTGTGACAACTGTCTGTCGCCCCCGAAGACCATCGACGGCACCGTGCTGGCGCAGAAATTCCTGTCCTGCGTCTACCGCTGCACCCGGGCCAGCGGTCATCCCTTCGGTGCCCAGTACCTGATCGACGTGCTGCGCGGCCAGGCCAACGAGAAGGTCACGGCCAATGGCCATGACAGCCTGCCCGTCTTTGGTGTGGGCCGCGATCTGAGTCTGACGCAATGGCGCTCGGTGGTGCGCCAGCTGTCCATCGCCGGCTATATCCACATCGATGCGGAACGCTTCCAGACCATCTCGCTGACGGAGGCCGCCCGTCCGGTGCTGAAGGGCGAAGAGACAGTGCGCCTGCGCGAGCCTGTCGAGCGTGAGCCGCGCAGCCGTTCACGCAAGCGCACGAGCAGCACCGCATCCACGCTGGAACGTGATCTGGACGCGGCGGGGCGCGCCTGTTTCGATCGCCTGCGCAGCTGGCGAAGCCAGCAGGCCCGCGACAGCGGTGTGCCGGCCTATGTCATCTTCCACGATGCCACCCTGCACGAGATTGCCCAACGTCGGCCCGCCACTTTGCACGCGCTGGCGGCCGTGCCGGGCGTGGGCGAGAAGAAGCTGGAAACCTATGGTGAGGCGGTGCTGGAGGTGGTGGCGGACGAAGGGTGAGTTCGGGGCCGCATGCGGCCAGATGGTTCAGGGGCTACTTCTCGTGGGTTTGGTCGTGAAAGGGATGTTCAAGGACTACCATGAAGCCCTCTGCATGAATTTCTGTCCGCCATGACTCAGCCTTTCGCCCCGGTTCCGCTCAGCAAGGCCTTCCGCCTCATCAATCACGGTCCTGCCGTTCTTGTCTCTGCCCGCCACCAGGGGGTTTCCAACGTCATGGCAGCCGCCTGGGCCTGCGCACTGGACTATGCGCCGCCCAAGCTGACCGTCGTGCTGGACAAGGCAGCCCGAACACGGGAACTCATCGAGAAGAGCGGATACTTCGTCATCCAGATTCCCACGGCTGCCCAGATCAGACTTACCTACGACGTGGGGCATCGCAGCCTGAACGACGATCCGGACAAGCTGGCGCATTGCGGTGTGACGCTGTTCGATATGGCCGGATACGACCTGCCTTTCGTGCGCGGCTGCAGCGCCTGGATGGCCTGCCGACTGGTGCCCGAGCCGCACAACCAGCAGACCCATGACCTGTTCATCGGTGAAGTGGTGGGTGCCTGGGCCGACACGCGCGTCTTTCGTGACGGCCACTGGCATTTCGAGACGGCCGATCCGTCACTGCGCAGCCTGCACTACGTGGCAGGCGGCCATTTCTATGCCATTGGCGAGGCGCTGGACGTGGCCGAGGGCAAGGCAGGGTAAACCACGTCACTGCAGTTGGCAGGGCATGATGTGAAGCACCGGCATGCCCTGCACACGGAATGCCTGACACGACGCTGCAGGTGGCTTCCGGGGCGGATCAACTGCGGCAGGTTGTCCCGCCTGCCTGCCGTCGAAGACGGCTGCCATGTCCTGTCGGCAGTCGGTGCCGGCCATTCAGACCAGCTGCCCTTCACGGCAGCGGGCCTTGATCGCGTCGGCAATGGGATCGTGCGGATTCACGTACCTGAAGCCAGGTCCGCGCAGGTCCAGGCGATACAGGTCTTTCAGGATGAGCCTGTCCGGCACCCTGCCTGTCTCAGGGCGTGAACCGGGTAGACCGAGCGAAGCCAAGTGTATTGCAGACTGCCTGCACCGACGCCTTCGATGCAGTACGACAGGTCGTCTTCATCCAGACGGATGAATTCATGACCGTTGCGTGTGTTGCGCCATGATTTCCGCCAGGATCCAAGCCCGAGGACGCCGATGATGTTGCACAGGGCCGACAGCAGGAAAAACAGCCAGCCCAGTGAACCCGCCTGGGAAACTGCAAACCACACCAGCCATGCACCGAGAGCAAACGGGATGGCAATCCACGCCAGAATGAAGGGCGAGCGTGGCCTGAA
>ERZ773069.2275-NODE-2275-length-10128-cov-5.895761_pt1 | contig 10128 bp, 10 predicted proteins | sample MGYA00580619_ERZ773069 | MGnify/ENA primary metagenome ERZ773069 (study PRJEB29015, sample SAMEA2738007) | human oral metagenome | biome: human oral; feature: human-associated habitat; material: dental | place: China | collected 2108 ...
CGGCCCTGCTGCTCCTGGTCGGCCTCCCGCTGCTGCACGGCATGCGGGCCGCGTGGGGTGTTGCTCCCGGCCCCACCGACCAGCCGGCGCGCAATCCGCGCGTGAGCTCCGCCGCTCGGGAGCGGCGCGCCCGCAGCAGCACCCTGAACCAGCTCTGGAACCTCGATGAAGGAGGCACCGAATGACCACCCCCGCTCTCGACCCCACTGAGTCGGCTTGGGCCACGACCAAGTTGAACGACCTGATCGCAGGGTTCGACGCGGTCGTCGTCGGGCAGCCCCGGTTGCGTACCGCACTGCTCACAACCCTTCTCGCCCGCGGTCACGTACTGTTGGAATCCGTACCGGGTCTGGCCAAAACCTTGGCCGCCAGCACCCTGGCCCGCGCGGTGGCCGGCAGTTTCGCCCGCATCCAGTGCACCCCCGACCTGCTTCCGAGCGACATCATCGGCACCGAGGTCTTCGATCCCGCCACCACCCGTTTCCGCACCGAACTCGGACCGGTCCACTCCAACTTCGTCCTGCTCGATGAGATCAACCGTTCGAGCGCGAAGACGCAGTCGGCGATGCTGGAGGCCATGCAGGAACGACAAACCTCCATAGGGGGCGTCACGCACGCGCTGCCGGATCCGTTCCTGGTGCTGGCCACCCAGAACCCCATCGAGGAGGAGGGCACCTACGTGCTGCCCCAGGCCCAGATGGACCGATTCCTGCTGAAGGAGGTCATCGACTACCCCACCGCCGAGGCCGAGCTGGAGGTGTTGAACCGGATGGAGTCGGGAGTTTTCGACGTTGCCGGGCCTGCGATCGCCTCCATCAACGATGTGCTTCGCCTGCAACGCATCTGTGCCGCCGTACACGTCGACGAAACCCTGAAACGCTACATGGTGGAGGTGGTGAACGTGACGCGCCGCCCCAGTTCCTACCTGGACGGGGATCAGGCACGTTGGATCGAGTTCGGCGCCAGCCCCCGCGGCGCCATCGCATTCATGCAGGTGGCCCGCGCCGCCGCGCTGCTGGCGGGGCGTGACCATGCTCTGCCCGACGACATCGTCGGGATGCGTCACGCAGTGCTCAGGCACCGGCTGGTGCTGACCTTCGAGGCGGTCGCGGAACGAGTCAGCGTCGAGAACCTGATCGACGCGGTGTTCAAGGCGGTGCCCACTCCCTGATGGCTCTGCTGACCCGCTACCGGAACCAAGTTTCCCTCGCGCTGCGCCGCCCCATCGTGGGGCTCTTCGACGGCGTCCACCAAGCAGTGAACGCCGGGCGCAGCCTGGACTTCAATGACCTGCGCGAATACGTGCGTGGCGACGATGTCGCGGACATCGACTGGAAGGCCTCCGCCCGCAACGGCGAACTGCTGGTGAAACGACACGTTGCGGAACGGCGGGCGACGCTGCTGCTGGCCGTGGCGACGGGCCGGGACCTGGCGGGCATGGCCTCTCCTCGCGAATCGAAGCTGCGGGTGGCGATCGGCGTGGCAGCCACCCTGGGCAGCTTGGCGGTGGCCCACGGCGACTACGTCGGCCTACTGCGCAGCTCGGGTTCCAAGGTGCACTTGAGCCGTCCCTCGACCCGTCCGGTCGCATTGGAGCGAATGCTGGGTGAGATCGTGCGCACGGTCTCACCTCACTCCCCTGAATCCGATCTGGACCGGCTGCTGGAGGTCACGGCCGCATCCATTCGGCGCCGCGGAATGGTGGCGGTGATCTGCGGGGACATCGACATCGACCCGTCGCTGGAGGCGAGGCTGCGGCGCCTGAGCCGCCAACACGACGTGTTGCTGATCAGCATCGGTGACCTCGACCCGACCGTTCCCGCCCTGAACGGACGCATGGTCCTCGGCCTCGACGACGGGCGCGTCCTGCCGGAGGAACTGCGTCGAGATCCGGAACTGGCCGCGCAGCTGCGCGCGGAACGACAGGCCCGGCTCGAGCGGCGGTCCTCGGTGCTGACCGGGCTTCGCATCTCGCAGCTCTGCCTGGGCAGCGGTGAGAACGTGGTGCCGCGGGTACTTGATCTGGTCAGGAGGCATCGTCGTGCCCGGTGAACTTCTGGAGTTGCAACCCCCCGTCGCTCTTGCCTGGTGGTGGTGGCTCGTCGTCGCGGGCCTCGTTCTGGTGGCGGCTGTGCTGGTTTTTGTCACCTTCCGGCTGTGGCCGACCACCCGCACCGCGGCCGCTCCCGACGACTCGCTGGCCGAGGTGCGTTCCCAGGCACTGGAAGCCATCACATCGGCCCTGGAAGCCCCGACACCCCGCTTGGCCTGTCAGCGGGTGGTTGCCGCGGTGAAGGGTTTCATCGGTACTGTCACGGACGGGGACGCCGACTATTCCAGCCTCGCCCAGCTCAACTGGGCGGCCCGCCGTGACCCACGCCTGGAACGGGTCACGGCCTTCGTGGCCGGAACCCAGGCTGCCTGCTTCGATCCAGCGGTCTCGCCGGACGCCGAGTCTGTTGCGGAACAGGGCCGGGAGGTGATCCTGGCATGGCGTTGATGTTGCCCTGGGCCGGGCTGGTGGTAGCGGTGGTGGGGACCGCGCTGCTCGTCGCTGCCAGGTGGTGGCCGCTCCGACTCCGCCGCAGGGGAAAGGCGGTGCCGTTCGCGGCCGCCCAGAGATTCCGGGCCCTGCCGCGTTTCCGACAGCTCGCCAAGCAGCAGCTGCGCTGGCTGCTGCTGGAGACGATCTCCATGGTTCTCGCGGTGGCGGGGATCGCGATGCTGATTGCGCGCCCCGTCGAAGCCCGTTCCTGGGCCTCGGCCAAGGGCAATCGCGACATCATGCTGTGTCTCGACGTTTCGGGGTCCATGGCCGGAGTGGACAAGAATGTGTTGCAGGCCTTCTCGCAGCTGGCGGGACAGCTGGAGGGGGAACGCATCGGGCTGATGATGTTTGATTCCACCGGGGTGGTGGTCTTTCCGCTGACCGATGACTCCTCCTACATCCAGGAACAGCTGGCCGCCGCCGAGCAGGAAATCGGAGAGAACAACACGGTGGTCGGCACCCGGGCCGTCGACACCGGCACCTCCCTGATAGCGGACGGGCTGATGGGCTGCCTGGAGCGCTTCGACCACAGGGATCAACACCGCTCCCGCACCGTTGTCCTCGCCACCGACAACCAGCTCTCGGGTGAGCCGCTGTACAGCCTGGAGGAGGCCTTCACACGGGCCCGGCGCGATGAGGTTCTGGTTTTCGGGGTGATGCCCGTGGAAAATTCTGCATCCGCAACTCAGGAACTCACCCGGGCGACCCGGGAAACGGGCGGCGATACCATGCTGCTCGCCGAGACCGTCGACGTCACCAGCATCTCCGATGCCGTCGCCAGAACCCAGCGGGCGGCCCTGGCGCAACGGAGCCGGCTGGAGTCCGAGGAGTTCACGTGGCCTTGGGTGGGGCTGGCCCTGGTGGGTCTCGTCGCCGCCGCCACCGCCCGGAATCGGAGGGAACGGAAATGACGATCAACCCGAACTGGTTGCTGCTGGCGGCCTGTGTGGTGGCGGGGATACTGCTGGTGTGGCTGGACTGGCGCCGGTTGTCGTTGACGTCACTGGGCCGCAGGTTGGGTGTGGTGCTGTTGCTGGCTTTGGTGGCTCTGCAACCCCGCCTGTCCGGAAGCGACTCCTCCACTCCCCCGACCGCCGTTGACGTGCTGCTGGTGATCGATAGAACCACTTCAATGGGCGCCACGGACTGGAGCACATCACAGCCGAGGTTGGCGGGGGTGGCGGAGGACGTGGCCGCACTGGTGGCGACCATGCCGGCGGCACGGTTCTGCGTCGTGGCCATCGACAATGAAGCACGCGTGGTGACGCCCTGGACCACGGACGGCGCTTCCGTGGAAACCCTGGCCCGCACCATAGGTTGGCGCGAAGAAGGATACGGCACCGGATCGGACATCTCGGTGGGCAACGACCTGATCCACGGTCTCCTGACCAAGGCCGCCGCTGAACGCCCCCAGGCCTCGCGCTACCTGGTCTATTTCGGTGACGGCGAGCAGACCGCCGCGAAACCTGCTGCCTCCTTCGAGTCGTTGCGGCCGCTGCTGGCTGACTCCTTGGTGCTGGGTTACGGAACCGATACGGGAGCGACCATGGCCATCAGGCCCGGGACCGACGAACTGGTGAAACGGGACGGCATCGCGCAGCGTTCCCGGCTGGACGAGGCCGCGCTGCGCCGGATGGCGGGTGAACTGGGCGGCACCTATGAGCACCGGACCACCCCAGGCGGGCTGACGTTCTGGCCTACGACGGGCACAGGGCTGGGAGACGTGAGCGGACCCGCGACGGACCTGCCACCCGGCTGGTGGCCGGGCCTGGGGGCCGCTGCCTTGTTGCTGGTGGACCTGTCCCTGACCGCACGCGGGGCGGCCCGGATGCGTTCGGAGCTCCGGCCATGAACCGGCGCGGCTGGGCGGTGATTACGCTCTTGGCGACGGTTGTCGCGCTGACGGCGGCGGGACTCCTGGCGGCGCAATTGCTGCTCGTCACCATCGGGTTGCGGCATTGGGAATCGGACCGGCCGGATGAGGCCGAGAATGCCTGGTCGCAAGCGGACGCGGTGTCCGTGCTCAACCGCTGGGTACCGCTGTTCAACCGTGGAACCGCCCGCTATTCCCTGGCCCGTTGGGACGCCGCAGCAGAGGACTTCGAGGCCGCCGCCCGGATAGCTCCCGACGATGCGCAGTGCCAGATTCGCCTGAACTGGTCGCTGGCCTTGGAAGCGGGTGGAGACGGGCTGCGCGAGAATGACCCGGCCTCTGCCCTGGCCCGCTACCAGGAAGCACAACTCGTACTCGCACAGACCTCCTGCCCGGACGCCCCGGCCGCCAATGGCCAAGGGTCGCTCTCGGAACAGCAGAACGATTCCCAAAGCCGTCTCGATGGCAAGCGGAACGCGGCTCCGGCGCAGCAGCCCACCCCGCAGGAAACCGACCCCGATTCCCGCAGCAAGCGTCTCGAGGCCCGGGAGAAACAGGCCGCGGAGCAGCGGGCCCGCGCCGGGGAGAGCGGCTCCCCCACCCCCGCGGGAAAGGACGAGAAGACCTGGTAGCCCAGCCTTGGGACCTCCAAGGGTGGGGTCCCCATCGGTCTTTGCGGGAGATGTGCTAGGGTGCTCGCGACAGCGAGATCGGGGGAATCCGGTGCGAATCCGGAACTGACCCGCAACCGTGAGGGAACGTGACGTCCCGCAGTCGGAGTGCCCGCTCACAGTCGAAGCGAAATTCACCGTCGTGGACTGCGGTGAATCGGTCACCGATGTTGGGGCCGGGCTCCGCAGCCCAGAAGTCGAGGACAACATCGTGACACGCACGCGTAGATTCTTGACGGCCCTGCTGGCCACGTTCCTGGCCATCGCCGCCGTCACGATGCAACCAGCCCGGGCGGATGACAGCAATGCGGCCAGCGTCAAGGCCGCCGCCGACTGGATCGCCAGCACTTGGAAAAACACCCCGGAAGAGTTCATCGATGTGAGCTACGGGATCATAGCTCTCAGCGCCGCTGAGGCCCATCCCGAGACCGTCAAGGAGATGCTGGCCAAGCAGCAAAATGGTTCCGGCCAAGTCCCCAATCTAGTTGATCTGGCATTGCTCCTCGTGGCCGCCGATGCGGCGGGGCAGAATCCCCGCACCTTCTTCGGCTGCGAACGCGATCTCGTCGCTGAGCTGAAGACAATGATGGATGCCCACCGGGCAAAAGCCACCGAGGACTGGGGACCGTACCTGATCGCCATTGCTCTGTCCCGCTCCGGTGAGCCTGTCCCGGACTGGATCTTCAAGGCCATGACCGACAATCAACAGGGCGGCTTCGGCACCAATTCGAACGGCAGTTTCACTGCCGAACCCGAATACACGGGCTTGGGTATTTCCGCCATGAACCTGGTGTCGAAGAACTCGGCCAACTCGCAATCGACCCGCGAGGCGGCCAAGAAAAGCCTCGCTGACGCCATAGCCTGGGCCAAGGATCCCGCCAACCAGAAGACCGATACGGATGGCAACCATTACTGGGATGCCTTCTCTTCAACCAGTTCGACCGGCATTGTGGCGAGTGCTTTGGCAGAGGTCGGCGAGAACATTGAATCTCCCGCCGCCTATCTCAAGTCCCAGCAGGCAAAGACCGGAGTCGGCGCCTGGGCGAACAAGCACGATGAAACTGACGCCTCCCTGTTGGCCACCGTTCAAGCCATCATGGGGCCCGCAGGCAAGGGTTATGGAACCATTCGCAGCACCCAGGTGCCCGAACTCCAAAACTGCAATGATCCAACCCCGACGCCGACGCCAACACCCACAACGACGCCAACACCCACACCCACACCGACGCCAACACCCACACCGACGCCAACACCCACACCCACACCGACGCCAACACCCACACCCACACCCACACCGACGCCAACACCAACGCCTTCCCAGGACACCAGCTATGCCGGGCCCTGCAAGAACAATGAGGGCGTCACCGTGGTCATCGACTTCCAGAAGCTCGGCGGCGAGCCACAGGTCCGCTGCGCCACCGGCACCGTGAAGACCGGTATCGAGGCCATCCGCGGCGCCGGATTCACCATGGAAGGCGTGCAGCGCTGGGGCGACTCCTTCGTCTGCCGACTGCAGGGACGCCCCGCCCCCGACGAAGTCATTCCGATAGAAGGGAAACCGGGCTACACCGAGAAGTGCATCGACACCCCGCCCGCGGGCGGCTACTGGTCTTACTGGCACTCCAGCGACCAAGGCAAAACCTGGACATACTCGAGCGCCGGCGCGTCGTCCTACAAACCTTCGCAGGGCGAATGGGAGGGCTGGTCCTATTCCTTGAACGCCACCAGCACCACCAATCCGGAGCCACGAACCCAGCTGACGCTTGAAACCTGGTGCAAGACGCTGCCGGATCCGACTCAGCGCCCCGAGTGCAAGTCCTTCATCCCAACCCCCACGCCCTCGGTGACACCATCGCAAACAGCGAGCCCGACCAGCTCGGCGCCGCCACCGACCCAGCAACCACCCGATCCCACGGCCACAGCCACGGCCACACCCACCGGACATCCTTCCGCCAAGACCCCGGCCCCCACCGGCAGGTCAACATCCAAAACCCCTACCACCAAGAGCACCAAAACCCCCGTCCAACCCGGCCTGCCGAAGACCGGCGGGTGACCGATTGATGAAAACCTGGGTGGGGCACGCCTTAGTTGGGCGCGCCCCACACCATGTTTTAGAAACCCCTTTCGGGAAAATCGGGAGCCCCAGGAAAATACAGGAACCGGCGATGAACGCGGCCCGAAAAGTTCTCTCACGCGGACACACGTCCCAGTGAAAATTTCACAGGCCGACAAGCGCGAATCGGGCATGCACCATGTTTGGCAAAACCCCTTGTAAATCCACAATTACAGACAACCGCAAAAACCATTCCTGGAATGGCTAACTTTCGGTAAGATTTCGGAAAAGCCTCCAGGAAATCATTGACATCTCTCGCCCCGCGAGCCTAAAATCCAAACGTTTCCCGGATTCTCATCAACAACAATCAGGGGGTCAATGAAAGCAAGCAGGATACACGGAGCCAGCACATGATCGATTCGATCGGTGGCGATGCCCCGCGAAAACAGTCCAGCAAGACAAATCTCATGTTTCACACGGACATCTCACCCCTCAACCCAAACTGACCCAATCGTTCGGTATTCAATTTATTTCACCGTCGCGGATGATCGCCCCCGGACCCCGGGATCGGCATTCACGGCCCATCCTTTTGAGGAGAAACATCGTGACACTCACTCGTAGATTCCTGACGGCCCTGCTGGCCATGTTCTTGGCCGTCACCACCGTCACCACGCTGCCCGCCCGGGCAGATGACAGCAATGCGGCCAGCGTCAAGGCCGCCGCAGACTGGATCGCCGACACCTGGAGGAATTCTCCGGACAGCTTCTCCGGCGCCGGCTCCGTGGCCGATGGGATCATAGCCCTCAGCGCCGCAAACGCCCATCCGGACGTGGTGAAATCCATGATCACCAAGCTTCAGGAAATCGGCCCCAAATACGTCGAGGGCAATCCCGCCGGCCTGGCCAAGGTCATCATGACCGCCGACATGGCCGGGCAGAATCCCCGCACCTTCTTCGGCTGCGGACGCGATCTCGTCGCCGAACTGAAAACAATGATGAACGCCGACCACGCAAAGGCATCCGAGTTCTGGGGTCCTTACTTGATCGCCATCGCCCTGTCCCGCGCGCAGGAACCCGTACCCAGCTGGGTGGTCAAAGCCATGACCAACAATCAGCAGGGTGGATTCGGCTACTACTCGAACGGCACCTTCAACGCCGACCCCGACTACACCGGAATTGGCATTTCCGCCATGAACTTGATAAAGGGGAGCAATCAGAACAATTCGATCGTGAAAAGAAGGGCCATCCGCAGCATGAACAAAGCCGTTGCCTGGGCCGAGAATCCCGCAAATCAGAAAACCGATGCAGCCGGGAATCACTACTGGGCCACCTATTCCTCCGCCAACTCCACCGGCATGGTGGCCAGCGCCCTCGCGGAGACCGGCAGGAACGTCGAATCCCCCGTCGCCTACCTCAAATCCCAGCAGGCAAAGACCGGAGTCGGCGCCTGGGCGAACAAGCACGATGGCACCAGCGCCGACCTGATGGCCACCACCCAGGCCATCATGGCACCCGCAGGCAAGGGCTACGGGACCATCCGCAGCACCCAGGTGTCCGAACTCCAGCCCTGCGCGCGCTGAGATGTTCTGCCCCCTCGGGTCGATCCAGCACAAGAACCGGTGATTGAACCGGTAGTGCACCGGGTGGGGTGCGCCGTGATGTCAGGCGCACCCCACCTCTCGCTTTCCCGGGGGGCCTAGGAAGATGGAGCCATGCGACGTGTCCTCACGGTTCTCCTGGCGTGCCTGGCCCTGTTCGGACCACCGCCGCCCGTCGCACGGGCGGATGATCCGGAACCACCTCTACCGCAGCCGAGCACTGCGGGTTCCAACGCCATCGGCGCCTGTCTCGCGGCCGGACAAGTGTGGGTGGTGGTGATTGACGAGACGGGTCAGGTGCACGCCAACCAGTGCGTCGGCACCCCCAGCAGCGGAGAGCAGGCCCTGGCGGACGCCGGGATGCGCCTGGAGTTCGGACGTTCCCGCCTGATCTGCACCATAGACGCCCACCCCGCGAGCTGCCCCGGCAGGTTCACGGGCCAGTACTGGCACTACTATCACGCCCTTCCGGGGCAGGGCTGGACCTATTCGCAACAGGGAGCAGGTTCCCGCAAGCCGCCCCCCGGGAGCATCGAGGGCTGGTGCTACAACACGAGCGACCAGGAGAGTTGTTTTCCCCCGGAGCTTCTCATCACCCGCGGCGGCGAGGTGATCGCCCCGCCGGGCGTGGCCCAGACCAATCTGCTGGATCCTCCGGTGGTCGTCAAGGCACCGGTCTCCCTGCCCATCGAGATACCTTGGGGTTTGATCGCCGCAGGGGTGGGCCTGGCCGCACTGGTGGCAGTGGCGTGGTGGCTGCGTCGCCGCCGCCCGGACCCCGGCAGAAGTACGGATCCCGATGAGACCGAGCTGGGGGGTCGCTGATGGGACGGTTGTTGCCGCGCGTGGCCGGCCCGGAGCCCATCATCACCGTCCCAACCCCCGACGACCACACCGTGCATCCCTGGGCCTGGTGGTTGTGGGGGCTGGCAGCGGCGGCCGTCGCCAGCCTCACCGCCCAGTGGCCCGTGCTGCTGCTCACGGGGGCTGCGGTGACGGTTGTTGTCAAGATGCGACGCCCCAGGGCACGGTTCGGCTTCCATCTGGGTCTGGCCTTCTTCGTGGTGGCCACCCGGTTGTTCTTCCGCATCCTGTTGGGTGGCCCGTCCAGTGGGACGGCGCTGTTCGTTCTTCCCCAGCTGGAACTACCGGACTGGGCGGCGGGTATCCAGCTCGGTGGGCCGGTGACCGCTGAGGAACTGCTGGCCTCCGCCACCGACGCCACCCGGCTGGGTGTGATCATCCTTGCCATCGGGGCCGCCAGTTTGCTGGCCGATCCGCGCGCCGCTCTGCGGTCGGTGCCGGCCGCCCTCCACGACCTCTCCACCGCAATCGTGATCACATGCACGGTGCTGCCGCAGCTGGTTGCCGCGGCGGGCCGGGTGA
>ERZ773069.2280-NODE-2280-length-10116-cov-6.356028_pt1 | contig 10116 bp, 7 predicted proteins | sample MGYA00580619_ERZ773069 | MGnify/ENA primary metagenome ERZ773069 (study PRJEB29015, sample SAMEA2738007) | human oral metagenome | biome: human oral; feature: human-associated habitat; material: dental | place: China | collected 2108 ...
TTAAGCCGTTTCTGAAAATTGCATGTGCTTTTTTGTTAATATCTTCGTCAGTTTCATGGAAATATTCACGACGTTCTGAGTGGCCGATGACTACGTAGTGCACGCCCATTTCAGCTAATACTTTAGGTGAAGTTTCACCAGTGAAAGCACCAGCATCTTCAAAGTAGCAGTTTTCAGCAGCTACTTTTAATTCTGAACCTTTCGCATATTCTAATAAAGTGACTAAGTCCACTGCAGGAGCAGCAATAGCACTTTCTACGCGTTCGCCTGAAGGTAATTTACCAACAACAGCTTCCACAAAAGCTTGAGTTTCTTTTGGGTTTTTATTCATTTTCCAGTTTCCGGCAATAATTGGTTTACGCATATACACAACATCTCCTTTTAAATATTTAAAAATTATTTATCACTGATAGCAGCAACACCTGGTAGTTCTTTACCTTCTAGATATTCTAGAGAAGCTCCACCACCTGTTGAAATGTGAGTGAATTTGTCAGCGTAGCCTAGTGAGATTGCAGCAGCAGCTGAGTCCCCACCACCGATGATTGTAGTTGCGCCTTCAAGGTTCGCAATCGCTTCACATACACCGATTGTTCCTTTAGCAAAGTTTGGTAATTCGAATACACCCATTGGTCCATTCCATACAACAGTTTTTGCATCTTTTAAGTAGCTTGCAAATAATTCAACTGTCTTAGGTCCGATATCTAAACCTTCTTGGTCTGCTGGAATCGCATCTGAAGCAACGATTGTAGCTACAGCATCGTTAGAGAATTCTTTAGCAACAACGTTATCGATTGGTAACACTAATTTGTCGCCAGCTTTTTCCATAATTTCTTTTGCTAATTCAACGCGGTCTAATTCTAATAATGAAAGACCTACTTCACGTCCCATTGCTTTGAAGAATGTGTAAGCCATTCCTCCACCGATAAGAACTTTATCAGCTTTGTCTAATAAGCTGTTGATAACACCGATCTTGTCTGAAACTTTCGCTCCACCTAAGATTGCCACGAATGGACGTTCTGGGTTATCTACTGCACCACCGATGAACTTGATTTCTTTTTCCATCAAGAATCCAGCAGCTGATTCTAATTGGCTAGCAATACCAACGTTTGAAGCATGCGCACGGTGAGCTGTACCGAATGCATCGTTAACGAATAAGTCGCCTAAAGAAGCCCAATATTTACCTAATTCAGGGTCGTTTTTAGATTCTTTTTTGCCATCTAAATCTTCGAAACGAGTATTTTCGAATAATAAAACATCGCCTTCGTTAAGTGCATTAATAGCAGCTTCTAACTTTTCTCCACGAGTTTCTGGAACGAAAGTCACTGGTTTTTCTAACAACTCAGATAAACGTTCTGCAACTGGACGTAAGCTCAATTTAGCTTTGTCTTCTTCTGATTTCACTTTACCTAAGTGAGAGAATAAAATCACTTTCGCATTGTGGTCAACTAAGTATTTGATTGTTGGCAATGCTTGAACGATACGGTTGTCGTCTGTAATCACGCCATCTTTCAAAGGTACGTTAAAGTCCACACGAACTAAAACTTTTTTGCCTTCAACTTGTAAGTCTGTAACGATTTTTTTAGCCATAAAATAGCCTCCTACATTTTTATTTGGAGCGAGTGCATTACTCACATTATGAAAACAGGGCGAGGAAGCGAATGCTTCCATCGCCCTGAGAAAATAGATACGATTAGCTAAATCTATAGTTTAAATTATAGTTTTGCAAAGTATTCTAAAGTACGAACTAATTGTGCAGTGTATGACATTTCGTTATCGTACCAAGCAACAGTTTTAACTAATTGTTTGTCGCCTACAGTCATTACTTTAGTTTGAGTTGCATCGAATAATGAACCATAAGTGATACCTACGATATCAGAAGAAACGATTGGATCTTCAGTGTAACCGTAAGATTCATTTGCTAATTCTTTCATAGCTGCGTTAATTTCTTCAGCAGTAACTGGTTTTTCTAAAACTGTTACTAATTCAGTTAATGAACCTGTTGGAACAGGAACACGTTGTGCAGCTCCGTCTAATTTTCCGTTTAATTCTGGGATTACTAATCCGATAGCTTTAGCAGCACCTGTTGTATTAGGAACGATGTTTACTGCTGCAGCACGAGCACGACGTAAGTCACCTTTTGCGTGAGGTGCGTCTAATGTGTTTTGGTCACCAGTGTAACCGTGGATTGTTGTCATTAAACCTTCAACAACACCGAATTTATCGTTTAATGCTTTAGCCATTGGAGCTAAGCAGTTTGTAGTACATGAAGCACCAGAGATAACAGTTTCTTTACCTGTTAAAATGTCGTGGTTTGTGTTGAATACAACAGTAGGAACGTCATTTCCACCAGGAGCAGAGATAACAACGCGTTTAGCGCCACCTTTTAAGTGTAATTCAGCTTTTTCTTTAGAAGTGAAGAAACCAGTACATTCTAATACGATATCAACGCCTAGTTCACCCCATGGTAATTCTTCAGGATTACGGTTAGCAAGTACTTTAACTTCTTTACCGTTTACGCGGAAAGCTCCATCTAACACTTCAACTTCACCGTTGAAACGTCCTTGAGTTGAATCATATTTTAACAAGTGAGCCAATTGCTTAGCGTCTGTTAAGTCATTGATTGCAACAACTTCTAATCCTTCCACATCTTGAATACGACGGAATGCTAAACGACCGATACGTCCGAAACCGTTAATACCAACTTTAACTGTCATATAGTTTTTCCTCCTAGGAATTTTTATTTTATTTTTTGCGGGTTACCCCGTTCAAAACCAACTCTGATGTCTCCTTGTCAATCACAAACCAGGTGCGATCTACCGGAGCTAATTTGGCATATGCTTTTAAAGCAGCTGCCTTCTCTTCGCCTTCCACAACGGCAATCGAATGTGGAATCGTAGATAAATCACTAAGATGCAGCCCTACTCGTGGAATTTTTAACACCACATTTCCTTCTGCATCGAAGAAACAACCGAATGCTTCGCCAATTGCTTTCTTCTCTTTTAACGTAGCCATTTGTTCTTCCAAGAGGCCACGTCTCTCTCCCATAATAATAGCACTTCCAACGCTATATAACAAACACTCCGCCTTTTTCATGAGACCTATCGTCTTTGCGACGGAAGGTTCTTGCATTAAGGGCGTATAAGTTGCTTGTTGGACATGTTCTGGAACAAAGAGTGCTTCATGATGGGCACCGATTCCAGTTGCCATTTTTTCACTGACATTATTCGCCTGAATCAGCATCGATCCAAACATTCCCCCTCTTGCAGGAACAATTGTAAGGTCTCGGTTCACTGAAATCTCTTTTGTGAACCCTTCACTGACTCGGACCATCGTTTGACCACCCGTGATGGCAATAATGGAAGTTCCAAGTGGTAAAAGCACATCCATAATTTCTTGTACCAACTCAGATGTTTTTGCCGGATCATCTACAACTTTTACATACTGAACACCTAAGGTTTTAGCCACCTTATGTTCCACCAGACTCATCTGAATAAAGTTGTTTTTTAAATCATCCGAACGTTCTAATATAAACTCGCCAACTTCCGTAAGACGCATCCCTGAGCCTTGCACTTCAATGAGGTCTAATTTCTTCATCGCCTCACATTCATTACGCAGTGTTCTCTCAGACATTTGAACCACTTTTGCAAGTGCCCTACGCCCAATGGGTTGATACGTTGCAATAGCTTGTAAGATACGAAAACGCGTTTGAAGTGCAACCCTGCTTTCTGGGACCAACAAATGAGATAGATTAAGATAATTCATCGAAACCTTCCTCCAATCGCTTCCTAATAGGGTCTAATTACGTCCCACACTCTTTCTAGTATCTTTGAACGTCTATTGCTGAATACAAGTATATTTTACCATAAAACAATAAAAATGCAACTATACTCACATTACAAATTGGTTAAAATCTATGATGCACAGGGACATATTTCGTCCCGATTTGCTTGTTAATCTTTTCATGGCAGGTTTCTCCGTCGTCCATCACAAAAGAAATTTCTAAATGGGCTCCGACTTTTTGAGCTATCTTCTCCAAATATAAAATCGAGGGATTATGGTGTCCTGAAACTAACCGTGACAAATGTGCTGGTTTTATCCCAACCTTTTCTGCAAACTCGGTACGAGAGAGTCCGGACACAAGTCTCAACTCTGTAATCCTTGCTGCCATTTCTTTTAGAGTGAAATCTAAATCTAAGTCTTTTTCGTAGTTCACCCAATCGAATGACAAGCCTGCTATCGAACGCTTCAGATTTTGATCCATTTTTTTAAAGCCTCCTCTTTAGTATATACAACTGGAATGTTCAATTTAGTCTTCGTTTTATTCCCCCACATTTCGAGTATCGCAGGACTTAATCCTTCCTTATCCAACAGCTTAAGAGCAGCAAGCATTTTTATCTTCTCTTTATACGGTCTACTATCCACAAACTCTAACGTTCTTGGGTCAATCTGATGTTCTATTTTCATATTTTTCCCTCCCACTTAATCATTACCATATTTGGTAATTACCATATATGGTAATGTTGCTCTCTTCGTATACTTTTTTGCTCTCTTTTCAACAAAAAAGACTGGAAATCATTCCAGTCTTTTATACAAATCATATTTTATTTTTAACGATTTACGTCTACGTCTTTACGATTCATTAAAATCGCAAATCCACCTAATACGCTAAGAGCACCTGCAATCGTAGTAAAAATAGTCGCAGAAGTTCCAGTTTTTGGAAGATCAGCTTCAGAAGTAGTCGTGGACTCTCTTGGCGTCACTGTTGTTTCTGTAGTAGATCCTTCAGTCGTACTAGTTTCTGTTGTTGTTGATGAAGATGTTGGCATTTCTGTTGTCGTAGATTCTGTTGTAGACTCCGTTGTCGTCGTTGAAGACGTTGTAGATTCAGTCGTTGTCGTTGGTGATTCTGTTGTCGTAGTTGTGGTAGTTGTTGGCGCTTCTGTAGTCGTTGTTGTAGTTGTAGTAGTTGTAGTAGTTTCTGGTTTATTCACTACATCTTTACGAACAACGCCATTGGCTGCATCCGCTACGTTTACTGTAATCTCTTCCTCGGAGAGAACATATCCGGCTGGAGCTTTTGTTTCTTTAATCGTGTATTTTGGTTTGATTAAACTATCAAATGTTACAACGCCGTTAGCATCTGAAGTTGCGGTTTTCACTAATGTTCCTTCATAGTATAATCCGAATTCCGCACCTTGTAGTTTTTCACCAGTGTCTGATTTTTTCGTTAATTCCACTTTGAAAATATTACTTCTTGCATTACCACCATCTTCTTGGTAAACAATTTGAGCATCTGCTACCGATTTCCAACCCGTCGAATCTTCCATCGTAGCGTTGTTATTTAAAAGCATTCCATTTGCTGGAGCACCTAGTAAATCCACATCGTATTTTACATAGTAACCACGGTTTGGATTAAATGGTTTTAAACTCAACGTGAACGACTTGCCATCTGCTGAAAACTGTGGACTATAACTTGCTGTTACGTCTTCTTGATACCCTAGACGAATAGAATTGTCTGTTGTATCTGTATACCAAGTTCCAGATATCACTCTAAAGCTTGATTTATCAATCTTCGCATTTTCGTATTGAATTGTATCACCAATCATTATATCCGTAAAATTAAGATAATTTTGGTTAACATATATAATGTAATGTAACTTGCTATTATCGTTTGGATCTTGCCAACCAGATTTAGCGAAATCTTGAGGTTCCATTCCGGCAATCCCAGTATAATTGACAACTCCTGAAAACATTGGAGTGTGGTTTACGGTTACTGTTAAAGGAATTTGTTGTGCTGTACGCGCTACATTGTGGTCGATACGAACCGTCATAGTGAAGTTCCCTGAGAAACTTGCACGCTGTGTTACATAGTTTGTAAAGGTTAATACAGCTTGTTTACTTGTAGAGTCAATGGTTGCATTCGCTACTACTTGTCCGTTCACATCACGAATTTCAAATGATTTTCCGACAAATATTACCTCTTCAGGCAATTGAATCGTTGCAGTATCTCCTGGCTGTACTTGACCATTATTAAATGCAAACTCTGCATTTAAACGAAAGTTCTCCCAAGAACCAACGCCCTGAGTTAAAGGTTCTCCTTGGCTATTTTGTATATCTATTCTTGTAATCACATTATCCACAACCGCAGATTCTATTTTAGGTTGTTGAAATATTACAAAAAGAGCAACCAATAATGTCATTAAAAGAACAGTTAACTTCTTGTTTTTAATCATTTTTATCCCCTTTCTCCTTACTTTTTTCACAGATAACACGCTAAAAATTCACATAGATCTCAGGTGAAAAAAGAAAATTCAATTTAGAATAAATCTATTATACACGAATTTATTTAAAATTTAAACCCTCATCAAACCAAACTTGCATAACTCCTTAAAATTAGGTACACTATTATTCGAATGTCGCCTTAGTGTAGTGGATATCACATAAGATTCCGGTTCTTATAACAGGGGTTCGACTCCCCTAGGCGGCTCTAAAATCATTGATTCAATAAAAAAGAAGCAGAAATTTCTGCTTCTTTTTTTATTTATCTATTATTTATTGAAAGCCTCTTTTTTTCTAAAGAAAAGAAGAGTTGTTGCTGAAAGAATTAGCATCATCGCTACCATAACAGTATTTCCAACAGATGTTCCAGTATTTGGCAACTCTGTGTCCTTTTGAGACTCTTCCTTCGAAGTGTCCTCAGAAGGGATTCCGTTGATGACGCCTGAATTACTTGTTGAGTTTTGAGTAGTGCTTAGACTATCCGTTCTAGACTCTGTCGTAGTAACTGTTGTTGAAACAGATGTTGTTGTCGGAGCTTCCGTTGTCGTTGGAGCTACTGTTGTCGTTGGCGCTACTGTTGTCGTCGGTGCTTCCGTTGTTGTAGGCGCTACTGTTGTCGTCGGTGCTTCCGTTGTTGTAGGCGCTACTGTTGTCGTTGGTGCTTCCGTTGTTGTTGGTGCTTCCGTTGTTGTCGGTGCTTCCGTCGTGGTCGGCGCTTCCGTTGTTGTTGTCGTTGTCGTAGTTGTCGTCGTAATCGGCTTATCTTTTAAGTTTAAAGACACCCCATCTTTTCCAAGAACCAATGTATACGTTTTGTCATCGATCTCATATCCAGCAGGTGCTTTTTTCTCTTTAATCGTAAAAGTTTGACCAACATATTTTGCATCAAATGCTTTTGAAGTAGCAATCCCTTTTTCATCCGTTGTTACTTCAAATTTTTCACTATCTGGATCTGTAATTTCATATACTGCACCAGCAACAGGGTTTAGTTTAAAGGTATCTACTTTTACAATTCGAATTTGATACGCAGTTGACGCAACAATCGTCCCTGAATACAAAGAAGTGGCTGTTGCTTCAAAAGCAGTTCTTGTAACATTACTTCTTTGTGTTAATAATGTCCCATCTTCTTTAGCAAGAGTAATAACATTTTTTACCTTATCACCATTATTTGGTGTCGTAGTATCATAAGTTACATAATATTTTTGAGAACCATCTTTAAAAGTCACACTAAAATTCGTATAATTTTCATTCCAATTAACGGTATATTCGACCCCTTCTGTTAATAGAACCGAGTCTGTTTGAGTCGCAGATGTTCTATCTGTTAGAGAAGGAGAACGGTACACTTTTAACGATTCTGGAATATATTGAATAGCTGCAACACTTGGGTCATTTGGTAAGTCATCGTTTAATACCAAGTTAGGGCCGTAATCTTGTCCCCCCGTATTTACACGAACTCTCCATCTTGAAAGGAACTGACCAGAACTTACTGAACCAATTTCTTTTAGCTTATCAGAAGTCCAAGAAATTTTTTGGGCTGTTCCCCCATTTTTTGCGAAATTTTCATATCCAACGGTTGGTCTTGCTTGTTGTGTCGTTGTTGTATGGGTTTGTTCAAAAGTCTCTACTAACGACTTAGAATCTAATACTAATTTATGATTCGTAAGGTCTTTTTTGTATAAAAAGTTTAGAGAAAAATTCCCATTAACATCCTTAACGACGTTAGCACCCTTCGCTTTTAAGTACTCCTCTAGATTTTTAAGAGTAACCGTGATGGTACCCCCTTGTTCGTCTCCATTATCGTTAAACTTCAAATCCGCAATTGTCACATTAGTAGTAGGGTCGACTAATTCCATATCATTATTTCCGTATAATGATACAGGTGCAGGAATATTTATTTTAAAATTATCACCATTTGATAGATTTCCATTATATCTTGACAAATCAAAAGTCATTCTCAAACGATATCCTTGATTCGTTCTTAATTGATACACTCCATCTTTGTCAGGTTCTAATGTATTGTCTAATTGATCTAATAAAGTAACACCTGTCACGACTTTTTCAAGTTCTTTTACTTCAGAAGCAACGGATTGTTCCTTTGCTAAAAAAATTAATGAAAAGAGTGACATTACAGTAACAAATAACATGAGCCATTTTTGTTTTTGTTTCATATTTACCTCCCCTTCTATAAATAAACATAATAATATAGAATAATATACAATTTTATTAGAGTGAAGTCTATTGATATTATCTCGCAAAAAAGAGGTAAGAAGAATTTTCTCTTACCTCTCATCATTTTGAAACTAGTTTCTGTCTGTAGGATTCTTATAATGAAGAAAAATCCCAAATATCCGTTGCCAAACCTTCATAAAATTCTGGCTCATGGCAAACCATTAAAATGCTTCCCTTATATTCTTGTAAGGCGCGTTTTAATTCCTCTTTTGCATCAACGTCCAAGTGATTTGTCGGTTCGTCGAGTACAAGCACGTTTGACTCTTCATTCATCAACTTACAGAAGCGCACTTTTGCTTGTTCTCCCCCACTGAGTACTTGCACTTGGCTCTCGATGTGCTTACTGGTTAATCCGCAACGAGCGAGCGCTGCACGTACTTCTGGTTGTGTCATCGATGGGAAAGTATCCCAGATTTCTTCTAAGGCAGTCTTACGGTTTCCTTTTGGCGTTTCTTGTTCGAAATACCCAAGATCGATATAGTCTCCACGTGTTACTTTTCCATTCAATGGCTTAATAATTCCTAATAAACTCTTGAGTAGTGTCGTTTTCCCAATCCCATTTGCACCGACGATGGCAATCTTTTGGCCACGTTCCATTTCAAGATTCACATGCCCTGTTAATGGACGGTCGTATCCAATCACTAAATCTTCGGCTTGGAAGATGTAACGACCAGGAGCTCTAGAAGTCTTGAAGTCGAATTTTGGTTTTGGCTTCTCACTGGCTAATTCGATGACTTCCATCTTATCCAGTTTCTTCTGACGTGACATCGCCATATTACGTGTTGCCACGCGCGCCTTGTTCCGGTTTACGAAATCCTTCAAGTCCGCAATCTCTTTTTGCTGGCGGTTATACGCCGCTTCTAGTTGCGCTTTCTTCATCGCATACACTTCTTGGAACTGATCATAGTCCCCCACATAACGGTTCAGCTCTTGATTGTCCATATGGTAAATCAAGTTGACTACACTGTTTAAGAATGGAATATCATGCGAAATTAGAATAAATGCATTTTCGTATTCTTGTAAGTAACGTTTTAACCATTCGATATGTTCTGCGTCTAGGTAGTTTGTTGGCTCGTCAAGTAATAAAATATCTGGTTTTTCTAATAATAGTTTTGCCAGTAATACTTTCGTACGTTGACCACCACTGAGTTCACTCACGTCGCTATCCATCCCAAATGCTGCAACGCCTAATGCACGAGCTACTTCATCGATTTTCGCATCGAGAATATAGAAGTCGTGGCTATCTAGTCGCTCTTGCAACTCTCCCACTTCTTCGAGCATCGCGTTCATCTCGTCTTCGTTTGCGTCTCCCATTGCCATATACAATTCATTGATACGCGCTTCTGCTACAAATAAATCGTCGAAGGCTTTTTGAAGGACACTGCGAACCGTCATGCCTGGTTCAAGGACCGTATGCTGGTCCAAGTATCCAACTTTCACATTTTTAGACCATTCAATTTTTCCTTCGTCGGGTTGTAATTGACCTGTCACGATATTCATGAAGGTTGATTTTCCTTCACCGTTTGCTCCAACGAGTCCGATGTGTTCCCCTTTTAATAGACGGAAGCTCACATCATTGAAGATGGCTCTTTCACCGAAGCCGTGTGT
>ERZ773069.2286-NODE-2286-length-10092-cov-16.690844_pt1 | contig 10092 bp, 3 predicted proteins | sample MGYA00580619_ERZ773069 | MGnify/ENA primary metagenome ERZ773069 (study PRJEB29015, sample SAMEA2738007) | human oral metagenome | biome: human oral; feature: human-associated habitat; material: dental | place: China | collected 2108 ...
ACCGGCGCGCCACGGAACGGGATGCAGGACAAGGCGACATTTGCTGTCAATAGCGACGCTATTGACAGCAAATGGCAACGCAGTCATGCGCCCGTTGCGGGGATGTGACGGCCGCGGGGACTTGTTCAGAGGATCCCAAGAGCACTCAGCACGCCCCCGGACGCCTTCAACCGAAGCACGGAACCTCACCCCGCCCTTTCCATGGTCCATGCGACGTTGACTGCATTAGCTTGAGGATAAAGAAATGCCGGAATTGCCTGAGGTGGAAACAACGTTGCGAGGCATCGCCCCGCACATCCAGGGCAAAAAGGTGGCGGACGTCGTGCTGCGCCAAACCAGGCTGCGCTGGCAGGTCAACCCGAACCTGGCGGAGATTCTGAAGGAACAGGAGGTGCTGAGCTGCCGTCGGCGGGCGAAATATCTGATTATCGGTTTTTCAACGGGCAGCCTGCTGATTCATCTCGGCATGTCGGGCAGTCTGCGTATCTTTACGTGTAACGATGCACGGATTGAACATCCCGACAAACACGACCATGTGGACATGGTGTTTGCAGACGGCACGGTGTTGCGCTATCACGATCCACGCAGGTTTGGCGCGATCTCCTGGCATGAAGGCGCTGCAGAACATCATCCGCTTCTTGAGAAACTGGGTCCTGAACCGCTTTCAGACGACTTCTCCGCCGACTATCTTTACCAAAAACTCAAGACGCAAAAGCGAGCAGTCAAACTGGCCCTGATGGACAATGCCGTCGTGGTCGGCGTGGGCAATATTTATGCGAACGAAAGCCTGTTCAGATCGGGCATCTTGCCACACCGCCCTGCAAACAAGATCAAGAAAAAGGAATGCGCCGTCCTGGTGGAAACGATCAAGGCAGTGTTACAGCGTGCGATTGAAACCGGCGGCAGCACGTTGCGAGACTTCGTCAACAGCGACGGTAAAAGCGGCTATTTCCAGCAGGAATACACGGTGTACGGCAGACACAACGAACCCTGCGTCCGTTGCGGCAGTTTGGTGCAGAAGGAAGTCCTGGGGCAGCGCGGAACGTTTTACTGCCCGAACTGCCAGAAATGATTTTTGAACCTTTCAGACAACCTCTCTGCAATCCATATCTTCCGAAAGCTTTGTCGATATAGGTTGATATAAATCTGACAAGAAATGAAGGATAGTCATGCACCCACAAGAAGCCTCTACTTTAACCGTTCGGGCAGATTGCTCCGCCGGACGAGACGACTGTTCCGAATCTGTGCCCAGCACCAGACAGCCTTACCCATCTAAAGCGAAGTTCAACAGAGCAACTGCGACACCTACTATTTTCCGATCTCACGAACATTCTTTGAATGAATACAAACTTCCATCACTCTGGTTTATATCCAGCAACAGATCAACAGCCGCTCTCGCGCCCTCTATTCTTCATGGATGCCAAAAGCTCGTTTTGCCTATCCACTGCAAGACCATTCCACCAACTGACAAGCACCAGCCTAAGCGACAACCACCAACAATACAAAGACGCCTCGGAGTAACAATCGCTATGCGACAAGAGGCCGTGCGCCATTTCATTCCTTATATTTGAATAAAACGGACTGCACAGCAGATACTTCAACTCAAACAACAGATCTTCCCCAAAAACCTCAACCGCCTCAGGACATTTCACGAGAGTACTTAACCCATTCTCCGTGTCCACGCCATCTTGCGCAGTTGTGCTAGTAGAAACCCCCGCCTCCTTCAAATGCACCCTGACCATATTCTCTATCTGGGGAACAAGAACATGAAGAGCAACAACAAAATCCCCCTCATAACCGGCATGCAAGCCTATCGCCCACATCTTCTCCCGACCACCAGGCACAAGCGAAGACTCGCGCGCCAAATATTCAAAATCATCAACAGTTAACCAATGTTCATTTCTTATCACCAATAAGGCGTGGTAGATAAACCCGTACGCATGAAGATTGACATAAATCCTGAACTGCTCCGCAGCAGCACATTCAACAGCCTTGTCTTCCTTTCCGTAGGAACTGACAGGAGGGTGCTTCGCGACCAAACGCCCATCACTGGAGAAGCGACGCCCCGGAAACATCCACCTTATGGGATGGCTTTTCATGATTGAAACAGCCTGATCTCTTACCTTGCCAGCCCCGGGAAATGCATTACCAATAACAAACATAATCAACGCACTTATCACGTCTTTCCCGCTCACCCCCCTCTTCACCTTCTCCACAAACTCGGTCACATCAGAAGAAATGCAAACCTCCTGCATTCCTTCTGCGACACTAATTCCGATTTCTCGTTGACGCTCTATAAGCCGATCAATCTTATTATCAACATCCAATCCACTTCTTTGCTCTCTAGGGATACTTCTGTATTTCTTTATGGCAACCTCCAGCCGAGCACGTGCTACAACCGCCCCCTCTGCACTTAGGCACTCCTCCGCCTCTTCCACATAGAGATCAGCAGCACAGACCAAGCAAATCGCCTTTCGATCAGGAACTTTTGCAAGCTCAAACCATTCAGCGGCCTCTTCAAGGATCTCTATCTTATAACCTCTACCTTTATTAGCTCTATTTGCGATAATCTCCAACCGCTCTGCCACATCGAAAGTCCGCTCCACATGCAGACGCCTCTCTCTCAGCACACGGGCAACTCCCACAAGAAAGCCTGCATCAAGATCTTCACCCGAAAGCAAGACATCAAGAAGCCTATGTCTTACGAGATCAACCTTGCCCAACTCTCTCAGCGAAATCGACAAAACAATCGCCCGAGTCCAGGACGCACTTACATAAATCCAAGACTCCGGTGACAACGGCAAATTTAAGTAGGACTCAATTGCTACCAACGCACGTATTTTGTTCTTCGGCTTTTCCATTAACCAAAGCAACTCAGCCAAACGAGCCTTGACGCAGACATCATCGACCACATCGATCAGCCCTCCAAGAAAGTACACCTGTTCTTTTGACAGATCTTCTGGTAATAAGCTTCGCCCTTTAGGACCTACAAACATTGGCTTGAATGGGTTTTGTTGAAGTTCCGGGCATAACACCATCGAGCAGAGCCCTGCCAGAATAAGAAACGCTTCTGCATGACTAGACTCGCCAGAGCTCTTGGCAAGCTCAGCCGCCTTATTGAACTCCTCGCGGTAAGCCCAATAGTCGAACCCACTGCTCGCCGAAGAAATGGCGTTCTTGTACAGATCTCCTTGAACAAACCCAGAGAAGTCAAAATCGGAAAAATCAAAAACGTCTTCTTTCACGACCATCATCCTATAGACAGGAACGCGTAGCCACCCAAAGCACAGCAATACAAACAGCAATCACGCCAGGACAACCCCGACAACTTTAGAGCCATCAACAAGAGCGTCTGCCCCTTGCTCGTTCTGGGTATTCTGCGATGAATCAGGCCCTGACGCTGTTGTGGCCGCAGCACATGGAGACAGGCGCTTTCCCGTTGCCACCGGGCAACGCTCAGTAGCCATCCATCATTCACATACCGCCACACGGGAGCCGAACCGGGCAAGATGAACGTACATCATCCGCTCCTGACCGGAGACCCCGATGCCATTCGCGCTATTTGCCCTATCAAGACGCCTGCCTGCCGTTCATGGCAAAGGGATCTTGCGAGTCTGGCCAATGCTGCTGGGCTGCCTGCTCGCCACAGCAACCGTCCAGGCCGCCCCTTCATCGACCGCCCCCAGTGCGCAGCCCGCCTCCCCGCCCACCATCGCCCCCCGCACCGACGGCCTGCCACGTGAGCTGCAGGAATGGGTGCCCTGGGCGATGCAGGGGCACGAGATGCTGGCCTGCCCCAGCCGGCATGATCAGGCAGGCAGCCGTGCCTGCGTGTGGCCCGAGCATCTGGCCGTGGTCATCGACGGCCGGCAGGCGCGCTTCACGCTGGCCGTGACGGTGTACGGTGCGCCAGCGGCGGTGATGCTGCCGGGCGAGGCGGGCAGCTGGCCCACCGAGGTGCGCAACCGTCAGGGGCAGACGCTGGTGGTGACGGGCAGCAGCGATCAGCCGCAGGTGCTGCTGCCGGCCGGACAGCATGTACTGACGGGCACGCTGCAATGGCAGGCCGATCCGCAACTGGTGCGGGTGCCGGCCCAGGTGGGCACACTGTCGGTGGTGGCCAATGGCAAGCCGGTGGCGGCGCTGATGGACCGCAACCGGCATGTGTGGCTGAAGGCATCGCGCCCGACCGCAGAAGCGGATGTGATCAGCAACACGATGACAATGCTGGTCCGTCGCCGGATCGACGACGGGGTGCCTCGTCAGGTGACGACCCACTATGAACTGAACGTGGCTGGCCAGCCGCGTGAGGTGGAGCTGCCGGCAGCACTGCTGGCCAACAGCATGCCCCAGGCGCTGCGCAGCGACCTGCCGGCGCGCCTCTACCCGAACGGCCGACTGCAGGTGCAACTGAAGCCCGGCAACTGGCACCTGGAAGTGGATGCCCGCCAGATGCAGCCCACGACCGAGCTGGCGCTGCCGGCCGGTGCGCCCGATGAAGAGATCTGGTCCTACGAGGGGCACAACGATCTGCATGTGGCGCAGGTGGAAGGCGTGGAAGCCGTGGACGCGCAGCAGGCGCGTGTGCCCGAGGACTGGCGTCAGCTGCCTGCCTACCGGGTGGGCGCCAAGGACAAGCTGCAACTGGTGTACCGGACGCGCGGCAACGAGCATCCGGAAGCCAGTTCGCTGAAGCTGGAACGGCAGTGGTGGCTGGATTTCGACGGCCAGGGCATCACGCAGAAGGACATGCTGACCGGCACGCTGTCGGCCCCGTGGCGCCTGCAGCTGCAGGGACCGGCGCAGCTGGGCCATGCCCGCCAGGGCGAGACGGCGCTGCCCATCGGCCTGCTGCAACCGGCTGCCTCCTCCGAACAACCGCATGACGCGGCCGATACAGCCCCCGGCGTGGAGCTGCGCAACCAGAAGCTGACGCTGACCACACTGGCGAGGCTGGAGTCCCGCAGTGACACGCTGCCGGCCAATGGCTGGAACACGGTGCTGGATGGCGTGGAGGCCAAGCTGCAACTGCCCCCGGGCTGGACGCTGCTGGCGGCCAGCGGCGTGGACGACGTGACGCCGGCAACATGGACCTCACGCTGGCGTCTGTACGATTTCTTCTTCATGCTGCTGATCGGCATGGCGGCGTACCGGCTGCTACGGCCACTGCCGGCCACCACGGTGATGCTGGCGGCCTTGCTGAGCTGGTATGACCTGGAGGGCGCCGGGGTGCTGATCATCCTGCTGCTGGTGCTGCTGGCCTGCCAGCGGGTGGCCCCCAAGGGCTCTACCCCCGAAAAGTGGCTGCAGGCCGGCAACCGCGTCCTGTGCCTCTTCCTGCTGCTGGTGCTGGCGCCCTTTGCCGTGAACGAGGTGCGGCTGCTGATCTATCCGTCGCTGGAACATGCCCGGGTGCGTGACACATCCGGCTACTACTACGTGCAGGCTCACCGCCCCGACGCTGACAGCGAAGTGGCCACCCTGCAGAAACGGGCGCGCAGCCGTGCCATGGCCGATCTGTCGTCGATCGACTCGATCGACGACGACGACGTGAAGCGTGGCAAGGCGACTGAACCGGTTCGCCACCAGGGCCGCATCATGCCGGTGCAGACCGGTCCCGGCGAGCCCGGCTGGTCGTGGAATGCCTACACGCTGGAGCTGCATGGTGACGTGCAGCCCGACCAGACGGTGACGGTTCACCTGCTGCCGCCCTGGGGCACGCGCATCCTGAAGATCGTGCGGCTGCTGGTGCTGTTCGGCAGCCTGTGGGCGCTGTACCGGGTGCTGCCGGGCGGCTTTCTGCCCAAGCGGCCCCAGGATCCTGAAGCGGGCCACGGAATGGGGACCGCCAGCACTGCCACGACAGCCACGACCGCGATGCTGGCGGCCCTGACGGTCCTCACTCTGGCTTGGCCGGCTCAGTCGGTACAGGCGGCCTCGGGCTACAAGGCCGAGCAGCTGGAAGCGATCCGCGAGCATCTGTACCCGGCCCCGAGCTGCCTGCCCCACTGCGCGGCCGTGGCCCAGACGCGCGTGAAGGCTGATGCCGAACGATTGACACTGCAGCTGCTGGTGCATGCCCAGGCCACGGTGCAGGTGCCGCTGCCGGGCCATGACGGCGCGGACAACTGGCGGCTGGAGCGCGTGCTGCTGAACGGCCAGCCCGCCACGACACGACGCGAGGCCAGCCGTCAGGGCGACGGGCAGGACCTGTGGGTACTGATGCCTGCCGGCATCCATGTGGTGGAGCTGCAGGGTACGCTGGGCCAGGGGGCGCATGTGCGCCTGCCGCTGCCCATGGCACCGCGCATGCTGCAGGTGGACAGCACCGTTTGGACAGCAGGCGCGCTGAACGCCCAGGGGCTGCCCAATGACGGCGTGCTGACGCTGACCCGCAAGCTGGACAAGGCGGACGAGCCGACCACGAAGCAGCTGGCCCATGTGCCCGACGCCCTGCCCGGCTTTGCGCTGGTGGAGCGCACGCTGGTGATGGACGAGCGCTGGCGGCTGGAAACACGCATCTCCCGGCTGTCGGTGAGCCAGGCGCCGGTGAAGGTGCGCTTTGCGCTGCTGCCCGGCGAATCGGTCAACGACGACCGGGTATCGGTGCGTGATGGTGTGGCCGAGATCGAGCTGGGCAGCGCCCGGCGCATCAGGCTGGCCAGCACGCTGCCCATCAACACGGACTTTGTCTGGCAGGCGCTGCCGGCCATGAACCAGATCGAGATCTGGACCATGCGCTACGGCACCACCTGGCACCTGCGGTGGGAGGGCATGGCACCCACGAACTACGTGCAGGACGGCCAGCTGGTGCCCTGGTGGCAGCCGTGGCCGGGCGAGCGCCTGCAGGTTCAGGCCCTGCAGCCCACCACGGTCAGCGGCCCCACGCTGACGCTGCAAGGCCATGTCACGACGCTGACCCCGGGTGCACACAGCACGCTGGCCGAGACCACGCTGCGCTTCCGCGCCAGCCTGGCCGGCACCCAGCGCGCCACGCTGCCGCCTGGTGCGGAACTCCTGGGCATGCGGCTGGACAACGACGAAGTGCCGCTGCAGGCGCGCGACGGCCAGCTGGAGCTGCCGGTGATTCCGGGTGAGCACACCGTGACGCTGCGCTGGCGCGTGCCGCAGGGCACCGATGGCGCCTTCAACCGCTACGAGACGCAGCCGCTGGCCCTGAACCTGCCGGGGGTGAACGCCACCACGCAGCTGAACCTGCCCGAAAGCCGGGTCGTGCTGCTGGTGGGGGGCACCGGCATCGGACCGGCCGTGCGCTTCTGGGGCTTCTTCGTGCTGCTGGTGGCGGTATCCATGGTGCTGGGTCGCCACCGCACGACACCGCTGGGCATGCTGGGCTGGCTGTTGCTGCTGCTGGGTGTGGCCCCCATCTCGCTGTGGGGCGCACTGGCCGTGGTGGGCTGGTTCTTTGCGCTGGCCTGGCTGCCCTCGCCGCAGCAGCTGCGACGCCTGGGCTGTGACGAGCAGGCCGCGCGCAGCACCATGCCGTTTGCGCTGGGGCTGTGGACACTGTTCGCCGCCATCGCGCTGTACCTGACGATCCAGCGTTCGCTGCTGGGCTATCCCGACCTGCTGGTGGGTGGCAACGGCTCCACGCCCTTCGAGCTGAACTGGTACCAGGACCGCTTCCAGAACCAGCCCGACGCCGACTGGGCCATCTCCATGTCGCTGACCGCCTACCGGACGATGATGCTGGCGTGGTCGCTGTGGCTGGCGTTCTCGCTGCTGGGCTGGATCCGCTGGGGATGGCGGCGCCTGGTGGAGAGCGGCTATGTGGGCCAACACCCGGATGGCACACCCGGAGGCACGGGGGGTACCAAAGGGTCCGATGGGCCGCACGGATCGGGAGCGCCAGGCGTTCCGGGTGACACCAAGGGCACGGATGGTGGTTCCAGCGCCCTGAGCCGCGGCCGCCCCACGGCCACCAACAAGGCCGCTGCCAGCCACGCCGTCGCCAGACGCGATGTCACGCCAGAAACGGCCGTGGACCCGGATCGTTCCAAGCCACAGGATTCGGCGGCTCCTGCCGGATCCGTCAACGTGGCCGGATCCCCCCGGGCAGAAACGATGGCCACGCCGGACGATGTGGCAGCAGCCCCTGTGGCCGTGGAGGGCTCGGCAGCGGACGGTACGGCAGCAGAACTGAAGGCAGCAGGCGCCACGGCCCTAGCTGCCCCCGCCCGCGAAGCCCATGCAGGCAGCGCGTCTCAGGCTGCCACGTCCACGGTTCCGGCTGTCCGACACCCCGCCGCCCAGGGGATGGGTCCTGCGGCCCGGCCGCCCCAGCCACCCAGCGCGCTGCGCAAGCTGGTCAAGGTGTTCTTCTGGTTTGCGGCCGTGCTGAGTACCCTGGTGATACTGGGCCTGGGCTTCGTGTTGCTCAACTACGGCCGCTATCTGTTCTGAGAGATCAGGCAGGCCGCCATCGGGCAACCGGGGCGGCCATTTGACCTTTTTTGGCAGGGATGCGCGCAACGATCCGTCATGAAACACGGTGTTTCGTACGGCCTCCCCGTATAATGCGACCCATCGGACCCATTCGGGGACCAGGCCGCCATGGGCGGCTGGCCCGGGTGGTGCCGCACCGGGCCTCTCTCGACAGGGCATGCCCCTGCACCGTCACGACAGCGTTCAGGCACTGCCCCAGGGCACCCTGCCTGTCGGCGTATCAGCCCGGACAACCCAACCAAGACCTATTGTCCTCCTTCCCTCATCTCAACACGGCCCCGCCGACCGTTCCCGCTCCCGTTCCGGGCGCCGGGATGGCTTGTTGCCGGGCTGGAGCCTGACATTGAACACTGACACATCCTTTCCCGGCCTTGGCCTGGCTGACCCGCTGCTGCGGGCGCTGGCCGACGTGGGCTACACCAACCCCACCCCCATCCAGGCCAAGGCCATTCCCGTGGTGCTGACCGGCCGCGACCTGCTGGCCGCCGCGCAGACCGGCACGGGCAAGACCGCCGGCTTCACGCTGCCCATCCTACAGCGGCTGCTGGACAACCCCATGCAGACCCGCAAGCCGGGCCGCCCCCGCTGCCTGATCCTCACCCCGACGCGTGAACTCACTGCGCAGGTGGAAGAGTCGGTCAAGGCCTATGCCAAGTACACGCGCATCCGCTCGGTGCTGATCTTCGGCGGCGTGAGCATCAATCCGCAGATCCAGGCGCTACGCCAGCCGGTGGACATCCTGGTGGCCACGCCGGGCCGGCTGCTGGACCACGTGCAGCAGGGCACCGTCGACCTGTCCGGCGTGGAGATCTTCGTGCTGGACGAAGCTGACCGCATGCTGGACATGGGCTTCATCCACGACATCCGCCGCGTCATCGCCAAGCTGCCGGCCAAGCGCCAGAACCTGCTGTTCTCGGCCACCTTCTCGCCCGAGATCCGCTCGCTGGCACACGGCCTGCTGGACAACCCGGCCGAGGTGGACGTGGCCCCGCGCAACACGGCCTCCGAGCTGGTGGCGCAAAGTGCCCACCTGGTGCCCAAGACCCGCAAGCGGGCGCTGCTGTCGTACCTGATCGGCTCGCGGCGCTGGAAACAGGTGCTGGTCTTCACCAAGACCAAGCACGGCGCCAACCGCCTGGCCGAGCAGCTGGGCAAGGATGGCATCGAAGCGATGGCCATCCACGGCAACAAGAGCCAGGGGGCCCGCACCCGGGCGCTGTCGCGCTTCAAGGACGGCAGCCTGCCCGTGCTGGTGGCCACCGACATCGCGGCGCGCGGGCTGGACATCGACGAGCTGCCGCACGTGGTGAACTACGAACTGCCCAACGTGCCGGAAGACTACGTGCACCGCATCGGCCGTACCGGCCGGGCCGGTCACGAGGGCACGGCCGTGTCTCTGGTGGACCGCGAGGAAATGAAGCTGCTCACCGGCATCGAGCGTCTGATCAAGCGTCAGATTCCGCGCGTGGAAGTGGAAGGCTTCACGGGCTGGCAGGCTCAGCCGGGTGATTCCACCGACGACATCAACGACCGTCCGCCGCTGCCCCCGGGCCAGCGCCGGGGTGCTGGCGATCATGTAGCCGGAACGGAAGGGCAGGTCATAGGAAAAGACGACGTTGCCGGCTG
>ERZ773069.2289-NODE-2289-length-10088-cov-7.468753_pt1 | contig 10088 bp, 4 predicted proteins | sample MGYA00580619_ERZ773069 | MGnify/ENA primary metagenome ERZ773069 (study PRJEB29015, sample SAMEA2738007) | human oral metagenome | biome: human oral; feature: human-associated habitat; material: dental | place: China | collected 2108 ...
AGCGATTCCTCAGATGAACAATCCCCCGCCGCACGCACTGTGCGACGGGGGATTTCCTGTGTGCATTTCGTCAGATACAACTGACAGATTTTTAGTTTCGCCTATTTTGTCAGTTATAACTGACAAAAAGTCAATTTCTCCTTGTATGTCAGTTACAGATGGTCTAAAATAATCATATCAACAAAACAAAGAAGGTGATCTGATGATTCCACGCAAACACTACATTGATCGAATCCGCCCCTTCATCGATAAGGACATCGTCAAAGTCCTCACGGGCTTTCGCCGCTCGGGAAAATCCGTCATGCTCGAACTGATTCAGCAGGAACTGCGTGCGCAGGGCGTACAGGCAGCGCAGATCATCGCGTTCAACTTCGAGTCCTTCAGTAACGCAGCATATCTGACCGCCGCCGCGCTCTACGAGGAGCTGACGCGCCGCATCGCGGAGACGGCAGGAAAGGTCTACCTCTTTTTCGACGAGATTCAGGAAGTCGCGGAATGGGAGCGCTGCATCAACTCCTGCCGCGTCGATTTTGACTGCGACATCTACATCACCGGCTCGAATGCCAAACTGCTCTCAGGCGAGCTTGCCACCTATCTCGGAGGGCGCTATGTCGAGTTCGTTATCTATCCGTTTTCCTTTGCCGAGTACATCGAGAGCAGACCGGCGCAGGACATATCATCTGCATTTCACGCCTACATCGAGAGCGGCGGCATGCCCTTCCTCGCAAATTTTGCCAACACGCAGGAATCCGCGCGGCAATATCTGCGCGACATCTACAGCTCCGTCGTACTGAAGGACATCGTGAAGCGCAGCAGCATACGCGACGTCGACCTCCTCGAGCGCATCATTACCTACGTCATGGCAAACGTCGGTCACACATTCAGCGCGCGCAGCATCGCAAACTATTTCAAAAGCGAGCAGCGAAAGGTCGCCCCCGAGACTATTCTGAACTATATCCGCGCCGCCTGCGATGCCTATCTTTTTTACAAAATCAGCCGCGAGGACATCGTCGGGAAAAAACTCCTCTCCGTCAACGAGAAATACTACATCGTCGATCACGGACTCAGAGAGGCAGTCTACGGCAGCAATACGAGAGACATGGATCAACTGCTTGAGAACATCGTCTGCATGGAGCTCCTGCGGCGCGGTTGGCACGTCACCGTCGGCAAATCCGGCGAGCGCGAGATTGACTTCATCGCCACCAAAAGTGACAGGCGCATCTACATCCAAGTCACCTATCTGCTCGCCACAGAGGAGACCATTGCGCGCGAGTTCGGCGCGCTGGGGAGCGTACGCGACAACTATCCGAAATACGTCCTCTCCATGGACGAATTCAACCGCAGCCGCAGCGGCATCCTCCACCACAATATCCGCGATTTTCTGCTCGATGAGGCGTGGGGGTAAATGCCTGCAGCAGAGGATTTCGTTTATTTTTCAAACAAACGATTGCCTTAATAAGAAAAAGATAGTATGATATACAATAAATTATAACAGTTTAATGGGTGGTGATTTTCGTGGCAACTGCCGATCAGGTAAAAAGCCTTGTAAAAGCATATATCGATCGTAATGACGATAGATTCAAAACGATTGTATTACAAATTGCCGCCCATGAGGCAAAATTGGGACACGATAGCGTTGCACGCGACTTAAAGTCACAAATAGAGAAGCTCGGCAAGAGAGTCGCAAGCGTGGTTCAGCTCACACCGCAGAATCCCATGCTGTTATTATCGCTGCCCAAGCACGATATATCCGAGCTGATCGTTTCCGATGAGATCACCGAAAAACTCCAACGCATCCTGAACGAGTACCGCAACCGTCACAAACTTCACTCCTACGGATTAACAAACCGACGCAAAATTCTAATCGAAGGACAGCCCGGTACAGGCAAGACCTTTACAGCAGCAGCCATCGCCTCGGAGCTGTCCCTCCCGCTCTATACCGTGCAAATGGACAAGCTTGTCACAAAATTTATGGGGGAAACCAGTGTAAAACTGCGCCAGATCTTCGACAGTATCAATTCGCTCACCGGCGTATATTTTTTTGATGAATTTGACGCCATCGGAGCAGATAGAAGCCTCGATAATGAAGTCGGTGAAATGCGGCGAATTCTCAATTCTTTCCTCCAATTCATTGATCAGGACGTTTCCGAAAGTATCATCATTGCTGCAACGAACAATCAAAGACTGTTAGATCAGGCACTGTTCCGACGCTTTGACGACGTACTCCATTATACCCTGCCAACAGAAGACGAAATCCGTCGCCTCCTGGAATACAAACTCATCAGTTACGACAAACATTTCAAAATAACAAAGCCACTCTTAAAAGCCGCTGACGGTCTCAACCATGCGGAGATTGTCAAAATCTGCGACGATGCCATAAAAACCTCCATCCTAACGGATCAGCCTTTTACTGCAAAACAGATTGCGCATCTATTGCAGGAAAGGAGAACTGTCTATTCCTATAAGGAGGCGTGATACAAATGGCTGTAGACAAAAAGAATATTTTTCTCTCCAATACTGCCGTACCATACCCCTATGCTTCTCGATCCTACCCTCCAAGCAAAAACTACCCACAGAGAGATCCGACCGCTCACGCAGCCTATATTCAACGAAAGCTATCCGAATGCTATTCCGCCCACGCTCTTACACAGCGTCAAGTGGCAGCAATTCGATATAAGAACGGTCTTTATCTCGAGGTATCAGGCGCTGCCGGATGCGACTTTGCTTCAGAGGCATTGGAAAACCGCAAACAGGGAATACGCCTCGTAAATATAAGCACGGATATGCAGACCCAAACGGAAAAGGCAATCGTCTACATTCCGGAGGGAAAAGAATCCTATCTTATCAAAAAAATTGAAAAATATGCCAACGAAAGAACAGCTAAAAACCATCCCAGGTATAATGAATTAGTCAGCAGCATCGAAGACATCAAATTAGCGCTGTTTGAATCCTTTTGGCTGGATGCCCCCGATATGCGCCCCCGTAAAGAACCCGTCTGGTGTGAACTTTGGCTGCGATTTGGCGAACATGACGAATCCGCAGAGACTTGGTATAAGGCTGAAAAAGCCATCACCTCAATGTGTCAGGATCTCAACATCCCAATCAACGAAAATCGTATCGTATTCCCGGAGCGAATCGTAAAACTCATATATGCAAATGCTTCCTCCTTAAAGGCACTCATTGACAGCTGTTCTTTCGTCGCCGAGATACACCGAGCGCCCGCACCCACATCCTTTTTTGATGAACTGTCAAACACCGATCAAAAAGACTGGGCGAATGAGCTGCTCTCCCGTACAACATTTGAAAAGGGGATCGTTTCTGTATGCCTCTTAGATACTGGTCTGACATGGGCACATCCATTATTGGAGCAGTCTACGGATATAGAACATATCCAAGCTGTTGACACTGCTTGGGGAGTCCACGATCATCAAGGACACGGCACAGAGATGTCCGGCATTGCATTATACTACGACCTAAAGCAGGCACTGCTTTCAAGCGCTCAACTGAAAGTATCTCATGAAATCGAATCTGTAAAAATACTGCCGCCTGCAGGAGAAAACCATCCCGAATTATATGGTGCTATCACGGCGCAGGCAGCAGCTCTTGCTGAAATCGCCAACCCAAAGGCAAAACGCGTCATCTGTATGGCAGTGACAGCGCCTACCTATAACACATTGGACGGAAGCCCTACCTCTTGGTCTGCCGCAATCGACAGCATTACATCCGGTGCCGAGGAAAATGGTGAGAAACGCCTCTTCGTAATCAGCGCAGGAAATGTAGACCCAAGTGAATTCCACTCGATTCCATACCCGGATGCAAACATATTGCACAACGTCGAGAGTCCGGGACAATCATGGAATGCAATCACTGTTGGGGCTTATTCCAACAACAGCAAAATCAGCGATCCTGCCTTTCGCGGATTCAGTCCGCTTGCAAACGGAGGCGCACTGTCACCATACAGCGCAACATCTCAAGGATGGAACAAAAAGTGGCCAATAAAGCCGGAAGTGCTATTCCATGGTGGAAATGTCGCTTCCAACGGCATAGACTACAGCGACTGTCCCGATCTTTCATTGCTGACAACGAATTACCGTCCACAGACAAAGCTGTTTTCAACAATTTGCGCAACAAGTGCCGCCACAGCTCAGGCCGCACATTTCTGTGCCCAGCTGCTCAACGAATACCCGAATATATGGCCGGAAACGGTGCGTGCTCTAATGATTCACTCTGCCAGTTGGACAGACGAAATGAAGCAGCAGTTTTGTTCTGCGAACACAAAAACAAAAGGCAGACGAAATCTTTTACGTTGCTGCGGATACGGCATCCCGAATCTCCAAAAAGCAATCCAGTGCATGAATAACAGTGTGAACATGGTGATTCAGGGAGAATTGCAGCCATTCGAAAAAACAGATCACCGTGTGAAGATGAAAGATATGCACCTGCACACACTGCCTTGGCCGAAGGAAGTCTTGCAGACACTAGGGTCAGCCCCTGTTACATTGAAGCTGACACTGTCCTACTTTATCGAGCCGGGGCCGGGTGAAATCGGCTGGAAGGACAAATATCGCTATCCATCCTGCGGGCTTCGTTTTAACGTGATCAATTCCAACGAAACAGAAGAAGATTTCAAAAAGCGAATTAGCACAAAAATGCGCGGTGAAGATATAAATGACAGCGGCGACGGAACAAGCGGCAGTGACCGTTGGTACTTAGGCGCAAGCAATCGTGATGTCGGCTCCATCCACTCTGACTTTTGCGAGCTGAGCGCCGCAGAGTTATCTGACTGCAATCTCATCGCAGTATATCCTGTGGTGGGATGGTGGAGAGAACGCGCCTACTTAAAACGTTACGATAAGAGCATCCGATATGCCCTCGTCGTTTCTCTATCAACACCAAGAACCGATGTAGATTTATATACGCCCATTATCACGCAGATTACTCCTGCCATCGAGATTCCAATTCCGACACGTCCCCCCGCATAACACAAGAGCTGTATATCCAGTCTTCCTCGGATATACAGCTCTTGTGTTTTTATTCGCTCAAGAATATTCCTCCAAAGGATCTCTATTCTCATCCCGCTCGGCATCCTCATCATATTGATCAGCCAACGCACGCATTGTCGCCGCAAAACGGACAAAGCCTGCCATTTCAACAGCCTTGGCTTTTTCTCTGTATCCGCGCGCCAGTTCCCTCTCTTGAACCCCATGAGAAAAACTGTGAACACCACGCTGATTCATAAGCGCAATCATAAAGTTACGCCTCATTGTCTCTGAGCCTCGCTCATTCAAAACGTCAGCAACAGATTTGTGAATCCAAAGTCCACAGGGATCTGCCGGCGCGTAGGTCAGTACCTTCCCAATCTCCACTTGTGCAATTTCATAATGTCCGCTTTCTTCTGTGAGCCGGCGCGCCTCCGTAATCCAATTACGAAAGACTTCTTCGTTGAACGAACCGTCCTTTTGGAGCCCCGGACAGGTACGCCAACGATCCAAGAGCGTATATGCGTGTTCAGCAAGTGATTGTTTCTGCTCATCCAGTTTCTCAATGGTATCAGCAGAATCATTCTTCGAGCGAAATGCATATTTTATCATCTCTGCAAAGAATGCCGGATCAGCGGCAAGACGTTTCTCAAGAGCAACTGGAACATCTCCTGAAAGGCAGTCAAACCAAGGAAGAAAATTCCATTCAATCTGATACAGAGCCTCTATATCGACAGAGGTTGATGATTGAAGCCGCTTAATTAGCTCAATCGTATCATAACGCCCCAATTGCTTGATCTCTTGAGGATGCTCTAACACCGCTATCAACGCACGTGTCACAATGTCCGGATCAAAGCCCTCCTCATCACCGAGCGCATAGGTAAAGCAGGTCACGGCTGCACCTGCACGACCATATGCAATGAGTTTCTCTATGACAAATACGTCCTCCCATTTCCATACCCCCGTTCGCACATCTACATGCTTCCAATACAGCTCTTCATGCGATTTGCCCAAATACGATGATACACGTTCCCAAATTTCCCCTTGAAATGGTAAAAGCAGGAGAAACTCTGCACGAAGTGGCGTCTTCCAATTTCGCTGAAGCAACTCATCGACCCATTGAATCCCCCGTTGCCAAAATCGCGCCCAGACAAATCCTGCAACAACACGTTTCACCACTTCATCATCAGCAGGTAGCTGACTTGGCAATATCTCAGCTTCAACACGATCAGACGCAATCACCCCCAGCGTTTGACCGACTTTATACGGCATCGCTGTCTTTCGTGCAAAGTCTAAACATCGAGCAAAATCCCCATCGCCCATAATCTCAGCAAGGGCTAAGCGACGCTTTTCATCAAGACGCGCCCTCCATTCCTCACGCGGTTCTTTTCCATCAAACAGATCGGGATCACTCTCTGAAAAAAGATAACGGTATCGCAGCATTAGGTCAGCAGGCGTGATATCGTTTGCGATCTTCTCAATCTTTACAAGGGATTCTTCAGGAAGAGCCCACTGTGCATCTCGAAATTTTCGATGATGCCGCACAAGGCTGTTCATTTTCTCCCAAACAATCACACGCTCCGATAGAGGCAGTCGGATAATATGCTCCGATGCAAAATGTTTCAAGATCTCCTCTTGCGTCTTCTGTGGCAGATCCGAAAGCCGGTCTGTCAACTCCAAAAGTCGCTCAACATCCGAACACGCCATTTCCACAGCTAATTCGGCCAACATATGGATTTGTGCCCAGTACTCACTGACAAGCACACCATCTTCCCAATCCGCTGGAATAAAGTTACGCCACACGGGGCGATAGCACCCACTGGTAGAGCCAAGGCTATGTGGAAGTAGCGAAAGCAATAGTTTCCACCCAACATTGGGCTGTTCCTTTAAAACAACTTTGATCGCAGCCATTCTCTGATCAAGGGATGCCGTTGTCTGTACATGCCAAGGAAGAAAAATATCGGCAAGCGATTGTGCCGGTCTATTGCTATACCGCCCTCCGGGATCGATGGATGCAAGATCCGCCAAAATGACAGCAACTCTGGCAAGATAGTCATGACTCCATGCGAGACATTCCAAGCCCCAAAGCAGCCCGGTCATATAATTGCCGCCAAACAGGCCATCCCCCTCTTGCATGAATATAGCACGAAACGGTGTATTTTCCAGATCTTCAAGAGCTTCTTCCACAGCATCCAGGAATGCTTTCGGTGCTGCTTCAGCAAGGAGTGGCATAAGTGTATCAAGACCTGACCATCGCACCCAGTCGGCCTCATGTAGGAGTGTGCGAACCACATGTGTTGCAACAGCTTCTGCCTTTCCATGAGAGCACTGCTCCAACTTTTCGGGTCGACTCCCCATAAGTGCAAGGGTTTCAGCAATTCCCTTTCGAAGTCTCACAGAATACTTAAGTTCCTTACCTAGAACATTAGCGGCATAACGCTCTTCCTTCGGCAGATCAAATTTCGGATCTCGTTCACCGAGAACCAAAAGTGCCATTTCTTGGAAATGCTCCAAATCCTCATCTGAAAGTCTGTTTCCTAGTGTGTTCCATGCTTCCCCACGTGGAACGATCCGCCATTTTCCATCAAGCCGAGCCAGCGGGGTATCTGCATGAGATAAGATAGATCTCAGTTTTCCAAGCCCTTTGCGCCCTTCTATCTCCAATATGTTTTCCAGCACTTGAACATCTGCTGAATTTCTGTCACTCCATCGCCCCAGCAGATTTACTCTTGCAATATCATCCGCACAATCCCATTTTGCATAGCGTGGAACAGAGCCCCCCAAAATATATCGCCGCAGTGCAGACAATCTTCGATTCCCGATTTGTGCAAGCTCTCTGGCTCGTATATCAGAGAATTTCTCATTCCTTAGAATTTCTTCAATTTGATATTGGGTTGGACTTGGGAGTTTAACCACCTTAGCGTTAGGATCTGATAGTGAGCCAAACAACGGTATGACTAACCTGTGTCCTCGATTTTCAGCAAACACACGCAGATCTTGCCGTTCTGAGTCCAAATCTAATTCTGTGTCGGCAACAAGGATATGCGGCTTCCTCAGTCCTGCTATAGATTTCCATGCTTCTGGTTCACTGATAAAAAGACATTGGTTTGCATACTTTTTTATCTTTTCATCTTTACTTGAAGCAAAATAAGCAGCAACAAAATCGTTCACATCATCTTCACTTTCAGGGCAGATAAAAAGGCATTGTTGCTTTCCTGTAAAAACTTCCTCCAGTGCACGGCACGCGTTTTCTCTTGTAGCTGTATAAAGTGAAGGTGGCAACAAGGGAGCAGCATCTTGCCCTCGACAAAAATTTTCCTTCCAATACTCCATAGGGGTTGTGATTCCACTTTCTTTTGGGATGATCCCAATCTTTGTTGCTAACCATAGAGCAATCGCCGGAAACTCTCTTAACCAATCAGCAAGTTTAACCCCATCAACGATATGAATTTCTTTCCATCCGGCCTCTGCATGTTCGGCAAGCCATGCTTCCTCCCAGCTCCCGGATGAACGTGGCGTAACAAATACAAAGCTGGTGTTTCGTCGTACACTCTCTTGCACTTGTTCGGTTCGTTTAATCAGATCTTTAGTCGCTTTGCCCTTCGGGTCAGCACCCGTTCCAATCTCCCAATAGGAACGCCCTTCAGGTACAAAGCTCAAATCGTTATAAGTACACTCTACGACACCATCCAGCCCTTGCTGATTTATACTATCACCATAAGGAATACGGCACACATCTCCTTCAGAGATTGACTGTCTAACCAAATGATAAACAAGTTCAGGTATCACGCCTCGACTGATATAAGAATTTGCATAGCGTGATAAATCCTCAGCGGTTATAATTTTTGTACACTCCATGTCAAAATCACCTCATATTTATGAAATACTCGTTTCTACGTAAATTATACTTCAAACTATCAAGAAAGCACAAATAGGACGCGATATTGCCGTTTGCGATGCAATATCACGTCCTACACTACTCTGCTACTCCTCAAACCCCGCATCCTTCGCGCCGAGTGTGCGTGCATTCTCGGAGACGGTGCGGATGGTCTGGGGGGAGAAGCCATTGTCACTTTCGGCCTCCACTTCGAGGGAGATGCTGACGCGTGTGCCGTCCTCGGAGGTGAGGTGGCGGATAACCTCTTCGACATAGTTCTGAACGTCGCGGTTGATGCGGGTCGTATCGAGCGCAGCAGAGAGGAAGAAGCGCCGTTTTTTTGCAGCTGCAGGAGCAGACACCGCAGGCATGGGATGTCCATACGACGATGTGCCATCCGCCACACTCCCATGCGCAGTATCGACGGAGCCGAATACGCCCCCCGTCATGTCGCTCTGCCCGTTGCCGCCATACGGGGCGGCCATGTGGTCTCTGCCCGATACCGCAGCATCCATCTTCGCCTGATGCTTTGCTGCATCCTCGGCAAGCTGTTTTTGCGCGATCGCCATCTTCACGAGAAGTGCGGACTTATCGACGTGTGAAACCGAACAGTTCAGCTTCAGATCGATGTAACACGTGCCATCGAATCCCGCTGCGAGGGCAAAGTATTGATCGGAGTTCACGCCCTCGCGAATTGCCTGCATGAGCACCTCCTCCGATGCCAGACGCGGGAGATAGCAATAGGTACACAGCTGCTCCCACAGCGTCTTGACCGGCAGATGATCGGAGGATGCCCACAGCAGACTGTCCAGCTCCATCTTCAGCAGCATGGGTGCCCAGCGCGGAATGACCGCCTCATCCGTCCGTGCCTTCTTTGCCGCCTTGGTCACAATGCTCTCATCACCGCCGATACGGGGCATCTCCCACTGAACGGTCTTCACATCCGCCGTCTTATCCACGTACGGGATCAGCAGCCAGCAATACGCCTCCCGCAGATGCGCATCTACCGTATCATGCGCTGCACGCAGACTGCTCTCCGTCTCGCGGTTCTGCGCGGCATCGAGATTCAGCGACTCGCGGTCATTCTGAATCGACTGCCACGCGAGATAGAGGCGGACATCCTGCTGCAAATCATTCATCAGACCCGCGTCCGCTGCGACAAAGAGAAGCATATTGCGGCGGATGCCTACCTGAACCACGACAGCTTCCAGCTCACGCGCAGCGAGGATGAC
>ERZ773069.2296-NODE-2296-length-10078-cov-4.020553_pt1 | contig 10078 bp, 7 predicted proteins | sample MGYA00580619_ERZ773069 | MGnify/ENA primary metagenome ERZ773069 (study PRJEB29015, sample SAMEA2738007) | human oral metagenome | biome: human oral; feature: human-associated habitat; material: dental | place: China | collected 2108 ...
TGGATGTGGGCAAACTCGGCGCGGCGCAGGTTGGCGCCCAGACCCATGGCAGCACGGGCCGAGAGGCGCGCGTAGCCGCCGCCCAGGGCAAGCGCCGCCAGCGCGCAGCCCAGCATGGCCGCCCCGCGGGTCCAGACGATGGAGGCGTCACCTGTCGCGAGCCCGTCATCGATGATGGAGGCCATCAGGAGCGGGATCAGCAGCTCGAGCACCGACTCGAAGAAGACGCAGATGCCCGCACCCACAAAGTCACGCCGATAGGGGCCAAAGCTTCGCGCGATGAACGCAATGTCACCCACGGACGGCCACCTCCTTGCACCGAGCCAGGACGTTGCTCTCGGGCGGAGGCACTCCTTGCTACAGGGGATTTCTTTAACCGATTTTTCTAATCGATTTCTTTGTCACCCAAACGATATGCCTGTTGGCTGGCATGTCAACTCATGTGGTGATGCGGTGTACAGAGACTGCCGTACAATCGAAGAGAGCTTTCGTTGATAGGCGGGAGGATCCATGGACGCAAAGTCGCTCGGCAGCAGAATCTCGAGTCATCGACGCGTACTTGGAATGACGCAGGCTGCCTTGGCACAGATGCTTGGCGTAAGTGACAAAGCTGTAAGTAGGTGGGAACGAGGAGTAGGGTTCCCCGACGTTACATTACTTGAACCCTTAGCAACAGCCTTACAAATTGATTTGAGCGAATTAGTTATCGGCCCATGCGAGGTTGGCGCCTGCACCGAGGATGCCCACACTGAAACGGCTGATGCCGAGGAATCTAACGATAAGGGTGCCAGCGTCGAGGAAATCTCGAAAGACACTCCTCTTAATCAACCATACGTAGACAGAGTGACACAGTCAGGCATAGCTTTGCGGACTGATAGGCTATCGAAAACATCAACAGCACCAGAAAAGAGACCGACGCTAGGTAAAAGACGACGTCTCGTCAAAGCTGCTGCATATACTGCAGCAGCTACGTTTACGGCATTAATTGCAGCGTCTGCTGCCATCAGCTTGAGATCTCCATCAGAGGAGAATGTAATCACATCAAACACGACAGCGGGAGGTTTCATAAACTCCGAGGGGCATGACGGCGTACCGTCAGCAAATACCAGCTCAAGCAACAACTCAAACGATAAATATGTATCCGAAGAAGACGGGGAGCTTGCACGTGAACAACAGGAATGGCGTGTTGCAAATCATATAGACACGAGCGAAGACCTAGAGTGGGATGCCGTCACACGAGATGGTATAACCGCTTTTGCTGCAGAGGTTAAGGTTCGTAATGTCTGTCAGACATCGTGTGATAAAACATTCGATCCTGACCTAGTTTCTGGCATAACAAAGCTGCGCCTCTCTGAGGACAAAGCGCAGCTTCAAATCGAAATTCAGGGAACATATATCGATGGCTCACACGGTACCTGCACGGCGATAGTAGTGGGTAACGAAGCAGAGCCTTACGTGCAGGAGCTACAAATCAGACATGTATAAGAATAGGTATATCTACCATACCTTGTAGTTACACCTATACCTTGAAATATTTCCATAGTCACCTTTGGGCGAATATCCCATGTATGATTCAACGAACGAATCACTGAGACGTGCATATGAGTGTGTATAAGTAAGTTTTTTATATGTCTTTAGAAACCCCGATACGTAAGATCCACTCGCGCTAGATGGCTTAAAGTTGCAGTAGGTATCAAGAACGTCTGCCATCGGAGCTCTAAGAATAGGCGACGCAGCATAAGCCGTGCTTGGAATAGAGAGCGCTACGCTGGCGGCAACCAAGAACGCTCCCCAAATTACTACAAACCTACGAGATATACACTTTGTTGATGACATCATTTTTTACCTCTTCTCAACTTTTTTCAGTTTCCGCACTAGCTGCTTGCCCCTCCTCTCTCATCCCGTATGTCTCCTCAAACACGATGTGTGAAGGGTTGTCCCGCCTCACGAGCACCGGGCCTTCATGAACGAAGAGAATGAGCTGGTCGCAAAGCTCGTCCACGTTATCAAGCAAGTGCGAGGACATAACAATACAGGTGCCATTGGCACGTAGTTGCCGGATGAGGCTCGAGAGCAGAAAAGTCTTTTGTGGGTCGAGTGCATTCATGGGCTCATCAAGCAGCAGATAGCGTACCTGCGCCATACGCGCCATGGCAATCGTCACCTGCTGGCACATGCCCTGAGAGAGCTTCGTGACACGACGGTCGAGAAAGCCCGAGATCCCGCACTCGCGAGCAACATCATCGACATCCAGCGACGATTGCCAGGCGCTTCTCGCAAGCTCGAGGTGCTCCCGTACCGTTGCCCCTTCGCAGAGCATACCGCCCTCACCGGGAACATAGAGTGCCATGCGCCTGAATGCCGCATCCTCACAAGAGATACCATTGGCGGTTGTCGCACCGCGCCGCAGGCAGATTCTCTCGCCCACAAGAGCGCGCATGAGAGTGGTCTTGCCGCAACCGTTCGGCGCGATAATGCCGATTGACGAGCCTTCTGCTAGTACTAGGTTCACGCTGGGAAAGAGCATCCTGCCACGATACCCTACGGCTATACCATCTGCCACAAGCGCGTGTTGTGCAGCAACTTTTGCATGGATTCCGGATTGCGCATGTGCTGCTGCGTGGGCATTCTCGCTGATAGTTCGTTGCACCCGAATGCGAGACATCGCGCCGCGCACTACGAGTACAACCACAGAAATAAGGACCGTACACGCTACCAGCACCACGAGCGCATCAAAGATCGTCAGTCTCTCCAACGGCATGCTGTCGTGACCGATTGCGTACATTGGGCGCCCCACAATATCCGAAATACGCAGGTATGTGATAGGCAGCCAACGAATACTGCCCGCAAGAGGCGAGGTGGTACCAAACAGATCAGGAACCATGGGCGATAGCGCAAGGACGCCCGCCAACGCAGCCCCCACAACAGGCCTTCTTGTAGCAACAAGGGCTGCGCAGGACACAGAGCTCAAGAAAAGGGTCGACGCTGCCACGAGCACAAGAATCTTAAGCGCCATAGCACCTAGGGTCGTGGTGACGATCTCTCCTCCCTGAAACAGTGCGATGGGATACTCGGGACTGCCAAGCCCATTGCGCAGCGCAAAAGAAACAAGACAGGGCAGCAGGGAAATTAAAGCCACCATGATGGCGACGAGGGACGAGGCTAACCACGCATCGAAGAAGTAGCGCCACTCAGGCAAAGGAAGCCGACCCGCCAGACGGTCCTTGTCTATCGCCCTTGCGCAGAGCGCTGCCGTCGCGATGGCAGGGACAAGCCACAATGTACCCGGTACCCACGAGAAAGCATCAACGAAGTAATAAAGTGCCGTCTCTTCTTGCACTGAACCGAACACCTGCACACCATCGTACGAACTAAGTAGGTGAGCGTAAGTGGAGAGAAATTCCATATCCTGCCTGTCAGCCGAGAGGTAACCTGCGTCATACTCCTTCAGCTGCACGTCATAGTAACTGGCGAAGTAGCTTAGACGTTCCTGGTCACTTTGCGCGGAAACCACACTGCGCAGCAGATCACGCTCCTTGTTGGTATATGCCAGCAGTTCTGCGGGAGCCGTATCGTAGGCTCCAGAAGACACACCTTCATCAAGAATTTGCAGGGTTTCTCGCGCGCTCGCACTATCAAAGTTGTAACTCATCCCACTTGCGTCGAACATGAGGGGCATGGCAAACGCGAGTGCAAGGATAATCGCCAGCGCGTAAGGAATGGGATTTCTCAGCAGGATGCGAACGAGGAACCTGGTACGACTCATAGCTGCCTCCCTCATCGTAACTAGGGCGAGCGTAGTACGACGAGCCTATGGCGGCAATCTACGATCCGTTGACGGGATAACGGCTATCATCTATGGGTCGTTACCTGGTCATTCTCAGATGCGTTGAGCGTATGCGAATGACGCGCAGGTAGTGTGAGCGGTGCATGAGAAGCGCACAGGCAGTGCGCGAGAAACACGCGGGCGGTGCGTCCAAAACTGTTTTGCAACTTTCCGGGCGTTTGCCCAGAAAAGATTCTGCCCATTGGAGCAACTTCCTGCGGGAAGTTGCTCGTTTTACAAAGAATGCCTGGTAGACGGTGGTGCGAGTTTTACAACTTTCTGCAGAAAGTTGTTCGCTTGGGAGGCGCGGACATGGAGCATGCGGATGGTGGCGCGCGGGGTGCGGCTAAAATCCGAACCCCGGCACGCACCCCCACGCGCTACGCTCTTCTCCCCTGCTACAGCAAGCGGAGCGAGACCTCCTTGAGCTGGCGACCGGACACCTCGCCCGGCGCGTCGCTCATCAGGTCCGAGCCGCTCGAGGTCTTGGGGAACGCCATGACCTCGCGGATGGAGTCCGAGCCCGCAAGCAGCATGCACACGCGATCGAGTCCCAGCGCGAAGCCGCCCATGGGGGGCGCACCGAACTTCAGGGCCTCCATGAGGAAGCCGAACTGCTCCCGTGCGCGCTCCTCGGTGAAGCCCAGCTTCTCCAGGATGCGCATCTGCAGGCCGGCATCGTGGATGCGCATGCCGCCGCCGCCCGCCTCGAAGCCGTCCATCACGAAGTCGTAGGTGTGAGAGCCCACGGAGAGCGGGTCTGCGTCCAGGAGCTCGACGTCCGCCTCCATCGGCTGGGTGAAGGGCTGGTGCTCGGCGGCATAGGCACCGCGATCCTCGTCCCAGTGGAAGAGCGGGAAGTCCACCACCCACAGGAAGTCGTGCCCCTCCCGCACGAGACCGAGCGCGTCGGCCATGTGGCTGCGCATGCCGCCCAGGATCTCGTCGGCCGCAAGGCGGCCCTCGACGGCAAACATCACCAGGTCACCTGGCTCGACGTCCATCTCGGCCCTCAGGGTCGCCATCTCCTCGTCCGAGAAGAACTTGACGATGGGGCTCGTGACGCTGCCGTCCTCGCGGAAGGCGATGTAGGCCAGGCCCCTCGCGCCGAAGGCAGACGCGACGTCCGCCAGCTTGTCGATCTGGGCGCGGGGCCACTTGCCCGCGCCCTTTGCGTTGATGGCCTTGACGTAGGTCTTGGGATCGGCGGCGGCGCTGGAGAAGAGCTTGAACTTGGACGCCGAGAAGATCTGCGTCACGTCATGGAGCTCCATGCCGAAGCGGGTGTCGGGCTTGTCGGTGCCGTAGGTGTCCATGGCCTCCCAGTACGGCAGGCGGCGCAGGGGCAGCTGCATCTGGACGCCCACCTTGGAGAAGGCCTCGGCGAGGACGTCCTCGAGCGCGGCCATGACGTCGTCCTGCTCGACGAAGCTCATCTCGACGTCCACCTGCGTGAACTCGGGCTGTCGGTCGGCCCTCAGGTCCTCGTCGCGGAAGCACTTGGCGACCTGGTAGTAGCGCTCGACGCCACCCACCATGAGCAGCTGCTTCAGGAGCTGCGGGGACTGCGGCAGGGCGTAGAAGTGACCCGGCTGGGTGCGGCTGGGCACCAGGAAGTCGCGGGCCCCCTCGGGGGTCGACTTGAAGAGCGCGGGGGTCTCGACCTCCATGAACTCGCGGCCGTGCAGGGCCTCGCGCAGGGCGAAGGTGAAGTCTGAGCGCAGGCGCAGCCTGCCCATCATGCTGGGGCGACGCAGGTCGAGGTAGCGGTAGCGCAGGCGGATGTCCTCGGAGATGTCAAGCTGGTCCTCGATCTGGAAGGCAGGGGTCTTGGAGCGGTTGAGCACCTCGACGCTCGCGGCCAGGACCTCGATCTGGCCGGTCGCCACCTTCTCGTTCGCCTCGGGACGCTCGCGCACGACGCCCTGGACCTTGATGGGCCACTCGGGACGGATGGCCTCCGCCACGTGGAAGGCATCGCCGCCCGCGTGGTCGGGGTCGAACGAGACCTGCGTCAGGCCCTCGCGGTCGCGCAGGTCGACGAAGACCATGCCGCCGTGGTCGCGACGGTGCCAGACCCAGCCCGTGAGGGTAACCTCGTGGCCGATGTCCGAGGTGCGGAGCTCCCCGCAGGTGTGGGTGTGCATGCTGTGTGAGTCCATGGGTTCCTCTCGCCTCTTCCGCCCCGTGCCGTTGCGGGCGGACCTACAGATGACGGCGTCCCGGCGTAGACGGCGCCGACGCGCGCAACACGCCAGTCTAGCAGCATCGGGCCACACCGTGGCCGCTAGTTGCCCGATGCGCCACCACGCCCGCACGCAGGCGGCGGAGCGCGCGTGTCATGAACGAAGCAGCGATGCGAGCCCACCGGCTCAGCGGAGGTAGTAGACGAACGAGTCGATCCTCTCGTCGATGCCGGCACTGAACGTGCCCGCGATCCGTGAGTGCGGTGCGGGTCTTGCGACCTTTTGCCTGCGTGCCAGCCAAAAAATCAGGTTATGGTAACTCTCATCACTTGACCACCTTGTTGCCATGGCAATGCGCCCTCGCGACGCAAGGGAGAAAGACAGTCTTAAGCTTTGCTTATTTCTCTTCCCAGGTCGTTGCCACGGGCCGGGGGGTCAGGTAGATTTCTGATTTAATTACCACCCATGATCCGTGCGAGCACATGCAACGCGTGACGCCTTGCGGCGTCCTGTGCGGAATGGAGCAAAGATGCCTCTAGACGATTCCACCGACTCGAACACCAGCCGGCCCGGAGCTCCCAAGAGCCCCCTGGGAGAGGATGCGCGGCAGCCCGCCGCCCATCTCGGGCAGACCACCCGGATGGACCTCCCGGACATCCCTCCGGTCATCGGTGCCGCAGGAACCGATGACGGCGACGTCGACGCGGAGCTCGAGCGCCAGACCGCCCTCGCCATGCAGAAGGCCAAGGAGCGTCGTGCCAAGCGCAGGCGCAAGCGCCTCATCAAGGTGGGCGTCGCCGTAGGCATCGTTGCCGTCATCGCAGGCGGCATCGCCATCTCCAGGCAGCTCGCGGCGCAGGGGGCACAGCAGGCGACCCCCATAACGGCACCCGTCACAAAGCAGGACTTCTCGAGCACGGTGAGCGCCTCGGGCAAGGCGCAGCCCCTCTCGTCCACCATCGTCACCCCCGAGGTCGACGGCATCATAGAGGACGTGCAGGTGAAGGAGGGCTCGGTGGTGAGCGAGGGCGACGTGCTCTTCACCCTCAAGAACGACTCCCTCGACAAGGCAGTGCGCGAGGCGTCGCAGCAGGTGAGAAGCGCCCAGAACGGCGTCAACAGCGCCCAGACCACCCTCGACAACGCCTGGGACTCCTACAACAAGGCGCTTGACGCATGGAACAGCGCCCCGGACGCCGAGACCCAGAAGGGCATGACCCATCCCGACCAGGTGTACGCCGAGGTCGAGAGCGCCCAGTCCAGCCTCGAGGGCGCACGCATCTCGCTCGAGGGCGCGAACGACGCCTACAACGAGGCCGTGGCCAACACGTCCAAGCGGACGGTCAAGGCTCCCTGCTCCGGCAGCGTAGTGGCGGTCAACGCGGTGGCAGGCGCCTCTGCGGGAGGGGCCGCCGGTGGCACCGGGCAGGCTGGCTCCGGTCCTTTGGTGCAAATCGCCGACGTCTCCCAGATGACGGTCACCGCCCAGGTCAACGAGGTCGACATCTCGAAGCTCGCCGTCGGCCAGAAGGCGAGCGTGAGCTTCTCGGCCCTCCCCGAGCTCAACATGGAGGGCGAGGTCACCCGCATCGCCACCGTCTCGACCGGAAGCGGTGACAGCGGCGGGAGCGGCTACGGCGTGGTCACCTATTCGGTGGAGGTGCTCATCCCCAGCCCCGACCCGAGCCTCAAGCCAGGCATGACGGCAAACGCCACCATAACCACCCAGAGCATCCCCAACGCCCTGACTGTCCCGGCGACCGCCCTCACCCCCGGGGAGGGGGAGACGTGCACGGTCGAGGTCGTCAAGCTCTCGGACGACGGCTCCAGCATCGCGTCGAGCGAGAAGCGCGAGGTCAAGGTCGTCGCACAGAACTCCAGCGACGCCGTGGTGGAGGGCCTCAAGGAGGGCGAGCTCGTCCTCCTGGGCACGAGCGGCGGAAGCTCCGACGAGGACTCCGGAGCCATGGCCGGCGCCGGCATCATGTACTAGGGGCAACGATGGACCTCGTACTCGACGTTCGCGACATACACCGCATCTACGAGACCGAAGCGGGGCTGACCCATGCCCTAAGAGGCGTGTCGCTCCAGGTCAGGCGCGGCGAGTTCCTCTGCATCATGGGTCCCTCGGGCTCGGGCAAGTCGACCCTCATGAACACCCTGGGATGCCTTGACACCCCCACCTCCGGGACCTATCTCCTGGAGGGGACCGACGTGTCCACCCTGGACGACGACGAGCTGGCAGAGCTGCGCGCCACGCGCATCGGCTTCGTGTTCCAGTCGTTCAACCTGCTGCCCCGCTCCACGGTGCTGCGCAACGTCATGCTCCCGCTCATCTACTCGGACTGCCCCGTGCGCGAGCGAGAGGAGCGTGCCATCCGAGCGCTCGCCGCGGTCTCGCTTCCCGAGCAGTACTTCGACCACAAGTCCAACGAGCTCTCGGGCGGGCAGATGCAGCGCGTCGCCATCGCCCGCGCCCTGGTCAACGACCCGGCGCTCATCCTAGCAGACGAGCCGACCGGCAACCTCGACTCCGCCACGGGCGACATGGTCCTCGGGACCTTCCGCCGCCTGCGGGAGGAGGGGAAGACCATCGTGCTCATCACCCATGACCCAGAGGTGTCGGCCTGGGCCGACCGCACCGTCCACATCAGGGACGGCAGGCTCCTCACCGACGCGCAGGAGCGCGAGCTCGTCCGTCACAGCAGCACCGGAGGAAGGGGGCTCACGTGAGGGCACGCGACCTTGCCAGCGAGACCTGGGAGGCGCTCGACGCCAACCGGGGCCGCTCGCTTCTCACCGTGTTGGGCATCGTCATAGGAATCAGCGCCGTCATCGCCATGACCGCGCTGATTGGCGGCATCAAGAAGGCACTGGTGAGCAGCTTGGGGCTGACGCAGGCCAAGGCAGTGTACATCTCCGTCTACACGGGTGACCCCATCACCCAGCAGGACGTTAGCTACATCGCCCAGGCGCTTCCCGACTACGAGTTCGTCACGGGCATCTCGTACGGATCGGCGGGCGTCACCACACAGAAAAAGCAGACCAACGCCCAGGTGATGGGCGTCAGCCCCGAGTTCTTCCAGGCTCAGAGCAGACATGCCAGCTCGGGCAGGCTCGTCTCGTCCGATGACCTGGACAGGATGTCGACCGTCGTCGTCATAGACCAGAACGCCGTGGGCCTCCTCTTCGGCGACGCCGACGCGGAGGCGGTGGGAAGGACGGTCCGCCTGGGCAACGACGACTACACCGTCATCGGCGTGTTGCCCGCCACGGGGGCGGCGACGGGCAACGGCATCACGGTGTACGTCCCCCGCACCACCTGCTGCGCCCGCATCACCGGAAGCCAGACCGTCGACCAGATCGTAGCGTTTGCCCGCGACGGCGTGGACGTGGACCAGCTCGTGAAGTCGACCAAATCCACACTCGAGGCCCACTACCACGTCCAACAGGACGCGAGCTCCGAGGGGGGGACGGGCGGCGGCATCATGGTCTATTCGATGAAGCAGATCGCAGACCAGCTCAACTCGACCATGCTCGCCTTCCAGCTGCTCATGACGACCGTCGCGAGCATCTCCCTCGTCGTGGGCGGCATAGGCATCATGAACATGATGCTCACCAACGTCACCGAGCGCATCCGCGAGATAGGCCTGCGAAAGGCGCTGGGCGCAAAGAGGTCCGACATTACCAAGCAATTCCTGCTCGAGTCGATCTGCCTCTGCCTCGCTGGCGGCGTCATCGGCATCGTCTTGGGCTATGCCGGCGCCTTCGGGCTGGCCAAGGCGGCAGGAGCGGGCATCATGAGCGGCATGGGGGGCTCCGGCGGCATCACGCCCGTCATAGAACCCACCGCCGTCACCCTGGCGACGAGCATCTGCGTCGCCATCGGCATCCTCTTCGGCTTCTATCCCGCCCGTCACGCCGCACGCCTGGACCCGGTGGAGTCCCTGCACTTCCAGTAGGAATCGCAGCGAGGGCGAACCGCCCCTCTCGCCCGCGAGCACCCCTTGGAGGCCCCCGCGACCGGCGCCCTGCCGGAGACGCGGGGGCCTCGCCTTGTGGCGGG
>ERZ773069.2298-NODE-2298-length-10067-cov-8.785058_pt1 | contig 10067 bp, 8 predicted proteins | sample MGYA00580619_ERZ773069 | MGnify/ENA primary metagenome ERZ773069 (study PRJEB29015, sample SAMEA2738007) | human oral metagenome | biome: human oral; feature: human-associated habitat; material: dental | place: China | collected 2108 ...
CGACGATGCGGATGAGGCTCCCATTGCCCAATCCGAAGGTCTGCACCAAACCGGAGGAGAGCTGCATGGCCGCGAATGCGAAAGAAGTCGACAGTCCGAAAACAGTGGCCAGAATGGCAATGATCTCAACCGCCAGCCCGATCGGCCGGCGAGTATTCTCCGGGAACATCCCGACTACAGCATCCCGGAAGGTCATCGGCGCTTTGCGGTTGTGGAAAGAGAGTGCTAAGCACAGGGCGACGACGCAGTAAATGGCCCATCCGTGCACCGCCCAGTGGAAATAGCTCCAGATCAGCGCGCCGTCGAGTTTATCAACGCTCATATGAGCTTGAATCGGGTCGTCGTCCTTGACCAGAATGGGCTCGGCCACGGACCAGAAGATCAGCCCGATCCCCTGACCGCAGGCGAAGAGCATCGAATACCACGCGAAGCGGCCGTACTCCGGCTTGGCCCCCTTCCCTCCCAGCACAATGGAGCCGCGTTCGCCGATCGCCATGTATATGCAGAACATCAAAGCCATCGTGGCGAGCACGACGAAGTACCAGGTGAAGTTTCCGGTCACGAAAGTTCTGAAAGAACCGATGGCACGCGCAGCGGCCTCACCATTGAGCACCGCGAAAACGACGACGACGGCGACCAGGACCGTGGCGGAGGCGGTCAGGGCCAGGACGAGGACCGACAGGCCCGACCACACGACGAGGCCGAAGGGGCGCACGCGCCGGTCCGCCCACCTGACCGCCGTGCACAGGAGGGTGAGCAGGGCGATGAAGGCGAGCGGGTTGCGGTTGCCGACAATCCCCTGGATCGGTCCGCCGCGCAGGATTTCGCCGTTGACCCAGTAGTAGGAGATGGGCACCGAGTCCCAGCTCTTCATGTACACGGGAATCAGAGGATGGCGCAGGACGAGGCCGACGTACAGCTCCAGCAGGATGCTCAGAACGAGGATCGCCTCCAGGGCGCGGCTGAGGGCGTCCGTCATCTCCCGCAGGGACAGGCCGCAGGCCAGCAGGACGCCGGCCGCGGTGGTGGCCAGCATGAGGGCGCCGGCGAGAGCCGTCGCAGCCGGGTACTGGGACCACAGGACGCTGACCAGGCACAGAACCGTGTATGCGCCGGTGAGGGGCGGCAGCGACCGCCGGGGCACGCGGTGCCCCTCGTACAGGAAGACGAGGAGCAGGGCGACTTCGCTGAGGGCGGCGATGAGCCCGAAGGCCCACCAGCCGACCACATTGCGCACACCCTGGCCGGCGAAGGTGAGGAAGAACGCCCATGTCCCCAGGACGGGTAGAAACCGGCGCCGGGATCCGCCTGCGATCCTTCTGCGCGCCCGATCGGTCGTAATCGGGTCTCTCATACCACCTCCTGCGGATTGGAACGATTCGCCACGGCCTTCCGCCCGCGAGTGGGTTCGACCACGGCGGGAAGCACGGGTGTCAACCGAACTGATCCACGCATAATGAAAAACTTAGCATCTGCCCGCGCCCCTCACGCCAGTTACCGCAACGCAACCGGCAATGAGCACGCGACTCGCACCCGAGGATGACGGTCCGGCAATGGATCAGCCCCCGCGGCGCCGTGTCCACGGGGGCTGATGTCGTCGACCGGGTTCGATCCGGCCGGAGGCGGCGGGCCGGCTCAGAAGCCGACTCCATTGCCCTCGCGCACGTCGCGGGCGGCCGCGAGCTTGGACTGCATGCCGTAGATCTCGATGAAGCCGCGCGAGGAGGACTGATCGAAGGTGTCGCCGGTCTCGTAGGTCGCCAGGTTGAAGTCGTACAGGCCGGTGCCGGTGCGGCGCCCGTCGACGGTGGCCCGCCCGCCGTGCAGAACCATGCGGATATCGCCGGAGACGTACTTCTGGGTGTCCTCGATGAAGGCGTCCATGGAGCGCTTGAGCGGGGAGTACCACTGGGCCTCGTAGACGAGATCGCTCCAGGCCTGCTCCATCTGCCTCTTGTAGCGGCGCTGGAGGCGCTCCAGGGTCACCGCCTCCAGGGCCCGGTGGGCCTCGATGAGGGTCACGGCGCCGGGGGCCTCGTAGATCTCGCGCGACTTAATGCCCACGAGGCGGTCCTCGACCATATCGATGCGCCCCACGCCCTGGGCGCCGGCGCGCCGGTTGAGCTCCTGAACGGCCTCCAGCGGGGTGACGTCCCGCCCGTCAATGGCCACCGGGATCCCCTTGGCGAAGGTGATGATCACCTCGTCGGGCAGCGGCGGGTAGGTGGGGTCGTCGGTGTAGACGTAGACGTCCTTGGTGGGGGCGTTCCACAGGTCCTCCAGGAACCCGGTCTCAATGGCCCGGCCCCACACGTTCTGATCGATGGAGAAGGGGTTGCGCTTCGTGGTCTCGATGGGCAGATGGTGCTTCTCGGCGTAGTCGATGGCCACATCGCGGGTCAGCGCCAGGTCGCGCACCGGAGAGATGCAGTCCATGTCCGGGGCCATGGAGGTGATGGCCACCTCGAAGCGGACCTGGTCGTTGCCCTTGCCGGTGCAGCCGTGGGCCACCGTGGAGGCGCCGAACTCGCGCGCCGCCCGAACCAGGTGCTTGGCGATGAGCGGGCGGGACAGGGCGGACACCAGCGGGTACACGCCCTCGTACAGGGCGTTGGCCTTGAGCGCCGGCATGCAGTACTCGGCGGCGAACTCCTCGCGGGCGTCGGCCACGTAGGCCTCGACGGCGCCGCAGTCCAGGGCCCGTCGGCGGATGACCTCCAGGTCCTCCCCGCCCTGGCCGACGTCGACGGCCACGGTGATGACCTCCCGGCCGGTGGTCTCCCCGATCCAGCCGATGGCCACGGAGGTGTCGAGGCCTCCGGAGTAGGCGAGGACGACGCGGTCCTTGTGCTCGCTCATGTGTTCTCTTTTCTTGTCATGGCGCCCGTGCCCGGGACGGATCGTCCGGGCCGACGGCGTGGGGATGTGGATGGGAGACGAGCGGAGTGGGGCTCCGCCCGGAGGATTCAGTGGCGCGCGGCCGGGTCCGCCAGGGCGAGCAGGTGCGCCGCGACGTCGGCGACCTCGCTCACGGTGACGGCGAAGCACCTGTGGGTCCGCGGCTTGGGCGGGACGTCCCTGAAACGGGAGGCGACCGCCCGGAAGCCGTGCATCAAACCTCCGACGGCTGCGTCCTTGACACCCATGGGCTCCTCGTTCCACGACTCGACGTGCTAGGCGTAAGGCAATCCTAATGGGGACGGCCATGGGAGGGAAGGGGTGCCTCCGCGATAGCGGACGCGACCCCACCGGCGGCGACGGCTCCGGCGGCGGCCCCGGTGCCTCCGCGATAGCGGACGCGACGATCGCGAAGGCGCCCCTTGCCATCTCCTGGGTCCTCCGATGCGATCGTCGCAGTGGAGAGCGAACAAAAGGCGGTTGCCGACGCCCGAGGCCACAGCGCATCGTATGAGAACGCAGTACACGCGCCCCGAGTGAACGTCGGCGTACATGCGGAAACCTTCCGCCGCTACCTCCACACCGCCAGCGTCCCCGTCCGTTCCAGCCGAGGTGGCGCATGAGCAACAACCCCGCAGGCGCGGACACCAAGCAGAGAACCGCCGGCAGACGGCGCACTCATCACTGTCAAAGAAGCCGTTCAGCCATTCGCAATTCACTCATCTCTCGTCGTCGCCATACCATCCCAACACCCTCATCAGCCGCCGAGTACTCTCCATAGTGACGTAACGTAAAAAACGACAGAATAACAAAATTATTCCGCTGTTTTTTAGGTTAAAAGCATTTCGATAAAACTGGATTTTGTCACTTTGCTTCTCCAAAATGAAAATATGATAAAACACCTATCGGCAGAAAATAAACACACCAAAAAACCAATGCAATGACTCCGCCACTACTTGATTCTCCAATTGATGCTTTGCTGAAGACACCCGTCATCGGCATAAAAAAGCAACTGATAAAAAATATACCATGAATTATCATTAAACATTTTAGCCACTTGTCACTTGTGCAGTCTGCCTTGATGGATAGTCCAGTGAAGAATGTGGAAAGAGCCATTATACCATACCCTAATAAGTCGTAATTAAATATTAGGCCGCCTCGTTTAAAATCCAAAATAGCCGAGGACTGTTCATTTAACTCGTCCAGACGAACACTTGTGGTCTGTGCGAAATATACTAAAAGTATTAGTACCACATAAATAGAAGCTAGAATCATTCCTATATTCGCAGCTACTCGACGATCATCAGCACATTCGTATTTAAATCCTGCAATCATCATAATATATCCTATCGATAAAAACATACATACAAAATAGGAGCCAAATGAAAAATCAATGATTAAAAAGATTGCAAAAAGAAAAATTGTGATTGTAACGATTGCTGCTCCGATTCTGGGCAATATCTTGTTCATGTTCATTTTCTACACCTCATAAATATATACTCGTTAAATGATATACCACAGAAATACGAATATTCCCACCTTTGACGCCACTTCCAAAAACAGGCTGTACGCTAATGCGCGACGGGGAGACATAGACATTCAGCGTCCTTTACAGCCCCGAAAATCTCATGAATGATGACGATACCCTCAGCGAGAAGTTCCCGTTCCGGCGATCTCGGAGATTCGCTCGTGCACATCCACAACTTATCAGCCTTCTCCAGCAACGACATATGATAATCACGGAGCCTGTGGTGGGCCCGGCCGGACTCGAACCGACGACACCTGCGGTGTAAGCGCAGTGCTCTGACCGACTGAGCTACAGGCCCACACGGGTGGGCCGCCATGGCGCCCCGCCCGCTGCACTGAGCGGCATCCGAACGGCGTTGCGGATGCCGCGAGCAGTCATTCTAGCGTCTAGGGCCCTTCGCCGTCAGCTTGACGCCCATCCACGCGGCGCCGACGGCCACGCTCGTCGTCGCCATGAGACCAGCCGTCTCGGCGGCGTCCTTGATGACGTCGGCGGTGACGTAGCCGGGGCTGCGCGTTCCCGGAACCAGGACCCAGCACGGAGACACGTCCGACTCGAGGTTGGCCTTCATATCGAGAAAGAGGTCGGCGAGGTCGTCGACGTCGCCGTCTTCGTCGCGCCACCACGCGACCGCGCCGTCGACGATGTCGCGGTAGTCCTCGTCGACCAGCTCCTGACCGGTCTCTTCCTCGATCTGTGCGCGAACGGCCTCGTCGACATCGTCGTCGTAGCCAAACTCCTGAATTACGCTTCCCGATGCGAAACCCAACGAACTCATGGTCATAGCCCACCGCATTTGAGGCGAATTCGCAAATGGCGAAGCACCTCACACCCGCGTAAAACCACCGCGGCGTGAGCCCGAGGCCGAAAGACGGTTAGACTGGGGCATACATTATGGGACTTTCGTCCGCCTCGGGCGCAGCCGAGGCGACGGCCGGTCCCGTCGAAGCCACTGTGGATTCGAGTCGCCAGGCTCTCCGCGACGATGCCCGGATCCCACGACGACACAGGAGAATTCGTGAGCTCACAGACAGGGATGTCGCCGCTTGTCAACGGCCAGCTTAACCAGGTGCCCGATATCGACGCCGAGGAGACCCGTGAGTGGATCGAATCGGTCGACGACCTCATCTCGACGGGAGGACCCCAGCGGGCGCGCTACATCCTCATGAGATTGGAGGAGCGGGCGCGCCACCGGGGCGTGGGCGTGCCCCGCAACCTCGTCACGCCCTACGTCAACACGATCCCCGTCGAGGACGAGCCCTTCTACCCGGGGGACGAAGCCCTGGAGCGCCAGTTCCGACGCTGGGTCCGCTGGAACGCCGCCGTCATGGTCACCCGCCAGCAGCGCCCGGGCCTGGCCGTCGGCGGCCACATCTCGTCCTTCGCGGCCCAGGCCACCCTCTACGAGGTCGGACTCAACCATTTCTTCCGCGGCAAGGACCATCCCGGCGGGGGCGACCAGGTCTTCTTCCAGGGCCACTCCTCTCCGGGGAACTACGCGCGCGCCTTCCTCGAGGGCCGCTTGAGCGAGGCGGACCTCGACTCCTTCCGCCAACAGGTTTCGCGCCGCTCGGGCGGCCGCGGCCTGCCCTCCTACCCCCACCCCCGCCAGCTGCGGGACTTCTGGGAGTTCCCCACCGTGTCGCTGGGGATCGGCCCGGCAGCCGCGATCTACCAGGCGTGGTTCAACAGATACCTGGACGGCCGGGGCATCAAGGGCACCGACGGCCAGCGGGTCTGGTGCTTCCTGGGCGACGGGGAAATGGACGAGCCCGAGTCTCGCGGGCTTCTGCAGCTGGCCGCCACCCAGGGCCTCGACAACCTGACCTTCGTCGTCAACTGCAACCTGCAGCGCCTGGACGGCCCGGTCCGCGGCAACGGCAAGATCATCCAGGAGCTCGAAGCCTTCTTCAAGGGAGCCGGCTGGAACGTCGTCAAAGTCATCTGGGGCCGCGAATGGGATGTGCTCCTCCAAGCGGACAAAGACCATGCCCTCGTCAATCTCATGAACGAGACGCTCGACGGAGACTACCAGGGGTACCGCGCCAACGACGGAGCATACGTGCGCGACTCCTTCTTCGGACGCGACCCGCGCACGAAGGCCATGGTCTCCGACTGGACGGACGAGCAGATCTGGGCGCTCAAGCGCGGCGGGCACGACTACCACAAGGTGTACGCCGCCTACCGGGCCGCGACCGAGTACAGGGGCCAGCCGACCGTCATCCTCGCGCACACCGTCAAAGGCTACGCGCTGGGCACGAACTTCGCGGGCCGCAACTCCACCCACCAGATGAAGAAGCTCAACGCGGCGGACCTCAAGCTGCTGCGCGACACCCTGCACCTGGACATCCCCGACGCGCAGCTCGAGGACCCCTACGAGGCGCCGTACGTCAAGCCAGGGCCCGACGAGCCGGCCATGAAGTACATGCTCGACAGACGGGCATCCCTAGGCGGATTCCTCCCCGAACGGCGGGTCTTGGCCGGCGGAGTGGACATGCCGGCCGACAGGCACTTCTCCGCCATCAAGGCCGGGTCCGGCAAGCAGAGAGTCGCCTCGACCATGGCGCTCGTCCGCCTCATAAAAGATCTGGCCAGGGACGGAGGCTTCGGGCACCGGATCGTGCCCATCATCCCCGACGAGGCCCGAACCTTCGGCCTCGACGCCATGTTCCCCAACGGCAAGATATTCAACACGCAGGGACAGCGGTACACGTCGGTGGACCACGACCTCCTGCTGTCCTATAAGGAGTCGGAGAAAGGCGTCCTCCTGCACACGGGAATCTCGGAATCGGGCTCGGTTGCCGCCTTCCAGGCCGTCGGAACCTCCTACGCCACCCACGGCACGCCCATGGTGCCCTTCTACATCTTCTACTCGATGTTCGGCTTCCAGCGGACTGGAGACCAGTTCTGGGCCGCCGGCGACCAGATGGCGCGCGGATTCATCGTCGGGGCCACGGCGGGCCGGACGACCCTCGCGGGCGAGGGCCTGCAGCACATGGACGGGCACTCCCCCGTCCTGGCCTCGACCAACCCGGCGATCGTCCAATACGATCCGGCCTACGCCTACGAGATCGCGCACATCGTCCACGACGGCATCGTGCGCATGTACGGAGACGGCTCCGACGGCCGGGACCAGAACGTCATGTACTACCTCACGGTCTACAACGAGCCGATCCACCAGCCGGCCGAACCGGAGGGGGTCGATCGCGAGGGAATCCTCAAGGGCATCCATCTGGTGCGACCCGCCAAGGGGGACGGGCACAGAGTCCAACTCCTCGCCTCGGGGGTCGCGGTGCCGTGGGCCGTCCGCGCGCGGCGCCTCCTGGCCCGCTGGGGCGTTCAGGCCGCCGTGTGGTCGGTCACCTCGTGGTACGAGCTGCGGCGCGACGCCCTGGAGGCGGACAGGCACAACTTCCTCCACCCCGAAGACGAGCCTCGAGTGCCGTATGTGACCGGCAAGCTGCAGGGCGCCGAAGGCCCGTTCGTGGCGACGTCGGACTTCGAGCACCAGGTGCAGGACTCCATCGCGAAGTGGATCCCGGGCGACTACTACACGCTGGGCGCGGACGGCTTCGGGTTCTCCGACACCAGGCCGGCTGCCCGCCGGTTCCTCACGATCGACGCCGCTTCCATGGCGGTGCGCGCCCTCCAGGGCCTGGCCGACCAGGGGAAGATCGACCGAGGCGTGGTCAAGCGGGCGATCGACCAGTACGATCTGTTCAACCCCAACGCGGCCGAACCCGTGCTGGACGATCCGGCCTGACGACCAGATGACAATCCGACTAGGAGCACCCCGATGATTATCACCACCACCAACAGCATCGAAGGTTTCACGATCGACCGGTACCTCGGCTTGGTCACCGGAGAGGTCATCGCGGGCGTCAACCTGGTCAAGGACATCGGCGCGGGCTTGCGCAACCTCTTCGGCGGCCGCTCGCAGGGATACGAGGAAGAGCTTCTAACGGCGCGCGAGAGCGCCCAGAGGGAGCTCGTCGAGAGCGCGCAGAGGCTGGGGGCCGACGCCGTCGTGGGCGTCGACCTCGACTACGAAGTCCTCGGGCAGGGCGACATGCTCATGGTCTCCATGACCGGCACGGCGGTGGCGCTCTCTTACAGAGGCTAGGGGGCTGCGCCGATCAACAGCTCAGCCAGTTGGTCGACGGTGCGGACCGTCCGCCAGGCCAGCGCGTACTCCTCGGCGGGGGCGGCCCCCCACTCGACGAGGACCGTCGGCAGCCCGTGGACGGCGGCGCCATCGACGTCGTACTTCCTGTCGCCGACCATCACCGCGGACGCCGGATCGATCCCCCGCTCGGCCAGCACGGCCAGCGCGTCCTCGACCATCTCGTGCTTGGCGACTCTGCCGCCCACTTCGTCAGCGCCGCAGATGGCCAGGAAATGGCGGGAGACGTCCAGGTGCTCGACGATGGCGCGAGCGGCCTCCTCCTTCTTCGAGGTGGCGACGACCATGGGCACGCCGGCGGCGTCAAGCCGCTCCAGCAGTTCCCGGACGCCGGGGAACAGCGGGGTGTCGAGCATCGTCTCGGCGTAGCGCCGGCGGTACTCGGCGACGAAGCGCGCGGGGTCGGCCACTCCGAGCTCGGCGAAGGAGTCGTGCAGCGGCGGCCCGATGAAGCGCCGGTAGAAGGCGGGTTCGTGGACGACGCCCGCCTCCTCGCGCATGGTGCGATCGAAGCAGGCCGTGATGATGGCGAGGGAGTCCGTGAGCGTGCCGTCCATGTCGAAGAGGACCGGACGGGCAGGCGTCACAGCCTGATCCCCTCGACGCTTCCGGCGCCGTGGCGGGCGATCTTGGCCTTGACGAAGTCCACCACCGTCGTCGGGCCGTCCGTGCCGCACGGGCCTTCGACGACGACGTCCACGAGGTGGCCCAGGGTGTCGTTGACCTCCCAGCCATCGGTCATGGGGTCCTCCTCGCCGGGCAGGATGAGCGAGGAGGAGAGCATGGCCTCGCCCACCGCCGCGAGGATGGCCTGCGTGATCCGATGGTCGGGGATGCGCACGCCGACCGTGTGCTTCTTGGGATTGAGGGTCATGCGCGGCACGTCCTTCGTGCCCTTCAAGATGAACGTGTACGGCCCCGGCGTGAGGGACTTGATGAGCCTGAACTCCGAGTTCCCGACGATGACGAGCTGGCCCAGTTGCGCGAAGTCGTGGCACAGGAGGGTGAAGTGGTGGCGGTCTCCGACCTGCCGAATCGCCCGGATCCGGTCCAGGCCCTCCTTGTTGGCCAGGGAGCAGCCGATCGCGTATCCCGAATCGGTGGGGAAGGCGATCACCTCGCCGTTCCTGACGTGCTCGGCAACTTTGTCGACGAGCCGCTGCTGCGGATCGACGGGGTGGATTTCAACGTAACGCGCCATCTCAACTCCTTCATGTCGGGCGCCGCCAACTATGCTGACATACAACGAGCTTACCCGAGGAGGGACGATGGATCGGGACTCACTCTACGACGCGGCACGCCAGGCGCTCAGCCGCGAAGGCCACGAGGACGGAGGGCCGGGCTTCCGCCTGGACTGCGTCGACGCGGTCACGCGGTGGGTCGTGGCCGTGGCCGTGGAGAAGGCCGCTGCGACGACGCTGCTCGACGCCGACATTCAGGGAGCCTCCACCGTCGAGG
>ERZ773069.2302-NODE-2302-length-10052-cov-9.535061_pt1 | contig 10052 bp, 8 predicted proteins | sample MGYA00580619_ERZ773069 | MGnify/ENA primary metagenome ERZ773069 (study PRJEB29015, sample SAMEA2738007) | human oral metagenome | biome: human oral; feature: human-associated habitat; material: dental | place: China | collected 2108 ...
CGCAGTACATCGAGGCCGGCATCTTCGGCGTCTCCCCCTTCGAGTCCATCGACGTGCACGGTGTGGGCACCCTGGTCTCCGAGGGCGTGCGCCGCGCCCGCTCGACCAAGCCGAACATCAAGCTCGGTGTGTGCGGCGAGCACGGTGGTGACCCGGCCTCGATCCACTTCTTCCACGGCGTGGGCCTGGACTACGTGTCCTGCTCGCCGTTCCGCGTCCCCGTCGCCCGCCTTGAGGCTGGCCGCGCCGCGGTTGAGGACCACGTGGATATGACCGCCTGATCGGCGGCCGTGTTGTGCCGAGCGCCGCTGATTGAGCGCGACGAGGCCGTGACCGGTTCGGTCACGGCCTCGTTCCGTTGTGGGTGGGGTGCTGTGGGCGGGGGAGTGTGTGGTAGATCGGCCCATCTACTGGTGGTGTTAACCCACTTGTGCACAGCTAAACCCATTTACTGGAGGCTGGGCGGGTGTGACCATGTGCCGCCAGGTGGGTTCACATGCGCAGGGGTGGGCCCACGTTGCCACCAGGTGGGTTAGTGTGTGGGCCCGTGTTGTGTTGTTGCGGGCGGTGCTTGTTGCGCCGGGGGTTGGCGGACTTTTCTCGCCAGTTCTCTTGTGCCGCGTGTGGTCTGGGCTTTCAGATTCCGCGTTTGTTCTTGTCTGAGCGTGCAGTGCACCCGATCCGTAGGCATTACACCCGTTCTGATCGGGTGCAGTGCCCCGTAACGGGTGCAGTGCCCCGTAACGGGTGTAGGGGCCTCGCGGTGTTGCCGGTTGAATGGTCGACTGTGGTGTCGCATTACCTCCCGAACTGGTGCAGCATTGGCCTCTCGCGCGTTGTGTAAGCGGTGCATGTTCGCGTGAATGCTTGTTGTTAAGTGGTGTTACACCACTTAGGTGGGTATTGCACCAGTTGGGAGGTGGTGTAATGCTCCCTAACTAGTGTAGTGCTTGTGGACGCGTGTTGGTTGTGCGCATCTGCGGGAGGCGTGACCCCACTTGTGCGCAGCTAAACCCATCTACTGGAGGCTGGGCGGGTGTGACCATGTGCCACCAGGTGCGGAGGTCTGCCTGCGTGCCACCAGGTGGGTTAACGTGCGCAGGCGTAGGGCCGGAGCAGTGGTGTCACGGGTTGTGGCTTTTCGGCGGTGGCTGCGCTCAGGGTGCGTCCGGCTAGGCGCCGACGTGGGAGAGGAAGACCACGCCAACGACGAGCGAGTTGTTGAGGGCGTGCAACAGCCAGGCGTAGGCCAGGTTCTTCCCCGAGCACAGGTAGGCGAGCGTAAGGGTCAGGGCCAGGGGAATGTAGGAGGGGATATCCTGCCACCCGTGGCAGTGCATGAGGGTAAAGAGCAGGCACGATACGGTCGCGACGAGCCACGTGGGGGCGTAGGCGCTGAGCGTACCGATGAGGAAGTGACGGAAGAACACCTCCTCGATGAGGGGGCCACCGAGGGCGACGATGAAGGAGAACACGAGCCCGCCGAAGCCCTCCGTGAAGTAGTGGAGGGAACCGCCGCCAAACGAGCTTGGAGTGGACAGAGCGTTGTTCGCCAGGTTCTGGGCGATCATGGTCAGGACGAACAGGCCGAGGAGGGCGGCGACCTTGCGGATGGGGCGAGTGCGCAGGTAGGAGAAGTCCGAGAGGAAAACGCGCCCGGCGATCGCAAGCGCGAGGACCAGGAGTCCGATGTTGACGCAGTCCTGGATGAGCAGGAAGTGCTCCGATCCCACCGGCGCCAGGGTGCGCAGGAGCTGCGTGGGGTACAACGCTCCGCAGGGGATGCCGAAGATCGCGATGCGCGCCCACTCGGCTCGCGTTGGGCGAGCGGTGCGCCTCGGAGCTGAAGCGGGGCTGGTGGGCGGCGCAGGTTCTTCGGCAGCGGGTGAATGAGCGGGCCGGGACGCGGCCCTATCGCGTGTGGGAGACATGCGAACCCCATCGTTCGACGAGCCTGACTTCTCCATGGTAACGCCGCCGCTTGACAGCCGAGGGCGTTTCGTGATCATCGGTCCGGCGCGGTGGGCCGATGCCGGTGGGTGGGCTACCCGCAGCGTCTGACCGAGTGGTAGCCTCAGAGAGAGGTGCCGCGCTACGCCTGTCGGAAGGGGGGTGGGATCGGTCTGGCGGTCAGCAAAACGGGCCCTTGGTCCCAGCGCGGAGCGGTCTTCGAGCGCTAAGGACGGCGACTGTGCGGTCACAATTTAGGTAATCCTAAACGTAGTGCTTTCCGCTAGGCGGGCATGACGTTACTCTCGTTGGGTAAGAATCCTACAAGCCCGGCGCCTCCCATCCGCCGGTTCTACAGGAGGTTCGTGATGACAGTGCTTCGCATCCGCACGCAGGACGTCATCCAACACTTCGTCCGCATCGTCGTCGCCGTCGTCATGGCCGTGCTCATGGCGCTCATCGTGGCAACACCCTCGCGCGCCCAGGGCCAAACCTGGGGCGACGTGGCCACCACCATCAACGGAATCATCGACGAGGGCGTCGCCGCATTTCGGGCCGGTGACGCCAAGGGTGGTAAGGACAAGGTCAACGACGCCTACTACAAGAACTATGAGACGACCGGCATGGAGAAGCAGGTCATGAGCCGCATCTCCGGGGCGCGCGTGTCCCAGGTGGAGATGGAGTTCTCCCTCCTGAAGAAGGCCATGACCGACAACGACTCCAGCGCGGTCGACGAACACTACGCGACCCTGTCGAACTTCGTTCGCGAGGACGCCAATACCCTGGACGGCTACACGGGCAAGGCTGCCGAATCCTCCTCCGCATCCTCCCCGTGGCTCGCGCAGTTCCTCCCCTCCCTCCTCGTCATCCTGCGCGAGGGTATGGAGGCGATCCTCGTTGTCGCCGCGGTCCTGGCCTACCTGGCGAAGGCCGGGCACAAGGACAAGACCGGCATCGTGTGGGGCGGCGTTGGCCTCGCCCTGGCATTCTCCGTCGGATTGGCGGTCGTGTTCAGCTATGTCTCCTCGCTCGCGGGCGCGAACCAGGAGCTCCTCGAGGGCTTTGCCGCCCTCTTCGCCGTCGCCATGCTGATCTGGGTATCGAATTGGATGATCAACAAGTCGTCCAACGAGGCCTGGGACAGGTACATCAAGGACAAGACGGACGCGTCCCTGACCCGGGGCTCGCTCCTCGGCCTGGCATTCATCTCGTTCCTCGCGGTCCTGCGCGAGGGAGCCGAGACGATCCTCTTCTACGTGCCGATCGTCTCCGGCGCGGGCGCCAACGTGCACTACGTGTGGATCGGCCTCGGAGTTGGCGCCGCCATCCTCCTCGTCGTCTACCTACTCATCCAGTTCGCGGCGCTGCGCATCCCGCTGCGTCCCTTCTTTACGATCACGTCGATCCTGCTGGCCCTCATGGCCTTCACGTTCACGGGATCGGGCATCAAGGAACTCCAGGAGGCCGACGTTGTCTCGCTGACGCCTCTGTCCGGATTCCCCACCATTGACCTCTTGGGGATCTACCCCCGAGTGGAGAACCTGGCCGCGCAGGCCTTTGTTCTCGTCCTCATCGTTGGGCTCTACTTCTTCGGAAAGGCGCGCCTCGCTCGCGAAGCCATCGCCTCGAAGCAGTCGGAAGTGAGCTCATCGGAGCGACGCTGACCCATCACCAACCAACACGCTAAGGAGTTCATCGCATGAAGCGCTCACTCTTCCGCGTCGGCGCGGCCCTGGCCACGCTGGCCCTCGCCGGCACCCTCGCTGCCTGCTCGAACAACAACGCCTCGTCCAACGACACGAAGCCCACCGCCGGATCCTCGGCCGACGCCGACTCGGGTGCCGCGGCCCCCGGCGAGGACGCGGGCTTCGAGGAACAGCCCCTGGGCGACGACGTTCACGTTGGCCCGCTCGTCGTGGGCGGCGTCTACTTCCAGCCCGTCGACATGGAACCCACCATGGGTGTGCCCGCAGCCGAGGCGTCCATGCACATGGAGGCCGACATTCACGCGGCCGCCGACAACAAGCTCGGTTACGGCGCCGGCGACTTCGTCCCCGCCCTGACCGTCACCTACACCATCAAGGACAAGTCCGGCAACACCGTCCAGAGCGGTACCTTCATGCCGATGAACGCCTCCGACGGCCCCCACTACGGCCTGAACATCCCCAAGCTGGAAGCCGGAACCTACGACGTGACCTTCTCCATCGAATCCCCGGAGAAGAACGGCTGGATGCTCCACACCGACAAGGCCACGGGCGTCGAGGGACGTTTCTGGACCGAACCCCTGGTCGCCGAGTTCCCGGACTGGCAGTGGGATCCCACGGCCGTCTCCTGGTGACAATCGCTTGAAGCGGGGACGAGGCGGCTCCCACCCGGGAGGCCACCTCGCCCCGCGCCCTTCGGGGCGCTTTACCACCGAGACCGTTGGGTCTCGGGTTGTCTTGTGTGGAGAGGAATACCAATGCTTCAGCAGATGAGCGAAGCGACGTTGACGTTGCTGCTGACGATGCTCGCCGTCGGCGCCGCCATCCGCTTTATGCCGGCCGCCGGGCACGGTCGCCGCGGAAAGAAGGCCCGCCAGCTCGCCGTGTGGTTCGGCATCGCTGCGGGCGCGATCGCCTCCGTCGCGCTGACGATCATCAACGTGGAGGCTCCCAAGTCGGTCAACCGCCAGACCGTCGGCCTGTACACGCTGCCGATCGCGGTCGTCCTCGCCCTCATCTTCCTCTCGCTTCTCGCCCTGCGCTCGCGGCGCGTGCGCTCCCTCCTGCCCACGGGGGACGCCGAGGCCCGGGCCCAATCCTCGACGGAAACGCCGGTGCCAGGGGATGCCCTCGTGCGCCTCGTCGGCGCCCTCTTTATCGCCTTCGCCCTCTTCCGCTCCGTTCCCACGGCGCTCAACCAGGCAGTCATGATGCTCTCGGGCGGCGTCGAGATCTACTCCACTCAGGCGGTTCTCGCCATCGTCGGATACGGGCTCGCCTGGGTGCTCGTGTGTTTCCTCGCCTGGGTGTCCTACCGCCTGTGCGCGTGGAACAACCGCGTGTGGCCGGCCGCGTGCATCCTGTGTTCGCTGGTCCTCAATCACTCGCTGCTGTTCGTGCGCATCCTGAAAGCCAAGCGCTGGATCACCGTATCCAAGGGCGCGTGGAATATCATCTCCTGGTTCATCAACAACGAGGCAGTCTTCACGATCGTGGCCGCCCTGGCCCTCGGCGTCGTCGTCGCTCTCACGTGGCACGCCTCCCGCTCGATCCCGACCGTCGGTGCCAATCCCGCCGAGGGACGCCTGGGCCGGGCCCGCTCTCGCCTCTACAAGTCCATGGCGGGCACGGCGGCCGTCGGATACCTGTGCGGGGCACTCCTCATCACCGTCGGCGTCGCGATCGGTAGCCAAGAGGTCGAGCTCTCGGCCCCCGAGGCGCACAGCGTCGTTGACGACCAGGTCAGCGTCAACCTGGCCGACATCTCCGACGGACACCTGCACCGCTTCGAGTACACGACCTCGACCGGCGTCAAGGTGCGCTTCATCGTCATCCAAAAGTCCGGGTCCTCGTTTGGCGTGGGACTCGACGCGTGCGAGATCTGCGGTCCGACCGGCTACTACGAGAAGGACGGCAAGGTCATCTGCAAGCTGTGCGAGGTGGCGATGAACATCGCGACCATCGGTTTCAAGGGAGGATGTAACCCGATACCCATCGAGTACAAGGTCTCCAACGGGACCCTGACCGTGCCGATCTCGGTCCTCGAGGCCTCGGCTCCCATCTTCGCGAAGTAGAGGGGCACGCTTGTTTATCCGAATGCTGCGAGGCGCGCTCACGAGGCGCGGCAATCGTCACCTCATGATCGCCCTGACTATCGCGCTGGGAGCTGGCGTGGCAACGTCCATGCTCTCCGTCATGTTCAACGTCGGCGACAAGGTCAACCAGGAACTCAAGTCCTACGGCGCCAACATCGTCGTGCGCGCCCAGGGGGCCGCGGTCCTGTCCGACCTGTACTCCACGGGAGAGGCCAGCGAGTCCCACGCCTACCTGCGCGAGGACGAGCTGGGCAACATCAAGACGATCTTCTGGACCTACAACATCCTCGACTTCGCGCCGCTGCTGAATGTGTCCGCCACGGATGCCTCGGGCGCCCCCGTGGCGACCACGGGAACCTGGTTCAGCCACCACCTCGAACTCGCCACGGGAGAGAGCATCGACACCGGCTTGGACAAGCTGCGCGGATGGTGGGGCGTCACGGGCGCGTGGCCGACCGATGACGATCCGAACGGCGCCATCGTGGGTGCAACCTACGCCGCCGAGCGCGACCTGAACGTGGGGGACTCCTTCACGCTCACGCGCGCGGGCATCAGCCGCGAATTCACGGTGCGCGGCGTCGTGACCACCGGGGACGATGCCGACCGCGGTGTCTACATTCAGCTTCCCGCGGCCCAGGAACTGATTGAACGTGAGGGGGTCGTCAGCAGCGTCGAGGTCTCGGCCCTGACCACCCCCGACAATGACTTGGCCCGCAAGGCCGCGAAGAACCCGAACTCGCTGAGCGTGTCCGAGAAGGAGACCTGGTACTGCACGGCCTACGTCTCCTCCATCGCCTACCAGATCGAGGAGGTCATGACGGACTCGGTCGCCCGTCCCGTCCGCCAGGTCGCCCAGTCCGAGGGAACCGTCCTGGAGAAGACGCAGCTCCTCATGGTGCTGGTCACCGTCCTGGCCCTCATCGCCTCGGCCCTGGCCATCGCGAATCTCGTGACCGCGGGCGTCATGGAGCGCTCCAGCGAGATCGGCCTGATGAAGGCCGTGGGCGCCAAAGACAAACAGATCATCGCCCTCTTCCTCGCCGAGACGATCGTCGTCGGACTCGTGGGCGGGGTCATCGGCTACGGAGCGGGGCTCGGCCTCGCCCAGGCCATCGGATACATGGTCTTCGGCTCGGCCATCGCCTTCGCCCCCGTCGTCGTCGGACTCGTCGCCGTCCTCGTCATCATCGTCGTCCTGGGAGCCTCCATCCCGGCGATCCGCTACCTGCTGCGTCTCAACGCGGCGGAAGTCCTCCACGGAAGGTGAGCCACATGTCCAGACGAGCAATGTTCTGGCGGATGGTCACCTCCTCCATCCTGCGCCGGCGCTCCCGCGTCCTCATCGCGGTCCTCGCCGTCGCCATCGGTGCGACCACCCTGTCCGGCCTCGTCACGATCGCCGTCGACGTGCCCGCGCAGATGGCCCGCGAGATCCGCTCCTACGGCGCCAACCTCGTACTCACCCCCAGCGGGGAAGGAAGCATCACGGACGAGGCGGTGGCAGCCGCCACCGAACACGTGCCGGCCGACGCCCTCGTCGGCTCCGCAGCCTTCGACTACGAGACGGTCACCGTCAACGACCAGCCCTATGTCGCGGGAGGAACCGACCTGGATGCTGTGCGCGCCATGAACCCCTTCTGGTTCGTCGACGGCGCGTGGCCGGATGCGCCCGGGCAGACGCTCGTCGGCGAGCAGATCGCCTCCACGATCGACGTCAAGGCCGGAGACACCATCACGGTCAGCCAACTCGATGGCAACGCGTCCGCCAAGGCCGCCCAGGCATCCGGCCAGCAGTCGGGCGCCGACGCGGCCCAGGCCTCCTCCCTGTCCCTGGAACCACGCACCGTCACCCTGACGGTCTCCGGGATCCTCAAGACCGGTGGAAACGAGGACGGCTACCTGTACATGTCCGCCCAGGACATGTCCGCGCTCACCGGAACCCAGGGAGCGGTCTCCCTCGCGGAATACTCCATCGCCCTCGAGGGCGAGCAGCTGAGCGCGGTCGCGGACGCCATGAACGCCTCCAACCCCGACGTTCACGCTCAAACGGTGCGGCGCCTCGCCCAATCGGACACGGGAGTTCTCAACATGCTGCGCTCCCTCCTCCTCGTCGTCACCGTCATCGTCCTGGCCCTCACCATGATCGGCGTCTCGACGACGATGATCGCCGTCGTCACCGAACGCCGCAACGAGATCGGCCTGCGGAAGGCACTGGGCGCCACCGCCCGCTCCATCACCGCGGAGTTCATGGGCGAGGGCGTCATGCTCGGAGCCATCGGCGGGATCCTGGGGGCGGGCGCCGGATACGGCCTGGCCACCCTGATCTCGACCTCCGTGTTCCACCGCACCATCTCCCTGCACCCCCTCATCCTGATCGCCACCGTCGCGTGCGCGATCCTCATCGCCGTCCTCGCCTGCCTCCCGCCCGTGCGCCGCGCACTGGCTGTCGACCCCGCGCTCGTCCTGCGCGGAGAATGAGAAGACCCATGAACACCCCAGAGAAACTCCCCGCCGATCCCCAGGCAAAGCCCGCGCATCCCCTCCTCCGCCTCGACGGCGTCTCGAAGATCTACGGCGACCTGCACGCCCTGGACAACGTCTCCCTCGAGATCCCGCGCGGCCAGTGGGTCTCCATCGTCGGCCCCTCGGGCAGCGGAAAGACAACCCTCATGAACATCGTCGGCGCCATGGACACGGCGACGACGGGCACCGTCACCCTCGACGGACACGACATCTCCGACCTGACGGCCGACGAACTCACCGAGGTCCGCTGCCGGACCATCGGGCTGGTGTTCCAACAGTTCCACCTCATCGGCCACCTCACCGCCCTCGAGAACGTCATGGTTGCCCAGTACTACCACTCGATGCCGGACGAGAAGGAAGCCATGGAGGCCCTGGACCGCGTCGGCCTCGCCGACCGCGCCACCCACCTTCCCCGCCAGCTCTCCGGCGGCGAGCAGCAGCGCGTGTGCGTCGCCCGCGCGCTCATCAACTACCCCAAGCTCGTCCTCGCCGACGAGCCCACCGGCAACCTCGACGAAACCAACGAGGAGATCGTCCTGGACCTGTTCAACCAGCTCCACCGCGACGGCACGACGCTCATGGTCGTCACGCACGACGCGCTCGTCGCAGAGCAAGGGCAGCGCGAGATCCGTCTCGACCACGGTAAGGTCGTGAAAGAGACGTGGCACGACCACGACTCGCGCACCTTAGACCTCGCGGTCCCGGCGGACGCGCAGGCCTCCCGCAGCGGAAAGGACAAGGTACGATGAACCCTCGATCGACGCCCCCCAGCCCCTCCGGCTCCCCCCGGTGGGGGAGCGTGGCCACCTACGCGACCCTCGGCGCCCTCGGCGCCACGATCCTGGCCGCCTGTCAGCCCTCGACGGGCCTGGACATGAGCAAACCACTGAGTGATGGGACCTGGACCGCGCAGTCCAACGCCGACGACCAGGGCTCTGTCGGCACGATCACCATCACCGTCGAAGGTGGGCGGATCACCGCGACCTCGTACGAGACGACGCTCGCGGACGGCACGGACAAGGGAAGCGACTACGGGAAGAGTTCGGCCGGAGAGGTCTTCAACGAGGACTACTACAAGAAGGCCCAGGCCGCCGTCGCCTCCTACCAGGAGTACTCCGAGAACCTCACGAAGGTCGGCGACCCCGCCAAGGTTGATGTCATCACGGGCGCGACCGTCGCCCACCAGCAGTTCGTGCAGGCGGCGATCCGAGCGATCGCGGCCGCCCAGGGCGTATCCCCCGACGGAGCGGACGACATCGAGATCCCCGGCCTGAACGACGCCACCAAGGAGGGGGCCGACGACCTCGGGGGTAGCGACGGCTGAAAGCCCGCCCACGTGGCGTTCCTCCTTCCCCGCGATGGGTACCCGCGTCGACCTGATCGGCTGGGGCGGGGACGGCATGGGAATCGTCAACGCCCTCGTCGGCCTCGTCGCCAGGCACGAGGACCTGTGGAGCGCCTATCGCGCCACGTCCGAGGTATCGAGGATCAACTCCTCCCATCTCCCATCGGTGGTCGGCGCACCATCAGTGGTCGGCGCCCCGGACCCGGGCGGCGTCCTCGTCAGCGAGGAGACCGACCGCCTCCTGAGGGAGGCGCTGGTGCTGGCGAGCGCCACCGGAGCATCCTTCAACCCCCTGATAGGGCCCCTCGTCGCCGCATGGGACGTCCCGGCCATGCGGGCGGCATACGTCGCGGGCGCTCCGCTTCCCCCCGCCCCGGCCCCGGGCCTCGTCGAGGCGGCGCTGCACGAACTGGAGCGGCACCCGATCACCTCTCC
>ERZ773069.2304-NODE-2304-length-10045-cov-18.278478_pt1 | contig 10045 bp, 10 predicted proteins | sample MGYA00580619_ERZ773069 | MGnify/ENA primary metagenome ERZ773069 (study PRJEB29015, sample SAMEA2738007) | human oral metagenome | biome: human oral; feature: human-associated habitat; material: dental | place: China | collected 2108 ...
GGTGGGCGGCCTGGCGGAAACGGGCAGCCGGCACGGGCCTGAGGTGCTGGTGACTGCTGCCCGGGTCAGGGCAGGCTGTCAGGTCGGAGCCTGAAGGTCCGGGCCGAGCGTCACGCGCCGGCGGGCTTGAGGGCCTGGGCCAGGTACACAGGGTGCAGCGGCAGGACGCAACGAAATTTTTCTCGGATAGGACCATGAAGCAACAAGCACAATCGATCGGAACCGACAACCTGGCCGGAACGGGCATGGCAGCCGCCCGCACGATGACCACGATGCGCGTTCGACGTGCCCTGGCGGGTCGCAAGGTGGCCCTGGTGCTGGCTCTGGGCCTGGGTCTGGCCGGATGCGTCACCACCGAGACCGTCGACAACAAGGGCGGTGGCCGTCCTGCCGGCGGAACGGCGACCGATGGCGTCTCCTCGGTCAGCAGCCAGGTCTCGCCGGCCGAAGAGAAGCGCCGTCGCGCCCGCATCCGCCTGGAACTGGCCGTCAACCACTATCAGGGCGGCAACATGCCGCTGGCGCTGCAGGAAATCGACCAGGCCATCCGGATCGACCCCGACTACGCAGCCGCTCATGGCATGCGCGGTCTGGTCTATGCGGCCATGAACGATCCCGAGAAGGCTGATGCCAACTTCCGTCAGGGCCTGAAGCTGTCGCCGAAGGATCCCGAGCTGAACAACAATTACGGCTGGTACCTGTGCCAGACGGGCCGTCAGCGTGAGTCCATCCGCTACTTCGACGTGGCGGCTGCCGATCACGCCTACACCACGCCCGCCAAGCCGCTGCACAACGCCGGCATCTGCCTGATGCAGATGGGCGACGAGAGCGGCGCGGAGGGCTATCTGCTGCGCGCGTTCAAGGTGGATCCGTCCAACGCCGTGGCCATGTACAACCTGGCCGAGCTGTACCTGAAGCGCGGCACCTACGATCGCGCCAAGTTCTATTCCGACCGCCTGCTGGCCACCTACCAGCCCACGGCCGAGACGCTGTGGCAGGGTATTCGCGTGGCCCGTCTGGGCAACAACACGGCCTATGCCCACCAGCTGATCGATCAGCTGCGCCGGCGCTACCCGCAGTCGCCCGAGGCAGCGCGACTGGGGCAGCAGGATCGCGACAACGAGCCGCAGACCTACCAGGGCGGGGCACCGTCCAGCAATGGCCCGCATGATCCCGAGAACGGACAGTGACATGTCGGCCGAGCCGAGGATCGACGTGCCGGCGCCCGAGCGCGCTGGTCTGCCTCGTGTCACCCTTCCCGCCGATCTGCAGGCCGCCCGCGAGGCGCGCCGCTGGAGCCGGCTGGACGTGGCCCGTCTGACCAAGTTCCAGGTGCGGCAGATTGCGGCCCTGGAAGAAGGCCATTTCGACCAGTTGCCCGGCCGCGCCTTCGTGCGCGCGGCGCTGCGCAACTACGCTGCCGTGCTCGAGATGGATGCCACGCCACTTCTGGCCACCATCGGCGGTCATGCCGAGCCGGCGCCGCTCACCGTGCGGCTGCGTTATTCCGAGGCGGCGCTGCAGGCCGACATGGGCGCCGAATACGAGCCTGCCAACCGCAGCCGCGCCAGCCGCTGGTTCTGGGGCATGGCCAGTCTGGCGGCCGTGGTGGCCCTGGGTGTCTGGTATGGCAGCGTGGACAACGGGCACTGGCAGCCTCGCCAGTGGCTTGATGGCTTCATGTCGGCCGACAAGCCGGTAGAATCATCGCCTTCTGTGCGTCGCGCCTCCGGCAAGGTGACTGAACCGGTCACCTGGAGCTGGGCGCCCGCAGAGCAGGCACCTGCCGCCGGTGCGGCAGGTTCGGAGTGAAGCTACCCAGACTGGAAGATGACTGCACACGCAGGCGAAGAAAGGCCCTCGACCACCCATCCCGATCCCATGCCGGTAGGCCCCGGACAGCGCCGCCGCACCCGCCAGGTGGTGGTGCGCTGGGATGACAACCAGGTCCTGATCGGCAGCGACGGACCGGTGGTCGTGCAGTCGATGACCAACACCGATACCGCCGAGGCCATTGCCACGGCCATCCAGACCCGTGCGCTGGCCAAGGCCGGCTCCGAGCTGGTCCGCATCACCGTCAACACCCCGGCCGCCGCAGCCGAAGTCCCTGCCATCCGCGAACAGCTCGATCGCATGGGCTGCAAGGTGCCGCTGGTGGGTGACTTCCACTACAACGGCCACAAGCTGCTGCACGACTTCCCCGAGTGTGCCAAGGCACTGTCCAAGTACCGCATCAATCCGGGCAACGTGGGCAGCAGCGCCAAGCGCGACGACAACTACCGCGCCATGGTCGAGACCGCCTGCCGCTACGGCAAGCCGGTGCGCATTGGCGTCAACTGGGGCTCGCTTGACCAGTCCGTGCTGGCGCGCCTGATGGACGCCAACTCGGCCCGCGCCCAGCCCTGGGACGCCCAGGCCGTCATGCGCGAGGCCCTTGTCACCTCTGCCATCGAAAGCGCCCAGGAGGCCGAACGCATCGGCCTTCCCGGCGATGCCATCGTGCTGTCGGCCAAGGTCTCCAACGTGCAGGACGTGGTGGCCGTCTATACCGAACTGGCCCGCCGCTGCGACTACCCGCTGCACGTCGGTCTGACCGAAGCCGGCATGGGCAGCAAGGGCATCGTCGCCTCTTCCGCCGCGCTGTCGCTGCTGCTGCAGCAGGGCATCGGCGACACCATCCGCATCTCGCTCACGCCCGAGCCGGGCGGCGACCGCAGCAAGGAAGTGGTGGTCGCTCAGGAGATCCTGCAGTCGCTGGGCCTGCGCTCGTTTGCTCCCATGGTGGTGGCCTGCCCGGGCTGCGGCCGCACCAGCAGCACCTTCTTCCAGGAGCTGGCCGACCGCATCCAGCGCTACCTGCGCGAGCAGATGCCGGTCTGGAGCACGCAGTATCCGGGCGTGGAGAACATGAACGTGGCCGTCATGGGCTGCATCGTCAACGGCCCCGGCGAGTCCAAGCACGCCGACATCGGCATCTCGCTGCCCGGCGCCGACGAGTCCCCGGTGGCGCCGGTCTACATCGACGGCGAGCGCACCGTGACCCTGAAGGGCGACCACATCGCCGAAGAGTTCCAGGCCATCGTCGAGAACTACGTCGAGCGCCGCTACGGCGCCAAGGCAGCAGCCCTCGCCGGGGGGTGAGGCGTCTTCCGGGGTCCGGAAGCGTGGCGCAGGCCGGCTGGGGGAACTGGCCTGATGATGCCTTTGGATTTTCCGCTACCCATCTTCGGCCCCGCGGACGCCCCTTGGGTGTCCTGCCGACGTCAGACCTGCTGCGCACCCCATGCCATCAGGGCGGCGCATAGGAAGAACAGAATCCATTGACCCAGCAAATAGTAGTTCTTGCCGCACGCGCCGACTGCCTTGAGCTGCACCAGCCAGGCCACGCCCCATGTGCCCAGATAGGCCGCCATGAAACAGGCGATTTCGCGCCTGGCTTCCAGTATCTGCGTCGCCGCAAGCAGATAGGCGACGATCGCCAGCAGCAGTAGATCCACACTGACCAGCTGGAACGCGCACAGCGCCTGTATCCAGTTCCGTCTCTTCTGTTCGGCCTGCTTCTCCTCGGCAGGAGAGAGACTCTGGGTCTCGCGTGTTCCGACCAACAGATGCGCCAGAAAGGCCACAGTCAGCAGCAGGGCTGCTGCCAGGAAAGGGATATTCATCATGGATTCCTCGTCAGAGATTCTCGACGGTGACCGGGTGTCTTCCAGCGAAGTCGTCCTGCAACAGGCACGTCGCCGCAACGAAGCAGCTTTCCGTCTGGCAGAAGCCTTTCAGCGGAGGCCGCTCCCACCAGGGCGGAAGCCTACAATCATCGAAGCGCACCGGGAGCGGGTACCCCCACAGGCGCTCTGGGAGCGAAGCGGACAGCATGAGCCGAGGAGGGTGCCCGGTCACGGGGAGTCCTCCAGCGAAGCTGTCCTGCAACAATCGCAGCGCTTCGGGGTGGGGTGCCTCCGCAGGCGATCTCTGGAAGCGTCAGCGGACAGCATGAGCCGAGGAAGGCACCCCGCCCCGGAGCGCCCGTCAGCGGAGTCGTCCTGCAAAAAGCACGGTCCCCCACCAAAGCCGTCCTGCAAAACGCACACCCCCGCACCGGAGCCGTTTTCCCCGGCATTCTCCGCTAGAATGTCGAGCTTGCCTTGCATTTCCACACTGACAAGCCGCGCAACCCTTGCGCGCAGGAACCCGCATACCCCTATGGCAGCTCAAAAACTCGCCGGCGTCAAAGGCATGAACGACCTGCTGCCGCAGACCTCGGCGCGCTGGCAGCGCTTCGAGGAAATCGTCGCCTCCTGGGCGCGCAGCTATGGCTACAGCCAGATCCGCACGCCCATCGTCGAACCCACCCCCCTGTTCGCCCGGGGCCTGGGCACCGTCACCGACATCGTCGAGAAGGAGATGTATTCCTTCCGCGACGCCCTCAACGGTGAGGAGCTCACCCTGCGTCCCGAAGGCACCGCCGGCGTGGTGCGTGCCGTCATCGAGCACAACCTGCTCTACGATGGTCCGCGCCGCCTCTGGTACCTGGGGCCCATGTTCCGGCACGAGCGTCCCCAGCGTGGTCGCTATCGCCAGTTCCATCAGGTGGGTGTCGAGGCGCTGGGCTACGGCGGCCCAGAAGTCGATGCCGAAGTCATCGCCATGGGCCAGCGTCTCTGGGATGATCTGGGTATCGAAGGGCTGCAGCTGCAGATCAACTCCATTGGCGATGCGCCCGAGCGCGCGCGCCATCGTCAGGACCTCATCGCCCACTTCGAGAAGCATGCCGAACTGCTGGACGAAGAGGCCAGGCGGCGGCTGTACGCCAACCCGCTGCGCATTCTCGACAGCAAGAACCCGGCCATGCAGGAGATCATCGAGCAGGCGCCGCGCCTGATCGACTATCTGGAAGGTCCGTCGCGCGAGCATTTCGAGCAGCTGCGCGGCTACCTGGCGCGGCTGGGCATCGAGGCCACGCTGAACCCGCGTCTCGTGCGCGGCATGGACTACTACAACCGCACCGTCTTCGAGTGGGTCACCGATCGGCTGGGCGCGCAGGCCACGGTCTGCGGCGGCGGACGCTACGACGCACTCATCGAGATGCTGGGCGGCAAGCCGGCGCCTGCCTGCGGCTTTGCCATCGGGGTCGAGCGTCTGCTGGATCTGGTCGAGCAGGCCGGTGGCCTGGGCGAGGGCGATGCCCCCGATGTCTACCTCATCAGCAGTGGCGACGGCACGATGGCGGCTGCGCTGCACACGGCTGAGGCACTGCGTGCCCGCGGCATCGAGGTGCTGATGCACGCGGGCGGCGGCAGCTTCAAGTCGCAGTTCAAGCGGGCTGGGGCCAGCGGGGCTCACCTGGCGCTGGTCATTGGCGAAGACGAGCTGAAGGCCGGCGAGGCAACCTTGAAATGGCTGCGCGAGGGCGAAGGCGGGCAGGGCGGCCGGCAGGTGCGCATCCGTCTCGACGACGCGCCCGAGGCCGTGGGCCGCGCCCTGCTGGGCCAGGCTGACGAGGACTGAGCGGCGGCTGCGACACGGGCCGTCCACCTTACATCGAACCGAAACAGGAAGATCTCATGGCATACAACCTTCAGGATCAGGAACAGATCGACGAACTGAAGGCGTTCTGGGCCAACAACGGCAACCGCCTGATGTGGCTGGCCGTCATCGCGCTGGCCGTCTTTGCCGGCTGGCGCGCCTGGAACTGGTATCACGACGGCCAGGCCCAGGATGCCGCCCGCGAGTACGCCGGCCTGCTGTCGGCGGCCGACTCCGGCAAGATCGAGCAGGTGCGCGAGCGCTATGACGCCATCCAGAAAGGCTATGGCAGCAGCGTCTATGCCGGCATGGCCGGTCTGCGTGCGGCCGAGGCCTTTGCCAAGGCCAATCAGCCTGATGCCGCCGCGGCTGCGCTGGAGAACGTCATGAAGAACAGCACCGAGCCCGGCTTCAAGCCGATCGCCGGCGTGCGCCTGGCGGGTCTGCTGCTCGACCAGAAGAAGTACGACGAAGCGACCAAGGCCATCGACACCGGCAACATCGGCCCCGTCTCGGGCGAGATGGCGGCCAATGTGGCGGATCGCCGTGGTGACATCCTGGCGGCCCAGGGCAAGGCACCGGAAGCCAAGGCGGCCTGGGAAGAGGCGCTGAAGCTGCTGCCACGGAGCAGCCAGCTGCGCTTGCTGGTGCAGTACAAGCTCGACGCGGTGACCGACTGATGCGGGGCGCGCGCACTTCGTTCCCGTTTTCTTCGTTCCTGTCCGCCCATGCGGATGGGGCTTCCTGGGCTCGCGGCGACATGTCCGCTGAAGGCGTGGCCTCGGCATCGTCCGTGTCCGCCAAGGCGCCTGGGCTGATCCAGCCATCGCGTCGTCGGCTGCTGGGCTCGCTGGCCATGGGGGCAGCACTGCTGCCGCTGTCGGCCTGCTCGATGTTCGGTGACGATGCCGCCGAGCCGCCGCCGTACCCGGTGCCCAGACTGGGCGACGAGAAGGGCATGCGCCTTCTGTGGAAGAACACCGGCGGCAGCGACGCCTTGGTGGGCTTTCAGCCTGCGATCAGCGGCAACAGCCTGTGGGTGGTCGATCAGAAAGGTCGTGTGCGGCGACTGTCGCGCAAGGACGGTCGGGTCAAGCATGAATTCAAAGCCGGCAAGGCCATCGCTGGTCTGGCTGCCGACGACGAGCTGGTCGTGCTGGTCAGCCGCGACGGCACCGTGAAGGGGCTGTCCCCGAAGGGCGACCAGCGCTGGGAAGCACGTCTGGACAGCGAGGTGGCCACGGCGCCCGTGCTGGCCGATTCGGCCGTGCTGGTGCGCACCATCGAGGGCCGGGTGCTGGCGCTGGAGCGCAGTGGCGGTTCCACGCGCTGGAGCTGGAAGGCGCCCACCGCGCTGCTCAACCTCTGGCAGAGTTCGCCCATGGTGACGGACGTGGATACCGTCTACGTGGGCCTGCCCAATGCCAAGCTGGTGGCGCTGGATCTGCGCTTTGGCGTGCCCCGCTGGGATGTGGCCATTGCCTCGTCGCTGGGGGCCACCGAGCTGGAGCGCCTCATCGACATCGTGGGGGCACCGGTGCTGATGGGCACCGACCTGTGTGCCGTGGCCTATCAGGGCCGCGTGGCCTGCGTGCGCACGACCGATGGCGAGCTGGCCTGGAGCCGGGCGCTCAGCTCCTCCGTCGGCGTCGCGGCTGACAACCAGGATCTGGTGATCGTCGATGCCTCCGAAGTCATCCAGCTGCTGCGCCCGGGCGGTGGCACGGTCTGGCGGCAGGACGGCTACGTGCGTCGCGGGGTTTCCACCCCGGTCATCGTGCCCGGCAAGCGCCTGCTCTTTGGTGACCGTTTCGGCAACCTGTCGCTGCTGTCGATGAACGATGGCCAGACGCTTGCACGCATCGAGATCGACGATTCGGCCTTGACCACACCGCCGCTGCTGGTAGGTGACGAGGCCTATGTGCAAACCCAGGAAGGAACGATCGCGGCCATCGCGCTGCGCTGACCATGAATCCATCTGTACCGGTTATCGCACTGGTGGGGCGGCCCAACGTGGGCAAGTCCACCCTGTTCAACCGCCTGACGCGCTCGCGTGACGCCCTGGTGGCCAACATCCCGGGCCTCACCCGTGACCGGCACTATGGCTCGGCGACGCTCGACGGCCAGCGCGTCGTGCTGATCGACACCGGCGGCTTCGAACCCGTGGCTGCCACCGGCGTGGCCGAACAGATGGCCCGCCAGACCCGCCAGGCCGTCATCGAGGCCGACGTGGTCGTCTTCGTGGTCGACGGCCGTCAGGGCCTGCTGGCCCGTGACGAGGAGATCGCCCAGGAGCTGCGCCGCACCGCCCGCAAGGTCGTGCTGGCCGTCAACAAGTGCGAGGGCATCTCGCGCCCGGTGGCTGCGGCCGAGTTCCATGCGCTGGGGCTGGGCGTGCCCATGCCCATTTCCGCCACCCATGGTGACGGCGTGCACGCGCTGATGGAGGAATGCCTGGAAGACTGGCGCGCCGAGCGTGAGCGCCTGCTGGCCGAGGCCGCCGAAGCCGATGCCGCTTCGACCGATGAGGCTGAAGACTCCGCGGATGAGGCCGCTGACGAGGTGGGGGCACACGGTGAGGCCGACCAGGTCGGAGACACCGCGAACGGGAAACGGACCGGAGCAGCTGCCGAGGGTGCCGCCGGCAAGGGCGACGCCGAGGCTGACGAGCGCAAGCCTGTCCGCGTGGCCGTGGTCGGTCGCCCCAACGGCGGCAAGTCCACGCTGATCAACGCGCTGCTGGGTGAGGAGCGTCTCATCGCCTTCAATCAGCCCGGCACCACCCGCGACTCGATCACGGTCGATTTCCGCTATCGCAACCGCGACTACCAGCTCATCGACACCGCCGGCCTGCGTCGCCGGGGCAAGGTGCATGAAACCGTCGAGAAGTTCTCGGTGGTCAAGACGCTTCAGGCCATCGAGGACTGCAACGTGGCCGTGCTGATGATCGATGCGGCCGACGGCATCTCCGAGCAGGACAGCGCCATTGCCGGCTACATCCTGGAAGCGGGCAGGGCACTGGTCATCGCGCTGAACAAATGGGATGCCGTGCCGGCCGACGAGCGCCGCAACGTCCTGCAGGAATGCCAGCGACGCCTGTACTTCCTGGACTGGGCGCCGATGCTCACCATCTCGGCACTGAAGAACCGCGCGCTGGACAAGCTGATGAAGGCCGTGGACGAGGCCCGTGCCGCCGCCACCCGCAAGCTGTCCACGCCCAAGCTCACCCGCATGCTGCACGCGGCCGTGCTGCACCAGCAGCCGCCGCGCAACGGCCCGTTCCGACCCAAGCTGCGCTATGCGCACCAAGGGGGACAGAATCCGCCGGTCATCGTCATCCACGGCAGTTCGCTCGACAAGGTGGGCGACAGCTACCGGCGCTTCCTGGAAGGCTGGTTCCGCGAGCGTCTGGCGCTGCAGGGCACGCCGCTGCGCATCGAGTTCCGCACGGGTGCCAACCCCTACGCCAACCGGGGCAAGTGAGGAGACCACGGCGAAACTTCTCGCCGTTCATCGGCCCGAACGTGTGCCGTTGTCAACGGTAGGGCTGGAAAAATGCGCAAAGCGCCCATATAGGTTAAAGTGCAATTAGGAGCGCCCGGGGCAGCACGGCCCGGGCTGTTCGGGCGCGTCGTGGTCTTCGCATGGCCCAGACCGGCCGCATCCCGGACTGCACCCTGAATTTCCGTATCTCTCAGAAGAACCATGAGCAACAAAGGCCAACAATTACAAGATCCCTTCCTGAACCAGTTGCGCAAGGAGCATGTGCCGGTGTCCATCTATCTGGTCAACGGCATCAAGTTGCAGGGCCAGATCGAATCCTTCGACCAGTACGTGGTGTTGCTGCGCAATACCGTCACGCAGATGGTCTACAAGCACGCCATCTCCACCGTCGTGCCCAGCCGCGCCATCGAATTCCAGTCTGAAGGCGGTTCCCACTGAAGCACCAGTACGTCGCCCGCCAGCACGACCCGAACGCGCCCGACCCCAAGCGGGCTGCGCTGCTGGCCGTGGCCACCCAGGGAGAACGCCTGGAGGCTCACGATCTGGATGAACTCGACGCCCTGGCGCGTTCGGCCGGGCTGCAGCCGGTGCTGCGCGAGGTGCTGCGGCGCAATCGCCCTGATCCCGCGCTCTACCTGGGCTCGGGTGCGGCCGAGCGCATCGCCGACCAGCTGCGCACCGAGCGCATCGGCCTGGTCCTCTTCGACCACGCCATCAGCGCCATCCAGCAGCGCAACCTCGAGCGCCTCTGGAAGGTGCAGGTTGCCGACCGGACCGAGCTGATCATCGAGATCTTCTCGCAGCGTGCCCGCAGCACCGAGGGCAAGCTGCAGGTGGAGCTGGCGCGCATGCAGCACCAAGCCTCGCGCCTGGTGCGGATGTGGTCGCACCTGGAGCGTCAGCGCGGCGGTATCGGCGTGCGCGGCGGCCCGGGCGAGACCCAGCTCGAGCTGGACCGCCGGATGCTCGACGACAAGATCCGTCGGCTGCGCACGCGCCTGCAGAAGGTTGACCG
>ERZ773069.2306-NODE-2306-length-10044-cov-23.645010_pt1 | contig 10044 bp, 7 predicted proteins | sample MGYA00580619_ERZ773069 | MGnify/ENA primary metagenome ERZ773069 (study PRJEB29015, sample SAMEA2738007) | human oral metagenome | biome: human oral; feature: human-associated habitat; material: dental | place: China | collected 2108 ...
ACGCCCGTCTGGCAGCCGGTACCAGGCGCCGTCGCGCCGGTATGATCGGTCGGGCCCCGCTGTTCGAGCCTGTCCAGGGCCGGCGCCTGGGCGAGGAGTCCAAGCAGCGCGACCCGCACGAGGTCGAGGCCGCCATGCTGCTCGACCCCGATGCCCGCCTGGGCTCCGACGGCGTCTACCACGCCGGCGAGTGAACTCATCACGATAGCGGACAGGGCCGGTTCTGCAGACGATGGATACCATCTGCAGAACCGGCCCTGTTTGGCTCACATGGAATCGTCAAAGGATTTGCGTCAATGATTCGTAAGTTTTACTTCATGAGGATTCCATCATGACTGAGCCGCAGTTTCCGGACATGCCGAGGACATCCCCCGGCTCAACCGTTCTGGCAGTGGGCACGGACCTGGTGCATATTCCTGCCTTCGAGACCCAGCTCGATCAACCCGGCACCGTCTTCGCACAGCGCGCCTTCACCGCGCGCGAGCTCCGTGAGGCCCGCCGTCGCGCGCAGGAGAAGGGATCGCGCCCGGCCCAGCACCTGGCTGCCAGATGGGCGGCCAAGGAGGCTTTCATCAAGGCCTGGAGCCAGGCACACGCGCAATACGCGAATAGTCGCGGAAATAGCGCCTCCCCGGTTATCCTGACCGAGGACGTCGACTGGCGCGAGGTTGAGCTTGTCACTGATCGATGGGGACGCCCTTCCTTGCGTCTGAACGGCGCTATTGCCCACGCTGTTGAGCACGGCCTCGGACGGGAGGTATCTACCCCAGGGTGCTGGCCGGTCTCTCTGAGCCATGACGGCGACTATGCGGTCGCGATCGTCCTGTGTGTGCAGTGAGACCGATTCTGCGAAAAATAGCGGATACCCCGATTCTGTCGCGCGCCGCCGGCCGCGATGTATCTCGCCGCTGACTGACATGAGGACACACGAATGACTGACGTTACCTATCAAGCCATCGCGATGATCATCTACTTCGTGGCCATGCTCGCCATCGGAGGCTGGGCCTATCTGCGAACGGACAACTTCGACGACTACATGCTCGCCGATCGCGACCTCAACCCCTGGGTGGCAGCGCTGTCGGCCGGCGCCTCGGACATGTCGGGATGGCTGCTCATGGGGCTGCCGGGTACCCTGTACGCCAGCGGCCTGGTCGAGGGGTGGATCGCCGTCGGCCTGACGATCGGGGCACTGGCGAACTGGCTGCTGGTGGCTCCCCGCCTGCGCGCCTACACCGAGGTCGCCAACAACTCGATCACCGTCCCGAGCTTCCTGGACAACCGCCTCCACGACACACGCCGGCTGCTGCGCTGGTCCAGCGGACTGATCATCCTGGTCTACTTCACCTTCTACGTCTCCTCCGGCATGGTGGCCGGCGGACGGTTCTTCGAGTCCTCCTTCGGGATGGACTACCGCCTGGGCATGGTCATCGTCGCCGCCATCACGGTGGTCTACACGCTCATCGGCGGGTTCCTGGCCGTGTCCTACACCGACTTCATTCAAGGGCTCATGATGGTGGCGGCACTGGTCATGGTGCCCGTCGTCGGAGTCATGCACCTGGGCGGAGTGTCCAACCTCGTCAAGGCAGTCTCCGAGGTCGATCCCCACTACTGGGCCGCCTGGGGGCCGACCACAACGTTGATCGGCGTCATCTCGGCGCTGGCCTGGGGGCTGGGCTACTTCGGCCAGCCGCATATCATCGTCCGGTTCATGGCCATCCGCAGCCCCAAGGAGGCCGTCGCCGGCGGCACCATCGGGATCGGCTGGATGCTCTTCGCCGTTCTGGGCGCTGCCGGCACCGCCATCGTCGGTGTGGCCGTCTACCAGCACGACAAGAGCCGGCTGGCGGACCCGGAGACCGTCTTCATCACGCTGGGTAAGCTGCTCTTCCACCCGCTGGTGGCCGGATTCATGCTGGCAGCGATTCTCGCCGCCATCATGTCGACGATCTCCTCCCAGCTGCTCGTCACCTCATCGGCGCTCATCGAGGACCTGTACGGATCGATGAACCGCACCCGGGGCAGCGACATCAGCGGTAACCGGATGGTGCTCTACTCCCGCATGGCGGTCTTCGCGATCGCTCTGGTAGCAGCCGTCATGGCCTGGAACCCCAGCAAGACGATCCTGGACCTCGTGGCCTTCGCCTGGGCCGGTTTCGGGGCCTCCTTCGGACCGACCATCCTGCTGTCCCTGTACTGGAGGCGCCTGAGCGCCATGGGCGCCTTCGCCGGCATGATCACCGGCGCCGTCATCGTCATGATCTGGGGAAACGTCTCGGGCGGCCCCGGCGGCGTCTTCGACCTCTACGAGATCGTGCCCGGTTTCCTGGGCAACCTGATTGTGGCCTGGGCGGTGTCCCGCACGAGCCTGCCCTCGGAGGAGATCTCCGAGGAGTTCGACGCCGCTGTCACCGCCTCGCGCGCGTAACCGGGCAGGGTAGCTGGACAGTGCTGCAGGCATGAGGATCGTCGTCGCGCCCGACTCCTTCAAGGAGTCCATGACCGCCGTGCAGGCCGCTCGGGCCATGGCGGTCGGGGTGCGGGACGCCCTGCCCACGTGCCTGGTCGATCAGGTTCCCGTCTCCGACGGCGGAGAGGGCTTCGCCGAGGCCGTCACCGCCGCCTGGGACGCCTCATGGCAGGAGGTGACCACGGTTGACGCCCTGGGCCGGCCACGGACGGCGGGCTTCGGACGCGACAGCGACCGGGCGGTCATCGACCTGGCGTCCAGCGTGGGACTGGAGCACATCCTTCCGGGAGAACGGGACGTCATGCGCTCCTCGACCATCGGGCTGGGACATGTCATCGCGGCCGCAGTAGACGCCGGCGCCCGCTCACTGCTCATCGGACTGGGTGGGTCGGCCTCCAACGACATGGGCCTGGGGATGCTTGTGGCACTGGGCGCCCGCTGCCTGGACGAACGGGGAGGCGAGGTGGAGCCGGTACCTACCGAGTTCTCTCGCATCCGGCGGATCGAGGTCGAGCCGGCTCGCCGTCGCCTTGAGGGTGTGAGCATCACGGTGGCCGGCGACGTGACGAATCCACTCACGGGTTCCCACGGCGCGGCAGCCGTCTTCGGACCGCAGAAGGGACTGACCGGGTCCGCGATCACATGGATCGACGGCGAGATGATGCGCCTGGCCGCAGTCCTCGGCCTGAGCCACTGGGCCTGCCGCCCGGGCACCGGGGCGGCAGGCGGCACCGCCTTCGCACTGGCTGCTGTTCTCGGGGCGGAGCTTGCCATCGGCATCGATCATCTGGCTAGCGTCGTCGAGCTACGTGAGCGGCTGGAGGAGGCTGACCTGCTGCTGACGGGGGAGGGTGCCGTTGATGGGCAGTCCCTGGACGGCAAGGCGGTCAGCGGAGTGCTCCGCCTGGCCTGCGAGTGCGGGGTGCCCTCCATCGTCTTCGCCGGACGGGTCAGGGTCGATGCCGAGGCTCAGCAGCGTCTGCGTGATCTGGGGGCCCAGGACATCATCCAGATCTCCGATCCTTCAGAGGCATTGGAGACCTCTCTCAGGCAGGGCCCGGGTCATCTGCGCCGGGCGGTTGCGGACACCGTGCGTCACTGTTCTGCTGGTGATGACCGGCTCGAGTCACACTCTGAATGACGTCCTGTGAGCGCACGCACAGCCATTGAGAAGCTCCGAGTATCGTCGTGGGACGATTGCGTTGTATCCTTACCGGCAGCAACGTGCTCCGGGGTCGGTGAAAGTCCGAACCGGCGGTAACAGTCCGCGACCCGCTCGTGCCACGGCAGCGTCAAGCAGCCGGGGACCAGCGGTTGAGCCGGTGGAACTCCGGCACCGACGGTGAGAGTCCGGATGGGAGGATGCGCGTGGCGCCCGGCGGGGAGACCCGCAGTTCAAGACAACGTCCCGATCTCACGGACAGCCGTGGGCTCACCGGATCTTGGACTTGACGGGCGCCCAGCACGTGTGTGCGCCGACCGACGGCGTGCAGGCGGACCCCGGTGCAGCCGGGAGCGCTCGTTCCCGGAAGGACCCGGGAGGACACCGTCGTGTACAGCCCCAGCCCCGTCGGCAAGGCCGCGCGCTTCCACGCTTCCCCCGCCGAGCCGCCCAGTGACGTTCCAGAGCCGTCGACGTCCTCGGCCTCGTCGATGACCTCCCCGTCAGAGTCGTTCTCAGAGTCGCCGTCCAGGCCTTCGGCTCGTCGTCGACGTCGCATCCGCGCTGCTGAGCGGAGCGGGCCGTTTCCCGCCGTCGTCCTGGGAGCGGCACTGCTCATCATCTGGCAGCTCGTCGCCGGCTCGGGGGCCGTCCCCGAGATCTTCCTGCCCAGCCCCTGGGCGGTCGTCACCCGCCTGTGGCTGAACCTCACTCAGGCCGGGCTGGGATGGAGAGCCTGGATCACGCTGCGTGAGGCCCTCCTCGGCTGTCTCCTGGCCGCCGTGTTCGCTCTGCCCCTGGCCTGGGCCCTGTACCGCTGGCGGCTGTTCTCCCGAACCGTCCTGCCCTATGTCGCTGCAAGTCAGGCGGTTCCCGGCATCGCCGTCGCGCCCCTCATGGTTCTGTGGATCGGTTACGGAACTCTTCCCATCGTGGTCCTGTGCGCCTTCATGGTCTTCTTCCCCATCACCATCACGGTGCTCCTGGGGCTGCGCGGCCTGGACGCCGACGTCATGGACGCCGCCCGGCTCGACGGCGCTCATGGCCTGAGCATGCTCATCCACATGGAGCTGCCGATGGCCCTGCCGGCGATCTACACCGGGTTGCGTACCGGTTTCACCCTGTCAGTCACCGGTGCGGTCGTCGGCGAGCTCATCATGGGCGGCGAGGGCCTGGGGACCGTGCTCTCCACGCAGCAGAGCCGGGGCGACACCACCGGCGTGTTCGCCACGATCACGCTCCTGTGCGTGCTGGCCACATCCATCCACTGGGTGCTCCACGAGCTCGAGCGACGCAGCCGCACCGTGGACGCCCTACGAGGCCGACGCGCCACCTGAGCCCTGCGCGGCCCCCGCTTCCCACCCCTCCGACACAAGGAAACTCCTCATCATGGCTCTCTCTCACCACGTCGTCTCCCAGTCATCCCTCTCGCGCCGCCGGCTGCTGGCAGGAGGCCTGGCGCTCACCGGCGCCGGAGCACTTGCCGCCTGCTCCTCGGGGACCGCCAGCCGCGCGGCGTCGGCCTCGGCGGCCGGAGGCGCACTGACCATCGGCCTGACCTACACGCCGAACATCCAGTTCGCCCCCTTCTACATGGCTAAGAAGGACGGGACATACGCCGCGAACGTGACGCTGCACCACCACGGGGCGCAGGACGGCCTCTTCGACGCCCTCCAGAGCGGCCAGGAGCAGCTCGTCGTCGCCGGCGCCGACGAGGCGGTGGTGGCCACCTCCAACGGCTCCGACCTCGTCGTCGTGGGCGGCTACTACCAGTCCTACCCGGCCTGCCTCATCGTCCCGGAGAGCTCCTCGATCAAGGCCCCCGCGGACCTCAAGGGCAAGACCGTCGGCACTCCAGGCCGCAAGGGGGAGACCTGGTACGCCCTCCAGCTGGCCATGTCCACGGCCTCCCTGACCGAGTCCGACCTGACGATCCAGGACATCGGCTACACCCAGCAGGCGGCGCTCGTCGGCGGCAAGGTCGACGCCGTCGTCGGCTTCTCCAACAACGACGCGATCCAGATCCGCCAGGCCGGCACCCCCGTGCGTACCATCCAGGTCGCCGACCGGATCCCCCTCGTGGGCGTCTCGCTGGTGACGACCCGATCCCTGCTGGACTCCCGTCGCCAGGACCTCGAGACCGCCGTCAAGGCCTCGATCAAGGGCATGACCGCCTTCGTCAAGGACCCCGACGCGGCGGTCGAGGCCACCAAGGACCACATGGACGACCTCAAGGTGGATCAGACGCAGGCGAAGCGCGCCCGCGAGGTCGCCGTGGCCACCGGCAAGCTGGTCAGCGGCGACGGCAGCCACCCCATTGGTTCGGTGCGGGTCGACGACGTCGCCGCCATGATCGAGTTCCTCACCTCCCACAAGCTCCTGGGGGACAAGAAGGCACCCCGGGCGACTGAGGTCTGCGTGCCGCTGACAGCTGACTGAACCCAGGCGATCAACAAGGACAACTGTATAATAAATAATACAAAATTTGGGAAACACTGCCGAGTAAAATGCGACGCACAGGCACAAAACGAGAGGTGTGGACGCATGGACGGCAAGACCCCAGCCCCTTCTGAGCCATCCCTTAAAATACCTCCAGACGACGATGTGGCCTCAGGCGAGTCCGGCACCGTGGCCGAAGTTCTCCCACCACAGCGGCATCGACGACTATTGAAAGCGATCTCATCCAAGTTTTCTGGTGCTCGCCGGCTAAGGGACTTCGGGACACGCCACAGGGGCAAGCTCATTGTGGCTGGGGTGATGTCATTGGTCCTCGGTGTGTTTTCAAGCGGGTTTCTGACAGGTTGGATAGTCAAGGAAGAGGTTGCGGTTCGCAGTTCCGAACCAAGGCCGACTGTCGTTGAGATTCCAGTTCTCGACACTCAGGCCGATTCCCGTGTCCCTGATGTGCGCGGAATGGAAACAGCTGTTGCCAAGCAGGCGCTGGCAGACCTTGACATTGACCTGAACGCCGTTACCATCCGCGAGGTTGAGTGGGCCGGTACTCCGGGAGTCGTCGTTGCGCAGGATCCGGTCGGCGGTGAACAACTGACAGGGTCGTTGACGCTCTCCGTGTCCAAGCAGGCGAACGTTCCAGAGGTGACGGGCAAGAAGAAGAAAGACGCCATCAACGCCCTCCAGACACTGGGTGCCGAAGTGACCGTCACCGAACAGTACAGCGCCAGCGCTACTACTGGGACGGTTCTCTCGGTATCCCCGCAGGTTGGTTCCCCACTTGACAGCAGCGTCGAACTCGTCGTGGCCGAATCAGGAGGATCGATCCTGCTGAGCTCTGTCAACACGGCCGGATCGGGATCATCGTGCTCCACAGACACCAACGTTTCCATGAACGGAACCTCATACAAGGAAGCACTGGCCTGTTCAGGAGGCTTCAGCGACAAGGAGAGTACGTACGCATGGGTTCTGGGGCGCCACGCCTCCACGTTATCAACGACCGTCGGCCTGGCAGACTCGGGGAAAACCGACGCCACCGCCACTGTAAGGATCCTGGCCGACGGCAACGAGGTTGCGCGTGCGGACGTGGCCTATGGAAAACCCGCAAAGGTTAACGCCGACGTCTCCAATGCTCTTCGACTTGAGATAGCTGTCTCCTCGAAGAACGGCGACACCGTGTACCTGGGTGACGCCCTGCTCAAGGGAACGACCACCCAGATCGATCAGCTGGAGGCAGAGAAATGAAGCATCGTTTTGCAGTACTCATCACATCCACCATTGTGTGCGTCACTATGTTCGCCACTGCGGTCCCAGTCTCCTTGGCGGCGCCGAGCTCGCCGCCCAGCGCCGACCCGAGTACCTCGGCAGCAAACGGCGCAAGCCCTGAGTCGACATCGCAGGAGCAGGGTCCGCTCGTTCTCGTCGTAGACGTCTCCGACTCCATGACTGAGAACGATTCGAGCGGTCGGAACAAGCTGAGCTCAGCCAAGAAGACCATGTCAACCCTCGTTCAGGGAAGACCGGAGTCGACGGATCTGGGGGTGTGGACCTACCCAGGTGGAACCACGTCCGGAGAGTGCGCTCCTGGATCTTGGATACCGGGACTCCAACCGGATCAGCATCCCGACCCCACCGATGTTGACGCTCACATTCGTCAGCTCACGGCGAGCGGAAATACCCCAACAGGTCCAGCCCTCAGAGGGGTTGTCGACAGCCTCAAGCAGAAGGGTTTCACCTCCGCCACACTGCTGCTGATCTCCGACGGTGAGTCCAACTGCGGACAGCCTCCCTGCGAGGTTGCCAAGAGTATTGTTGACGAGGGATTCGCACTTTCTGTTCCCTCCATCGGATTCACCATTTCCGACAAGGGCCGAGACGAACTCACATGCATATCCCAGGTCACCGGCTCCAGCTATCGCGAGGCCGACAATGCGGATCAGCTCATTAAGGAGCTCTCCCAGTATGAGCAGCGAGACCTGGAAGTGAGTGTCGAAGCCCCCGCACGCATCAGACAAGGGGCGAATGCGGCGATCACCGCCACCATCAAGAACGCCTCGCAATACACCGTGACGAACATCAGTGCAGTGATCTCTATTGACCCAGGGACTTCTCGCACGATCTTCCCGCTCGTCCTCTCTCCGGTTCGACACCTTCCTGCGCTTGAGGCGGGAAAATCGACCCAGATCACCTGGACGGCGACCGGGGCCAGCGGTCAGACCGGAACGGCTGGTTGGAAAGTGGCTGTAGGCTCTCGTGACGCCGGTTCAGTTCTCAAGACCGGCAAGGTTGAGGTGACCGATGAAGGACTCACCCTCAACGACGCCGGTCCTCTGCTTCAGGACGTTTCCGGGCCGGTGGTGGTGATCGGGGACTCCTTCTCCTCAGGAGAAGGAGCAGGAAGCTACCTGGACGAAGGAGAACCTAAGTGCCACCGGGCGCAGACCGCCTACGGGGCGGTCCTGGGAGGCCGGCAGACGCATCTCATCGCCTGCTCCGGCGCGGTGACGGCTGACGTCACCGACAAGTCTCAGCACCCCTCGGAGCCACCCCAGGTCAAGGCCCTCCAGGATCTCCCGGACAACCCGGGGCTGGTATACCTGACCATCGGCGGCAACGACATCGACTTTAAGGGCATCGTCGAGGGATGCATCAAGAACAACTGTACAGCCAACCGGGCAGAGATGACACGTCGGCTCTCTGACATCCCCCAGCGCAAGGAGTCGCTGAAGAAGACCTATCGTGCCGTCATGAAGGCGGCTAACACCCGGGAGCGTGTTAAGAAGCGACAAGGCAAGGTGGCTCCGCTGATCGTCTCGCCCTACCCGGACCCGTTGTGGGAGGCGGAACAGGGAAACTGTGCCACCGTGATGCCCACCAACTATTCTCTGTCGCCATCCGAGATCTCTTACGGACGCCAGATCCTTACCCTGCTCAACCGTACCGTCCGCGACGCGGTTACCGAGCTCTCCGAGGAGGGCTACCCGGTCTACTACGCGCAGGACGTCGTCGACCTCGCCAAACCGAACCATACAATCTGCAACAGCGATTCCTATTTCGTAAAAATCAACCTACAAAACTACTTTCATAATGAGGCTGAACTCGCTCATCCCAACATTACCGGGCACGAGGCCTGGGCTCAGTCGCTGATTGCATGGTCCCAAACCAAGGAGGCTCAGGTTGTCAACACGACGATGCCGGAGGAGGGAGGAGGACTGCGATCCGCCGCCGCAGGCAGCCTAAAGCGGCTGGGGCGGGCGGTGCAATCACCGCAGGACCATGCCCTGAGCGCCCAGCTCCAGCCGCTGGCAGCCGACGGCAGCGCCTCCCGACAAGTGACGACCACGACGGTGCGCAACGGTGACACTCTCACCCTCACTGTCACCGGCGTCAACCCGGGCAGCACCGTCACCGTCACAGTCCACTCCGACATCCAGGCCCTAGGAACGCTCACCGCTGACGCCAACGGCAAGGCGAGCGGGACTTTGGCTCTGACGGCGGACCTTCCCTCAGGAAGCCACACGCTGGTACTTGAAGGGCTCAAGGAGGACGCGCAGATGGGCTACTACGAGGTTCCGCTCTCCGTGAGAGAGACGAGTGGATGGCTGGTGCTCCTGGCGTATGGCATCGCCCTCCTGCTAATCGCAGGTGGCGCCATGACCTTGGTGCTCAGCGCGCGCCGTCGTCACCATCTCGCGGCCGCCCCAACGGCCTCATCCACTCCATCCACCTCGGTTGCAGCGGATGTCGTTGATCCGGAAAGTGCAGATGACACAGCCGAGAGGGACGCCGGCACAGAGGAAATATCCTCGTAGCTACTTGACATAAGGCGGCCCGGACGCCCCGTAACTGGGGAGTCCAGGCCGCCGATAGGGAATCTTCCCAGTATGCTCAGCCTCTCCTCACAGCCGACAGGCCAGCAGTGAGGAGACGAGGATGGCGCGCGCCCCGACCTCGTAGAGCTCGT
>ERZ773069.2307-NODE-2307-length-10043-cov-7.068582_pt1 | contig 10043 bp, 7 predicted proteins | sample MGYA00580619_ERZ773069 | MGnify/ENA primary metagenome ERZ773069 (study PRJEB29015, sample SAMEA2738007) | human oral metagenome | biome: human oral; feature: human-associated habitat; material: dental | place: China | collected 2108 ...
GGACGGGCGAATGGCGGGAGATCTCCCCCGCGCTCTATGAGACGTTGACCCTCGCGCAGGAGGTTGCGCGGCGTTCGCACGGGGCGTTCGATGTGACGGCAGGTGCACTGACGGAACTTTGGGAGCGGGCGCGTGTGGAGAAGCTGCCGCCGTCTCCCGAGGAGGTTGCCGAGGCGCGTGCGTGTGTCGGGTATGCGTTCCTGGAACTGAATATGGTGGAAGAAAACGGAAAAAAAAGATATCAAGCGCGTCTCCTTCGCACAGGGATGAAGATTGACCGTGGCGCACTCATCAAGGGGCTGGCACTCGACGGCATCCGCAGCACATGGCAAAAGGCAGACATCAAAAACGCGCTCGCCGATCTCGGCACGAGTTCGATTCTCGGCATGGGGGTGAACGAGGCGGGAGAGCCGTGGCAGATCGGTATCCGCAATCCGCGCGGGGAGGGAGCGGGGGATGCGCTCGCCGTTCTTCCACTTTCCGATGAAGTCCTCTCGGCATCGGGGGATGATGAGCGGTTCTTTCTCTATGAGGGGCGGCGGTATCATCATCTGATTGACCCGCGCACAGGCTATCCTGCGGACACAGGGCTCGCTTCGGTGGTGGTGACACTGCCGCTGAATGCAGATGACTTGCCCGCATGGCAGGGACATATGGGGCTGCTCTCGGATATGCTCTCGACGGCGGTCTTTGTGCTCGGGCCAGAGGCGGGACGCGCCATGCTTGCGGACTTTCCGCCCGCACTCGTCATTCTCATCGGGACGGATGGGCGCGTCATTGAAGAGTGATGTCGTTCGGTGTTTTGCTGTGAGGAAACGTCACCATGCATGTCCGGAAATCAAGCGAAAGAGGCTGCTGCACATGATTCTTGTGCAGCAGCCTCTTTGTGCTTGGCAAATGGTATCAAACTTTGAACTTTCCAACCTCGCCCTGCAGGTCGGTTGCGATGTTTGCCAGCCCTTCGGAGGCATTCGCGATGTCCTCCAGTGATACTGTCTGTGTCTCGACGGCGGCATTGCCCTGCTGGCTTGTGGCGGCGTTCTCCTGTGCGAGACGCTGCAGCCCCTGGACGACGCGTGCGACTTCTTGGCTCGCCTTTACGATGTCCTCGGTTGAGGTGTTCATCCGCTCAATGACTTTGAGCGCCTCGGTGACTGCCTCGTCAATCTTTTGGAATTTCTCCTGTGTCTCATCCAGACCCGCCTGCGTTTCGGTGACAAGACCCTTGGAGACGTCCATGGTATCGACGGCACGCTGCGCCTTGTTCTTGAGTTCGCTGATGACCGATCGAATCTCCTCGGTAAAGCTGTTGCTCTGCTCGGCGAGCTTGCGGATCTCCTCCGCGACGACGGCAAATCCGCGTCCTGCCTCGCCCGCGCGTGCCGCCTCAATGGCGGCGTTGAGGGCGAGGAGGTTGGTCTGGTCGGCGATGGACTGGATCATCTCGCTGGCGGACTCAATCTTCTCTGCGCTTCGGTTCGTCTCCTCCACGACAGTGGCGACATCGTTTGTCGCATGTGCGGTTTCCTCGGACTTCTTCATGGCATTTGAGAGAATGTCGGCACCCTCGTCTTTGCGGTCGCGGATGGCGTGTGAGACATCGTTGACTTGTCGGAGGATCTTCTGGATGTCGTCGAGGAGTTCCTGGACATGGTCGAGATGAGCCGCTGCTTCATTCGTATCCTGTGCCTGTGTCGTTGCACCGTCGGCGATGCTGTGGATCGCCGACGTGATCTCGCGTGCAGTGTGCGCCGTGTTCTGGGCGGTCGCCGTCAGCTGCTCGCTCGCAGCTGCGACAGACTGCGAACTGCCGTTGATCTGTCCGACGATGCCGCGCAGACTCTTTGCCATTGCACCGCAGGCACGCGTCATGCTGCCGACTTCGTCATTGCGATCGAGGTAGGGGGCAAGGTGCGTGTTTTGTTCGGCACGCATATCCAGTGCGGCAAAACGCTCGATCATTCCCGCGAGACCTTCGAGGGGCTTTGAGACACGCTTTTGGACAAAGAAGGCAAGTGCAACGAGGAGTGCGAGGCTGCACAGAACGGCGATGACAATGGAGAAGATGACCAGTTCTTTTGCGGCACTCGTAAAGAGGTTGTTGGAGACGACGATGAGCGCGCCCCACGGCTGATCGATGCCGTCAAAGGTGAGCGGCTGGAAGATGTAGGTGGATGTCTCACCCGTGGAGGGGGAGACACGCTCCATGGTATACAGGTCTTTGCCGAAGAATTTCTGCCCTTCCTCGGGGGAAACCTTGAGGAGGTCAAAGGTGTTCTTGGATGCGCTCTCGGGGCTGATGCCGTGCGCGATCACCGTGCCTGTGGGCGAGAAGACGACAAAGAAGTTGTCGGGCTTGCTCATTGCGGCGAGATCGCTTTGGAACGGTGCGATGTCAAAGTCCACAGTGACCGCGCCGATGAAGCGGCCGTTCTCGATGATCGGCACGGAGACGGTGAGCATGTAGAACTTCGTCGTGGGCGTCGCGTTGTACCAGTACGGCTCGGAGAGCGTGATCTTCTGCGTGGTGCGCGGCGACTGATACCAGTCGTCCGTCTCGTAGCCCGTGAGCGGGGAGACGACGATCCGGCCCGACGGATCCTTTGCCGCGTAGGGGATCGCGCGCCCCGTCGCATCCGAGAGCGGCGTATTCGCAAATGCGGCATCCTGCCCGTCAAAGGCGTTCGGCTCAAAACAGGCGCCCGTGCCGACAATGTTCGGATTCGCGGCAATCGTCGCCTCGAGCGCCGTGACGAGGTCGGCGCGGCTGCGTGCCTCGGGCGGGAGCGCCATGATCTGCTCCACGCGCGCGGCAAGGCTCTTTGCCGACTGATAGACTGTGCTGTAGCGCTCCTGAATGGGTGCCATCCGCATCCCCAGCTCATTGTACTTTTCACGCGTGCCGTCCGCCATCATCGTTTCGAACGAGCGGTAGCCGATGAACGACATGAGGATGGTGACCATCAGGAGGACGCCGACGCAGACGACAGCGTTGATCTGAAAGCCAAGACCGCGCGTTTTTCCGCCCGTGTCCATCGAATTGTTTGCCATAGCGTTTCCCCCATACACAGAATGTTTTACATTGCCACTGCGCCATCTTCAAACGCTGTGACCTGCGGGTCAGCCGATCTGAATGACGTGGCTGACTTTGAATCCCTTTGCCCAGAGGCGATCCTTGACGGTACCCACGTCGTTGATGTCGGCGCGGATGATGATCTGATAGGTGCCGCTCGGCTGCGGGAGTGTGACCATGCTGTCGATGCTGATGTCGAGATCGGCGAGGACGGTCGAGATGTCGCGCAGAACGCCCTTGCGGTCAGAAACGTCGATCGTGAGCCGCGTCTTGCCGCTGTCCAGTCCCATGACGGCGATAAAGGCGCGGAAGATGTCCGTGGAGGAGATGATGCCGACGAGCTTGCCAACCTCGGAGAGGACGGGGACACCGCCGATCTTCTCGCGCTCCATGACGAGCGCGGCCTCCTCAATCGTCATCGTATCGGTGACGGTGATGACATTCTTCTGCATGACATCGGCGACCTTGATCTTTGAGAGCAGGGTGCGTACTTCGTAGCGATCGAGTGTGGTTGCCGCCGACGGCGAGGCGCGCAGGAGATCGCGGTTCGTGAAAAAGCCGACGAGCTTTCCGTGCTCCACGACGGGGAGACGACGGAAATGCCCTTTGTCCATGAGCTTCGATGCCTCGTCCATACCTGCATCGGGCGCAATCGTGACGGGATTCTTGGTCATACAGTTGGCAACAAACATAAATGCTTCCTCCTTGCCAATGGAAATGCCAAAACTTCTTTAAAATTTATTCGCGTTTTGCGGCAGATTTTCCTTCTTTTCGCGGAGATCAATCTCGATCTGCGCGGGGCGGAAAAGATGCCCAATACGGGCGATTTTATCCCCCGAGATAGGCTTTCCGCACATCCTCGCTCGCCGCCAGCTCCTTCGCATCGCCCGAGAGTGTGATGCGCCCCGTCTCGAGGACGTAGGCACGGCTGGCGATCGAGAGCGCCATGTTCGCATTCTGCTCGACGAGCAGGATGGTTGTGCCGGTCTTGTTGATGTCGACAATGATGGAAAAAATCTCTTTGATCAGGAGCGGCGCAAGCCCCATTGACGGCTCGTCGAGGAGCAGGAGACGCGGACGGCTCATGAGCGCGCGCCCCATCGCAAGCATCTGCTGCTCGCCGCCCGAGAGTGTGCCCGCCTGCTGGGCGATGCGCTCCTTTAGGCGCGGGAAGCGCGTAAAGACCATCTCCATGTCGGCGGCGATGCCGTCCTTGTCGCTGCGCGTGAATGCGCCGAGCTCAAGGTTCTCGAGTACGGTCATCTCAGCGAAGATGCGCCGCCCCTCGGGCACTTGGGAAATCCCCGCACGAACGATCTCATGTGCGCCCGTTCCTGCGATATTTTTGCCTTCAAATTCGATGCTGCCGCCGCGTGGGGCGATTAGCCCCGAGATCGTGCGGAGCGTCGTGGATTTGCCCGCGCCATTCGCCCCGATGAGGGTGACGATCTCGCCCGCATGAACTTCAAGCGACAGGCCTTTGAGCGCGTGAATTGCGCCGTAGTAGACCTCCAGATCCGAGACGCGGAGCATGGGGGTGCTTTTCATATTCGTTTCGTTTGCCATCTTACTCCTCCGCTCCCAGATATGCACGGATGACCTCGGGGTTCGAACGGATCTCCTCGGGGGTGCCGTTCGCGATGATTGCGCCGTACTCGAGGACGTAGATGCGCTCGCAGATGCCCATGACGAGTGCCATGTCGTGCTCGATGAGGAGGATCGTGATGCCGAAGTCCTTCTTGACCCAGCGGATCATGTCCATGAGTTCGAGTGTCTCCTGCGGGTTCATGCCCGCCGCCGGCTCGTCGAGGAGCAGGAGGCTCGGCTGCGCCGCGAGCGCACGCGCGATCTCCAGTCGCCGCTGTGCGCCGTAGGGCAGATTTTTCGCCTTTTCCTGCGCCACATCTGCGAGGTGGAAGATCTCGAGCAGGCGGTATGCTTCCTCCGTGAGATGCTTTTCCTCCGCCCAGTAACGGCCGAGGCGCAGGACGGATTCCGCAAGACCGTAGTTCATATGGCAGTGGTACGCGATCTTGACATTGTCGAGCACGGAGAGCTCGCCGAATAGGCGGATGTTCTGGAACGTACGCGCAATGCCGCGCTCCGTAATCTGGTTCGGCTTCAGTCCGACGATACTCTTGCCCTTGAACAGGATCTCGCCCGTGGTCGGCTGATAGACCCCCGTAAAGAGGTTGAACGCCGTCGTCTTGCCCGCGCCGTTCGGCCCGATCAGACCGAGCAGTTCGCCTGTCTTGATGTGGACGTTGAAGTCCACAATGGCTTTGAGCCCGCCAAAGACCATCGAGACATCGGTCGCTGTTAAGAGTTCCTTTGCCATTATGCATCGCCTCCCTTCTTAAAGAAGCGGCGGAGCGGCTGCATCGCCGTGACCTCGACATAGCCGAAGAGCCCCTGCGGACGGTAGAACATGAGCAGGATGAGCGCGAGCGCGTAGATAATCATGCGCGCGTTCGGGAAGCTCGCGAGTGCCGCCGAGAGGAATGTCACGACGAGTGCGCCCGCGATGGAGCCGGTCATCGAGCCGAGGCCGCCCATGACGACCATGATGAGAATGTTGAACGACTGCATAAATGTGAACGAGGCAGGGCTGAGGATATACATATTATGTCCGAAGAGCACGCCTGCAACACCCGCGAAGAACGCGCCAATGCTAAATGCGAGCACTTTGTAGCGCGTCGTGTTCACGCCCATCGACTCCGCTGCAATCTCGTTCTCACGAATTGCGAGGCACGCGCGGCCGTGGCGCGAGTTTACGAAATTCTTGATGATAAAGAGGGTGACGAGCATGAGGAAGAAGACCCAGGTAAAATCCGTGTGGTGGGGGATGCCCTTGAAGCCCGCTGCACCGCCGACATAGGGGACGTTGATGATGACGATGCGGACGATCTCGCCGAGCCCTAGGGTCGCAATGGCGAGGTAGTCGCCGCGCAGGCGCAGCGTCGGCAGACCGATGAGTGCGCCAAGGAGGCCCGCCGTGATACCACCCACAAGAATGGCGACGGGGAATGCCATCTGAAAATTCGTCGTGAGCACGACGCCGACGTATGCGCCGACCGCCATAAATCCGGCGTGTCCGAGCGAGAACTGTCCCGTATACCCGTTGATGAGGTTGAGGCTCGCCGCGAGGATGATGTTGATCCCCGCAAAGATGAGGTTGAGCTGCCAGAACGCACTCAGCACCCCCGCACTCGTCAGCCCCATGATAATGCCGTAGATGACGAGGGCGAAGACGAGCATTTTGAGATCATTTTTTTGCAATGAATTCATCTGCGCACCTCCTTAGACCTTTTCCTTGACATTTTTCCCAAAGATCCCGGCGGGCTTAAAGAGCAGGACGAGAATCAGGATGGCGAACGCCGCTGCATCGCGGAACATCGAGAAGCCGAACCCCGAGATGAACGCCTCGACGATGCCGAGGACGAGCCCGCCGACCACGGCCCCCGGCAGGATGCCGATGCCACCGAACACCGCCGCGACGAATGCCTTGATGCCGGGCATGAGACCCATCAGCGGGTCGATCGAGTTGTAGTAGATGCCGATGAGAACGCCCGCGACCGCCGCGAGTGCCGAGCCGATGGCGAACGTGATCGAGATGATGCGGTTCGCGTTGATACCCATGAGCTGCGCCGCCTCTGTGTCATACGACGCGGCGCGCATCGCCTTGCCGATTTTGGTCGAGCGCACGATGTAGGTGAGGATGAGCATAAGCACGAAGGTCACGCCCATGATGAGGAGCTGCTGCCCGCTGATGATGAGCCCCGCTACGTCAAAGGATACGTCGCTGATCGTTGCGGGGAAGGTGCGCGGCGTGGGGGAGACGACCGCCATCATGACGTATTCGAGCAGGAACGACACGCCGATTGCCGTGATGAGCACGGAGATGCGCGGTGCGTGGCGCAGCGGACGGTAGGCGAACCGCTCGACGAGGACGCCGAGCAGGGATGTGACCGCCATCGCGATGAGGATTGCGGGCACGACGGGGATGCCGAGTGTGATGGCGTAGAAGCCAAGGTACGCGCCGACCATGTAGATGTCGCCGTGCGCAAAGTTGATGAGCTTGATGATGCCGTAGATCATCGTATAGCCAAGCGCAATCAGCGCGTAGATGCTGCCAAGTGAGATGCCGTTGATCAGCTGTTGGAGTATCTGGTGCATAAACTCCATAGAAGAACCACCTCCATGTGATAAAAAAGAGCCGCAGATCTGCGGCTCTTTGTGCACTCTTAGCCGAATGGATTACATACTCGGCATAATCTTTGCGACGACAACGCGGTCGCCGTCCTTGTTCTCGAGAATGACCGCCTGCTTGATCGGGTTGTGCTGCGCATCCATCGTGATCGTACCCGTGCCGACGACGAGATCCTTCGTCTCCTCGATCGCCTTGCGGAGTGCCTCGGGATCATCCGAACCCGCACGCTTGAGCGCATCCACGAGCAGCTTGCCCGCGTCATAGCCGAGTGCCGCGAAGACGTTCGGTGCGTGGTTGTATTCCTTCTGGAACGCCTCGATAAAGGGGCGAACCGATTCGTCTTTATCGGAGTAGTGCGTGCTGAAGTACGTGTTGTTCAGTGCCGCTGCACCCGCCAGCTCGGTGACCTTCGGATCGTCCCAGCCGTCCGTGCCGATGATGGGCGCGGTGATGCCGATCTCGCGTGCCTGCTTGACGATCTTGCCGACCTCTTCATAGTAGGCGGGAACGAAGATGACATCCGCATTTGCCGCACGCAGACGCGTGAGCGTTGCCTTGAAGTCCTGATCCTTTGCAAGGAAGCCCTCGGTCATAAGTACCTGACCGCCGCCCGCCGTAAAGACCTTCTCGAACACGGCAGCGAGGCTCTTGGAGTAGTCCGTCGAGTTGTCGATGTAGATGACCGCCGTCTTTGCCTTGAGCGTATCCAGTGCGAACTTCGCCATGACATCGCCCTGCTGCGGGTCGATGAAGCAGCTGCGGAAAATCCACGGCTTTACCTTGCCGTTCTCGACCGTGACATCAACCGCCGTTGCATCCGGCGCGATGACGGGGACCTTGTTGTCCGATGCGACCTGTGACTCCGCAATGACATTGCCGGTCGTTGCAGGACCGACAATCGCGCGGACGTGGTCGTCGGAGATGAGCTTCGTCGCCGCGTTGACCGACTCTGCTGCCTCGGACTTGTTGTCGGCCTCGATGAGGACAATCTTCTTGCCGCCCACGCCGCCGGCATCATTGGCCTCCTTGATCGCGAGCTTCAGGCCCTCGAGGGTGGATGTGCCGTAGTTTGCCGTGTTGCCCGTCATCTCGAAGTTCGCACCGATGCGGATCTCATCGGCCTTTGCCTCATTGCCGCCGCAGCCCGCGAGCGCGGAGCCGAGCAGCGCCGTGCAGGCGAGTGCAGCCGCAAGACACAGGGTTTTTCCTCCAAATATCATAGATATACCCCCTAATCAGTTCCCAATATATAAATAAGTAAAAAGAAAAAATATAGCCCCCATTATAGGGGAGTGTGTGCCATTCGTCAAGGTATACAATTTGATTTCTTCCGTGCAGTGCCGTGCAGATTGACAGAGCCGTTTTGCCGTTGCTATAATAACGGAACTTCACGTTTTGCAGGCCTCCCCCCGTCGAAACGGGGGAGGGGGACCGCGAAGCGGTGGCGGGGGCGCTTTGAGCAAGGCAGGTATTGCTGTTGTAAGAAAGCCGCATCAGATACTGGCGCCCCCCATCGGCGCGCTGTGCTCGCCGCTTCCCCCGCGTCGGCGGAGGAAGCTCATATAATAGAGGAGGACGTTATGAACGAAAAGACATTTCCGCTCAGCGCGGCAGAGACACGGGCGCTGATCGAACGATATCCGACCCCGTTCCACATCTACGACGAGGCGAAGATCCGCGCGAACTTCCGCCGGCTGCGCGAGACCTTTGCATGGGCGCCGAACTTCCGCGAGCACTTCGCCGTGAAGGCGCTGCCGAATCCGCGCATCGTGCAGATTCTCCATGAGGAGGGAGCGGGCACGGACTGCAGCAGCATCGCCGAACTCGTCATCTCCGAGGCGGCAGGGGTCACGGGCGAGGAGATCCTCCTCACGTCGAATGATACGCCCTATGATGAGTTTCAAAAGGCGATTGCTCTCGGCGCCGTCATCAACCTCGATGACATCAGTCACCTCGACTATATGGCAAAGCATGCGGGACTGCCGAACGTGCTCTCGTTCCGCTACAACCCCGGCGATCTCATCGAGGGCAACGATATTATCGGAAAGCCGATGGAGGCGAAATACGGCCTCACGCGCCCGCAGATGTTCGAGGCGTACCGGCGCGCGCAGGAGATGGGCGTCAAACGCTTCGGCCTGCACACGATGGTCATCTCCTCTGAACGGCGTACGGAGGGGTTTCTGCTGACGGCACGCATCATGTTCGAACTCGCTGCGGAGCTCAAGGAGCAGCTCGGCATTCATGTCGAGTTCGTCAACCTCGGCGGCGGCTTCGGCATTCCGTATCACCCCGAGGAGACACCGGTGGACTACGCTGCTGTTGGCGCGGGCATCGCACAGCTCTATAACGAGATCATGATTCCCGCAGGGCTCGGCGATGCCGGCATCCGCACGGAGAGCGGGCGCGCCATGACGGGAGATGCGGGTTGGCTCGTCTCCACCGTTCTCCATGAGAAGGACACGTACAAGAAGTACATCGGTCTCGACTCCTGCATGGCGAACCTCATGCGCCCTGCACTCTACGGCGCATACCATCACATCACCGTGCTCGGCAAGGAGCATGCGCCCGCCGATCACATCTACGACATCACCGGCTCGCTCTGCGAGAACAACGATAAATTCGCCATCGACCGCGCCCTGCCGAAGATCGACATCGGCGACATCGTCATCATCCATGATACGGGTGCGCACGGCAGCGCGATGGGGTTCAACTACAACGGCAAACTCTGGTGCGCCGAACTCCTCCGCCGCACGGACGGGA
>ERZ773069.2317-NODE-2317-length-9982-cov-22.008160_pt1 | contig 9982 bp, 10 predicted proteins | sample MGYA00580619_ERZ773069 | MGnify/ENA primary metagenome ERZ773069 (study PRJEB29015, sample SAMEA2738007) | human oral metagenome | biome: human oral; feature: human-associated habitat; material: dental | place: China | collected 2108 ...
GCGATACAATAAAGGTGTTCAAGCCAATTGTAAAGCGAAAGGAGAAAAATATGGCTCAAAAAGCACATAGTTTACCACACACAAAATGGATGTGTAAATATCACATTGTGTTCACCCCTAAGTATAGACGAAAAGTTATCTATAATCAATATCGAAGTAGTTTGGGAGAAATATTCCGCCGATTATGTAGTTATAAAGGTGTTGAGATTATCGAGGGCCATTTAATGCCTGATCATGTACATATGTTAGTGAGGATAAGTGTTTCAAGTTTCATGGGTTATTTAAAAGGTAAAAGTGCACTCATGATGTTTGACAAACACGCTAATCTCAAGTACAAGTTTGGGAATCGGCATTTCTGGGCAGAAGGTTACTATGTGAGTACAGTAGGGCTTAATGAAGCCACAATTAAGAAATATATTCAAGATCAGGAAAAGCATGATATAGCACTAGATAAATTGAGTGTAAAAGAATATGAGGATCCCTTTAGGGATAGTGGTAAGTAATACTCACGCCTCTTTAAGAGGCAAGTGACGAGTCAAGAGCAATGAGGCTTGAACAAGGTGAAAGCCAGCGTCTTTAGGCGCTGGCTGGTAATTTGGGCTTATAGCCCTGGTTCAAACCACCCGTTAGACGGGTGGTCATGATTTAGTCTTAGTTGCTTAGTTTTTTTCTGTATAACCAAGGTCTGTTAACATTTTTTTAGAGGCTTTAAAACTTACGTTTTTTCCAACGCCTGAGTATTCTTCTGGTAAAGCTTTTCTAAGTTCGTCAATGCTTGCAACTGAAAGATCGATTTCAAGATCTTGAACGACTTTACCATCTTTAACTTCGATTGAGAAAGTTACCCCTTTAAGTCCCTTATAGCCTTTGTAGGTTTCTTCAAGAACACTTTTTACAGCATCTGCAGTATTATTGAGGACTTCAGGATCAGCGACATTATGAGCAGTTTGTTTGACCACGTTATCACCGTCAACTGTATAAGTTAAGGTTGATACGACACCAGGCTGAGAATCGTTCACAAAGGTAGCAGTTTTTAATTCTGATTTTTTTTCAGTTGTTTCAGTCTTAGTAGTTTTTACCTCAGTCGTATCTGGTGTAGAAGAGCTAGAAGAAGTGGTTGAAGATTGTTTTGAACATCCCAACAAGAATACTAAAGGCAAGGCTAAGAAAAGTGTCGTTTTGAAATATTTGTTCATTTTGTATTCCTTTCATCAAAATACTTTACTTAATTTCACCATAGATTAATTTTAAAATCAAAGTATTTAAGTTTTTCTTTTTTGCACATACTAAGATGGGAAAAGTGATATAATGATAACGAGAGGTGAAAAAATGAATCAAACTGTAGAATATATCAAAGAACTAACTGCTATTGCATCGCCGACAGGTTTTACGCGTGAAATTACGAATTATCTAGTTGAGACGCTTGAAAAACTAGGCTATCAACCAGTCCGCACGGCTAAGGGTGGTGTCAACGTTACCATTAAAGGGAAAAATGACGAGCAACAACGCTATGTGACTGCTCATGTGGATACTCTGGGAGCTATCGTCCGTGCTGTTAAACCAGACGGTCGTCTCAAGATGGATCGTATCGGTGGCTATCCTTGGAACATGATTGAAGGCGAAAACTGTACAGTCCATGTGGCTAGCACAGGAAAAACCGTTTCAGGTACGATTTTGATCCACCAAACTTCTTGTCACGTTTACAAAGATGCTGGAACTGCGGAACGTACACAGGACAATATGGAAGTTCGTTTGGATGAAAAAGTTACCAATGAAAAAGAAACACGCGCACTCGGTATCGAAGTTGGAGACTTTATCAGTTTTGACCCACGAACTGTCGTGACTGAGACAGGCTTTATCAAGTCTCGTCATTTGGATGACAAGGTCAGCGCAGCTATTCTCCTTAATCTCCTCAAAGTCTACAAAGAAGAAGGGATTGAACTTCCTGTCACTACGCATTTTGCCTTTTCAGTCTTTGAAGAAGTGGGGCATGGTGCTAACTCAAGTATTCCTAGTCAAGTTGTTGAGTACCTAGCAGTAGACATGGGAGCAATGGGAGATGATCAGCAGACAGACGAGTACACAGTGTCTATCTGTGTTAAAGATGGTTCAGGTCCTTATCACTATGAATTCCGTCAACATCTGGTTGCCTTGGCAAAAGAGCAGGACATTCCATTTAAACTCGATATCTATCCATTTTACGGTTCGGATGCTTCTGCAGCCATGTCAGCTGGAGCAGAAGTTAAGCACGCTCTTCTAGGAGCAGGTATTGAGTCAAGCCATTCTTATGAGCGTACTCATATCGATTCTGTAGTTGCTACCGAGCGTATGGTGGACGCTTACCTCAAGAGTGAGTTGGTGGACTGAAGGGTCGATAAAGTATTATGTATGAAATACTGAAACAATTAGCAACGCCTGCTATAATAACAGGGGTGATTTCGAGTTTCTATGCTTATTTTCAAAAGAAAAAAGAGGAATATCGTAAGTATGTGTATGAAAATAAACAAGAAAACTTTAAAGAACTAGTTGTTTATGTTGATGAACTGGTAGATAAAGGGATTACTAATCCAGATTTAGAAAAACTACTTTTTAAAATTTCTCAAAAAATTAATCCGTATGGACGAAAAATAAAAACTTTTGGAAAATATCAGTGGATAGAAGATGATGGATATGTTTGGTATCAAATGGAATTATAGAGAAAAAACTTGCTTTTCAAATACTTCAAATAAAAGATTTGAAAGAACTAGCTCATCGGATACAAATTTCTAAACGATTACTAGATATAAAAGTAGAAAAAAATATTTCGATCATAAGTTCAGCTAAAATATGGTTTTATTTATTTCAGTATTCAATGTTATTACTTCAGCTATTTTTCATTTACTCTGGATATAATTGTTTTATCAAACAACCTACAATACCCTCTTCGTTTTTGGCTTTTTGCTTGATTTTTGTAATGATTTTAATTTTTTTACTCCCAGAATTGACTGTTAATGAAAGCGATGATAGAAACTCTGAAATAGGCATTACAGTGCTCCCTTTCTTTATTGCCGCAGTTGATGCTGGAATAGCGTATTATTTGTATAATAATTCTTCTATTGTTCTGTTTGTTGGAATGGTTTCACTTTGTCTAAGTCTTAGTGTAGTATTTTCAAAAGCTATTATTTTCGGGGAAAGTGAAATTGGTAAAGTATCTACAATTTATATTGAAGAATATCGAAAACTACAGGGACCCAAGTTAAGTAAGAGACGCTTTAGAAATTATTTTACAGTTATTCCATTTTTTAATAAGATTAAGAATTTATTTCATAAAGATAAGAGGGAGGAGAATGATGACTGATAAACACAGACTCTTTGACCTTAATCACTCCCTTTTAGAGTTGAAAGGAGAAACTTATGTGCCTCATCTGCCAACGAATTGAACTCATCAAGTCTGGTGACAATCCTTACTTTGTGAAGGAACTGGAAACAGGCTATGTTGTCATTGGAGACCACCAGTATTTTGAAGGTTATACTCTATTCTTAGCCAAGGAACATGTCACAGAACTACACCAACTAGATCCAAGCGTTAAACTTGGCTTTCTAGAGGAAATGAGTCTGGTTCAGGAGGCTGTCTCTAAAGCTTTTTCTGCTGAAAAGATGAATGTAGAGTTGTTGGGAAATGGAGATGCCCATGTCCACTGGCATATTTTTCCTATACGAGCTGGTGATATGAAGGAACACGGTCTTAATGGTCGTGGTCCAGTTTGGTGGGTTCCATGGGATGAAATGGTTGCTGAAGAATATCAGGTTAAGGGAAGCAAATTAGAAGGTTTGATTGCTACCTTATCTGATACTTTAGACCAGATGATAGAAATGAAAGGATAAACAATGAAAAAAAGATACCTTGTATTATCAGGATTGCTAGCCTTGACATTGGTAGCTTGTTCGCAAGAAAAGCCAGCGACTTCAGAAACGCAGACTTCAACTGAAGAAAAAACCGTCCAAGAAGGTACAGTCGGAAGTAAATCTCAGGAAGCTAGTCAGAAAAAGGCAGAAGTGGTCAATAAAGGGGGCTACTACAGTATTCAAGGGAAGTACGATGAGATTGTCATCGCTAATAAACACTATCCCTTGTCTAAGGACTATAACCCTGGTGAAAATCCAATAGCTAAAGAGGAGCTATTGAAACTGATTGCTGCTATGAAAGAAGCTGGTTTCCCAATTAGTGACCAGTATAGTGGTTTCAGAAGTTATGAAACTCAAACTCAACTTTATCAGGACTATGTCAACCAAGACGGAAAGGCAGAGGCTGACCGCTATTCTGCACGACCTGGATATAGTGAACACCAAACTGGCCTTGCCTTTGACCTAATTGGAACAAATGGAGATTTAGTGACAGAAGAAAAAGCTGCTCAATGGTTATTGGACCATGCTGCAGATTATGGCTTCGTCGTTCGTTATCTAAAAGGTAAGGAAAAAGAAACGGGTTATATGGCTGAGGAATGGCACCTTCGCTATGTTGGCAAAGAAGCCAAGGACATCGCTGCAAGTGGTCTCAGCTTGGAAGAGTATTACGGCTTTGAAGGTGGGGACTATGTTGATTAGTCGCAAAATATCTTGCAAGAATGCTTGAAATTTGATAAAATGAATAATAATTAAATAGGAATCTGCAAGACTAGTATCTCAGGGGAAGTATATCAGGGAGGAGAGCCGTGACTGAAAGCTCTCTATATGAAAGCTGGGTGAATTCACTTGCCTATGGATTCAGAAATAAAGGTCTGACTTGTCAGATAAAAACGGATGGTACCGCGTGTCAACGCTCCGAGTGGAGTTTTTGGCATGTGGTTTTCTTTTTATCTACGAGAGACTGATGGAGGAATTATGTCAACTATTGAAGAACAATTAAAAGCGCTTCGTGAAGAAACGCTAGCTAGCTTGAAGCAGATTTCTGCTGAAAATGAAAAAGAGATGCAAGAATTGCGTGTCTCTGTCCTTGGTAAAAAAGGTTCATTGACTGAAATCCTTAAAGGGATGAAGGATGTATCAGCAGAAATGCGCCCTGTTATCGGGAAACACGTCAATGAGGCTCGCGATGTCTTAACTGCTGCCTTTGAAGAAACAGCTAAGCTCTTGGAAGAAAAGAAAGTGGAAGCGCAACTAGCTAGTGAGAGCATTGATGTTACACTTCCAGGTCGCCCAGTTGCGACAGGTCACCGTCACGTTCTCACTCAAACTAGTGAAGAAATCGAAGATATCTTCATCGGGATGGGTTACCAAGTCGTGGATGGATTTGAAGTTGAAAAAGACTACTACAACTTTGAACGTATGAATCTCCCAAAAGACCACCCAGCCCGTGATATGCAGGACACTTTCTATATCACAGAAGAAATCTTGCTTCGTACTCACACGTCACCAGTTCAGGCACGTGCCATGGACGCCCATGATTTTTCAAAAGGTCCTTTGAAGATGATTTCGCCAGGTCGTGTTTTCCGTCGTGATACGGATGATGCGACCCACAGTCACCAATTCCACCAAATCGAAGGTTTGGTTGTAGGGAAAAACATTTCTATGGCGGACCTGCAAGGAACTCTTCAGTTGATTGTCCAAAAGATGTTTGGTGAAGAGCGTCAAATTCGTCTGCGCCCATCTTATTTCCCATTCACAGAGCCATCTGTTGAGGTGGATGTTTCCTGCTTCAAGTGTGGTGGAGAAGGCTGTAACGTATGTAAGAAAACAGGTTGGATAGAGATTATGGGTGCTGGTATGGTTCACCCACGTGTCCTTGAGATGAGTGGTATTGATGCGACAGTATACTCTGGTTTTGCTTTTGGTCTTGGACAAGAGCGTGTAGCTATGCTCCGTTATGGAATCAACGATATCCGTGGATTCTACCAAGGAGATGTCCGTTTTTCAGAACAGTTTAAATAATGATTAGAAAAGTAGAAATGGCAGATGTCGGGGTGTTGGCTAAAATTGCCAAACAAACCTTTCGTGAGACATTTGCGCATGATAATACGGAAGAGCAGTTACAGGAATACTTTGAAGAGGCATACAGTCTGAGAACTTTGTCAACTGAGTTGGAAAATCCTGACTCCGAAACCTATTTCATTATGCATGAAGAGGAGATAGCCGGTTTTCTCAAAGTCAACTGGGGAAGTGCTCAGACTGAGAGAGAATTAGAGAACGCTTTTGAAATTCAACGCCTCTATGTGCTAAAAAAATACCAAGGATTTGGACTTGGTAAGCAACTGTTTGAATTTGCTCTTGAACTTGCTGAAAAAAATAGTTTTTCCTGGGCTTGGTTAGGTGTTTGGGAGCATAATACAAAAGCTCAAGCGTTTTATAATCGATATGGTTTTGAAAAATTTAGCCAACATCATTTTATGGTTGGTCAAAAAGTAGATACAGATTGGTTATTGAAAAAGAGATTAAGGTAAGAAGATGATTCTTCTATTGAAATGATAGGAAAGGAAATAACCAGAGGGGCAACTGTCATTCTGGGGAACTAAATTATGCTTGTATCTTATAAATGGTTAAAAGAGTTGGTGGACATTGATGTACCATCACAAGAGTTGGCTGAAAAAATGTCAACCACAGGGATCGAGGTAGAAGGTGTCGAATCACCTGCTGCCGGTCTCTCAAAAATTGTCGTCGGTGAGGTCTTGTCTTGCGAAGATGTGCCAGAAACTCACCTCCATGTTTGTCAGGTTAATGTTGGCGAAGAAGAAGCCCGTCAAATCGTTTGTGGTGCCCCAAATGTGCGTGCGGGTATCAAGGTCATGGTGGCACTTCCAGGAGCTCGTATCGCTGACAACTACAAAATCAAAAAAGGAAAAATCCGCGGTTTAGAGTCACTTGGAATGATTTGTTCACTTGGTGAATTAGGCATTTCTGACTCCGTTGTACCAAAAGAATTTGCAGATGGTATCCAAATCTTGCCTCAAGATGCTGTTCCAGGCGAGGAAGTCTTCTCATATCTAGACTTGGATGATGAAATTATCGAACTTTCCATCACACCAAACCGTGCGGACGCCCTTTCTATGCGTGGGGTAGCGCACGAAGTGGCAGCTATCTATGATAAGGCCGTTAGCTTTAAAGAGTTTTCTCTAGCTGAAACGGGACAGGCTGCAGCAGATGCTCTTTCTGTTAGCATTGAAACAGACAAGGCTCCATACTATGCAGCTCGTATCTTGGACAATGTGACTATCGCACCAAGTCCACAATGGTTGCAAAACCTCCTCATGAACGAAGGTATCCGTCCAATCAACAACGTAGTGGACGTAACCAACTATATCTTGCTTTACTTTGGTCAACCTATGCATGCCTTTGACTTGGATACCTTTGAAGGAAATGACATCCGTGTGCGTGAAGCGCGTGCTGGTGAAAAATTGGTGACCTTGGATGGTGAAGAACGTGATTTGGACGTGAGTGACTTAGTCATCACTGTCGCAGACAAGCCAGTAGCCCTTGCAGGTGTTATGGGTGGTCAAGCAACAGAAATCTCTGAAAACTCTAGTCGTGTTGTCCTTGAAGCAGCTGTTTTCAATGGCAAATCTATCCGTAAGACCAGTGGTCGCCTGAACCTTCGTTCTGAATCGTCTTCTCGCTTTGAAAAAGGAATTAATGTGGCAACTGTTAACGAAGCTCTTGATGCGGCAGCTAGTATGATTGCCGAACTTGCCGGTGCGACAGTGCGTAAAGGCATCGTTTCAGCTGGTGAACTTGATACTTCTGATGTGGAAGTTTCTTCAACTCTTGCTGACGTCAACCGAGTCCTCGGAACTGAGCTTTCATATGCGGATGTGGAAGATGTCTTCCGTCGTCTTGGATTTGGCCTTTCTGGAAATGCAGAAAGCTTTACAGTCAGCGTACCGCGTCGTCGTTGGGATATCACCATCGAAGCAGACCTCTTTGAAGAAATAGCTCGTATCTATGGTTATGACCGCTTGCCAACTAGTCTTCCAAAAGATGACGGTACAGCAGGGGAATTGACTGCGACACAAAAATTGCGCCGTCAAGTTCGTACTATCGCTGAAGGAGCAGGTTTGACAGAAATCATCACCTACGCTCTGACAACGCCTGAGAAAGCAGTTGAGTTCACAGCTCAACCAAGTAAGCTGACAGAACTCATGTGGCCTATGACAGTGGATCGCTCCGTTCTCCGTCAAAATATGGTCTCAGGTATCCTTGATACAGTGGCCTACAATGTAGCTCGTAAGAACAAAAACTTGGCACTTTACGAGATTGGAAAAGTATTTGAACAAACAGGAAATCCAAAAGAAGACCTTCCAGATGAGATCAATAGCTTTGCCTTTGCTTTGACAGGTTTGGTTGCAGAAAAAGACTTCCAAACAGCAGCGGTTCCAGTTGATTTCTTCTATGCTAAGGGAATCCTTGAAGCTCTCTTTGCTCGCTTGGGACTAGAAGTGACCTATACAGCTACAGCTGAAATCGCTAGCCTTCACCCAGGACGTACAGCCGTAATCTCACTCGGTGACCAAGTTCTTGGTTTCCTCGGGCAAGTACATCCAGTCACTGCCAAGGCTTATGATATTCCAGAAACTTATGTAGCTGAGCTTAACCTTTCAGCTATCGAAGCTGCTCTACAACCAGCTGCTCCATTTGTGGAAATCACGAAATTCCCAGCAGTCAGCCGTGATATTGCCCTTCTTCTCAAGGCAGAAATCACTCATCAAGAAGTTGTAGACGCGATCCAAGCTGCAGGCGTGAAACGTTTGACAGATATCAAACTCTTCGACGTCTTCTCAGGCGAAAAACTAGGACTTGGTATGAAGTCTATGGCTTATAGCCTAACCTTCCAAAATCCAGAAGAGAGCTTGACGGACGAAGAAGTCGCACGCTATATGGAGAAAATCCAAACTTCTCTCGAAGAAAAGGTCCATGCAGAAGTGCGTTAACTCATCAATCCATCCTTCGGGGTGGATTTTTAGTTTCAAGAAGACAGTTCAGGATCAAAAATGAACAATTGGGGAGTAAAAGCTCTCAGCTATACTTTATTGGGTTATAATTGGTCTATCACTTGGGTACTCAAAAACCTTAGATAGTTTAGTTTTTAAGGAAGGATGAATAAGATAAAAATGTACATAAATTCTTGTAAAGGCTATCAAAAAGGAGTATAATAAGTGCAACATATTTCGGAGGTGGAAAATGCTAGAAGTAAGAAATCTAGAGAAAAGTTTCGGTTCCAAGCAAGTCTTGTTTGGTGTCGATTTTCAGGCAAGTCCAGGACGAATTTTGGGACTGGTAGGGAAAAATGGTGCTGGGAAAACAACGATTTTCCACAGTATGTTGAAATTTTTGGACTATCAAGGAGAAATCAGTCTGGATGGGCAGGAGATTCGTCAGGAGACCTACGCTCGGATTGGCTATCTGCCTGAGGAACGCAGTCTTATGCCCAAGTTGACAGTTCTTGAGCAAGTTCGCTACCTGGCTACTCTAAAAGGCATGGATGCTAAGGAGGTCAAGGAAAAACTCCCTCAATGGATGGAAAAACTGGAAGTTAAGGGGAAATTGACTGACAAAATCAAGAGCCTCTCAAAAGGAAATCAGCAGAAAATTCAGTTGATTATCACCCTCATCCATGAGCCAGACTTGATTATCCTGGATGAGCCCTTTAGTGGTCTGGATCCAGTCAATACCGAGTTGCTCAAGCAGGTTATCTTAAAAGAAAAAGAGCGTGGGGCGACCATTATCTTTTCTGACCATGTCATGACCAATGTCGAGGAGCTTTGCGATGATATTCTCATGATTCGAGATGGGCGTGTGGTCTTGCATGGACCAGTCCAAGAAGTTCGCAATCAATACGGTAAAACGCGTCTCTTTGTTTCAAGTGAACGAAGCAAGGAAGAATTGGAAAGTCTTCCTCATGTCAAACAGGTGAGCTTGACCAAGCAAGGCAGTTGGAAATTGATTTTAGATGATGAGAGTGCTGGAAGAGAACTCTTCCCAATCCTCACTCAAGGTCAATACATCGCGACCTTTG
>ERZ773069.2323-NODE-2323-length-9964-cov-53.577959_pt1 | contig 9964 bp, 10 predicted proteins | sample MGYA00580619_ERZ773069 | MGnify/ENA primary metagenome ERZ773069 (study PRJEB29015, sample SAMEA2738007) | human oral metagenome | biome: human oral; feature: human-associated habitat; material: dental | place: China | collected 2108 ...
AACCGAGTACGCGTTAATCCAACCACCACTGCAGAAGACCTGCTAAATGAAATTGCAACCAACTAATCTTAAAAAGCTCGCTTCACTTGAAGCAGGCTTTTCTATTCCTATCCTATGATTATAACTTCTTTCAAACACCAAAAAAACACCAGTTCTAAAGAACTGGTGTAAAGTTTTATTTAGACTTGATATAGTTGATACCATCCGCTTTGGGTGCAACTGATTTACCAAAGAAAGCGGCTAAAACAATGATTGTCAACGCATAAGGCGCGATACGAAGATAAACCGCAGGTATATGAGCAAGGAAAGGAATCTGAGTAGAAACAACAGCTAGAGCTTGGGAAAGTCCAAAGAAAAGACTTGAAAGCATAGCACCTATTGGATTCCATTTGCCAAAAATCATGGCAGCTAAAGCGATAAATCCAGGGCCGACAATCGTCGTAGCAGAGAAATTAACCGAAGCAGATTGAGCATACAAAGCTCCACCTACTCCTCCCAAAAATCCTGAAATCAACACTCCGTAGTAACGCATGAGATAAACGTTAATCCCTAATGTATCAGCAGCTTGAGGATGTTCACCTACTGAGCGTAAGCGAAGACCAAATTTCGTCTTAAACATGATAAACCAAGCTAAAAATGAGAATCCAACAGCTATGTAACCCATCAAGCTAGTATTCTTAAAGAAAATATCTCCAATAACAGGAATATTAGACAAAATTGGAAAATCAAATTTACCAAAGGACAAATCAATATTATTAGTTTGTCCTTTTCCATAAATAGCTTTCACAAGAAAGACAGCTAAAGCTGGCGCCAGCAAGTTCAGTACAGTACCGCTAACAACATGATCAGCACGAAAATTAATGGTTGCTACTGCATGAATCGCAGAAAAAATAAGACCAACTAAACCACCTGCGAGAAGAGAAAGCCAAATAGTCATTCCTCCTAAGCTTTCAGCGAAAGTCAGGTTAAAAACAACTCCTGTAAAAGCTCCCATGACCATGATGCCTTCCAAGCCAACATTAACAACACCAGCATGCTCAGAGTAAGCACCTCCAATACTGGTGAAAATGAGAGGAGCGGCATAGACCAGCATATTTGATACAAGTATTGTTAGAATAGCAACAATATTCATCTTTACTCTACTCCTTTCATTCGTTTTTTAGGTTTGATATATTTTTCAATAATGTAGTGAGCACTTACAAAGAAGATAATGGAAGCTGTTACAATATTGACAAGTTCTGGAGGAATAGTAGCTGTTGTCATACCAGGCGCACCAGTTTGCAATGTTCCAAGTAGAAACGCAGCAAAAATGATTCCGATAGGAGAGTTGCTAGCAAGAAGAGCAACTGCCATACCATTAAATCCAACAGCCAGAGATCCTGCTTGAACATAAACGTTCTGGAAAGTACCTATACCCTCAACTGCTCCTCCAATACCACAAAGAGCTCCAGAAATCACCATTGAAAGAATAATAGTACGTTTCGCCGACATCCCTGCATAATCTGAAGCATTTGGATTAAGACCTACTGAGCGAATTTCGAATCCAAGTGTGGTTTTCTTTATGATAAACCAAATTACAGCAACAGCAATCAAAGCAATGAAAATTCCAATATTCATACGTGACTTAGTAAGCTCTGTAAGAAAGTCTAGACGATAGCTAGCGTTTGCCGAAACAGGAATACTCGATTCGGAATCAACCATTAGTTTTTTAGGAAAATTCCGAATAATTTCATTTCCAGCAAAAAGAACAATATAGTTCATCATAATGGTAACAATAACTTCGCTTGTACCTAAAAATGCTCTTAACAAACCCGGAATTAAACCGATTAAACCACCGGCAACTGCTGCTACAAGGACAGTCAGCGGTAACATTGCAAAACGAGGAATGGTTGGAAAAGATAGGGCAAACCAAACACCTGCAATCCAACCTGCCAAAGCTTGACCAGGTAAACCAACATTGAAAAAACCAGCACGACTAGCCACTGCAAACCCAAGAGCAATCAAAATTAGAGGCCCCATGGTTCGGAAAATTTCTCCAATATTTTTAATGGAACCAAAAGCTGTTTTGAACAACTCTTCATAACCCCACAAGGCATCATAACCAAAAATCCACATGATGATGGCGCCAAGTAAGATTCCTAAAAGAACTGAAATAAAAGGAATAGCAATTTGCTGTGTTTTTTTATCCATTAGAACCCTCCTTGATTTTTCCACCAGCCATGAGAATACCAAGTTCTTGCTTATTAGTTTCAGATGGCTTTACAATTCCTTGAATCTTTCCATCGTGAATAACAGCAATACGGTCTGATAAATTAAGAATTTCGTCTAATTCAAAGCTTACAACAAGAACGGCTTTTCCTTTATCACGTTCAGAAATTAAGCGCTTATGAATATACTCAATCGCACCAACATCCAATCCGCGAGTAGGTTGACTGACAATTAATAGATCTGGATTACGATCAACTTCTCGAGCAATAATAGCTTTTTGTTGATTTCCCCCTGACAAAGCACCTGCTGGAACAAGTTCACTAGCTGCTCTAACGTCAAATTCTTCCATCAATTTACGGGCATATGAATTAATTTGATTATAATTCAAAACACCTTTGTTACTGAGCGGTTCTTTATAGTAAGTCTGGAGAGCAATATTTTCAGAAAGCATCATTTCAAGTACCAAACCATCACGATGACGATCCTCAGGTACATGACTTACTTGCATTTCTGTAATCTTTCGTGGAGAAAGTCCTACAACTTCCCTTCCTTTGATTTTAATACTTCCTGATTTTACTTTTCGAAGTCCTGTAATAGCCTGAATCAACTCACTCTGACCGTTACCGTCAATCCCAGCAACTCCTACGATTTCACCTGCATGAACATCAAGAGAAAGCTCTTTAACAGCTGGTACACCACGATTCTCATTCACTATCAAATCAGAAATTTGAAGTACAACGTCTTTCGGTTTAGCTTCTTCCTTTTCAGTAACAAAAGAAACCGAACGTCCAACCATCATTTCAGCCAAATCTTTATTTGAAACGCCCTCAATGCTAACGGTTTCAATTGATTTTCCACGGCGAATAACTGTGACACGATCCGCTACTGCTCGAATTTCATCTAGTTTATGAGTAATCAGGATAATTGATTTCCCTTCTTTAACAAGAGTTTTCATAATATCCATTAATTCCAAAATTTCAGCAGGGGTCAATACTGCCGTTGGCTCATCAAAGATCAAAATTTCGGCACCACGATAGAGGGTCTTCAGGATTTCTACACGTTGTTGGGCACCAACAGAAATATCTTCAACCTTAGCTGTTGGGTCAACAGCTAAGCCATAGCGTTCTGATAATTCAAGGATATCTGCATTAGCTTTTTTCAAATCTAATACACCTTTATTCGTTATTTCGCTACCAAGAATAATGTTTTCAGCAACAGTAAATGCTTCAACCAACATAAAGTGCTGATGAACCATTCCTATTCCGAGAGCTGCAGCCCTAGAAGGAGAATCCAATTTTTCCGATTTTCCGTTGACAAAAATTTCTCCACTAGTTGGCTCTAAAAGACCAGCCAACATATTCATCAAGGTAGATTTCCCAGCTCCATTTTCACCAAGAAGTGCATGAATCTCACCTTTCCGCAGTTGTAGGTTGATTTTGTCATTTGCGACAAATTCACCAAAAACTTTGGTTATCTCACGCATCTCAATGACATTTTCATGTGCCATTAGAGTATTCCTTTCTAGAAAATTATATTTTATTTCAGTAGAGCCTACTAATCAAGTTAGTAGGCTCTATTGAGACAAAATGTCTCAATACCCTAAAAAAGCAACCCAAGAAGGTTGGGTCGCTTCTGGATCTTTATTATTTTTCAGGTGCTTTTACACTACCATCAATAATCTGTTTCTTAGCATCTTCTACAGCTTTTTTAGCATCTTCAGATAGGTTGGAAGTTGTCAATTCAACTCCACCATCTTTCAAACCAAATGTAATTACTTTCCCACCCGGGAATTTACCATCAGCTGTTTGAGTAGCAATCTCTTGAACAGTTTTGCCAACTTGTTTTAAGCTGGAAGCAAGTACAAAGTTAGATTCCTTGCCATCTTTAGACTTGTATTTACCTTCTTCAGCTTGATCACGATCGACACCGATTACCCAAACTTTTTCATCTTCATTTTTCTTCTCATTCAAGTCTTTTGCTTCTTTAAAGACACCTGCTCCAGTACCACCAGCAGCTTGATAAACCACGTCAGCTCCTGCGGCATATTGGGTTGCAGCAATAGTTCTTCCTTTTTCAGGATTATTAAAGTCTTCAGCATATTGAATATCAACTGAAATATCTTTGTTAACAGACTTCACTCCTGCTTCAAAGCCTTTTTCAAAACGAGTGATAACTTCGCCACGTGCTCCTCCAATAAAACCAACTTTGTTAGTCTTAGTAGTTTTTGCAGCAGCAACACCGGCAAGGTAAGCAGCTTCATTATCAGCAAAAACAGCAGATGCTACATTCTTCTTGTCTTTGATAACAGAATCAATAATAACATAATTAATATCAGCATTTTCATCAGCAGCAGCTGTAACAGCAGGTGCTAATTTATAACCAACGCCATAAACTAATTTATAGCCATTTGTAGCTGCTTGACTGAAGTTATTCGCAAAATCCGCTTCACTTGTAGACTGGTAGTAAGTAAAGCCGTTATCTTTAGAAAGACCGTTTTCTTTACCCCAAGCTTGCAAACCTTCCCATGCAGACTGGTTAAATGACTTATCATCAACACCGCCAGTATCAGTTACGATAGCAGCCTTCAGATCAGTTTTCGCGTCTGAAGAATCTGAGCGAGAAGCACGGTTTCCACATGCAGCAAGTCCGAATGCTGCGACAGTTACTAGACCAAGACCTAGCCATTGTTTTTTGTTCATTTCTGAACCTCCTAAATAAGATGTGCAACACAGTTGCAAGTTTGAGTTTGGTCAGATGACCGATAACAGACTTATGTTAAATCTGTAAAAGAATATGGAAGTAATTCCTTGACCGTCATCACGACCGTCGATTTATCTTTAGCGACCAAGGTCACTTTTAGATCCTCAGCAAAAAATTCTGCCATTACTTGGCGGCAGGCACCACAGGGTGATATGGGTTTTTCCGTCTCACCATAGACAATCAGCTGCTCGAAGTCTAAAGCCCCTTCTGAAACTGCCTTAAATATAGCTGTCCGCTCTCCGCAGTTGGTCAAACCAAAACTGGCATTTTCAACATTAACGCCGGTAAATACCCGTCCGTCTTTAGCGACTAAAACTGCTCCGATAGGGAAATGAGAATAGGGAACATAAGCATTTTTGCTGGCTTGGACAGCCAAGTCAATCAACTCAATAGTCGCCACTAGCTTCTTCTCCCTTCATAATCGCCACTCCAGCCGAAGTTCCGATACGAGTCGCACCTGCTTCAATAAAGGCCAGCGCATCTTCATAAGAACGAGCACCGCCAGAAGCCTTGACGCCCATGTCAGGACCAACTGTTTTTCTCATAAGGACGACATCTTCGACTGTTGCACCACCAGTTGAAAATCCTGTAGAGGTCTTAACAAAATCAGCTCCAGCTTTCTGAGCCAATTGGCAGGCCTTAACCTTTTCCTCATCTGTCAGCAGGCAAGTTTCCAGAATCACCTTGACCAAGGTACCGTTTGCAGCTTCCACAACCGCACGAATGTCTCGCTCTACCAAATCATAATTTTTAGACTTCAGAGCGCCAACATTGATGACCATATCCACTTCGCCCGCACCCTTTTGGATGGCGTCCTTGGTTTCAAAAGCTTTCACATCGGAAGTGTTGGCTCCTAAAGGAAAACCAATTGGCACACAAACCTTGACATCTGAGCCTTTTAGCTGCTCCGCAGCAAACTCTATCCAGGTTGGATTGACACAGATACTGGCAAAATCATAAACTTTTGCTTCTTCAATTAACTTCAGAATCTGCTCTTCTGACGCTTCTGGTTTTAAAAGCGTATGGTCTATGTATTTGTTTAATTTCATGTTGACTTCTCCTAGAATCAAGCAATAACCTCGATAATCTCGCTTACTGCAACGCTTTCATCACCTATTTTAACATTTTTTTGAAAATCTGTAACTAGTTCTTGAGAAATTTTTTCATTTGAATAAATTTTTGCGAAAACTTCTCCAATTTCGACCTTGTCTCCGACTTTCTTTTCGAAAACAATTCCAGTTTCATAATCCAAGTCGTCAGATTTAACTGCACGTCCTGCTCCAAGTCTCATAGCAAAGAGTCCGAATTCCATGGCAGGCAGTTCAGTGATATAACCTGCCTGTTCTGCTTTCACTTCTATAATATGAGCTGCACTTGATGGACGATAGAGGTCTTCCAAGTCACCACCTTGAGCAGCAATCATAGCTTCAAATTTCTTCAAAGCAGCGCCATTAGTCAACTGTTCTCTCACTTCTTCCACAGTTTTCTCAACATCTGCCAGTCCGAGCATAATCTGAGCCAACTCACAAATGAAAGTTGTGATATCCTCACGGCCCTTGCCCTGCAAGATATCCAAGGCTTCTAAGATTTCCAAACGATTGCCAATGCTGGTTCCCAAAGGCTGACTCATATATGTCAGAACAGCTACTGTTTTTCTTCCGACCGCCTTGCCCAAATCTACCATAGTACGTGCTAGTACACGAGCGTCATCAATATTTTTCATAAAGGCGCCTTCACCGACCGTCACATCCAGAAGGATACTGTCTGCACCAGCAGCAATTTTCTTACTCATAACAGAGCTCGCTATCAGCGGAATCGTATCAACAGTTGCGGTTACATCTCGCAAGGCATAGAGTAACTTATCCGCTAGCACCAACTGATCAGACTGACCGATGACGGACAAACCGATTTCCTGCACCTGCTTGATAAAGTCTTCCTGACTGCGCTCTACCTGAAATCCTTTAATGGATTCCAATTTATCAACGGTTCCTCCAGTATGGCCCAACCCACGGCCGCTCATTTTAGCAACGGGCACACCAAAGCTAGCCACCAAAGGTACCAAGACCAGTGTTACTTTATCACCAACACCGCCGGTGGAATGTTTATCTACTTTTATTCCCGCGATTTCCGACAAGTCAAACTGTTCACCGGTTCCAACCATAATCATGGTTAAATCCGAAATTTCCCGAGTTGTCATGCCCTTAAAATAGACAGCCATCGCAAAGGCTGCCATCTGATAGTCTGGCACAGTCCCATCCACATAGCCCTCAATCAGCCACTGGATTTCCTGCCTGGTCAGTTCCAGACCGTCTCTTTTCTTTTGGATAATATCTACAGCACGCATCCTATTTTTCGCTCCTTAGTATATAGTAGCCTTTGTCCTTCTTGACAATCTCACAATTACTGAAGACAGCTTCCATCTTCGACTTGGCACTGGGCGCTCCTTGCTTCTTCTGAATCACAAGGGTCAAATCACCGCCTTCTGTCAAATGCTCATAGCTTCCGCTGATGACTTCGTGCACGACTTGCTTACCAGCACGAATAGGCGGATTACTGATAATATGGTCGAAAATGCCACTGACCTTTTCATAAACATTCGACTGGAAGATATCAGCTGAAATCTGGTTTCTTTCAGCATTCTTCTGAGCCAAGTCCAAGGCTCGCTGGTTGATATCCACCATGGTCGCAGTCACTCCCTGCGCTTTGGCTAAGGTCAAACCTAGAGGCCCATAGCCACAGCCAACATCCAGCACCTGTTCTCCAGCTTCAAAGTCCAAGACAGACAAAAGAACCCGACTGCCATAATCAATCATCTTTTTACTGAAAACACCAGCATCTGTCAAAAAAGTCAGCCGCTGTCCTAAGAGTTCCACATTTAATTCATGAATATCATGTTTGGCATCAGGATTTTCTGCAAAATACATTTTAGTCATACAACCATTTTATCATAATTTTCCTAGATTTGTAAATCGTTTTCATTTCTCCAAAAAGTATGTTATACTAAAGTCCATCATACAGGAGCAACTTATGACTAACGAATTTCTTCATTTTGAAAAAATCAGCCGCCATACATGGCAAAACCTGCATCGTAAAACAACTCCGCCTCTGACCCAGGCCGAGCTTAATTCTATCAAGAGTTTCAATGACAAAATTAGCCTGCAAGACGTGACGGACATTTACCTCCCCTTGACCAATCTCATTCAGATTTATAAACGTTCTAAGGAAGACTTGGCTTTTTCCAAGGGGATTTTTCTACAAAAAGAGAGCCGGAAACAGCCCTTTATCATTGGAGTTTCTGGCAGTGTGGCCGTTGGGAAATCCACCACCAGCCGTTTGCTGCAGATTTTACTTTCTCGGACTTTTTCAAATGCGACAGTCGAGCTGGTTACCACAGACGGCTTCTTGTTTCCTAATCAAATTTTAGAAGCTAACGGCATTTTAAACCGCAAAGGTTTCCCAGAAAGCTATAATATGGAGCTGCTTCTTTCCTTTCTAGACAGCATAAAAAACGGTCAGGATTTCCAAATTCCAGTCTACTCGCATGAGACTTACGATATCGTTCCTCAGGAAATGCAGGAGGTAAAGGCTGCAGACTTTGTTATTGTTGAAGGCATCAATGTTTTCCAGAATCCACAGAACGAGCGCCTCTATATGACAGACTTTTTTGACTTTTCTATCTATGTCGATGCAGAAGTCGAAAATATTGAAAACTGGTATCTGGATCGCTTTAAAAAAATGCTGACGCTGGCTGAAAACGACCCCAAAAACTACTACCACCGCTTCACCACGCAATCAGAAGAGGAAGTGGTGGCTTTCGCCCATAATGTCTGGAAAAGCATTAACCTTGTCAACCTGCTAGACTACATTGAGCCAACCCGCAATCGGGCAGAAATTATTCTGCACAAAGCTGGAAATCATGAAATTGATGAAATTTACTTAAAAAAATAAAAAAGCTTGTCAAATCCTAACTTTTCATATATAATTAGATAGTTAGTATTTTCAATGGAGGTGAAACAACTTGGCAAACATTAAATCAGCTATCAAACGCGCTGAATTGAACGTGAAACATAACGAAAAAAACTCAGCTCAAAAATCAGCTATGCGTACTGCAATCAAAGCATTTGAAGCAAACCCATCTGAAGAACTTTTCCGTGCTGCTAGTTCAGCTATCGATAAAGCAGAAACAAAAGGTTTGATCCACAAAAACAAAGCAAGCCGCGATAAAGCACGTCTTTCAGCTAAACTTGCTAAATAATGCATACAAAGGGAGCTCTCAGGAGCTTTTTTTGTTTCTAACATAAAGGAGGGGTAGGGATGAAGATAGCAATTATTGGTTATTCCGGTTCTGGCAAATCCACTCTAGCAGCACAACTGTCCAACCACTACTCCATTCCCAAACTTCACATGGATAGATTGCAGTTCCAACCTGGCTGGAAGGATAGTGACCGTGATTGGATGAGTGAACAGATGGATGATTTTTTGTCAAAAAATACCGACTGGATTATTGATGGCAACTACTCTTGGTGTTTTTATGAACGGCGGATGGCAGAAGCCGACCAAATCATCTTTCTGAACTTCTCTCGCTGGAACTGCCTCTATCGAGCTTTCAAACGTTATTTAAAATACCGCAATCGGACCAGAGAAAGCATGGCTCCAGGCTGCCCCGAAAAGTTTGACGGGGAGTTTATCTGCTGGGTTCTTTGGAAAGGACGACGTCAGACCGCATTGGCAAGATATAAGAAAATCCGACAAACTTTTCCTCAGAAATTCTACGAATTAAGAAATCAAAAAGAACTAACCGACTTCTTACAGAACCTAAAAACAAGCGAGCCCTAATGACTCACTTGTTTTTATTTGATTTTCTTTTTCTGTGGGAAAAGAGGCAGGCCTAAAGAGGCTATTTTTTCAGCTGGAACCTTCATGCCGTCCTTAATCCACTTGGAAAGAACGGAAACAACTGCCGAACTCCAGAAGGAATTCATGTAAGAGTTAGTCG
>ERZ773069.2326-NODE-2326-length-9961-cov-10.280941_pt1 | contig 9961 bp, 9 predicted proteins | sample MGYA00580619_ERZ773069 | MGnify/ENA primary metagenome ERZ773069 (study PRJEB29015, sample SAMEA2738007) | human oral metagenome | biome: human oral; feature: human-associated habitat; material: dental | place: China | collected 2108 ...
GGATTCCAAACGCGCTTCGCTTGAACGGTTAAAATCCGCAGGGGGCAGAACGTGTACTTTTCTCGCTTGCTTCACTAGGGTTTGCTCAGGGCATCTCTTCCACCTATACATCATATTTGCGGTATTTTGCAAAGAACTATCAAACACTATAAACCCAGGCTGATGAGGATTGCCTCATCAGCTTTTCTCTCAAAAGGAAACAATTTCTATGTCATTTTTTAAGGATTTATTCAGCAGTGAAGGGCAAACGAAAAAGCCGCCTGAGCTTTCCAGCGAGGCGCGGATTGATGCGGAGATTGCGGTGATCTTTCGCATGCTTGCCGACTCGATGGGTACAGAACGACTCGTCATTCAGGCGGGTAAGATGAACGCAATGGCGCTCATGCGCTCGGAGAACCGACGCGAGCGTGTGTTGGCGCTCATGCGCATTCTCGAGGAGGATCCGCTGCTCTCGCCGCCGCCGTCGGAGGCAGAGCTTCCCGAGATCATCAGCCGCATGACGGAGCAGCTTGCGGGCATCCTCGCACGCCGCGATCTCGAGGATCGGATCGAACGCAAGGTAAGCGAGAAGCTCGAGAAGGATCACGAGGAGTATGTGGACGACATCCGCCGGCAGGTGATCTCCGAGGAAAGCCCGGGGACGGAGTCGCCGCACGACAAGAAAAAGCGTGAGGATCTCGAGGCGCTCGAGAGTATCCGCCTTACACAGTCTGTTATGGAGCTCCTACGGCCGCAGAACTTCGATGAGATTGTGGGGCAGGAGCGCGCTGTGCGCTCGCTCATGGCAAAGCTCTCCTCGCCCTATCCGCAGCATCTCCTCCTCTATGGGCCGCCGGGTGTGGGCAAGACCACGGCGGCGCGCCTCGTGCTCGAGGCGGCGAAGAAACGTGCCGTATCGCCATTCGGCGAGAAGGCTCCATTTGTGGAGACGGATGGGACGACGCTACGCTGGGATCCACGCGATATGACGAACCCCCTGCTCGGCTCCGTGCATGACCCCATCTATCAGGGCGCGCAGAAGAGTCTCGCGGACAGCGGCGTCCCCGAGCCGAAGCCGGGACTTGTGACGGATGCGCACGGCGGTATTCTATTCATCGACGAGATCGGCGAGATGGACGAGATGCTGCAAAACAAATTGCTTAAAGTGCTCGAGGACAAGCGCGCCTATTTCGAGTCGGCGTATTACGATCCCGACGACAAGCGCGTGCCTCCCTATATTCGCAAGCTCTTTGAGGAGGGGGCGCCTGCGGACTTTGTCCTCATCGGTGCGACAACGCGTGACGCAGAGCATATCAACCCTGCGCTGCGCTCACGCTGTGCGGAGATCTACTTCGAGCCACTGACACCCGCGCATATCCTGACGATTGTCGAGAATGCGGCCGAGAGGCTGAATGTCAGGCTTGGCGACGGCGCGGCGCAGCTGATCAGCGAGTATACGATTGAGGGGCGCAAGGCGATCAATATCCTTGCGGATGCGTATAGTCTCGCACTGAACCGCCTTGCAGATGCAGAGATTGAGCAGATTGTTTCACGTGAAACAATCGTGCCGCAGGATGCGGAGCAAAACGAAGAGGATGTTTCACGTGAAACATTAGCCTCCCCCGCAGCCCCACCGCTCCTTGTCACAAAGGACGACATTTACGAGGTTGCACAGGTCAGCCGCCTCTACCAATTCGGCCGGAAAAAGGCATCAGATACACCCGCCGTCGGCAGAGTCTTTGGCCTCGGTGTTGCGGGCTTCCTTGGTTCGATCATCGAGATCGAGGCGGTTGCCTTCCCTGCGGCAGAGAAGGGTAAGGGGACAGTGCGCTTCAACGAGACGGCGGGCTCTATGGCGAAGGACTCCGTGTTCAACGCCGCGTCCGTTATGCGCCAACTGACGGGGCGAGACATCCACGACTATGACATTCACGTGAATGTGATTGGCGGTGGCAATATCGATGGGCCGAGCGCGGGTACGGCAATTCTCGCTGCAATCGTGAGTGCCGTGACGGGCGCAGCGATTCGGCAGGATGTGGCTGTGACGGGCGAGATCTCACTCCAAGGCGAGTTGAGACCCGTAGGTGGTGTCTTTGAGAAGGCGTACGGCGCACGGCAGGCAGGCATCTCGACGCTCATCATTCCGTGGGAGAACAAGAAGGACATCCCCGAGGAGCATCTGGGGTTAACCATCCATCGCCTGAAGAAGGCGGAGGAGGCATTTGCCGTGCTTTTTGCGGATGAGAAGTGGAAAGAGAAGGAGGGAGAATGATGCCGGAAGGACGCGTTCCACCGCAGAGCATTGAGGCGGAGCTGTCCGTGCTCGGGGCGATGATGCTGAAGAAGGAAGCCGTCACGCAGGCGATTGAACTTCTGCGTTCGGATGAGTTTTATCGCCAGGCGCACCGTGTTGTCTTCGAGGCGATGGAGAGCTTGGTGCGTGAGGGGGAGCCTGTCGATATTGTGACGGTGACGGAGTCACTCAGGAAGAGCGGCCTCCTCGAACAGGTCGGCGGCATCACCTTCCTTGCAAATCTGACGAACAGTGTGCCGAGTACGGCGAACCTCGCCCACTATGCGAAGATTGTCAAGGAAAAGGCAATCCTACGCTCACTCATCGATGTGAGTACGGAGATTGCGGGCATGGCGTACGAGGGCAGCGAGGATATTGCGGTGCAGCTGGACGGTGCCGAGCAGAAGATCCTTGCGATTGCGGGCGGGCGTACAACAGGTGCCTTCACGCCAATCAAGGACGTTGTCTTTGATGCCATGGATCGTGTGAATCAGCTCGCTCAGTCCAAGGGCGGCATTACAGGCCTATCGACAGGACTTGCGACCCTCGACTCCGTCACGCGCGGGCTGCAGAAATCCGACCTTATCATCGTTGCGGCACGTCCCGCAATGGGCAAGACGGCGTTTGTTCTCAACCTCGCGACCCATGTCGCCCTGCAGGGGGGCACGGTTGCCTTCTTCTCCCTCGAGATGCCGCGTGAACAGCTGATGCATCGTATCTTCTGCGCCGAGGGGCAGATCGATGCGACTCATCTGGCGCGCGGAGAGCTGGATGAGGAGGAGTGGAGCCGCCTCGTCAAGGTCGCAGACCGCATGATCAAGACGAACCTCTACTTTGACGATACGAGCAGCACGACGGTCATGGATATCCGCACGCGCGCACGTCGTCTGAAGGCGGAGCGTGGGCTTGATCTCATCGCGATCGACTACCTCCAGCTCATCCAGGCACCGGGGCGCGCGGAGAACCGCACGCTTGCCGTTGCAGAGATGACGCGCTCACTCAAGGTGCTGGCGCGCGAGCTGAGTGTGCCGATCATCGTCCTCTCGCAGCTCTCACGTGCAACGGAGGGGCGTTCGGATAAGCGACCGATGCTTTCCGATCTGCGCGAGTCCGGCTCCATTGAGCAGGACGCTGACATCGTCATGTTCCTCTATCGCGAGGACTACTACAATCAGGACACGGAGAACGCGAATATCACGGAGCTGAGCATTGCAAAGCATCGCAACGGCGCGACCGACACCGTGAAGATGTTCTTCCAGAAGGAATACACGCGCTTCCGTGATCTCGCACGTGAAGGATAAATTGTTTCACGTGAAACAATTTCATGCAATCCTCTCAAAAAAGAGGGGATTTTTTTTGCCATTTGTGCTATGATGAAGGAAGTTCAATGAATATGGAAGCGCACTTTTTGTGCGTATATACAAATGGGCAGGGGAGGAAGAGTCGTGTTAAAGAGTATTGCAATCATGACGAGCGGGGGAGACAGCCCGGGGATGAATGCGGCAGCGCGTGCGGTTGCACGCACGGCGCTCTACGAGGGCGTGAAGGTTTGGGGAATCAACGACGGCTATCACGGGCTGCTCGAGGAGGATCTGCGTGAGCTGGAGTCCAAGGATGTGGGCGACATCATCCAGCGCGGCGGCACCTTCCTCGGGACGGCGCGCTGCAAGCGCTGGCAGACGCCTGAGGGACGCCGCCTTGGCCATGAAAATCTCATTAAACGCGGGATAGAGGGGCTCTGCGTCATCGGCGGTGACGGCTCTCTGCGCGGCGCGCAGCTGCTCTCGGAGGAATATGGCTTCCCCATCGTCGGCCTGCCGGGCACGATCGATAACGATGTCTGGGGCATGGACTACACGATTGGCTGCGATACGGCTGCGAACACAATCATCGATGCAATCAACAAGCTGCGCGACACGGCGTCGGCACACCGCCGCGTCATTGTCCTCGAGGTCATGGGTCGCAGCTGCGGCTGGCTCGCACTCGTTGCGGGCATCTCGGGTGGCGCGGAGTACATCATCGTGCCTGAGGAGGAGTTCAACATCGAGGAGATCACAAAGGATCTCTCAAGAGCCTATGAGCATGGCAAACGGTATATCCTCATCGTCGTTGCCGAGGGTGCGGCGAGCGGGCAGGAGATCTGCGACTACATTACCAAGCATACGGACATCGAAACGCGTGTCTCCGTGCTCGGGCACATTCAGCGCGGCGGTTCGCCGACGGTCATCGACCGCGTACGCGCGAGCCAGCTCGGTGAGCAGGCGGCTCTCGCACTCATCTCGGGGCTCTCTGGTGTGGTGTTCGGCTACAGCAAGGGACACGTCGTCTCGGTCAACCTCTACGATGCCGTGAACAACAAGAAGAAGCTCGATCCCGACTATCTGCATCTGGCGAAGGTGCTGTTCTAAAAAGAAAGATTCCACATCCCCCGCAGAAAGGATGATTCCGTGGCAAAGATCATAGCGATTGCCAGCCAGAAAGGCGGCGTCGGCAAGACGACCACAGCCGTCAACCTTGCCGCTGCTGTCGCGCGCGCGAAACGCCGCGTCCTGCTCGTTGACATCGACCCGCAGGGGAACGCGACGAGCGGTTTCGGCATCGACAAGAATATGCTCATGTCCACGACCTATCGCGTCCTCATCGAGGGGCGCAGCCTTCGGGAATCCATCGTCGCCTCGGACTACCGCGTGGATGTTCTGCCCGCGAATGTTGAGCTCGCGGGTGCAGAGGTCGAGCTTGCGGGGATGGAGCGACGGGAGACGCGCCTCAGAGATGCCCTCACAGTGGTGGAGCACGACTATGACTACATCTTCATCGACTGCCCGCCCTCCCTCGGCTTCCTCACGCTGAACGCGCTCGCAGCGGCGCACGCCGTTCTCATCCCGATTCAGTGCGAGTTTTACGCGCTCGAGGGGGTGGCACAGCTGATGAACACGATCAGCCTCGTGCAGGAGAGCGCGAACCCTGCACTCACCGTACAGGGCGTCGTCATGACGATGTACGACGGACGGACACGCATTGCGACGCAGGTGGTCGATGAGGTAAAAAATGTCTTCGGTGCGGCGCTCTATGAGACCCTGATTCCGCGCAACGTGCGCCTCTCGGAGGCACCGTCCTTTGGGCAGCCGATCACCTCCTACGACATCACATCGCGCGGCGCAGAGACCTATATCGCACTGGCAAGGGAGGTCATGAAGCGTGAAGAAGGCTAAGACAGGCGGACTCGGACGCGGGCTCGGCGCCCTCGGTCTTGGGAAAAATGCCCTTGCGGGCACGCCAAAACCACCGGAGCAGCTCGCGCCCCAAGAGCCGGCGGAATCTGCGGCACAGGCAGGTACCCCCGCAGAGCTTTTGGTGGAGCTCATCCAACCGAACCGCTTCCAGCCGCGCCGCGAGTTTGACGAAGCTGCGCTTGAAGAGCTGCGCGAGTCCATCACGCGCCACGGCATCCTCCAGCCCATCTCCGTGCGCGATATTGGCGGAGGGAAGTACGAGCTCATCGCGGGCGAGCGCCGTCTGCGCGCGGCACGACTCGCAGGGCTTGCGACTGTCCCCGTCGTCTTTCGCACGGCATCGGATGCAGAGCTGGCGGAGATGGCACTCATCGAGAACATCCAGCGCGAGGATCTAAACCCGATCGAGGAGGCGCGTGCGTACGAGCGCCTCTTGACGGAGTTCCGCCTCTCGCAGGAGGAGCTGGCACGGCGCGTTGCGCGCAGCCGCTCGGCGATTGCAAACAGCGTCCGTCTCCTGCGTCTCGCCGACGAGGTGCAGGCATTTGTCGCAAACGGCGTCCTCACCATGGGGCAGGTGCGCCCCCTCCTCACACTCGGCAGCGCTGCGCTCCAACGCGAGGCGGCAGAGTACATCCAGGAGCATGAGCTCTCCGCGCGCGGGGCAGAGGCACTTGTGAAGCGTCTCATCAAAGATCCGAACGCACTCAAGAAGACGGCGCAGCCCGTCACAAAGCACACCCCGGATATCTTCATGCGCGAGGCGGAGGAGCGCCTGACACGTAGCCTTGGGACGAAAGTCCGCATACAGGAGGGGCGCGAGCAGGGCAAGGGACGCCTCGAGATCAGCTATTTCTCCGCAGATGACCTTGAGCGTCTGCTGGGGCTGCTCACCGGCGCAGACGGCGCGGCAAAGGAGGATAAGCGGGCGGCGCTGCGCGCCATCTCCACACAGGGCTTCACCGTGTAAAGCGCGCGAAAAATGTAGGGAAGAAGGGAAGAAAGCATTGTTTCTGAACAATCTCGTCAACTATATTGCATCGCATGAGGCGACGCTCCTGCTCGCCTCCATGCTGCTGATTTTGGTCTTATTGATACTGGTCATCTACACGATGGTGCGCCTCTCGACCATGCGCGCGCGCTACCGCGAGATGATGCGCGGCTCGGAGACGGAGGATCTCGAGAGCATGCTGATCCAGCACGTTCATGAGGTGGAGAAGGTCTCTGCGACGAACGCGCGCATCCTCGAGGAAAATGAACTCATTCGCCAGTTCATCCGCAAGGCGCTCGTGCGCGTTGCTTCCGTGCGCTTTCGCGCATTCGAGGATATGGGCGGCGATCTCAGCTACTCTGTCGCCATGCTCGACGCAAATAACGACGGCGTGATCTTCTCGAGCATCTTTGCGCGTGCGGACTCGCGCAGCTACATCAAGCCCATCAAGAACGGTTCCTCGGAGTATCCGCTTACGGACGAGGAAAAGGGCGTGCTGAAAGAGGCAATGGAGCAGCCGCTGCCGATCAAATACTGAGAATCATGTTAAACCTGCTGACACTCAGCAGGTTTTCATTTTTTTCGGCTAGGATAGGGGGACGAAATACGGATGACATATAGAGGAGAAAACATTGAACGAAGAAGAGAAAAAGCGCTATAAAATTCAATTCATCGACAATGAGGAAGACGTAACACGCACAGTGAAGCTCTCACTCAGCGCCCTGCGCATGATTGCCGTCGGGGCAGGGGCAGCGGTCGCCGTCCTCGCAGCGGCATCCGTGCTCTCTGTCTACACCCTTATGAACGGACAGGCGCATGAGGCGGAGACGGCACAGCTGCGCGAGGCGAACCGCATTCAGCAGGAGCAGATCCTGCAGGTCTCGAAAAAGGCAGCTGCGCTTCAGCAGGATCTCGACAGCCTTCAGCGCTCCGAGGATGGGCTGCGCGCTCTCGTTGGGGCACCGCCCGCTGCAGCGGACGAGGTAACACCCGTGCAGGAGCAGCCGGCAGCATCCACGGGCGGCCCACCGCATGACCTGACAACGGCAGAGCTCGGTGAGGCGCTCGAGATGATCGAGGCACGCATGGCAACACGCCGCTCCTCGCTCGATCTGCTTGCGCAGACGATACGTGCGAACTTCCCGGGCGCAGCCGCCTACTCCTTGGACGATGCGGCACATATTGTGCCCTCCATCTGGCCGACATCGGGCTATGTCAGCTCGCCCTACGGTCTGCGCTGGAACGGGACGGAGTTCCATCAGGGGATCGACATCGCCGCCGAGACGGGCACGCCCATCGTTGCGACGGCAGACGGCGTTGTGACATCAGCGGGATGGAACGGCAGCGGCTACGGCAATATGGTCGATGTCGACCATGGCGGCGGCATCATGACGCGCTATGGGCACGCCTCCGCTGTTGTCGTGACGGTCGGGCAGGAGGTACGGCGCGGGCAGGTGATCGCCTACGTCGGCTCCACGGGCTACTCCACGGGTCCGCATCTCCACTACGAGGTGCGCGTCAATGGTCAGCCCGTCAACCCCGCAGGGTATTTGTAATCAGTACGTATATAAATGATCGAAAAATGCAAGCATGCGGACACCTCGCAAACGCTTAGTTACGCAAGCGGTCGTGCACTTATCTGCCTAAATACCTGCGGACTTCTTAAACGCGCTTCGCTTGGACGAAAGAAATCCGCAGGGGGCAGAACGTGCACTTTGCTCCGCTTGCTTCACTAGGGTTTGCTTAGGTGTCCTGCATGGTGCTTTCAACGGAGATTTCATAGGAAGGAACACAATGAAAGCGATTTATTTCCTGCTTGCCGCAGGTATTTTCCTTCTCCCCGCGTACGGGGAGAGCGCGGAGAAGAAGGACATCCATGCGGTGATGACGGCGACGGAATCAGAGGATACCGCATCGGATGCATCTGCAGACACAGCAAAAGCGCCTGAAAAGGGGGAGTCTGCCCTCGATGAGGAGATGGACGATCTCGGCGATGAGTCTCTCGGCGAGCGCGATGCGAACGGTAAGGTTGTTCCCATGCCCTATGACGGCGAGACGACCGCAAAGGACGCGTCCGCCGAAAACGCTAAGGACGAAGCCCCGCAGGAGGCGATTGGGCACGGCTACGGTACGGATGAGGGGCTCTCCTCCGCCTATGATGCCGCTGCCTACGGTGACCTCACTGCAATCACGCCCGTCAGCCTCTCGGGCGGCGACTGGATCTTCATCGAGGGGGATGAGCGGCGCGGCTGGTTCTTCGACCGCTCGATGATGGCGAAGAACACGGACGGCACGATCTCCTACTGGCAGCTCATCCTCTACAATGACTTCGGACGGGCACAGTTCGTTGAAGCCATGCACGATGCGGAATATGATAAGCTGGCGTATACACTGCAGCGCCGCGTACTGGATCTCAAAAAGAACACAATCCGCACCTATGAGATCATCGCCTATGACGGCGAAAACACGGTCATCACGGACGGCGACCGCGACGGTCATGCTGCCGAGATCCGCCCGAACACCATGGCGGAGAAGGAGCGCGATGCCGTAAAGAAGGCGGCGAAGAAGCTGAAATACAAGAAATAAATCCAGGGCATTGTGAGAATAAAGGAAGCGCTGATACAATGAAGTCCGTCAGATTGGTGCAGAATTTTTGTCCTGCCAAGGAAACAAACCGGACGCATAGCGGGGGCTATGTGGAGGATTTGTTGACACAGGCAGGGCGAAAAGGATGTGCCAAGATGGCGGTGCTGAATGTATCAGTGCTTTCTTATGTCGCATATTGACAGTGCGGGCGATTCCTGTTAGAATTAACCTGCAATTAAATATGCGGGAGGGCGTCGCATCCCTCCACGTTTCCGAGCAAAAATATCTAAGGGCTGAGCAGAGCCTATGATATTGCGCCTGCGCTGAGCGGTCTATGCAAAATGCGCACAGGGTTCACGCAGAAATGCGCGGGCCTTCCCCTTGGAGGCTCGCGTCTCCCCCTTGAAAAGGAAGCGATAGAATTGCCTCATCACAGAGCGTTGTGCGCTGTTTTTTCGGTGTACGTTCCTACCCATCGAATTTTGAAGGCTGTTCGTCGTACCTTTTGTGCGGGGGACAGCCTTTTTAGGTATAGAAATCGAACATAAAATTAGCTCCTAGAATAGTGAAAATAGTGTTTCTTTTTCGCCCCTCAGGGTGTATAATAATAAATATTTTCTATGATTAGTATTGGTTCTCAATAAAGCGCCCAAAAGGACGCCTGTGTATTTGTTAGGAGGATTCATGTGAGTAAGAGGGAGAGCTTGTGGGAGTCCTATCTCGCGAAGGGCATGAGTCGGCGCAGCTTCTTGAAGGGCTGCGTGACGCTCACCTCGCTGATGGGGCTCAGCACGGACATGATGACGAAGGTCGTCGAGGCGGCAGAGACGAAGCCGCTGCCGGTCGTGATCTGGCTGCATGGGCACGAGTGCACGGGCT
>ERZ773069.2331-NODE-2331-length-9946-cov-29.066020_pt1 | contig 9946 bp, 6 predicted proteins | sample MGYA00580619_ERZ773069 | MGnify/ENA primary metagenome ERZ773069 (study PRJEB29015, sample SAMEA2738007) | human oral metagenome | biome: human oral; feature: human-associated habitat; material: dental | place: China | collected 2108 ...
GCCCGTCGGGGCGCACCACGAGACGGGTGGGCGCCGGCGGCAGTTTACAAGGAGCCCCGAGCTCGGTCCTCAAGCCCGTGCCGCGGTGGTACCGGAGTCACGCCACAATCCGAATACAACCGGGCGCAACTGAGTATCTGAGGTACAGGTGCGCGCCCAGCCGTGAGCTCGGTGTCAGGCCGCGGCCCGACGACGCTGGTAGGCGGCCATCCGCCGACGGTTGACCGCGACGAGCACCGACAGCACCACGAGGATCACGCTGAGGGCGAGGATTGAGGTGCCGATGATCGGGAAGCCGTCCGGTTCCGCCCCTGGGCCGGCGGCCTGAATGCCCGAGGCACCAGTGCCTTTCGATCCGCCCGTTGGGGCGACCTGGTGGGGAGGAGGCGTTGGCGCCGGCGGGACGGTGGGCGGGGCGGCTCCGCCGATGACCGTGACACCTGAGACGGTGAAGTACGGGCTCTTGTTGGTGTAGTCCGCCGCGTTGCCCTCTTGGGCGGTCACTCCCGGAGCCCCGGAGACCCGGAATCGTAGCCAGTGGTTTCCCTGCTCGACGTACTCGGGCAACTCGAAGGAACCGGATGCGGTGCCGTCCTGCTTCGTCGTGATGGTCGTGACCACCTCGGACTCGGAGGACCGCGAGGCGGCCAGCAAGCCGTCATCAATGAGAACCTGAACCGTCACGCCTCCGGGGAACCCCGAGAGCGTGAACATGATCGTCCCCCCGACGGCGACCGTCGACGGGCTGACGGTCGAGGCGGTTCCCGTGGTGGAGGGGTCGGCCGGTGTGTCGGCGTTGGCGGTGGGAACAGTGGAGATCACAGCCGCCAGGGAGGCGAGCAGGAGTGCGCAGACGATGACGAGCACGCGTGGAGCGCCTGCCGGATACTGAGAGCCGATCCGATGTCGGTGTGCTGACACGCGCCGTTCACTCCGGGTGCACCGACTCATCCGGGTCATCTATCTGTCACCTCCTTCGAGCGGCAGCATGTCATGGCTCTTTGCGATGTCATTGACGATCTCCTGAAGCGCCGTCAGCGCCTTCGCGGAATCCGCGGTCGGCGAGAAGCGTGCGGCACGCGAAGCGGTATTCCCGAATGAGCGGCGACCAGCAGGCTGCCGGCGCCGATGACGAGCAGTCCTCCGGCACCTCCCAGGAGCATGTCATTGGTGCTGAGCCCCATCGGGGTGGAGGAGTCGTCGTCCGGGAACGTCAGGAGCTGAGCCTGGGCCGGGCTCCGGGGGTCGAAGGATGCTGACGTGATCTCCAGCTTCGCCCACCCCAGGAGGCTGTTGTCGCGGTCGGCCACCGCCAGCTCATAGGATCCGGACTCGAATGTCGAGATGTCGATGGAGACGCTGTTGGCGTCATCGACCTGCACCCAGCCCTTCGTGGTTGCTCCCGGGAAGACGAACACCGACACCCACTCCCCTGCCGAGACCTTGGCCTTGGGCAGCACGAGGTTGACGACGTTGCCCTGACGCGAGCCCGACAAGGATCCGGCGTTGTCAGCACTCAGCTGGGCGGAGCTGGATACCGGAGCGACCGGGTTTGCGGTGGGACGAACCGTGCGGTCCTCTGAGGCGGCCGTGCCGGCGTCTGCCTGCGTCGAAGCCCTGGAGTCCTCATTCGCTGAGGTGTCGCTGTTGCTGCGATGATCACTGTCCTGAGCCCGTCCCTGGTCGGCGCCGGGCTCTGCCGGAACATCGGCCGGCGGGGCATCCGCATCCGATCTGTCGGAGGAGTCGCTTCTATCCGATCCATCAGAGCTGTTACCGGTGTCGGACTGACCGCCGGAGCCACTTCCCTGGTTACTGGGGACGTTCCCGCCTGATGTGTCTGTCGCCGACTCAGAATCCGGTTTCGGGTTGGTTGGCCGGGCGGGAGGAGTCGACGGCGAGGGAGCGGCTGAGGGCTCGATGGACGGAGCAGCGGACGGGTCCGACGTCGGCTCGCCGGAAGGAGCGGGTGACGGCTCGGGCGCCGGAGACGACGAGGGCTCGGCTGTGGGACCAGCTGTCGGGGTCGGCGCCGGCTGCGGAGTCACCGACTTATTGAGGACGAAGACATTGGTGCCGGCCGTCAGCCCGGTTTCGATAGGTGAGATCTGAAGGTAGTAGCGTCCCTTTTCAGCCTTCCCCGCAGTGTAGAGCGCCGACAGGTTGAGCTGAGCATCGAAGGAACCGTTGTGGAAGGTGACGGGTACCGAGACGGTTCCCGGCACCGCGTATCCACCGTGGGCCATCATCTTGATCTCGACCGACTTCTCACCGTCGAGCATGGTTCCCTGTGAGCACCAGCCCGTGCCCGAGATCCTGACGGCCACCTCAGGATCGTAGACAGGTTCAGTCCCCTTGGGCTCAGCGCCATCTGGAGTGAGAACAGACGCGGTCGGCGCTACTTGGCAGGTTGTGTTCGTCGGGCTTGCCGAGGAAGTCGGTGTGGGAGCCGGTGTGGCTGAATGGGTGGGCGTGGCCGTTGCCGTCGGCTCCGACGACGGCGTGGCTGAGGGCGTCGGGGTGGGCGTCTGCGTCGGCTCTGGAGCTGGTTCAGCAGTCGGCCCAGTCGTGGGCGCGGCGGTGGGCTCGTTGGTGGGTTCCGTCGTCGACTCCGGCTCGGAAGTTGGCTCAGCCGTCGGCTGCGGGGTCGGCTCCGCCGAGGGCTCGGCACTGGGCTCGGTCGTGGGGTCCGGAGAAGGAGGATTGACGATGTCGGGGTCCTGCTTGACAAAGGAGAACATGCCCGTCGTGGCGCTCACCGTTCCGCTGGTGAAGGTGAGGCTGTAGACCCGCCTACCGACGTCCCAGGTGTTGTCGCCCGTGACCTTTCGCATTCCTTTGACAAGGTAGTCGGTCGGAATGAACACGTCCTGCTCGCCGTTGGCGGGAGCCGGGCGCTCGAGCTCGGCGTGAATCTCGGGCAGCAGGTGGGGAGTGACAGTTTTCCCCTCGACAACGTTGAGCGTGATGGCGGGGTCCTCCAGGACCTCACCGGCGGCATCGCACCAATCCGACAGGATCGACTCGACTCCCACGCCGATCCCGGTCTCGTAGACCGGCACCACGTACTCGGGTGCGGACTGGCCCTCGGGGTAGACCATTCTGGCGGCAGGGCGGCAGGCCGCACCAGCCTCGGACTCCTCGACGGCATTGCCCTCGTTCAGGAGGGGCATGGCGGCCACGCCCGCGGTGGTGAGAATAATGCCGAAGGCTGTCAGAACAGCAAGAATCGCGCGCGCACCGAGCCTGGTGGAGGGGAGGGCAGCAAGCAGCCGCTGAGCGTAGTGCATCAAGTGGTCTCGTTCATGGGCGGGTACAGGTGGACTTACTCGTACGGTCCGCAGTTGGGGACGTTGGATGACGAGGAAAGGAACGCACCGTTCAACGGATACGACTGCCTTTCGCAAACGATAATAGACAGACTGCCCCCCTCTAAGAATCCTCTATCTTCCGAACTCATCGTTTGCGACGTCGATTCCTGGTTAAGTATACACAGCAGTAACCCGACAACCGGTCAGGATGAGACCATCGAGTTCCGAAATCACTGAGAAAACTCGTGCATTGGTAACGATAAATCGGGTCGCGTGATCACACCGTTGCCCAGGTTTCATTTCCGTCTCGTTTTTACGTGCACGCGTCACGGGCAATAAGGAAGATCCTGCTCGTGAACGTCGAGCCCCCAGGACAGCCCGTGACGCCACCAGGCGTAGTCATGGCCACCGCGCTCCTCGCGGTACTCCAGCAGAGCCCCCTGGGCTGCGAGCAACTGAGCGGCCAGGCGCCCGCCCGTGCGCAACACACCCTCGTGCACGCCGCACTGAACCACCAGGCGGGCCAGCACCGGCTCAGACGGCTTCTGCTCACCTCGACGGCGCAACCAGGCCAGGAGCTCTCCCTCCCCTTCACCCCTGCGGCCTAACCCCAGCCAGAAGGAGCCCGACTGGCAGATGGCACGAGCAGCGGCATCCGGGCGGTGCAGGACGAGATCCGCAGCGGCCACACCCCCCAGGGACTGACCGGCCACCACCACCCGCTGCGGGTCGCACGGTGGCCGAAGGCTTCGCACCGCCTCAAGGCACCGGATCACCAGCTCCCTGCTGCGACGAGGATCTGCCAGGTCGCGCGCACGCATGGTCAGACTCCCGGAGTCGACGAGCAGCAGGTCCCAGGAAGCCGCTCTGGCGCCAAGCCTGCGGACGACGTCGTTGCGGCGCCAGATCTCGCCGTCGAGAAGAACCAGCAGTCCCCGCCCCTGGTCCTGTCCCCGCTCCCGCCGACCTCCGTCCGAGCCGCCGCAGCAGTCCTGCTGCCAGAGGGTGATGCGTCGCGCGGAGTCGCCAGAAGCATCGAAGCCGTCGAGAGCCCCGCCGCCGACCTCAACACTGTGCCCGTACCCTTCGCCGCTCGGTTCAATGCTGGGCGCAGTCGTCGCGCCATCGGCCGGCGCCGCCGACCATTCCGGATGGGTGACGGCCCCCGGCCCCTCCCACAGGGAGGAGACGAAGCCGAAGCCGTCATGCAGTCGATCGGGGCAGAGGGCATCGGGGTGCCCTTCGGCGTGAACGCGTTTCCAGCACTCCCGTCGCGCCCCGACGTCGTCGGGCAACCGATCACGCGTCACCACGATCCGATAGCCCACAAGGGCATCATCCGGCAGCAGGACATGAAGCGCCCACCATCCGGTTCCCGGGACCCGGTTGGCCAGAGCCGGGGCAATGTGCGTGCGGTGATTGTCCGTCAGCGTGTTGAGGTGGATGAGCACACTGGGACTCTCACCATGCCGTCGATCGTCGCACCACAGGAAGGTCGCCTCGCGCATCGTGACGCCATCAACGAGGCGAGTCTCCCCCAGCACCGGGGTGCCACGAGCCGCCGCGGCCGCGAGGGCATCATCGTCGGGCTTCCGCGGCCACCATGCCGGCGCTGCAAGAAGAAGACCGCCCCCCGGCGCCACGGGGGTCGACGTCAGCTCTCGCCACCGGGCCTCGCGCAGAACATCGTCAGGACGGATACCGCTCACACCACGACCCTATCCGACGTCACACGGCCCCTATCGGCTGCAGTGCCTGTAACAGCGACCGGTCACGGCTCACCAGCGACGGACCGTACGGGAAAATGAGCTTGCATTCTTCCGGGCGACATGGCGTAGGGTGTCGCCCATGATGCACATCGCTCTGAGGACCACTACCGCCTCCGGCGCTCAGGCGCTCGCGGTCATGTGTGGCGCGCGAATGTGCTGTTGCTGTCGGACTTACTGATTCACCCCGGTGTACCTCTGGCGCCTGAAGCCGCAATAATGCCTTGGTAAAGATCGACCGCTGTGGAACGCCCGAGGCAACGTCGGGCTGAGCTCCCGCTTTCCGGCTGCGCGATGCCGCAGAGCCCCCACTGCGCCGGTGTCTCATGAGCCGCTGGGCCACGACGCTCCCGATGCCGTTCACAGGCTCTCGTCATCCCCGTCGACTAACGCCACAGGAAATTGCTGTTGCGATCACGCGTCTGCACACCTGAGCCGTATTCCTAGCCAACCTGTTCGGTTCTCTCCCGTTCCATTCCCTTTCGTAGGAGACACCATGTCCAAGACCGTCCCCTCCCCTTCTTCCGCCTCATCCTCATCAGATTCGTCCCTTCTTAAGAAGGACGAGGTCACCGCCGAGAACGCAGCGGAGATACTTGCTGCGGACGACGACGCGGATGGCCCAGATGCTGAGGCACCTCGCCGCAGCAGACCCTCGCGGCGCACACTGCTGACGGTCGGTGGCCTGGCGGCCACCACCGCTCTCGGTGCCGGCGCATACCTGACGATCCGGCGCACCAATCAGGGAGTAATCGGGGCCCACGAGGCGCTCCCCCTGGTGATCGGCGGAGACATCTGCGCCGCTCCGCTCTACGCCGCGTACCACAAGGGATTCTTCGACGACGCGGGTCTGAAGGTGACCCTTGCGCGCACCCAGCAGACCGAGGACACCAAGGACGGAGTGGGCGCAGGCAAGTACATCGGTGCCCCCGGCATCTTCTTCTCCTGGCTGGAGCCGATCTACAACGGGCTCAATGCCAGGCTCACGGCAGGACTTCACGCCGGCTGCCTGCGTCTGGTGGTGGGCAAGGACTCCCAGTACCATCGCCTGGCAGATCTCAAGGGCACCACCATCGGTGTTCCGTCACTGTCGTCATCGGCCTTCGCCTACTTCGCAATCGGGCTGTCCGAGGCCGGTATCAACGTCGACCCCGACGGCGGCGACATCACCTGGCGCACGGTCGATGCGGACTCCCTGGGAACCGCTCTGGCCGACGGGCAGGTGGACGCCATCATGGGTTCCGACCCCGCGCCGCTGCTTCCCGTCTTCAACGGCACGGCCCGAGAGCTGGCCAACAACGACGCTGAGGAGTTCTGCTGCTCGGTGGCTCTCAACGGCGACTTCGTCAAGAAGCAGCCCAAGGAGGCCAAGGCTCTCACCGAGGCGTGGTTGAAGGGTTCGGCCTACGTGCCGGACCATATCGATGAGATCGCCAAGATCGAGGTCGACAACGACTACGTGGCTGCGGACCAGGACGTCGTCGTCCGAGTGCTCAAGACCTATGGGTTCAAGGCCTCGGCATCCAGGTTCCGCGCTGCGATCGAGCCCGGCATCGAGAAGTTCAAGACAACCGGCTTCATCACCTCCGACGTCTCCGCACAGAGCCTGACGAACGCGGTCGTCGCCGATCTCGGCATCAAGGACTGATGGCCAGTGCTCACCAATACCAGGCCCACAGCCACACCAACCGAGGGCGCTGACCAGAAGCGTCCAGAACCGAGCTCCTCGGCAACCAGGCCCGAGGCACCAGCACGTCGTCGGTTCTCCTCGACATCGTTGTGGACAACGACCGCACTGTCTTTGTGGCTGGTCTACCCGGTCATTGTCGTCCTGCTTCCGGACGCGGGCCTTCTCCGCCGGGCACCGACCACTCCGCTGACTGTTCTCGCCGGCACCTGGCTGGTGGTGCTCACCGCGTGGACCTTCTGCGCCTGGAGACGTCCGGCCTCGGCGGCGGCGAGCTCGCTGGCGCACTACCTGCCCTGGATCAACGCTGCCGGTGCCTGGTTCATCGTCTGGCAGCTGACGACCTCCAAGCTGGGGCTGCTCGCGCCCCCGTACTTCGCCGCCCCAGAGGTACTGATCGCGTCCTTCGCCGGTGACTGGAGGCTGCTGCTCAGCTGCCTGGGGGCCTCCGCCCTGCTCTTCGTCATCGGGTACACGGCAGGATCGGTGCTGGGGTTCTTCACGGGACTGCTCATGGGCTGGTCGAGGCGCGCCGACTACTGGCTCCATCCGCTCCTGCAGACCATCGGTCCGGTTCCTGCGGCCTCTCTCCTTCCACTGGCCCTGCTTCTGCTCCCGACGACGTACGCCTCGGCGGCCTTCATCGTGGGCTTCGGCGCCTGGTTCCCCATGGCGACCATGACCCGTGCGGGCGTGCGCTCCGTGCGCCGCGACTACATCGACATGGCCCGCACGCTGGGAGCCGACGAGCTCTTCCTCATCCGGCGGGTGGCCGTGCCCTCGGCCCTGCCCGACATGCTCACCGGCCTGTTCACGGGACTGGGCACCTCGCTCGCCGCCCTCATGACCGCCGAGCTCACCGGTGTCGACAAGGGACTGGCGTGGTACATCAACTGGGTCAAGGGCTGGGCCGACTACCCCAGGATGTACGTGGGCCTCATCATTCTGGTGGCCTTCTGCCGCACGCTCATGGTCCTGCTGTTCAAGATCCGCTCCTCGCTGCTGGCATGGCAGCAGAACCTTGTGAGGTGGTGAACCGGTGTCTGCCGATTCCACAACAGTCGAAAGCACGCTACAGGTTCCGGATCCGTCCGCCTCCCGAGGCGCGAAGGTCGACCTCACGGGCGTCACCCACCGCTACCCCGTGTCCCGCGACCTGGACCATGGCTGGCTCCACTTTCTGCTCCGACGCATATCCCCCTCAGCCAGGGCGCGCCACGAGGTCGAGGCGACCAAGCCGGACCAGCTCCCCGTCCTCGACGACATCGACCTGACGGTCGCCCCCGGCGAGTTCGTCGCACTGGTAGGCCCCTCGGGCTGCGGCAAGTCAACGATCCTGCGTCTGTTGGCCGGCCTCGAGCAGCCGGTCGAGGGTGACGTCGAGGTCGACTCCACGCGGGTCACCGGTCCCTCACCACTGCGGGCACTGGCCTTCCAGGACGCCACGCTCCTGCCCTGGAGAACGGTGCGGGACAACGTCGCCCTGGGCCCCGAGGCGAGAGACCGCCTGGAACGCGACCAGCGCCGGGTGGAGGCTGCCCTGCAGATCGTGGGACTACGGGACTTCGCCGAGGCCTACCCCACGACGCTCTCGGGCGGCATGGCCCAGCGCGCCTCGCTGGCCCGGGCCCTGGTCAACCGGCCCCGGCTCTTCCTCCTGGATGAGCCCCTGGGCAAGCTCGACGCACTGACCCGCCTCCAGCTCCAGGACGAGATCATCAAGCTGTGGGAGTCCCAGCGCTTCACTGCGATCCTGGTCACCCACGACGTCGACGAGGCACTGCGCCTGGCCGGCCGGGTGATCGTCCTGTCCGAGCGGCCCGCGCACATCGTGGCCGACATCGACGTGCCCGAGCACGACGAGTCGACCGACGAGTTCCGTGAGCTGCGTCGTCGGATCCTCAGTCTGCTCGGGCGCTGAGCGAGGCACGAGACGGACCTCACCTGTGATCCGGCTCGTGGAGGCGCGGAATGACGCCGTTTCTCCCGTAGCCTGGGCCGCAGGAGCGATCCGTGCCCTGTTGACCCCGTTCGGGTCCTGCCGCACCTGGTGTGCGGCAAGAGCATCCCGTGAGTCTGTGCGTGTTAGCCCATGAGTCATCCGGTACGTCCGGGTGCGGGCGAGTGTGGTGGGCCAGGTACGGCAAAGAGCGGAGGACAAAAGGTCCTCCCCCACACTCCGCCGCGGTCCCCAGCCACTTCAAGGGGACAGATATGGGAAAACTTCATGACTACCTCCTCCAGCACTGCGCCCGGCTCCTCCGATGGCGCTCAGAGCAGCGACAGCAACGGCCCCCTGAGCCTCGACGCGCTCTTCTCCGCCGAGCTCTCCGGCGGCAGACCCGCCGACGCCAACCGTGACGATGAAACCGTCGCCGCACCGCACCACTCTGATGACTCCGCCCCCTCACCCGAGGACTTCGCCACTCCCGCCTCCTCCGACTCCCCCGAGGACCCCGAGGACGTCGATCACGAGGACGAGGCCGACGACGTCGACCGGGACCGGCCCGAGGCCGACCCGGAGGACGAGGCCGAGGACTCCGACGAGGATGACGGCGTCGACATCGATGAGGACGAGGTCGACGGCCACACCCCCTTCATCGACTCCGACGCCGATTCCAACGACCACCAGCAGGACGACGAGCGCCCCAAGTCCCCGCGCAACAGGGACAAGGGCGGGATGAAGGCGGATCACGAGGACGAAGAGATCACCTTCGCCGACCTGGGTCTTCCCGGAGACCTGCTCAAGGCCGTCACCGACATGGGCTTCGTGACGCCCACCGCCATCCAGAAGGAGGCGATCCCGGTCCTGCTGGCCGGCCGCGACGTCGTCGGCGTCGCTCAGACCGGAACCGGGAAGACCGCGGCCTTCGGGCTCCCGCTCCTCGACGCCGTCGACTCCCGTGACGGTGTAGTCCAAGCCCTCGTTCTGGCCCCCACCCGCGAGCTCGCCCTTCAGAGCGCCGAGGCCATCACCGACATGGCCTCCCGCTCCCGCGGGCTGGACGTGGTGGCCGTCTACGGCGGTGCCCCCTACGGTCCCCAGATCGGCGCGCTCAAGGGCGGTGCCCAGGTCGTCGTCGGCACCCCCGGACGCGTCATCGACCTCATTGACAAGGGCGCGCTCCAGCTCGACGACGTGCGCTACTTCGTCCTGGACGAGGCCGACGAGATGCTGCGGA
>ERZ773069.2343-NODE-2343-length-9913-cov-4.664739_pt1 | contig 9913 bp, 10 predicted proteins | sample MGYA00580619_ERZ773069 | MGnify/ENA primary metagenome ERZ773069 (study PRJEB29015, sample SAMEA2738007) | human oral metagenome | biome: human oral; feature: human-associated habitat; material: dental | place: China | collected 2108 ...
AAAAAGAAATATTATCAAGAAACTAGAGGAGAATCCTCAAGATGGAATTGCTCAGAACTTAAATTTAATAAAGGAAAAACTGTTGTGGCGATTCTTAACATTTTGGTTCATAATGATTGGACAATTACGGAACCCCATATTTCAATGTTCCACGACAGGCTGGAGATACTTTCTCATGAAGGTCTTTCTATTGTAAAATATGGAAGTTTACAAAGCAGAACTTTCATTTTTTATATGTAATATTTGAAACTTAATAACATATATAAAATGGGTTGAAGATGAATTTAATGTACAATAGAATTGTCAGAAAAGAGTTGTTTGGGATAAAAGAATAAGTCTAAGCTGCAAGGAGTCCTTATTATTGTAAATACCAATTACAACTGTTTTTTGATGAAAAAAGTGATGATACATTGAATGTTATTCATTGACAATATGAATCTTTAGAGATTATGAAGGGAAATAAAATAATGAGAATATTACTGAAAAATCAAATAGATAATTATAGATTTGCAGTGGCAAAAGTGATTTTCTTGTTAGTGGAAAACAGATATGAATTTGTTTCAGATGTTAGAGAAAGTAATTTAATGATAGTTTATGATAAAGACAAAGAGGAATATATATATGTGTCGATTCTTGCAAAACCTACCCAAAATGTTCTAGATAATTACAGAATAGTGATTTTTTATCAAAAGATAAAGTACAGTATATACTTTGATAAAAAGGATAAAAGCATTATAGAAGAAGTGGAAATGCTTTCGGAGGAATTTGATAAACAGTTTAATGAAGCAATTGAAGTTGCATTTATAGATACTTCTAAATTTTTAGAAAAAATCAGGAATGAATATCGTGATATAATAGAGTATTATTTTGGGCAGGCAGAAAATAAGATTTATGATGACTCAGTTTGTATTAAACCTCATAAATACTTTTATGAGGATACAGTAATGGAGAATAGATATAATGTTAATGATGGTTATTTATCATTTTCTCCTCCTGAATATTTTAATGATCCATTTGATTGTAATTGTTTGTTATCAAATAATATTGATATGAGAGATAAATTTAGAGTATTATGTCTCACACATCAATATGATAATATACTCATGTGGTCATATTATTCTCAAAGCCATAAAGGATATTGTTTTCAATTTTCTTACAATGATTTGATTGATAAAATCAAGAAGATTAAAGTATCAGGCTTGTGTATTTATGGGGGGGTTAATTATAACAAGAAAAGACCACCTCAAAAATCCAAGGTTAATTATTTTTCATTTACAGACCTTAAGTTCTATATCAATGCTACATTTACTAAGTATTTGGAGTGGAAACATGAAAAAGAATATCGTTTTGTTATAATATCACAAAATTTGATTAATGAGAAGGATGAATTGGAAGCAAAAAAAGCAGATATTAAAAAGAATGATAAATTTATTACAATAAAAGCGGATATTAAAAAGATTTATGAAGGTTGCTTAGGGGAAGGAAAAAGTATTTATAATAGTCAAAATGTGATATTAAACACTGTAAGGCTGTCAAAAGATGATGTAAAATATAAGTTAATATAGTTAATGATAAGAACTCTGCAACTGGGATTAAAGTAAGTAAAAAGATATAAAAATCTATAGATGAAGATAAATTGGAATCTGCGAGGAAGTGAAAAATCTTTATTGATTATACCACAACACTCTAGCCTTTGGCGGGATCGGATAAATATCTAAAGGTGGTTAAGATTACCCCCTACCGTTTGAAATAGGGGAAATAACTTTAGAATCTTTAAAAAAATGAAAATAGGAATAATAATAAATTATCAACATTTAAGTAGTAAAAACTAAAATACAACTAAAAGTATACATAAAATACAACTAAAAGTACTATTTTTAGACTTACTATTTCTATAAATATATGTTAGTATATAGGCAAGAAATAAAACATAGAAATTGTTTTATAAGACCGCAGCTAGAATATGTAACTACTAAAAATCATCAGTTTTACCATAAAAAAGCACATCTTGAAATTTCTAATATATTTCTTTGTGAAAGCTATAGTACGCCAGTCAAGCATACTATAGCTTTTTTCATACAAGTAGATAATAACTAAGGGCTATTAATGATAACTGTATTTATCGGACAGCCCCTGCGGTTTGCCTGATATATACAAACACATCAAGGTATTAATGATATTTGCATTTATAGTGAAATTACCATCAACTACATACTGCCCTCATATCATCAAGGTATTAATGATACTTGTATTCATAGACAGCCTGATTTTATTTAGTCTGAGTAGTTGATTGTTTATAATAAAACTCAAAACACAAAAAACAACTAAAAGTACTACAAAAAATAACTAAAAGTACTATTTTCAGACTTACTATTTCTATAAATATATGTTAGTATATAGGCAGGAATAAAACATAGAAATTGTTTTATAAGACCACAGCCGGAATATGTAACTACTAAAAACCGTCAGTTTTATTATAAAAAAGCATATCTTGAAATTTCTAATATATTTCTTTATGGGAGCTATGGTATGCCGCTCGGGCATATTATAGCTCTTTTGCTTTAGGAAAATACTTACTAGATATGGGGTGGAAAACATAATTAATCCTAAGTGTGGAGCACCGGAAAATAAAAAACCGATATTGTTAGACTATACTAAGCATGATATCATTAATATATAAGTTAGTGCTTGCATATATTAAAATCGGGCGGAGCCTATGTTACTTATATTTTCCGCTCTTTTTGCAGCAATTGTAAAGTTCATTGCTATTCTCCAAACATGAGACAAAAGATAAAGGAAGAATGAAAAATGAAATCATTAAAAACGGTACTAATATATATTTGCTTATTTATTATACTTTGCATATCAGGCTGCGTTAAAAAAACCGAGCAAATCTACGGCTTAACTATAGATGACAGCTGGTATGAGTCCGTAAGAATAGAAGAGGTAGTCCTGTCTTTGGAAAAGCTGAGAGTAAAGCCTACAGTAAGGGTGGTGATGTCGGCGGATACCAAGCCGAGCGAGTATGCGGACTTATTTGAAAAGCTCCATAAAGTCGCCTATATTATGGCTGAGCCGGTTGACTCTTATGAGATGAATTTATACAAGGATGTAGAAAGTTATAAGAAAAGATTTGAAGAGTCTAAAAAGTACCTGGGAGACTATGTGGATATATGGGAGATAGGAAATGAGGTAAATGGACTTGATTGGATAAAGGAAGACAGTGAATTTATAGTAGAAAAAATAAAGGTGGCATATGAAGCGGTAGATGGTGATAAAGCAAAGGTTGCGATAACATTTTACTATGAAAATCCTGAATATAACAAAGATATGTTCGAGTGGATAAGGATGTATGTACCTAAGGACCTAATGGAAAACATAGACTACAGCCTGATCAGTTATTATGAAGATGATAATGAGGGCTATGAGCCTGATTGGAAGGAGGTATTTGCAGAGTTTGAAAAACTTTTTCCAAATGCCAAGATTGGTATAGGGGAGTGTGGAAATACAGCAAGTACTGCGGATGATGAGAGTAAGATAAGCATGATCGACAAGTATTATAAAATGCCAAAATACACAGATAACTATATAGGCGGCTACTTTTGGTGGAACTATGTTAAAGACTGCATAGGAGAGGAGAAAGATAGAGTATACAAGGCAATTTATAATAACTTTAGGTGATTGGAATCAATAAGTTGTAAACTGAATAAGAGTATGATAATGCTTTATATAACGGTATTAAAATTATTTACAAGCTTTGTTTGATTGTGATCTGTCTTAAAACTTAAAATTGTAAAATACTCTGTTTATTGAATCTGTAGTTTGTTTATGAAAATTTTAGTGTATGTTATACCGGTATTAAATTATTATAACGCAGATTGTATTTATTAAAAGTTCGGCAATATTGATTTTATACAGTCGGTTGCGGTTTTAAGATCTGTTCAGGGGAATATAAAAATTATACTTGATTTTTCTTTGCAAAGATGTATAATTATAACAAGATTACAACTTTTATGCATAATAAATGCATAATTATAAGGAGGAGTATTATGAAGAAAAACATTATATCAGCTATTGTACTAAGTTCCATGCTTTTATTGGCAGCTTGTTCAGGTTCAAGCAATGAGTCTGCAACTCAGGCGGCAGATGCAGGAGCGGTAAGCTCAGAGGCTGCGGCAGATCAAACTACGGCAGCAGGTGAAAGTGCAGCGGCAGGTGAGCTTAAACTTGTGGAGGCAGGTAAACTTATAGTTTCAACCAATGCGGAGTTTCCTCCATACGAGTATTACGATGCCAATGAGATCGTGGGCATAGATGTTGAAATAGCCAAGGCAATAGCTGAGAAGATGGGCTTGGAGCTTGAGGTAAAGGATGGGGCTTTTGATGCAATCATAGCGGAAGTTGTATCAGGTAAAGCTGACGTAGGTATAGCAGGTATGACTGCAACAGATGAGCGTAAGCAAAATGTTGATTTCAGTGATTCTTATGCTACCGGTACACAGGTTATCATAGTAAAAGAAGGTTCCGAGATAAAGTCAGCGGCAGACTTGGAAGGAAAGAGCATAGGAGTTCAGCTTGGAACTACCGGAGATATAATGGCAACAGATGTAAAGGATTCCAAGGTAGAGCAATACAACAAGGGGATGGACGCAGTTCAGGCACTTTCTCAGGGAAAAATAGATGCGGTTATTATAGACAATGAGCCTGCAAAGTTTTATGAAAAGGAAGTAAGCGGACTTAAGATACTTGATGAGGCATTTGCAGTTGAAGAATATGCAATAGCTCTTAAAAAGGGCAATACCGAACTTCAGACCAAGATCAACGAAACACTTAAGGAACTTAAGGCAGAGGGTAAGATAGACGAAATTATAGCAAAGTACATTAAGGCTGAATAAGTTATTAAGTAAATGGGGTTGTGGCATACACTACAGTATGCCGCAGCTCCATAATTATGTAGTAAAAAAACGCCGAATCGTTATTTAAGGCTATTAGGTACTTGACTTGTAGTTTGGAGTAACTTAAGCTATTATTTATCTGAATAGTAAAAAAAAATTAGCTGTTTTAGGACATTAGTCAGCAGATTATGCTTTGGCTTGCATCTGAAAAACCGATGAAAGCCGTGATCATTTATATAAATGATATGGAAGTTATTAGTAAGGAAAGGAAAATTATGTGGTTGCAGAATTTTAGGGATGCATTTGTACTGAACTTTATAAAAGATGACAGATGGAAGTACCTTACAGAAGGGCTTTATGTAACTTTATTGATTACCGCTTTTGCCGTTCTTATGGGTCTTTTTTTGGGCTTTATAGTTGCTATGATAAGAAGTACTTATCAAAATACCGGAAAGCTTAAATTTCTGAATGCCTTGTCAGTAGTATATCTTACCGTTATAAGAGGTACTCCGGTCTTGGTACAGCTTATGATTATATATTATGTAATATTTTCAAGCGGAAATGTAAATAAAATCATCGTAGCAATACTTGCATTCGGCATTAATTCGGGGGCTTATCAGGCGGAGATATTTCGTGCGGGAATCAATGCCGTACCGAAGGGGCAGTTTGAAGCGGGAAGAAGTCTTGGATTTAATTACTATCAAACCATGGGCAATATTATTATGCCTCAGGCATTTAAGAATATTTTACCGGCACTCGGCAACGAATTTATAGTACTTGTAAAAGAGACTTCCATAGCCGGATATATAGCATTGGTGGACATTACAAAGGCGGGAGATATTATAAGAAGCAGAACCTACTCGGCTTTTATGCCGCTTTTGGCAGTGGCTTTAATATATTTGGTAATAGTAATGGGGCTTACTTACCTGATAAATTTATTGGAAAGGTGGCTTAGAAGAAGTGCAAGATAGAGAAAATTTATATAACGAAACTAATGCATCTAATGACGCAAATGTACTTATAAGAGTGGAAAATCTATATAAAAATTTTGAAGATAAAGAGGTCTTAAAAAAGATAAGTCTCAATGTGTATAAAGGTGATGTGATTTGTCTTGTAGGACCTTCCGGCTCAGGAAAGTCAACCTTTTTAAGATGCTTAAATAGGCTTGAAGAGCCCAGCGGTGGTAAGATATACTTTGAGGGAGTTGACATTTGCGACAAAAAGACAGATATTGACTTGCATAGGCAAAAAATGGGAATGGTTTTCCAGCAATTCAACCTTTTTCCCCACATGACGGTACTTAAGAATATGATAATAGCTCCGATACAGCTGCAAGGAAAGCCAAGACCGGAGGCGGAAGAGTATGCCATATCTTTACTTAAAAAAGTAGGACTTGAGGACAGAGCCTTAGCCTATCCACAGGAACTCTCAGGAGGACAGCAGCAGCGTATAGCAATAGTGAGAGCACTCTGTATGAAACCTGATGTAATGCTTTTTGACGAGCCGACCTCAGCGCTTGATCCTGAGATGGTTGGAGAAGTACTTACAGTTATGAAGGACTTGGCACAGCAGAACATGACCATGGTAGTGGTTACCCATGAGATGGGATTTGCAAGGGAAGTTGCCAACAGGGTAGTGTTCCTTGACGGCGGCGAATTTGTGGAGGAGGCTGCGCCCGGGGAGTTCTTTGAAAATCCGAAGAGTGAAAGACTTAAAAACTTCCTAAGTAAGGTACTTTAGAAGATTGGATAAAAGAACTAAGGGTAAAGTGCATCAAATATATAAAAAATTAAAGCAGCAGTACGTTGCTAAGAACAAAGACTGCTGCTTTATTTACACAATAAATCAAAGTATCTTCCTAAATTACAAGAAAATCTTTTTACAAATGTTGATAAACAAAGAATCTTCCCAATGTCAGACAATTGAATGCTAATTTGTGCGAAAGAACCAAATCAAATATTAAAAAATAAAGCAGGATAACAGTAGACCGGCAAATAAATGCTGCCTTTTATTCCAGTATATCCATATCCATATCACATAAAAGCCGGTTTAGTTTTTGTAAACCTATACCTTTATTGACTGCATTTATTATAACACTGTCTCTGATATGCCTTGGATACAGTATACCGCAATTTGCTAGAGTAAGTACCTTTTGTATTTCATCAAAATTTATTTTCATGGCAACGCAAAGAGCCAGAAGTTTGTCTCTGGAAGGTTTTTCTTTGGTTCCGTTAAATATCTGATATCCATAACTTGATTGTAGGTTGGAGATTTTAATAACCTCAGCCTTTGTTAATTTGTATTTTTCTAAAAGCCTTTCAAGCTCCTCATGTAAGGATTTAGTCTCAAGTTCCTCTGTATTGTCTTTGATATAATTTTTTATATTCTTTTCGTTGGCAAGTATTTTAAGTAATTCAGTCGTGGTCTTCTTTTTCATATTGTTCTCTATGAATTTTATTAGTAAGTTACTGACATTTGTCTATGTCATGAATAAATTTGCTCAAAGTATAATTATAAAATAAAACAATATTTATATCAATAAGCATAATATTTTTTTAAATATGATTTACAAAAAATAGTTTAAAGTTTAAACTAAGGACTATGAATTATTGTATTAAGAGGGGGCAGCATGCTTTTTAACGGTGTGTACTACAAGGAAATAGGGCTTTTAGGAGAAGATGAAAAAACTGCAATGAAATTAGTAAGGAATGAAGAAGGAAATGCCTTACTTTGTAAAAGAATAGACTCTTCACTTCTTCCCATTTACAGAAAGCTTATTAATGTAGAACATGAAAATATAGTAACAGTATACGGCATTACCAAGGATGAATACGGAATACTTGTGGTAATGGAGTATTTTCCGTCAAAAACCTTGGAAGAAAAGATGCTTGAAAACGGAATATTTTCCATAAGAGATATGAAAAGTGTAATTTTGCAAATAGCCAAGGGGGTAAGTACCATACATGATCTTGGAATAGTACATAGGGATTTGTCAGCTAATAATATACTCATAGATAAAAGCGGAAGGGTTAAAATTACAGACTTCGGAATAGCCAGAATGTATGATAAAGATAAAAATGCCGATACAAGGATTCTGGGAACTCATGGCTATGCCGCACCTGAACAGTTCGGCTTTATTCAAACGGACAGAAAGGCGGATGTGTATGCGATAGGCGTTTTGATGAATGTTATGTTAAGCGGTAAAATGCCTAATGAAAAGCTTTATAAAGGTGATTCCAAGCTTATGGATATAATACAAAGATGTACTTCGATGAAACCGGCTGATCGCTATGAAGTAGAAGAGATAGTTGATTTGCTGGGATATAAGATTAGCAATATAAGTATACTGAAAAGACGAATAATAAAGAGTATACCGGGCTTTAGATCAGGCAATAAGGTAAAGATGACTTTAGCGACAATAGCTTATTTATATATGCTCTTGTTTTATTTAATGACTGTAACATCAAGCGTTGCTTTTAAAAAGATGTTTAATCTGGTTTCGATTTTGGGACTTTTAGGTTCGACTTTGGGTTTAGGTTACTTTGTAGGTAGTTTTGATAAAGTTGCATATAAACTTAACATGGACAAGGGAATAAAAAAGATATTGCTTATATTTGTATATATCATTATAGGAGGTATCATTATGGGGGTATCTACATTAATTATGTATTAAGATCTGAATATAATAAGGACTATTACTCAAACTTAACACACTCAAAATTGGGTCAGTATATTAAAAAACTAATACTTCAGTTAACAAAATAATGATTTTATTAGCTGAAATGTATAAGCTTCAATGTACTGATCTAATTTGGGGCATGGGAAGCTTGAATACTATTATAAAAAGATAAAGCAGAGGAGGTTTTTTATTGTTTTAATTTTTTAATGCGTTTATCAAAATCAGATAGTATTTTTTGTGTCTTATTGAACTTATCATATTCTGAATTTGCTTTCTCTTTTGCAGATTTTGAAGTTATCTTACCACTGTGTGTCAGTACATCATATCTACGAAATGAAAGGAATTCATTAATACTTTTAACGAAATCTTCCATAGTGAAAACATTTTCACGCTCAATTAAATCTTCTATGTAGTCAAAATATCCCGATACAGCTCTTTCTAGTTGCTTGATTTGTTTTTCATTAAGATAGTTCTTAGCTATGGATACATCACTTTTCAAGACTCGTCCACTTGGTGCATTTTTCCATGTAGTAAGTCCCATATGCTCTTTGGTACTGTCAGCATTCTTTTAACATTTCGTGCGCCTTCTTTTTGAACTACCGAGAATTCCTCGGTAGTTGAGAATTCAGACAATTCCTCTTCAGAAAATATATTTTTAAGATGTAGGCTTATATTATCACTGGAAGTTTCAAACAACTCAGCCATGGATTTTTGAGTAAGCCAATATGTTTCGTTTTTATAGTAAACATTTACATTTACATTTCTGTCATCTTCCTGATATAAAATAATTCTATCTTCCAAGATACCTCCTTAATTTTTTATAAAATCTACTATTTTGTTGATATCAAAAAATGTTTATTAATTCTTGTAAGTTTTTTATTTGAACTTTTCCATGTTATTTCCATTTTGTTGCCAATCAAAGGCGCAAATGACTATGAAAGTATTTTTACACTAATTCTAATAGATAATTACAGTTATTGTTGTGTTGAAATTCATTATATCATATTTCCAAGTTAAAAAATTTATAATATGCACATTATAAAAAACTATTCGAAATAAGCAATTTGATTGTGCCTGCAAGATGCTTGAACCCGAAAGCAAAAAAGGAAGAAGCCATGTAAGTTCTATAAATAGGAACTTTACAAGGTGTTTATGCTACAACTGTCAAAGACGGGAGTATAGGATATTTCTAATTTATAGGATTGCTACATCATATGTAAGATAATTATCTGATTGAGTATGCTGGCAGCATACCAAAACAAAACTTATAAGGGCTATAATGGTTAAAGCTGATCTACAACTTCAGCAAGAGCTGTTATAGCCTTTATGTATTTTTCGT
>ERZ773069.2344-NODE-2344-length-9908-cov-51.456105_pt1 | contig 9908 bp, 7 predicted proteins | sample MGYA00580619_ERZ773069 | MGnify/ENA primary metagenome ERZ773069 (study PRJEB29015, sample SAMEA2738007) | human oral metagenome | biome: human oral; feature: human-associated habitat; material: dental | place: China | collected 2108 ...
TCGTCGGCGAGATGAAGGCCCGCGTCTCCGCGCGCATCCACAAGGAGATCTCGCGCAAGAAGAACGCGCTCGAAACATCCTCGCTGCCCGCCAAGCTCGCGGACTGCCGCCTCGAGGACGTTGAGGAGACTGAGCTGTTCATCGTCGAGGGCGATTCCGCCCTGGGCACGGCCAAAGCCGCGCGTAATTCTCAGTACCAGGCCCTCTTCCCGATTCGAGGAAAGATCCTCAACGTGCAGAAGGCCTCGACCGCGGACATGCTGGCCAACGCCGAGTGCGCCAACATCATCCAGGTGATCGGCGCGGGCTCCGGTCGTACCTTCGACCTGTCCCAGGCGAGATACGGCAAGGTCATCCTCATGACCGACGCCGACGTCGACGGCGCGCACATCCGCACCCTGCTGCTCACCCTGTTCTTCCGCTACATGCGCCCCATGGTCGAGGCCGGCCGCATCTACGCCGCCGTCCCGCCCCTGCACCGCATCGAGGTCGCGGGCAAGGGGCGTAAGAAACGCGAGTACATCTACACCTACTCCGAGGACGAGCTGCACCGCAAGCTCGCCTCCCTGCGCCGGTCGGGGCGCACCTGGAAGGAGCCCATCCAGCGTTACAAGGGCCTGGGTGAGATGGATGCCGACCAGCTGGCGGAGACCACGATGGACCGGGCCCACCGCTCGCTGCGCCGCATCACGCTGGCCGACGAGGAAGCCCTGCGCCAGGCCGAGGACGTGTTTGAGCTGCTCATGGGTTCGACTGTGGGCCCGCGCAAGGAGTTCATCGTCGAGGAGTCCGCGGGGCTGGAACGTACGCGTATCGACGCGTGACGTGAAGCGGAAAACGCTGACTCGGTGCACAAACGTTCAGGACTCTTGGCCATATGTCTGATCCCAGTGTGACTAAAGGCCCTATCAGCCGGTAGGATGATACACATGACAGGACTTGCGCAGCGCCTCACGCCGCCCGGGTCCGTCCCGTACCCGGGCAATCACCTCGGGTTGCGCTGGCGGCCCATGATCGGCCGCGATGCCCCCGCCGTGTACGCGCTTATCTCCCTGATCGAAGACGACGACAATGCTATTCGGCGCACCTCTGTCGACGACATCGCGGACATGATGGAGGGCGAGAACGGGCGCGACTGGGTGGACACGATCGTCGGCCTGGACGCGAAGCGAAACATCTGCGCGGTGGCGTCCGTGCGCGTTCTGCGCGGCATTCACGAGGCCGCAACAGCCGTTGTCCGCGCCTTCATCCACCCGCATTGGCGTGGCCGAGGCGTGGGCCGGGCTCTGCTCTACTGGCAGGACGGGCGCGCCCGACAGATGCTCGTCGAAGCTTTCGGCGCCGAGTCCGAGGTGCCCGCGTCGATCTCGAACCTCGTCGACGCGCACATGACAGATCGTCGCCGCCTCTACATTGCGGCCGGCTTCTTCGCTAAGCGCACGTACCAGGTCATGTACCGTGACCTGGCCGGTGGCGAGGTGCCCGTGCCCGCGCGCCACGGATATCGCGTCCTTCCGTGGAACAAGGTTCCGCAGGACCAGATCCGCGCCATCCACATGGAGGCTTTCCAGCAGTCGTTCCGTTCGCCCCTGCGTGCCCTGTGGTGGGACGATGCGATGAACCACTTCGACACGCGTTGGTCGTTCGTGGCCGTGGATGCTCAGGGTGAGGTCGTTGGCTACGCGATCACCGGCCGTCCCGCGCAGCGCTGGGTGGCTACGGGCCGTCCGGAGGCCTACATCTACCTGCTCGGCGTTGCTGAGGCGCACCGCGGACGCTCCATTGCGAGCGCCCTCGTCGGGCACGCCGTCGCCGCAGCCTCCGCGTCTGGAGCGTCGCGCATTGGCCTCGACGTTGATATGTCGAGCCCGGACGGAGCGCATAAGATTTACGAACACCTGGGCTTCGTGGATGAAGCCGCCGAGGTTTACTACACGATCGACCAGTAGGGACGGAAGGAGGCGAGCATGAGCATTCCTCTCGCACAGCGAGCAAATGCCCCCGAGTTCGTCCCCTTCCCGGGCGAACATCACGGGATCGAATGGGAGTCGCTGACGGCCGCCCATCACGACGGCCTGTCCGCGCTTTTCGCCCGCATGGAGGCCCGCGACAACCCGCCGTATCGCACCAGCCCGGACGAGGTCGAGGAGATGCTCTCGGGTGCCTCCCAGTGGCGAGGCCTCGTCGGGATCGCCCGCAGGGGTATTGCAGCGGGTCGAATCGTCGCCTTCGCGCAGGTGGTCCTGCGCTTCCCGGGGCGCGTGGAGTGCGTGTGCGTCGGGGGAGTGGACCCCGACTTTCGGCGCATCGGCCTCGGCAATGCGATCGTCGACTGGCAGGAGGGCACTGCCCGACAGATGCTGGCCGAGGTCGAGGGTGACGCTCCCGCCCAGATCACCTGTCACGTCGAGACCGGCCAGGACGATCTCGAGGCGCAGCTGAAGGTGCATGGCTTCCGCTGGACGCGCACCTACTACGAGCTGCGCGCCTCCCTGGATAGTCTTCCGCCGGTTCCTGACCTGGGTTCCTACATGAGCGTCGAGGCCTGGGGCCCCCAGTGGGAGGAACCCGCCCTGCGCGCGGCGAACCGCCTCAACGAGTCCGAGTGGGGTCGGCCCCCGCTCACCCAGGAGCAGTGGATGCAGGGGCGCACGGCCTTCGCTCCCGAATGGTCGTTCGTCGCCGTCGACCGCACGGGCGATCGTCCCCGCGTTGCCGGTTTCCTGCTGGCATCGCGTTACGAGCAGGATTGGGCGGCTCTGGGCTGGCGTGAGGGGTACATCGACCAGCTGGGCGTCCTGTCCCAGTGGCGCGAGAGCCGCGTTGCTGACGCGCTGATCCTGGCGTCGATGTGGGCACAGAAGCGCGACGGCATGGATCGCGCTGGTACGGGTGTGGGCTCCGCGAACCACACGGGTGCGCTCGCCATCTACGACTACCTGGGCTTCCGCACGGTGGGACAGACCAGGCTCTACGCCATCGAGATCTGACTGTCGTTTCGCATCGTGGATGTTTCCGCGCATCCCCTTGTGTTACCGTCGTTACTTTTTCTTCGTCGGTGGGCGTTTTTCCTCCCGTTTTCCTTTCAGTTCTCACATAACTGCTCCCTAGGTCCTAATTGTCCGACCAATTGACTTTCTAGGCTCGCGACAGAGGCAGGAACGGCCTCGGCGCAATGTGCGTCCCCTCTCCACAGTGCGGAGCCAGCATGGCATCTCAGTCGTCAGCACCATCTCGATCCATTCCGCCCCTGGTCATTCGAAGTGCCATCGTCGCCTCTCTTGGCGGCCTGCTCTTCGGTTTTGATACCGCCGTCATCTCCGGTGCGGAAGAAAAACTCACCGAGCTCTACGCTCTGTCCTCCACGGGCGAAGGCATGATCGTTGCGATCGCGACGATCGGTACGATTGTCGGCGCCATCATCGCCGGCAACCTGGCTGATCGCTTCGGCCGTAAGCCCGTCCTCTTCTGGATCGGCATCCTGTTTGGCGTCGGAGCGCTCGCTACCGCCCTCGCCCCGCTGCCCACACTGGTGAGCGCAGCGGATGGAACGGTGTCGGCCTCGTCCGCGTTCCCGATCACCTTCTTTATGATCTTCCGCTTCCTCGGCGGTGTCGGCGTGGGCCTGTCCTCCGTGGTGGCGCCCATCTACACCGCCGAGATCGCGCCCGCACGTGTGCGCGGACGCCTGGTCGGTCTCGTCCAGTTCAACATCGTCTTCGGTATCCTCCTGGCATACGCCTCGAACGCGGTGATCCGAGAGATCGCACACGAGGACACCGCCTGGCGTTGGATGCTCGGCGTCATGGCCGTGCCTGCGATCTTCTTCCTGATCTTCCTGGCGACTGTCCCCGAGACGCCGCGCTGGCTGCTCGCCCACGGCCGCGAAGAACTCGCCGTGAAGATTTCTGAACACCTGACTGCCTCCCAGGCCGAGTGTGACGAGCAGATTGGCGAGATGAAGGCGCAGATCGCCGAGGATGCCGCCGGCGGCAAGGTTCCCTTCTTCACGCGCCGCTACCGCAAGGTCATCCTCATGGCCTTCTGCATCGCGATGTTCAACCAGCTGTCGGGTATCAACGCGATCCTGTACTACGCGCCCAAGGTCATGAAGCTCGCGGGCGGTGCCGAAGTCCTGGGCGACGCCTTCCCCTACATCGGATCAGTCATCGTCGGCCTCATGAACCTGGTCGCTACGATGGCCGCCCTCACCGTCATCGACCGCATCGGCCGCCGCCAGCTCATGATCGTCGGCTCGATCGGCTACCTGATCTCGCTCGGCTTCCTCGCCGGCATGATGTTCGCCTACGAGGGCGGCTACTTCGAGGAGGGCAGCGCCGCTCCCGTCTGGCTGATCCTCCTCGGCCTGCTCGGCTTCATCGCCTCGCACGCGTTTGGCCAGGGTTCCGTCATCTGGGTGTTCATCTCGGAAATCTTCCCCAACCGCGTGCGCGCCCGCGGCCAGTCCCTGGGCTCGCTCACGCACTGGGTGTTCGCCTTCATTACCACCTACGCCTTCCCTGTGCTCACCGATAAACTCGGAGGTGGCTACGCTTTTGGAATCTTCTTCCTCGCGATGGTCGGTCAGCTATTCTGGGTCCTGAAGGTCATGCCTGAAACGAAGGGCATTCCGCTCGAAGAAATGGAAGAGAAGCTGGGGTTGACCAATGACTAGGATCGTGAACATCGGGGAAGCTCTCATCGACGAGATCACCCGCCCAAACAGTGAACCCGTCGAGGTCGTCGGGGGATCGATGCTCAACGTCGCTGCCGGCCTGACCCGGCTCGGCCACGAGTCTGAGCTGGCGACGTGGTTCGCCCGCGACGCTCGCGGCGACAAGGTCCGCGCTCACGCCGAGGCCGCCGGCGTCACCCTGACGCCCGGCAGCGACGGCGCCGAGTTCACCACGGTGGCACACGCTGCCGTCGACGAGAAGGGGCACGCCACCTACGAGTTCGATCTCTCGTGGGATGTCCCCGCTGTCGAGGACCCGGACACCGTCGGGCACGTCCACACCGGCTCCTACGTGGTGGTTGTCGAGCCCGGCGCTGACAAGGTCCTGGCCGCTGTTAAGCGCCAGGCTATTCGCGGTACCGTCTCCTACGACCCGAACATCCGCCCGGCTCTCCTGGGCACGCCCGACGAGGCCCGCCCGCACATCGAGGCAATCGTGGCCCTCTCGGACGTCGTCAAGGCGTCGGACGAGGACCTGGAGTGGCTCTACCCGGGCCGCCCCGTCGAGGATGTTATTCGCGAGTGGTCCCAGTCTGGCCCGTCGCTGATCCTGTGCACGCGCGGTCCCTGGGGTGTCTACATCAAGGCCGCCGCCGAGCGCGACATGCTTGTTGTCGACCCGCTGGACGTTGAGCTGGTGGACACCGTGGGCGCGGGTGACTCGCTCATGGCCGGCCTCATCTCCGGCCTGGTGGACGCGGGCCTCCTAGGTTCGGGCGAGGCGAAGCAGCGTCTGCGCGAGGCATCGTGGGACCAGATCCTGCCCGCCATTCACCGAGGCATCATCACCTCCGGCATCACTATCTTGCACCAGGGTGCCTACTCGCCCACGCGTAACGAGGTAGCCGACATCCTGGCTGCCGACCCGACGCTGCGAGGCTGACGGGAGAACGTCCCGTAACCGTTGGGTGTGGGCCCGGCCGTCTGGCCGGGCCCACACCCATATCTGCTGGTCTGCCACCGATACGTGGTCCTCGGACGCGCTTGTCAATGTAAACAAGTGGTCATATGCTTACAGAGTTCTCGTAGTGTTCCGTGGAACACGTACCTGTCGGTCTTGGTATTCGTGGAGGTAGCCCATGGCAGACGTCGGTTTTGACTCAGATAAGCACGCACAAACGAGCGGAGATATGGAGAAGGGGGAGCAATCGCTCACTGACTCCTCTCAGGCGATTAGCCGATTGATCGACGCTCAGAAGGCGGAGTATTGGTCCGAAGAAGCGGGGTTTCAGGCGATGCGTCGCTCATTGATTGCATATCTGCGGACTGAGAAAGATGTCGTCTCCAACCAAACGGTCCGTTTCCAGAAATTTGACGGTGACGTCGATACAGCTGTGAGCGCTTTTGAAGCCGCCGAGCAGGGTAACGCCGATGAGCTGGCTCGCATCCTTGCGTCGATGGACCCACAATCAGCAGGATCGGCGGTGCCACCTGCAACCCAGGCACCCTCGCAGATCGCTGGCGGGGGAACAACGCAGTATGGAAATACCAACGGTGCCATGACCTCGGGTTCGGGTGGCAGCGCCTCTGGTGCTGGTACGAGTCCCACGCAGAATGCGCCGTCTGAGGTCTGAGAAGGAGAGGAATTATCATGGTTGATAGCCCCATGTACGACCGGCTCATGCGCCTGGTTGCCGCGATCGAGAGTGCCGCTGCCCTCGATGCCTCGGATGATGAGCACAATACCATCGTGTGCGGCCTGAACGAGGCCAATAACGTCACGCACCACATGCGCTCCTACCAGGGCTTCACGGGTGAAACCGGTGATCAGATTGATGCATGGACCGACGCGACGATGAAACAGGTCCAGGGAATTAAAGAAAACCACAACACCGCGATGGAGTACTACGTCGAGGCGCGGCGAGCTATGACACACATCCGTGAGGAGGCGCAGCAGCTCTCACCCACTCTCATCGACTCCAATCTGCAGAAGCTTGCCGACGCGACGCACGTGGCGGTACCCGTCGTGAAGTACCTCGGGCCGTTCGGAGAACCGATCAACACGCTCGCTGTGTCGGCTGACGCCTACTTCCAGGCGCTTATCGCCCAGGCCAACGCGCAGCGGGAAGTCGCGGCGACGGACATCCTCGAGCGTGCGAATAATACGATGCAAGGTCTCGCAGATGGGATTTCCGCTCAGACACAGCAGCTCGATGATCCTGGCGCACACCAGTGGCCTGGGCAAGGACCGTCGATTCCTTCGATTCGCAAGGACATTGAGAATGGATACCTGAACGTCTCTCCGCATGCACCGGGAGTTTATCCCGGTGATCGCGACAGCGACTACGGGCGTTCCGACCTGTGTGGCACGGGTTCTGGACTCTACGCGGATGGCTATGATGAGGGTGGACCGGTGAGCGGCCGTGTCATGTCTTCGCCTCGTATCCCGAATGAGTACATCACGGAGGGAGAAGTTGGTTCGCGCCTCAATCCCGTTACCGACCCGCAGGATCTCATGGGAATGGACCTGCTGCATACCCGGGTCAATGGTGATCGGCACGCCAATGGCACGGTGGGAGGATACACGCCCGCGCCGCCCGTCGATCGCTACCACCCCCTGTGGAACGTGAACGGAGGTCCTGGTAGCGAGTCGACGCTTGCTGCCCGTATGGGTGGTGCCGGCGTTCTCGGAGCAGGAGCTGTGGGGATGGGTGCCGCCTCACGCCTTGGTGCTGGCGGACTGAGCGCATTGGGCCGTACTGCGGCTTCTGGCGCCTCTGGTAGCGGTCTTTCGGGAGCAGCCTCCCTTCGCGCGGGATCCTACTCTGGCCCGGGATATGGAATGTACAAGGCTCCTGCGGCCGGCGGGGCAGGGACCGGTGCGAGTGGCACGACCGCCGCCCCCGGTAGCTCCGCGGCTAAGGCATCGGCCTCGGGAGGCGCTGGTCAGGGCAGTGGTGGCTTCATGGGAGGAGCGGGTGCCGGCGGAGCTGGCGGCAAGGATGATAAGAAGAAGTCGGCGCGTCGCAAGTACACGCCCTTCCGTTTTGACGATGATGGAGATGAACTGCCCGAGGGCTACGTGAATCCGATGTCGCAGACCTACGGGTCGGATAAGGACTTGAGCCCCGCCCCGCGAAAGGACGATGGATGGGACCCGCGCGAATGGTAAAGCCGAGACGAGCGCCTCGTCAGAGTAGGCGAGCGTGGGGTGCTTCTGTTGCCGTCCTCGTCATCGCCGCTGGCGTCACGACGCTCCCAACCACTCCAGCCCAGGCAGACAATACGATCACCGCGGCGGACCAGCCATACTTCGCGTATTACCACCTGGATCAGGCCAGAGCGAAGGGGTACACGGGTAAAGGCGTAACGATCGCGATGATTGATGGGCCTGTTGAGACGACGGCTGCAGAACTTACGGGAGCGTCGATTCAAGAACGAGAGATCTGCACGATTGATGCGTCACTTTCTTCGAAAAGCCACGGTACTTCAGTTGCATCAGTTCTGGTCTCTGGAAACTACGGTGTTGCACCAGAAGCCACACTTTTGACGTATCGTACCGGTTCTAAACAAGATGGTGACCAGCCATCATCCGATTGCTTGGATGAGGGTAAGCATTTGAAATATGGTTATGCGTGGTTGCTGAACGCAGCTATGAATGATGGTGCGCAAATCATTAATGTTTCATCCTCGAGTACCTCTCAGGAAGATCCCCTTAAATGGGCAATTGCACGATCCATTGTGCAAGGCAGTATCATTACCGCTTCTGCAGGTAACGGTGGAGCAGATGATAATGCGGCCGCGTTGTCACAATGGTCTGGCGTTGTAGGTGTTACTGCGATCGGAACTGACGGTAATCGTCAGGATTATTCGTCGTGGGGGCAGGGAGTAACAACGACGGCGGTCGGGGGGCCGCTGTCTGTGCATGATTATGGCACTGGACAGATTAAACAGGTGTCAGGTACGTCGGTATCTGCGCCCATCGTCGCCGGTGTCCTTGCGCTCGCCCGTCAGAAGTGGCCGAACGCGACATCTAATCAGCTGCTCCAACTCCTGGTGAAGACGGGCCTGAACCCCGACCACACGTGGAATCAGTACACCGGCTACGGCGGCATCGATCCGGGGGCGATACTCAACACGGATCCGACGACGCTACCCGACGTGAACCCACTGGCAGACAAAGGGAGCGGGTCGAGCCCGACACCTGACGAAGTTCAGCAGTATGCGGATGGGGTCGTTAGCCCCCTCCAGATCGTCAACGACAACTCGTATGCCTACAGAGGCTTTGATGAATCGCTGATTACCGATCCGACGGTCACGGTTCCCACGCACCTGGGAACCAGCCCCCGCTACCACGCGAAATAGGTGCGACACAGAAGGTGAGTGACAGAGCGGTGGGGTGGCCGGGAGAAATCCCAGCCACCCCACCATCATGACTAGGAGGGTGCGTCAGCCGATCGACGCGATCGCGAAGGTGATCGGAACGCCCGAGCCGTCGCGGCGCTGATCCTCTGCGGGCAACTCCACGGGAGAACCGTCCGCAGACGCGGCCCGCGCCGGCTTCGTGCCGACCCACGCGATATCGAGTCGATCCTCGCCGCGCAGGAAGCGCTGGCAGCGTACGCCCTGGCCGCCTCGGCCCTTAGCTGGGTAGCACTCGAAAGGCGTCACCTTCACCGTCGTCTGGCCCGTGCCCGGCAGCGCGCCCAGCGCCGCCGCCACCGTCACGACGACCGCATCGATGGGAGCCTCGACCACCCAGAAGCCCAAGGCCTCGGCACCAGGGTTCAGCTTCATGCCAGCCATGCCGCCGGCCGTGCGACCCTGCGGGCGTACCTTCGCGGCGGGGGTGCGCAGCAGCTGCGCGTCGGAGGAGATAAACACCAGGTCCGCGCCGTCCGAGCACCGTTCAAAGCCCACCAGACGGTCGCCATCCTCCAGGGCGATGACCTCCCACTCATCGCGCTGCAGCACGTCCGGTCGCAGGCGCTTAACCGTGCCGCGAGCCGTGCCCATCGCGACCACGTCGGTGCCCTCGGGATCGAGCAGGCCCACGGCGGGAACGTCCGTGTGCAGCAGCAGCGAGGCGGGCATGGCGCCGGCGAGCGACAAGCCCGTTTCAAAGCGGGGGAGCGCCGGCAAGTCCACGACGTCGATACGGTGGGCGACGCCGTCCTCCGTCACCACGGCCACCTGCGAGCGGGCCGTCGACGGCAGCTGTACGCGCCAGCCG
>ERZ773069.2348-NODE-2348-length-9900-cov-11.118233_pt1 | contig 9900 bp, 9 predicted proteins | sample MGYA00580619_ERZ773069 | MGnify/ENA primary metagenome ERZ773069 (study PRJEB29015, sample SAMEA2738007) | human oral metagenome | biome: human oral; feature: human-associated habitat; material: dental | place: China | collected 2108 ...
CAGCAGATGCCGAAAATGCAGAAGTGTCGTGGCGTCGGGTGTCTGTTCTGTGGAAAAGTCAATCCGCAGAAAGTGTTTCATGGCATAGCTGTCGTAAATTGCATCCTCGATTCCCTCATCGGAAAGACCGAACCAGTTCTGCATAAGGTACGCATGAAACGACGCTTCGCGTCAACCGTTCGATCCAAGTGGAAGGTATTTTCGGCGTCGTAAAGGAAGACTACGGATTCCGTCGGTTCTTGCACCGGGGCAAAGAGAAGGTAAAGAAAGAACTCCTGGTGCTTTCGATGGGATTCAACCTTCAAAAACTTCATAACCGAAATATGGCAGGACGAATCGGGCTTCGTCTCTTTGCTCAAAAACAGACGGCGTAACAAAACTTCTCCAAAATGATGTGAGGCTTATTTGAGTGCGCAAAAAAATGAACTACAGGGCATCCGGCAGAAAAAACCACATCTGCCAGATGCCCTGTAGTTCATTGTATAAGAAAAGGACTGATAACGAAAGTGCAAAAATCCCTATTTCGTTACAGCCCTTTTTATCGTGGCATCGCGGGCACGGTGCGCCGCTCTCGCCAGTCGATCGGTTTGCGCCTTTAGGGAACCACTGATAAATTCAGCCGCCCATCTTCACACATCTACGCTGTCCTCTCGTCGTCGACAAATCCTCGACGTAGCACTGCTACGCCTGCGGTTTGTCTCCTCGATAGATACAGCGCATCTGTGCAAATCTGGGCGACTTCATTTTTATCAGCGTTTCCCTAATCGTCTTTCATTATACCATAAGAATTGGATTTTCCCAAGGGCAGGAAGAGGGAAAATATGAGCAAGGAGAAAAATTGGTGCATATTTCTAAAGTATATTAAAAAAAATCTTGAACAATAAAAGTTTTATCAGTATAATGGAAAAAGGTGATAAAACATGATTATTCGTAAGCTATACTTAGATCGACTGCTCGCGTTTGTGCGCCAACCCATCATCAAGGTGATCACAGGCATGAGGCGCGCGGGAAAATCCACGTTGCTCACCATGCTGGCGGAGCGGCTATTGCAGGATGGTGTGCGTCAAGAGCAAGTGATTCGCATGAATTTCGAGTCCATGATGTTTGATGACGTTCACGATTATCGGCAGCTTTATCGACGGGTGCAGGAAGAAATCGGTACACAGAAGCAGGTGTATTTGCTGCTCGATGAAGTGCAGCAGGTAGAGCACTGGGAAAAGGCGATCAATTCGCTTTTTGTCGAGGGCGTCGCCGACATTTACATCACGGGGTCGAACGCGAAGCTGCTCTCTTCGGAAATATCTACGCTTCTCGCGGGACGCTATGTGGAGATTCAGATGCTGCCGCTGTCCTTTCGCGAGTATATGGATTTCCTGCCCGAGGGTGAAAAGGATCGGGACGCTGCTTTCGCGCAGTACCTGCGCTACGGCGGCTTGCCCGCGATTCCCGGGCTGCCGCAGCAGGATGAGACGATCGAACTCTTTTTGTCGGGGATTTATCATACGGTCTTGCTGAAAGACGTCGTGGAAAGGAGTGCTGTGCGCGATCCGGCGCTCCTTTCGCACATGCTTCGTTTTCTCGCGGACAATATCGGCAGTCCCGTTTCGAGCAGTCGCATCAGCGGTTATCTGACGAGCCATGGAAGGAAGGCCAGCACATATACCATCGACAATTATCTGCACACATTGGAGAGTGCGTTCATCTTTTATCGTGCGCCGCGTTATGACATCAAGGGAAAGCTGTATTTGAAGACGCAGGAGAAATATTATATCGTCGACAACGGCATCCGCAACGCTTTGCTGGGCTTTCGCGACGGCGATTACGGGCATATTTTGGAGAACATCGTCTATTTGGAACTTCTGCGGCGCGGTTATACGGTCGGCGTCGGCAGGATCGGGCGGATGGAGGTGGATTTCGTGGCGCAGCGCACCGATCGCAAGCAATATTTCCAAGTGGCTGCCACGGCGTTGGAAGAAGCGACGCGAGAGCGCGAACTGCGTGCCCTTGCCGCGATTCCCGATCAGTACGAGAAGACGCTTCTGACGATGGACAAGTCGTACATCAAGGATTTCAACGGAATCCGCAATGTGAATATTCTTGATTTTCTCTTGGATGATTTATGATATAATCAAAGGAGTTTGCAGGCAGGTTCCTACTATACGGAGGGAGGCATTTACAATGAAATTTGCGATGTTCGGCGCGGGCGGCACGGGCGGGGTGCTCGGCGGCTATCTCGCGCTCGCGGGGCACGATGTGACGTTGATTGCACGCGGCAGGCACTTGGAGGCTCTTCAGAAGGACGGTCTGACGATCGAGTCGGCGCACCGAGGCACGCTCCATATCAAGAACGTGAAGGCGCAGACGGCGGAGGCTTACGATGAAACGCCCGATGTGCTCTTCGTCTGCTGCAAGTACTACGCGCTTCCCGACGCCATCGCGTTCGCGAAGCGTGCGGCAGGCCCCGATACGCTCATCATCCCGATCTTGAACGTCTTCGGCACGGGCGAGGTCATGCAGAAGGATTTGCCGGGGCTGACCGTGCTCGACGGCTGCATCTACATCTTCGGCAATCTCAAGGCGCCGGGCGTATTGGAGCAGCCGCAGAAGATCCTGCGCGTGATCTTCGGCTTCCGTCCCGATCAGGCGAAGCGCTTGGAGGCGAAGGCAAAGGCGCTCGAAAAGCTCCTGCAGGATGCCGACATTCGCGGACACTACAGCCTCGACATCCGCCGCGATGCGCTGACGAAGTTCGGCTTTGTCTCGCCGATGGGCGCGGCAGGGCTTTATCACGATGCGACGAGCGAGGCGTTTCAGAAGGAAGGCGCGGTGCGCGACACGTATCTCGGCCTGATCCGTGAGGTCGAGGCGCTCGGCAAGGCGATGGGGATTGTCTTCGAGAAGGATCTCGTGGCAACGGGCATTGCCTTCATCGATGCGTTCGAGCCGGGACTCAAGACGAGTATGCAGCGCGATGTGGAAAAGGGAGGACTTTCCGAGTTCGACGGACTCGTGAACCGCATCGTCGCTCTCGGCGAACGCTATCATGTGCCCGTGCCGCTCTACAAGAAGATCAGCGACTGGGGCAAGGCGAAGGGCATCAAATGAAATGGGACGGGAAATCATGAAAATCATCGTGGCGATTGATTCTTTCAAGGGAAGTCTTTCCTCTCTTACGGCGGGCGAGACGGCGGCGCAGGCAGCACGCGAGGTGTTCCCCGAAGCTGAGGTCGAGGTCTTTCCGCTGGCGGACGGCGGCGAGGGCACGGTCGATGCGCTTGTCGAGGGACTTTCAGGCGAGGTCGTGCGCCTCGCTGTCACGGGTCCTTTGGAAAAGCCCGTCGAGAGCCGCTTCGGCTTCCTGCCCGAGTTGCATACGGCGGTCATCGAAATGGCAGATGCGGCAGGATTGCCGCTCGTGCCCGAAGGCGAGCGCGATCCGCGCCGCACGACGACGTACGGACTCGGCGAACTCATGCTCGCCGCCATTGAGCGCGGCTGCCGTGATTTCATCATCGGCATCGGCGGCAGTGCGACGAACGACTGCGGACTCGGCATGCTCACGGCGCTCGGCGCACGCTTTTTCGATGCGGCGGGAAAGGCTGTGGGAAGGACGGGCGGCGATGTTGCCGCCGTGCGGCGCATTGATCTTGCGGGGCTTCATCCTGCGCTCAAGGAGTGCCGCATCCACGTCGCCTGCGACGTGACGAATCCGCTCTATGGCCCCTTGGGCTGCTCGCATGTCTACGGTCCGCAGAAGGGGGCGACGCCTGAGATCGTCGAGGAAATGGATGCGGCGATCCGGGCTTTCGCCGGATTGGCGGAAAGGGAACTTGGCATCGAGGGTGCACAGGTGCCCGGCGCGGGAGCGGCGGGCGGGCTCGGCTTTGCTTTTCACTCGTTTCTCAAGGCGGAGTTGAAGCCCGGTATCACGCTCGTGCTCGACGCTTTGGGCATAGAGAAGGCGCTCGCGGACGCAGACATCCTCCTGACGGGAGAGGGGCGCATGGATCGGCAGACGGCGATGGGAAAAGCGCCGGTCGGCGTCGCCAAGCTCGCCAAGATGAAGAGTCCGAAACTCAAGGCGATTGCGCTGTGCGGCTGCGCCCTGCCCGATGCCGAGGCGGTGAACGAAGAAGGCATTGACGCCTACTTCCCGATTCTCCACCTGCCGATGACGGTCGCAGAAGCGATGGAGGAAGAAACGGCGTGCCGCAATCTCAGGCAGACCGTGCGGCAGGCGCTTCTGCTCTATCGGGCGGCGCAAGGATAGCAAAGCCTGTCGGATATAAAAGAAAAGCCGCTGCGCGAGGCGCAGCGGCGAAGATTCTGGTGCTCATGGAGGGACTCGAACCCCCGACTTCCACCATGTGAGGGTGACACTCTAACCAACTGAGTTACATGAGCAGTATTGGGTTGAACATAAAATGTATTATACACGATTTTTTGTCCTTTGACTAGCCCTGAAAAGTAAAAAAATCGCCGTTATGCACATTTTTTTGTGGATAAAAAAGGTGACCCTGTGGATAAACCTTGAAATGCGCTCAATCATTCACTGGTTATCCACAGGGATTTGGGGGAAAGATGTGGAGAAGAAATGAATTGGTTGTTTTCGCCTAAATGAAAACAAATGTGGGAGATATGTCTGGAGTTGTGAGATGCAAGAGATGGAGGTGAGGCGTGATGGGCAGTTTGGAGAAGAAGGTCGAGCTTTTTTGCGAGGTCTTTCCCAAACTCAGCGACTTTGAGAAGGAGGATTGGGAAGAAAATTTTCTCGTGGAATTTACGCACGATTCGACCTCCATCGAGGGAAACACCCTGACCTTGATTGAAACGAAGATGATTCTTGCCGACAAGATTGTTCCGACGGAAACGACACTGCGCGAATTGGATGAAGTGCGCGGCCACGCAGAAGCGTGGCAGTTTGTCAAGGATTGCGTGAAGCGGCACGTTCCTCTGACGGAAGGCATCATCAAGGACATTCATGAAAGAGTCGTTCCCGCGCGGGGCATCGGCGGCATTTATCGCAATATTCCCGTGTATATCCGCGGTGCGCGTCATGTGCCGCCGAATCCGCGCAAGGTGTGGGAGGCGATGAAGGATTTCGCCTATCGCATGGAGCATGACGATTTTGCCGATCCGCTCGAAAAGGCGGCATGGCTTCATGCGGAGTTTGTCAGGATTCATCCGTTTCAAGATGGAAATGGGCGGACGGCGCGCCTTCTTATGAACTATCATTTGCTGGCGCAGGGTTTTCCACCGACTTCCATCAAGTTGAAGAACCGAGGCGCGTATTTCGCTGCTTTGGAAGAGTATTCCGTGGGCGGGCGTCTTACGTCGTTCTTGCAGTTGCTGCAGCAGAATATGGAGAGGGAATTGGAGGCGTTCTTCACGATGTATTCCCTGCACATGGATGTGCCGGAGTTGCAGAGGAGGAAGCCGGAACTGGCGGCTTTGGCGATGTCCTATAGAGAACAGGAGACTGCGAAGTATTGACGGAACGGCTTTTCGGAAGAAGTGTAAACTACACGCACAAACGTCCACCTTGTGGACATTGTGCGCCGCCCTTAATGAAAGTTACCCAATCAGTCTGCGCCCTTCGGGCTTGACTTCTTGGACTTTCATAGTAAAAAAGGTTTGGGTGTGAATAAGAAAATGGCTCAAAAATTTTATGCCGTGCGTGCGGGACGTGCGACGGGAATCTTTCTTACATGGGAGGACTGCCGCGCGCAGGTAGAAGGCTTTCGCGGCGCACGCTACAAGAGCTTTCCGACGGAGGAGGAAGCCCGCGCCTGGCTTACGGCGGCGCAGCCTTTGTCGGCGCTCTTCGATGAAGCGGAAGCCGCGCCGACGCGCCGTGCGCCTGTGCGCAAAAAAAGCGCCGCAATGGGCGGCGCAGCGAATGAAGCGGCGGATGACGCATCTCTCTGCCATGTCTATACGGACGGCTCGTGCCTTCGGAATCCGGACGGGCCGGGCGGCTGGGCGGTCTGCATCGTGCGTCCGGGCGAGGAGATGGAGACGCTTTCGGGCGGCAATCCTTCGACGACGAACAACCGCATGGAGATGACGGCGGCGATCGAGGCGCTGCGTCATCTGCCCAAGCGAGAGCCGATCGTGCTGTCGACGGACAGCCAGTATCTGAAGAACGGCATCACGAAGTGGATCTTCAGCTGGAAGCGGCGCGGCTGGAAAAAGGCGGACGGCACTCCCGTCCTCAACCAGGAGCTTTGGCAGGAACTCGACGGCCTGATTGCCGGGCGAAGCATCATCTTCCGCTGGGTCAAGGGTCATGCGGGGCATAAGTACAATGAGATCTGCGACATGTTGGCGAAGAAGGAGGCGCAGGCTTTTCTATGAAAAGTTGGGTGAGGGGCTGCCCAAAAGCGAACCGTTCTGAGCAAGCGTTAAAAAGCCCGCCCATTCCCCCTTCGACCAAAATGCTCGTTCAAGCGAAGCGCGTTTGCATTTTGGTCGTTTTTTAGGGGAATGGGCGGGCTTTAGCTTGCGAAATCCCGTGTTTGCGTTGGGCAGCCCCTCACTGCACGAAAGTCGGTTTTTGAGTGCTCACTGTCGCTCCAGCGTCGATTCGCCATAATTGTTGACGGTCACGGAGCCTTTGACGAAGACGAGGGCGGCGAGCAGGAAGACTTCGTAGATTTCGAGGGCGAAGGCGGCGGCGATGATTTCGAGGCCGAACGGTTCGCGTGCGAGGATGCGAGGGTCGCCGCCGAAGAACGCGAGGCAGCCGATGAAGGCGAGCGTGAGCGCGAGCGGCACGCCCGCGAGCCAGCCGCTTCTGCCGATGTCGTGCAGACGCTGTGTGACGATGCCGATGGGCAGGATGGCGGCGAGGGCGCAGGAGACCGATGTGCCGTAGAGAGCGACGAGATTGCCGAGGGGCTGCGGCAGGCGCTCCGCCGTTTCCAGCACGACGAAGACGAGCAGCGAGACGAAGAAGAGGAGGAAGAGCAGGCGCAGTAAGAAGCGCTTGCGGTTCATCCTGCCCTTGAGTTGGATCATGCGCAGGAAGAACGGATAGTCCTCCTTGGGGCGCTCCGCGATATGGGGGCGCAAATCAGCGGCGCTCTCGGGTGAGCCGGAAGCATTGCTCGAAAACTCTCCTTCGGCAAAGATCAGATAGACGTGCAGGAGGATGAGCAGGGCGAGTGCCGCGCCCCCATAGGGCAGGGCGCTCTTGAGCAGCAGATGATCGGGAGCGACGCCCAAAAGCGGCGGCAGACCAAGGAAGAGGAGCAGTATACGACCCTCTTCGGCGAGCGCGAGGATAATGAGCGGGCAGATGACGGCGATGAGCCATGCTGTATCGCCGTAGCCGAGGTCATGCCAGCGCCGCATGGCCGCGCGCAAGAATACGATCAGCAGAAGTGCAAGAGGCACGCTGATGAGGAGGATGGCGGCGAAAGCGGCCGCGAGCGAGATGTTTTCCGACGGCATGGGGCGGCCTGCGCCGAGCCATGAGAGGACGGCAGCCGTCACACCCGTGACGAGCGCGGCGAGGCCTGCCGCCGCGACGAGACTGCCGATGAGGTGCAGGACGAAGAGCTTTTGCCCCATGCGGCCTTCGGGCGAGAGCCATTTTTCGAAAAGCCCCTGCAGGAAGCCGCCGCGCGGCGGCGGCTTCACCTCTTCTTCCAATTCGGCTGCCATCTCGCTGCGCTTTTCCTCGTCTGCGAGCAATTCCTGCAAGAGTTCGGCGGCACTTTGGCGCGGCCGCGCTTCGCCGTTCGGCGGTGTTCTTTCCTCGATGCCGTCTTTTTCTGCCTGTGTCTGTCTTTCTGCCGATATCTCTGTCGTGTCAAGGCTGTTCGTGTCGGTTCGCCCGCCTAGTCTGTCCAGCCTGTCCAGCTCGTCCAGCTCGTCTATATCCTCAGAGCCATCGCTGTCGTCTGTCGGTGGTTCTTTCGCTTTTTCCGAAGGGAGCAGCATTTCTTCGAGCGCCGCTTCACTCGAAAAGCTCTCGCGTCTCAGGCGTTCCAGGATGCTTTCCGTGTCTTCTGCCGCCTTGCCTGTTTTTGCCATCGGTCATGTCTCTCCTTCGATTCATATCGTTCTCCTGCTTGATTCCTTCAAAATGCGGTCGTAGATGTAGCCTTCGCGCACGCCCGAGTCGCTGTAGGCGATGGAAGAAAGTGCGAAGCGTTCGGTGAGAAGGCCGGCGATGACGAGGCCGGGCAGGAGCGTGTGCATGCGGTCGGGAACGGTGCGCATGAGATGCACGGCGTCATCTTCTGTGAGATGGCGATCGCGCAGGAAGCGCGCGAGCAGCGCATCGATTGCCGCGCGTGTGATCGTCCGGCCGTCCGAGGCAGAAAAGAGAGCGGCAGAGAGCGCCGCTGCGCCCTTGAAAGTGCCGCCGATGCCGCAGGCGGGAAGCCCCTGGAGTCCTGTGAAATCTGCGGCGGAATCGAGGATGCGTGCGGCGTCCGTGCGCATCTTCGCGACTTCCTCGCGAGACGGCAGGAGCTCTTTCGTGAATTTCGTGTGCAGGTAGAGAGAGCCGACGGGAAGGCTCGTCTTGCGCACGATTTTTTGCGCCTTGTAGTGAACCATCTCCGTGCTTGCGCCGCCGATGTCGAAGAGCAGTCCTTCTTCAGCGGCAAGGTCGTGCGTCGCGCCGATGAAGTCAAGCTCCGCTTCTTCTTCGCCGCGTATTACATAAATATCCAGTCCTGTGCGTGCTTTGATTTCCGCGATTGCCTCGCGGCTGTTCGCGGCGTTCCTCAGAGCGCCCGTTGTGAAAATCGAGACGTTCTCGATGTGCAGCGCCGCAAGGAACTTTTGGAAATCTTCGAGCGCGTAGACGAGCCGCTTGATGCCGCGCTCTTCGAGCACGTTGTCGTGCATAAACGAGGCGAGTCCCACCGTCGTGTCCTTTTTCTTCATGATTTGCTCCACGGCGCTGTCCTTGATTTGGTAGACCGCCATGCGCACGGTGTTGGAGCCGATGTCGATGATTGCGTGTATCATGGGAATCCTCCGTTATTTGCCAAAAAGGTCGAAGAGCTGCTTGCCGATGAGCACGGTCGTCACGGCGATGAAGAGCGGCCGTACATAGGAACTTCCCTTCTTGATGGCGAGGCGCGCGCCGCACCAGGCGCCGACGATCATGGATATGCCCATGGGGATGGCGTAGGTGAAATCGACGAGACCGAAGTAGGCGAAGAGCACGACGGCGGCGAGGTTGCTCGCAAAATTCAGTGCGCGCGCGTTTGCCGCCGCACCGAGAAAGTCGAAGCCCACGAGCAGGAAGGCGAAGAGCATGAAGGAGCCTGTACCCGGTCCGAAGAAGCCGTCGTAGAAGCCGAAGGTGAAGGCGACGACGGCGGAGAGCAGGAGAACGCGGCGCGTCATGCCACGGTACTTGTTCTCGCGTCCCCAGTCGCGGCGGAATATGCTGTAGAGGAGCACGAGTGCGAGCATGACGACGACGAGAGGGCGCAGGAAGTCGGGCGGCACCTGCCGCACGACGAGCACGCCGACGGCGGAGCCGAGGAGCGTGATGGGAAAGAGCAGGCGGATGAGCTTCATATCGACCTTGCCGCTCTTGATGAAGGAGATGAAGCTCGTGCACGCGCCCATGACGGCAGCCGCCTTGTTCGTGCCGAGCACCTCTAGGAGCGGCAGCCCAGTCATCATCAGCGCAGGGATAGAGATCAGCCCGCCGCCGCCGACGACAGCGTCGATGAACGCTGAAAAAAAGCCCATGATGCAGATGAAGAGCAGCATTTCCAAGCCCATGATTCAAGCCTCCCCACTAATGTTGTATTTATATAGTACTATGAAAGTCCAAGAAGTCAAGCCCGAAGGGCGCAGACTGATTGGCAAACTTTCATTAAGGGCGGCGCACAATGTCCACAAAGTGGACGTTTGTGCGTGTAG